>ENA-OQKA01000093-OQKA01000093.1-human-gut-metagenome-genome-assembly--contig:-NODE-93-length-27903-cov-3.442180_pt1 | contig 27903 bp, 24 predicted proteins | sample MGYA00242644_ERZ504789 | MGnify/ENA primary metagenome ERZ504789 (study PRJEB26092, sample SAMD00036423) | human gut metagenome | host: Homo sapiens | study: EMG produced TPA metagenomics assembly of...
ATAGTGAAATACAAATTTAACAGCTTGATTGTTACACTTGGTACATCTTCTATCTGCAGTGGTATTTTATTTGGTACATTTGAAGCAGGAAGAACGGAGCTGCCTAAGAAACTTTATGCGCTGAGTAAGATTAACCTTGTTACGGTAACCAATTCAAAATCCGGTCTTAGTTCTTCACTTCCGTTTACGTTTGTTATCATGATCGTTCTTTATTTAATTGCATATTTCATTCTTAATTATACAATGGCAGGAAGAAGTGTGTATGCGGTTGGAGGAGATGAAGTCAGCGCAGAGCGGGCGGGTATCAATGTTGGCAAAGTTAGATTTATGGTTTTTGTTGTGAATGGCGGTATTGCAGCTATTGCAGGTCTCTGTTATGCAATGATGTCGTATTTTTATCTGCCGAATGAATATGCCGGAGAAGAAATGCTTGTTATTGCAGCAGTTGTTCTTGGTGGAACGCGTATGGTTGGTGGTATTGGTACACTTAGGGGGTGCCTTCTTGGAACCTTGCTTCTTACAATGGTTTCCAATAGTTTGATTTTGCTTGGGATTTCTGTATATTGGGAAAAAGTATTTATTGGAGCAATCATTATTATTGGTACTGCGGTATCCGCTATGCAGGCGATGCGAGCATCAAAGACATCAGCAAAGAAGAAGGGGGTAGAGTAAACATGAATGAAGCAAAGAAAATGAAAAAGAGCATTACCTTACCTTTCGATGACAACTCAAAAAGACTGATTATTATTCTTGTGGTACTGTTGTTTGTTACAGGAATTACAAAGTCCTCACAGTTTTTAAATGTTGGTAATATCCAGTCAATCGGAAAGCAGCTGACAGAATATGGTCTTATGTCACTTGGAATGGGTGTCTGTATGCTGAGTGGTGGAATTGATCTGTCCACTGTCTATATTGCAAATCTTTGCGGTATTAGTGCAGGATTGATTATTCAGAGTAATACAAGCGGTGCAGCGGGCATTGTACTTGCATGTGTTGTTGCACTTGTTGTAGGTGCTTTATGTGGTATTTTTAATGGATTTTTGGTCAGCTTTCTTAATATTCCGCCGATGCTGGCAACTCTTGGAAGCTATGAACTGTATATGGGGATATCGATTGTATTGTCACAGGGAAGTACCGTTTCCGCAGATGGTCGGTTTAATATTCTTTCGGCAATGACAATTTTTGGAATTCCGTTACCATTTATTTTGTTTTTACTTTGCACGGTTATTTTGACATTGATCATGAGTAAAACAAGTTTTGGAAATAAAGTTTATCTTGTGGGAACAAATGCAAAATCGTCGAAATTTGCAGGAATCAATGTAAAGAAGACCACACTTTGCTGTTACATGATTTCCGGAATCCTGTCCGCTATTGCAGGACTGGTAAGCTTATCCAGATTGAATTCCGCGAAAGCTGATTTTGGAACGAGTTACACAATGCAGACGATTTTGGTTGCTGTCTTAGGTGGAATTAATCCGGATGGAGGATTTGGTAATATTCCGGGTATTGCCTTTGCTGTGATTATTTTACAGACATTATCATCGTATTTGAATCAGTTCCCATCCATCAGTAATTACTACAGAGACATGATCTGGGGTGTGGCATTGCTTGCGGTGCTGGTATTCAATATTACAATTTCGAAGAAACGTGCAAAAAAGGCAGCGTCTAAATAACAAAGGAGAGATAAATTATGCAACACGGAATTTATTATGCATATTGGGAACATGAATGGAATGGCAATTACCACTATTATATTGACAAGGTGGCAAAACTTGGATATGACATTCTTGAAATTGCTGCTGGTCCGCTTCCGGAATATAGCAATGAGGAATTAAAGGCATTAAAGGATCATGCAAAGGAACAGAATATTCGTCTTACGGTTGGATATGGCCCAGCACTAGAGAATAATATTGCAAGCAGTGATCCGCAGGTGCGTAAACACGCGCTGGATTTTTATACGGATTTATTCCAGAGAATGGAAAAAATCGGGGCAACCTTAATTGGCGGAGCACTTTATTCCTGCTGGCCAATTGATTATTCGAAGCCGGTTGACAAAAAAGGTGATTGGGAGCGTGGCATTGAAGGAATGGCAAAACTTGGAAAAATTGCTTCGGAATGTGGAATCGAAGTGCTTGGACTTGAGTGCCTGAATCGTTTTGAAAATCATGTGCTGAATACGGCGGCAGAAGGGGTATCTTTTGTTAAAAGCGTTCGGGAACTGGAACCCAAGGCTTCCAATGTTAGTGTTATGCTGGACACCTTTCATATGAACATCGAAGAAGAGAGTATCGGTGCCGCAATCCGTACGGCAGGAAATCTGCTTGGACATTTCCATACCGGAGAGTGTAACCGTATGGTGCCGGGCAAAGGTAGAATTCCCTGGAGAGAAATTGGTGAGGCACTTCGCGATATTCGGTATGATAAGACGGTTGTAATGGAACCTTTTGTAATGCAGGGAGGAACGGTAGGACAAAATATTAAAGTATGGCGCGATATTGTTCCGGATACCAGTGAAGAGGCATTGGATCGTGATGCTAAGGCAGCATTGGAATTTGAACGATATATGCTTGGTTAAACAGGAGGAAACAGCGTGAAGCAGTATGATGTGATTGCTCTTGGAGAGCTATTGATTGATTTTACGGATTATGGTAAAAGTGAGCAGGGGAATCCTGTTTTTGAAGCAAATCCCGGAGGTGCACCATGCAATGTGCTTGCTTTACTGAAAAAGTATGGAAGATCGTGTGGGTTTATCGGTAAAATTGGAGATGATCTGTTTGGGAAAATGCTGACAGACATACTGGACGAAATTGGAATTAATCATGATGGACTGATTGTTGATCCGTATTATAATACGACATTGGCATTTGTGAAAAACTTTGAAAACGGGGATCGTGAATTTTCATTTTACCGGCACCCGGGAGCTGATATGATGCTAAAGGCAGAAGAGGTTGCTTATGATCAGATCAGGCAGGCTAGAATTTTTCATTTTGGGACATTATCCATGACGGATGAAAAAGTAAGAGAAGCAACGGTTCAGGCAATCACATTAGCCAAAGAACAGGGATTGTTAATCTCTTTTGATCCGAATCTTCGCCAGCCTCTCTGGAAAAGTCTGGATGAGGCAAAAGTTCAGATTGCATATGGGTTAGGTCAATGTGATGTTTTGAAAATTTCGGATAATGAAATTGAATTTATGACAGATACATCAGATTTTGATGAAGGTGTACAGATTTTGATGGATCAATATCCGAATATTCGATTGTTGAATCTGACTGCAGGTGCAGATGGAAGTTATTCCTATTATCAGGGGAAAAAGGTATTTGCACCATCGTATCTGCTGGGAGGGACAGTAGATACAACAGGGGCAGGAGATACTTTTTGTGGCAGTATATTAAATTATCTTTTGGAGCATGATGTCGATCATCTGACAGAAGAACAATTGATTGAAATGCTCAGAATCTCAAATGCTGCTGCATATCTGTCACAACAAAAAGGGTGCGATTCGTTCTATGCCGAATCCGGATGAAGTCGGAAAAATTGTTAAAAGTAAATAGCACACATATTTTTAATCTCTGCATTACTGTGTTTATACAGTTTATGCAGAGTTTTTTGATGTGACAAAAGCAGGGGTATATGAAATGTCAATAAAAATTACTGTAAACAACGGAAATCTGATGCAATTTTCGCATTGTAAATAAACGCGCAATATGCTAATATGTAGAAAGTTTCATAAAGAAGATCGTTGGTGCCTGTCATATAAAGCCGTTTTGTATGGGATATATGGGCTGTATGCACAGGGTAAAAGGGAAACAGGTGCAAATCCTGTACGAACTCGTCACTGTGATTAGGGAGTAACTGCAAGGAGCACATCGCATGAGAGATCCATTAAGGTGGATGCGATATATGTACTCAGTCACTGATGCAATGACCGCATTGGGAAGGCGAAGCATGTTATGATGATCTATGAGCCAGGAAACCTGCCAATGATCTGGTACAGAAAGTTTTTACTTTCAGATCACGAGTCATTGATCGTACTGCATGTTACAGAAAACTGTGTGGGACAGCCGTCCACAGACAGTTCCTTTTTGCATGGGTTGATTGCTCCTTTCGGAATGTTCCGGGTGGGGCTTTTCTTTTGGCACTTTGGATGATGCGTGATCTTATGAGATGAAGCAACCCGTCAACCCAAAGAATACATCGCATGAGAAATCCGTCAGGATGGATGTGGTGTATGCAGGAAATGCAGTCTATGCTGCATTTCAAAAAGGAGAGAATTATGAGAAAGAAAACACTTGCATTGTTTCTGACATGTGTACTGGCTGCAGGAATGCTTGCCGGATGCGGAAACAAAGACAGCAAAGACAACAATCAGGTAGAAAATTCGCAGGGCACAGAGTCTGCAAAAGACGATCAGGCAGCTGCGGATGAGGTAGCAGAATTAATTGATGCTATTTATGTTCAGGAAAGAACAGATAAAACCGATGAGCAGTGTGCTGCTGCAAAAGAAGCATGGGACAAGCTGACAGATGCACAGAAAGCACTTGTTTCCGGTGAAAATGCAGATCCGGATTATTTTGGCAGAGATACCGGTGATGCTTCCAAGGATGATCCGTTAAATCAGGATAATATCGGAGATAATGAAATCCTTGTCGTAAGCTTTGGTACATCTTTTAATGACAGCCGTGTCGCAGATATCAGTGGTGTGGAAAAAGCCATTCAGGCAGCAAATCCGGACTGGGCAGTCCGCAGGGCATTTACCGCACAGATCATTATCAATCACGTACAGGCAAGAGATGGCGAGAAGATCGACAACGTAGACCAGGCATTACAGAGAGCGGTCGATAATGGGGTAAAGAATCTGGTGATCCAGCCGACACACCTGATGCATGGGGCAGAGTATGATGAACTTGTCGGAGAGCTGGATGCATATAAGGATAAGTTTGAAAAAGTTGTCGTTGCGGAACCGCTGCTTGGCGAAGTTGGTGATGATGCAACAGTGATCAACGATGACAAGAAGGCAGTTGCAGAAGATATTACAGCAGAAGCCGTAAAGACCGCAGGATACGATTCACTGGATGCTGCAAAGAAGGACGGTACTGCATTTGTATTCATGGGACACGGTACTTCCCATTCTGCAAAGGTAAGTTACAGCCAGATGTCTACACAGATGGATAAGCTTGGTTATGCAATGTCTTTATCGGAACCGTAGAGGGGGAGCCGGAAGAGACTTCCTGTGAAAATGTAATCAAGGCAGTTAAGGACGCAGGTTACAAGAAAGTTATTCTTCGTCCACTCATGGTTGTTGCCGGAGATCATGCAAACAATGACATGGCAGGAGACGATGACGATTCCTGGAAGAGCCAGTTCACTGCAAGCGGCAATTTCGACAGTGTTGACACACAGATTGCCGGACTTGGTGAGATTGAAGCTGTCCAGAAACTTTATGTAGAGCATACAAAAAAGCAATTGAGTCACTTGGAAAAGTTTCCAAGTCTGCTTCTTCCAGCGCGGTATCCGCGCTGGAGGACGGCACTTATACCGCAAAGTTTAATACCGACAGTGGCATGTTTCATGTCAATGAAGCAGACAATGGATGTGGAACCCTTACCGTAAAAGACAAAAAGATGACCATTCACATCCGTCTGGTATCCAAGAAAATCGTAAATCTGTTTCTGGGAAGCGCAAAAGATGCAGAAAAAGACGGTGCAGAATTGTTACAGCCAACGACAGATAAAGTAAAATACAGCGATGGAACGACAGAGGAAGTTTACGGATTTGACGTGCCGGTAGAAGAACTTGGAAAAGAGTTTGACCTTGCAATTCTTGGAACCAAGGGAACCTGGTATGATCATAAAGTCAGTGTATCAGATGCACAGAAAAAATAAAATGTGAGTTGTCTGCCGGACGGCGGCAATTCCGGTACATCGTATTTGAGAATGATGTACATGTGTCAGAAGTTACAGGAAAACAGATAGGATGGATCGGAGAAATCATCCGGTCAAAGAGAAAAAGTATGAAAAGCAGGAAATTAACGGTAATTATCGTGTCCCTTTGTATGTGTGTGTCGGTTTTGTCCGGCTGTGGTTCTACGGCAGAAAAAGAACAGGTGCAGTATGCCGCGGAAACGCAGACTGCCGAAGCGGAACCGGACACATCGCTGGAAGACGGAGAATACACCGTAAATGTAGAACTAGAAGGTGGAAGTGGCAGAGCTTCCGTAGATTCTGAAGCAAAAGTAAAAGTGACGGACGGACAGGCATATGCAACCATAGTCTGGAGCAGTACCTATTACGATTACATGCTGGTCGATGGAAAAAAATATACAAATGAGAACGAGGGCGGGAATTCAACGTTTACATTTCCAATTGCCGGAGTTCCGTGTACGATGGATGTAGTAGGAGACACTACAGCCATGAGCCAGCCGCATGAGATTGATTACACCCTGACATTTTCTTTTGCAAAAGATGTAAGTTTTAAAGATCTGAAGCAGACCGGGCAGGTAAAATTGTCCTATGCCGATCAGTTTCAGATCGATGAATATGGAAATTATAAGCTGATTACGATCGTGGACAACGGTCGTTTTTTGCTTATTCCGAAAGGGGTTCCGGTGCCAGCGGATGTACCGGAGGATGTAACCGTTTTACAGCAGCCGTTAAACCATGTGTACCTTGTATCGTCTGCGGTGATGGATCTGATCTGCCAGACTGGGGGGCTGTCACACGTTGCATACACCGCATTGAAGGAAGACGACTGGTATGTGCAGCAGGCGAAGGATGCCATGGCAGAAGGTTCTTTGGTTTATGCCGGAAAATACAGTGCGCCGGATTACGAACAGCTGTTGCAGGGTGGCTGCACATTTGCCATTGAAAATACGATGGTCACGCACAATCCGGAAGTAAAGGAAAAACTCGAAGAACTTGGCATCCGGGTGATGGTTGAGCGTTCCAGTTATGAAAAGCATCCGCTGGGACGGCTGGAATGGATCAAACTGTTTGGTATTCTGTTTGGAAAACAACAGCAGGCAGATGACTATTTTAATAAACAGGTAAAACGTGTGAAACCGATTATGGAAAAAAGGAGTACCGGGAAAAAGGTGGCATTTTTTGCAGTTTCTTCGGACGGGACGATCACTGTGCGCAAGCCAAACGACTATGTCTCTGCGATGATCGGACTTGCAGGCGGTACCTATTCACTCGGAAATTATACCGATGAAGAAAAAAATGCACTTTCCACGATGAAAATGCAGATGGAAGAGTTTTTATTTTGCGGAGATTGATGCGGATGTGCTGATCTATAACGGAACCATTGAGGGGGAATTGACGTCCATCGATGAGCTGGTAAAGAAAAACAGCCTGTTTGCGGATTTTCAGGCTGTAAAAAGCGGACAGGTGTACACAACGGGAAGCAATTTTTACCAGCAGTCTACCGGAACCTGTGATTTTATCGAGGATCTGAATCAGATTCTGACGGGAGAAGGGGATGGAACGTACCGGTTTCTGAAGCAATTGCAGTGAGCCGGAGCGTACGGATGTACAAATAATAACAATTGTCGTAATGCATGAGGAGCAGAACATGAGATCACAAATAAAAGAAAAAAAGAATAATTCCAGGACAGAAACAAACAGAACGCTCCGCTATCTGGTTTCTTTTCTTGTGATCATGGGATTGCTGGTCGTTTTGTTTTTCTGGAACATTGGTGTTGGCAGCGTAGAAATGTCTTTTTCGGACTTCTGGAGTGTGCTGACACCGGATGCTACGTTGTATCAGATTGTATGGAAAATCCGTCTGCCCCGTATTATCGCGGCGATGCTGCTCGGAGGGGCACTTTCGGTATCGGGTTTTTTGCTGCAGAGTTTTTTTCAGAATCCGATTGCGGGACCATATGTGCTTGGAATATCTTCCGGGGCGAAACTGGTGGTTGCACTGACGATGATCTTTTTGTTGGAAAAAGGCATCATGATCAGTTCTCTTGGAATGGTAGTGGCGGCATTTGCCGGTTCCCTGCTTGCCATGGGATTTGTTCTTTTGATTTCTTTTCGGGTGTCGAATATGTCGCTTCTTGTGGTGTGCGGAATTCTTATCGGCTACATCTGTTCGGCGATTACCGATTTTTGCGTGACCTTTGCCGATGATTCGAATATTGTAAATCTTCATAACTGGTCGATGGGAAGTTTTTCCGGCATGAGCTGGGAACATATCCGCATCATGGCTGTGATTGTCGGGATTGCGGTGGTGATTACATTTGGACTTGTAAAACCAATCAGTGCCTATCAGATGGGCGAAACCTATGCACGGAATATGGGAGTAAATGTGAAGGTGCTGCGTATTGCGCTGATTTTGCTATCCAGTCTGTTGTCGGCCTGTGTGACCGCTTTTGCAGGACCGATTTCTTTTGTCGGGATTGCGGTACCACATCTGATCAAACTGGCAACCCGCACGGCCAAACCCATTATTCTGATTCCGGGATGTTTTCTGGGCGGGGCGGCGATTACCCTGTTCTGTGACGGGATCGCGCGGACGGTGTTTGCACCGACAGAGATCAGTATCAGTTCGGTGACTGCGGTATTTTTAGTGCCGGTGGTAATTGCGGCAATGTTGCGAAAGCAGCAGATGTGATGAATCGTGGAAGAAAAATAACGTGCAGACAGAAAGCCAAAACGGATAAGGACGCAAAGGTAGGAAGAAAGTTACTATGAGCAGGCACAAAAATGCAGATGGAAAATAATTGGAAAGTGATGAAAGAAGAAAACGGAAAACAACATAACGGGCAGAATATGCTAAAAGAGTCAGGGCAGTTTCCTGCGCAAGATATACCAAACGATGCCGAGCAGCTTACGATGCGTGATCTGACTGTGGGATACGACCGGATTCCCCTGATTAAAAATATCAATCTGGGTGTCCGGCCAGGGGAAATCCTCACACTGATCGGACCCAACGGTTCCGGAAAATCGACAATTTTAAAGACCATCACCAAACAGCTTAAAACCATTGGCGGCAGTGTTTTTCTGGGAAAAGAATCCATGCGGGAACTGACGGACAGTGAAATTTCCAGACATCTTTCGATGGTCATGACGGAGCGCATCCACACGGAACTGTTAAGCGGCAGGGATGTGGTGGCAACCGGGCGCTACCCGTACACGGGGAGGCTTGGTATCCTCTCACAACAGGACTGGAAAAAGGTGGACGAGGCGATTGCCCTGGTGCATGCCGGGGAAGTGCAGCAGCAGGATTTCCGGAGAATCAGTGATGGGCAGAGGCAGAGACTTATGCTGGCGCGGGCGATCTGCCAGGACACACAGGTGCTGATTCTTGATGAACCGACTTCCTATCTGGATATGGGATTTAAACTGGACATTCTTACAACCATCCGCATGCTGGCACGGAAGAAAAACCTGGCAGTTATCATGTCATTGCACGAACTGGATCTGGCACAGAAAATTTCGGACACCATTGCGTGTGTGAAAGGGGACCGTATTGACCGGGTCGGGACACCGGAGGAAATTTTTTCCGGGGACTACGTGCAGCAGTTGTACGGCGTCAAGTCCCGGCAGTTTGATCCGCAGACCGGACAGGCATTTCTGGAAAGACCGGAAGGGGAACCGGAGGTATTTGTGATTGGCGGTGGTGGAACAGGGCTTGCGGTTTACAACCGCCTGCAGCGGCAGAATATTCCGTTTGCAGCAGGCATTCTGCAGGAAAATGATATGGAGTACGCAGCGGCATCTGCACTTGCCGCTTGTGTTTTTTCGGAAAAAGCATTCTTTTCGGTTTCGGAAGAAACCTTTTTGCGGGCAAAACAAATGCTGGGCAGTTGCAAAACCTGTATTTGTGCATTGACAGAATTTGGTCCTTATAATGAGAAAAACCGGCAGCTTTTTGAATATGCAAAAAAACTTGGCAAAATCTAAAATAATTCTAAACAGAATCTAAAAAAAATAGGACGTGTCCTTGACGTTTTTACAAAATCGAGGTATAGTACGCTACGTTTCTGCGGCAGACAGTCAGCAGGAACGCAGCGTATTTTATATTGGAAAGAAAAGAGGAAAAGCAAAAATGACTTTTTACCAGGAATTACAGCTGAGTTCCGTCGGCTCAAAACAGCTGATCAAAAACACAACAGACAAAAAAGAAAAACGCAGACATATCCTGATCTATAATTTTAAAGTCTATCTTGTTATGGCATTCTGCGTCGCTGTGGTTACACTGTTCAGTAAAATATTCGGTGCAGATAACAGCGTACCGGGAGTGGTTGTGCTGTTGGCGGTACTGGTACTCCGCCAGGCAGATTTCGGTGTGCGCACCAGCCATGGATTACTATGTATTGCAGGGATTTTTGGCATTTTGATTGCTGGACCGAGAATTACCAATATGTTGCATCCGGTTCCGGCATTTTTTGTGAATGTGGCATGTATTCTGATTCTCATGATTTTTGGATGCCACAATGTCATTATGTCCAATCAGTCAACGTTTGTTCTTGGATATCTGCTTTTGCAGGGATATGATGTGAGCGGCCATGCTTATGTACTGCGTGTCATCAGTCTGCTGATCGGAATGGGGATCTGTATGGCTGTATTTTATAAAAACCAGAAAAATCGTCCGTATCGCCGGACCTTCCTGGATCTGTTCCGGGAATTTGATGTACGTTCCGCGCGGAACTGGTGGTATATTAAGCTGACACTGATTGTTTCTTCGGCACTGCTGATCGTGTCACTGCTCGGATGGCCGCGTGCCATGTGGGCGGGAATCGCCTGCATGTCTGTATGTCTTCCATTTCATGAGGACAGTGTGGAGCGTGCAAAACGCAGGGGACCGTTTAATATTGTGGGGTGCATGATCTTCCTTATTTTGTATCATGTGTTACCGGAATCCATGTATCCGTATATCGGGATGATCGGTGGAATTGGTGTGGGTTATTCTGCAGGATATGCATGGCAGACCGTATTTAATACGTTTGGCGCACTGTCGATTGCATCGGGGTTATTCGGTGCAGGTACGGCAGTGGCGCTGCGAATTATATTCAATGTGATGGGATCTGTATATACCGTCGTATGTGACAGATTTTTGGATTTCCTCAGAAAAAGAACGGAAATCCACCGGGTGGGTGAGATGGCATAAAATCAGTAGATCACCCGGTTCCGCCCACTCTCTTTGCCGAGATAAAGCTTGCGGTCGGCTTCCTGAATGACAGATTCCATGGTATGATTTCTGCCAAATTCTTCGACTCCGAATGTCATGGTTACATGAATCAGTTTGCGTTCGTATAATACAGGAGTGTGCCGGATATCATCCAGAAGGTCAGACATCAAAAGCTGAACCTCCTCCATATCCATGCCGGGAAATACAAACAGGAATTCTTCTCCGCCCCAGCGGCAGACTTCTCCTTTTTCGCCTATTACCGTGCAAAACAATTTGGAAAGTGTGCGGAGAACTTCATCCCCGGCGTCATGCCCGTAAGTATCATTTACATGTTTGAAAAAGTCGATATCCCCCATGGCAACAGTCAGGGTCTGTAATTTATGCTGCGTGTATCTGGAAATACATGTTTCCAGACGCTTATACATCTGCCAACGGTTGAAAAGCCCGGTCAGGGGATCCGTGGATGCGATATGTTCCAGTTCCAGATTGTAACGTATAAGCTTGTGTTCCATCTGCTGGGAATTCTGGGTGAAAATAATCATAACGGTGATCAGTTCTGCAAAAATAAACAAAGTGTCTATGGTCTGTATGCAGATATTGGCATCTGTGGAAAGCTGGATGACCGGCAGATGATACCGTGTATAGGAATACAAAAGCAGGCGGTAAGCACATGTGCAGATTCCAACAAAGATTTTAGTGCGTATGCGGTGGAAACTGACTGCAAAATTTAATACGAGAAGTACAAACAGGAAGTGCTGTACACCGCAGTCCCACCCAAATCTCTGTATAAATACAGTAATCCACAATAACGTCAGTAATTGTGAAAAAACGGAAGCAAAATGTGTGTGGTTCAGATAGGTAATCCGGAAAGCAAATAGATATAAAATGCCACAGATGAGTGTCAGCAGGGATGAAGGAACATCCCGAAGAAAGCAGCAGACACAAAAAAGGACAAGAAAATAAACGCTGAGAATCAGTGCGTACAGACGCAGGGTCACAGCAGTGGTTTTTGTCTCATTTGGATTTTGTACATCCTGAAATATAAACGCCCCTATTTTTTTATGAATCATATGTAATCCCCCAATAAACATATGCCGTTCCAAAACATCTATAAGAATTATATCACAGTATAAGAAAAAGAAAAGCGCATTTTTCACATACTATCCATACTTGAATTCATGGAAATTACATTGTATAATCAGTAGGGTTGAGGAATAAAATAACAAAGAACATATAGGAGGAATCTATTATGGTTACTTGGGACAACTTGGATACCCTTGCTTCTTTTCAGAACCTTTCAAAAACAGGTCGCATAGATCTGAAAAAAGTTATGTCTGGCGAGAACGGGGCAGAGCGTGTGAAAAATTACAGTATTCCAATGGCAGAGGGATTGGTGTACAACTATGCTGCAAAGCAGGTGGATGATGATGTACTGGAAGCTTTGGTTAAGCTTGCAGAAGAAGCACAGCTTTCCGAAAAATTTGAGGAGCTTTACAACGGTGCAGTGATTAACACCGGAGAGAACCGTCTGGTTCTTCATCAGCTGACCCGTGGACAGCTTGGAAAAGCCGTTGTAGCAGATGGTGTGGATAAGCGTAAATTCTATGTGGAGCAGCAGCAGAGAATTGCTGATTTTGCCAATAAGGTACACGCTGGTGAGATTACAAACGCTGCTGGTGAAAAATTCACAACAGTTGTCCAGATTGGTATCGGTGGAAGTGACCTGGGTCCCCGCGCTATGTATTTAGCACTTGAGAATTGGGCAAAGAAAAACAACACATTTAAGATGGAAGCAAAATTCATCAGTAATGTAGATCCGGATGATGCAGCCGCTGTATTGAATTCTGTAGATGTTGCCCATTCTATTTTCGTACTTGTTTCCAAATCAGGTACTACACTTGAGACACTGACCAATGAGTCTTTCGTTAAGGACGCGTTAAAGAAAGCAGGCCTGGATGCTTCTAAGCATATGATCGCAGTTACCAGTGAGACTTCCCCTCTGGCAAAGAGTGATGATTATCTGGCAGCATTCTTTATGGATGATTACATCGGAGGACGTTATTCTTCTACATCAGCCGTTGGTGGAGCTGTATTATCCCTGGCATTCGGACCGGATGTATTTGCACAGTTCCTGGATGGCGCCGCAGCAGAGGATCAGCTTTCCGCAGAAAAAGATGTATTAAAGAACCCTGAAATGCTGGATGCACTGATTGGTGTATATGAGCGCAACGTACTGGGATATCCGAGCACCGCAGTGCTTCCGTATTCACAGGCACTCAATCGTTTCCCGGCACATTTACAGCAGGTAGACATGGAGTCCAACGGTAAATCCGTAAACCGTTTCGGTGAGCCTGTCAATTATCCGACTGGCCCGGTCATCTTTGGTGAGCCTGGTACAAACGGACAGCATTCCTTCTATCAGTTACTGCATCAGGGAACCGATATTGTACCACTGCAGTTTGTTGGATTTAAGAATAACCAGCTTGACACAGACGTTGTCATTCAGGACAGCACAAGCCAGCAGAAGCTCTGCGCAAACGTAGCAGCACAGATCGTTGCTTTTGCATGCGGCAAAGAAGATGAAAACCGCAACAAGAATTTCGAGGGTGGACGCCCATCTTCTATTATTATCGGAGATCAGGTAAATCCGAAAACACTCGGTGCATTGCTTGCACACTTTGAGAATAAGATCATGTTCCAGGGATTCTTATGGAATGTCAACAGCTTCGATCAGGAAGGTGTTCAGCTTGGTAAAGTTCTTGCAAAGCGCGTACTTGCACATGAGACAGACGGAGCACTTAAAGTATTCAGTGATCTGTTAAACATCTAATCGGATTTTTGTCTGAAGCAGGTCAAAGATATAAGACATATATAATAAGAAAAAGGAGTATGGAAAACAACTGTGTTTTTCATACTCCTTTTTTATTGGTATTGTTCCAACGTTTTATCCGCGCATCAGGTAATCCATAATCTTCCTGGAATCCTCTGCTTCATGTGCGATGATTTCCATCTCCGGGATGGTGGAAGCAGATTCAAAAATGGTAGATAAGGATACCAGCTGGCATAATTTTGATTTCAGATTCAGGCGGTCACCGTCAGCAGTGACAAGCTCAACCTGTCCGGAACAACTGTCAATTACTTTCAAAAACTCCTGTGGGTTTTCAATGTTCATTACCTTCATAATGCATCTCCCTTTCCTTTATACAATATTGTTCTGTTTGGTGATTCAATCATAGCATTTGTGCCGGGAAAGTGCAATGTCGTGCCTCTCTTTGCACATAGACAGTTGTATTTAATGGCAGGTGTTCATGAGATAAAAACGTACAAGTGTGTACATGACGTAAGTTGTATTGCAATAGCGAAAGAAATCAAGAATAAAATACACAAAACGCACAAAACGACAGTAGAACAAAGGAAAAATAAAATGAAAAACCCGTCAAAATGCACATAATCGCATGAAAAATAGAAAATTTAACAGTTAAATTGCAATATAACAATATAACTTTACAAAAAAATATTGTTGTATTTTATTGAAAAACAGGAGAGGACCGTCTATAATCAGAATTACAAAAAGCAAATACGTATCAAAGTAGAGGGAGGACAACGTATGAAGAAAATTTTAAAGAAGGTAGCTGCAACGATCCTGGCAGCATCAATGGTAATTGGTATGACAGCCTGTGGAACCGGCGGGGGAGAATCTTCCACACAGGGAGGTACATCATCAAACAAATCCGGAAAGATTAAGATTGGTGTTTCCATCTGGTCATCCACCGATGTACTTGGTTCTCAGTGTAAGAAGATTCTGGATGAGGCAGCAAAGGCATTGGATGTCGATGTACAGTATGTGGATCAGGGACATGTATCTGAGAAAGTTACCGCTTCTGTTGAGCAGTTGGCAGCAGCAGGATGTCAGGGAATTATCATCTGTAACTCATCTGATACAGAGATGACTTCCGCAATTAAGACCTGTAATGACAATAAAGTATATCTGGCACAGTTCTTCCGTGTTATCAGTCAGGAAAACAGTGCAGATATTTATCAGGCAGCAAAAGATTCTGATTATTATATCGGAGCTGTTCACGAGGATGAGCCGGCAAACGGTGAAGAACTTGTAAACATTCTTTTAAACAAAGGTGACAGAAACATTGGTCTGATCGGCTGGGAGCAGGGAGATGCTACATGGCTCGGCAGATGGGAAGGCTATAAAGCTGGCGTAGATAAGTGGAACGAAGAACATCCGGATGATCAGGCAAAGCTTTCTGAGCCACAGTACGCAGGAACAACTTCCGAAGGTGGTTCTAAGGCAGCAGAAGCTCTGATGGCAGCAGATCCAAACCTGGATGCACTTATTCCAGCAGGTGGTGGTGGAGATCCTCTCCAGGGTGCAATCGCAGCAGTTGAGCGTGCCGGAAAGACCGCAGATATCGACATCGTTTCTACAGACTTCCTTCCAGACCTTGGAGACAGACTTGAGAATGGTTCCATGGCTGGTGAGTCCGGAGGACATTTCTGTGATCCATTGATCGCATTCATGATGGTATACAATGCAGTAAAGGGTAACTACAAAGACTTTGGTGGTAAGTTCGAAGATGTTCCATTCCCATATCTGTATGTATCATCTGCAGATGATTACAAGAATTATGAGAAGTATTTCGTAGATCAGCTTCCATATACTGATCAGGAACTGGTTGATATGTCTAAGCTGAGTCTGGAAGACTTAAGAATTACTGCACAGAGCGTATCTATTGAAGATGCAGCAGCACGTGCGGGTAAATAAAACAATAACCACAAGGGGTGGCGCTGCTTGCGGCGCCACCTTTTTCCATCAATGTGACGTTTATCAGAATTGACAAAAAGAGGTAGATAATATGAGTACTACGAAAAAATTTTCGGGAAAAGCAATGGGGTATCTGATCCTGCTCGGTCTGGTTGTGCTTTCCTGGGCCATCTTTAAAATACTTTCGCCGCATAACTTTGGATCTTTCGGCAATATGCTTAACTATTTTCAGGTCCAGCCTGATTGCAACTGTTGGTGCCGTAGGATTCTACTTTGTAATGGTAATGGGAATGTTCGACTTTTCCATTGGCGCAAATATCATGCTTTCCGCAATCGTTGGGTGTGTATTCGCCACCCGTTTTAATCTCGGATATTTCGGATTGATCGTCGGATGTATCTTAACAGGAACAATTGTCGGTGCATTAAACGGCATGTTTTATGTAAAACTCCGTATCCCGTCCATGATTGTAACAACAGGACTTGCACTGATCTATGAGTCTCTGGCAAACTACATTGCAGGCGGCGTAGAGCAGACACTTCCATCCAATTTACGTGCATTTGGCCAGATGCCTTGGGATATCATCCTTGCACTTGTGGCATGTGTCGTTGCTTACATATTCTTAAATTACACAAAAATTGGAACATACACCTATGCTATCGGCAGTGATGAGTTTGTTGCCAAGAACATGGGTATTAACGTAAATAAGTATAAAGTTCTTGCATTTATTTTAAGTGGTGCATTCCTCGGTGTTATGGCGATCCTGACCATCAGTTACGGATCTTCCATGGTAGCCGTTACCGGAATGGCATCTATGAGCCGAAACTTCGTACCGACCATGGGATGTTTCTTTGGTCTGGCATTTAAGAAATACGGAATGCCACTTCCGGCAATTATCATCGGTGAGTTTGTCATCAACATCATCTTCTTCGGTTTCATTGCTCTTGGAGCACCAACCGCTATCCAGGATGTGATCACAGGACTTGCACTGCTTATTATCATTACTCTGACAACAAAGGCTACAAAGGGCGAGATCGTCAAGTAATGAAAGGGGGAAGACAGCAATGAGTGAAGTAAGATTACAAGTAAAAAATCTCTGCAAGAACTTCGGTATTACAAAAGCCGTACAGAACGTTTCCTTTAACGTTAACAAGGGAGAAGTTCATGCACTGATCGGAGAAAACGGCTCCGGAAAATCCACCCTGACCAACATGCTTACCGGTATTTACAGCATTGGCAGCGGTACATTTATTCTGGATGGCAAGGAAGTTCATCCAAAGAATCAGGTAGAAGCAAACAATGAAGGAATCTCCATCATTGTACAGGAGCTTGGTACATTGTCCGGACTGACTGTTGCAGAGAATATTTTCCTCGGTCATGAGGATCAGTTCGTACACTGTGGCATCAAAAATACAAATGCCATGAACAAAAAAGCAACAGAGCTGTTAAAGCAGTATGGATTTGAAAGAATCAAGGCTGCTGATATGATCGACTCTTACAACTTCGAGGATCGTAAGCTCGTAGAGATCGTAAAGGCAACCTACTTTAATCCAAAGATCGTTGTTATTGATGAGACAACGACAGCGCTTTCCCAGGAGGGGCGTGAAGAACTGTACAAACATATGGAGCGTATCCGAAAGAGCGGCAACACCGTCATCTTTATTTCCCACGATCTCCCGGAGATCATTGAGAAATCCGATACAATCACCATTCTCCGTGATGGTGTATACATTGATACCGTAAAGAGTAAAGATGTCAACGAAAATGATTTAAAGAAACTCATGGTTGGACGTGAAGTAACGGGCGATTACTACCGCAGCGATTACGGGGAGAAAGTTTCCGATGAAGTCGTACTTTCGGTAAAGGATGTAACCGTTCCGGGATTGATCGAGAATGTAAGTTTTGATCTGCACAAAGGTGAGATCCTTGGATTTGGTGGACTTTCCGAGTCTGGTATGCATGAGATCGGTAAAGCAATCTTTGGTGCATCCTATGACAGGGAAGGAACCGTAGAGCTGGCAGATGGAACCCAGATCAACGATATTCCGACCGCAATCAAACACAGCATTGCATATACATCGAAGGATCGTGATAACGAGTCGGTTGTGTTAAATCAGAGCATTGGAGATAACATTTGTCTCCCGTCACTGGATGAACTGTCCGGACCGGCACATCTGATCAGCGATAAGAAGAAAAAAGATTTTGCAAACAAATTTGCAAAGCAGATGTCCGTTAAGATGGTCGATGTCAACCAGTTCGTTTCCAACCTGTCCGGTGGAAATAAGCAGAAAGTCGTTCTGGCAAGATGGATCGGAAAAGATTCCGATATCGTCGTACTCGACAGCCCGACACGAGGCATTGATATCAAGGTAAAGCAGGATATTTACCAGTTGATGAATCAGATGAGAAAAAATGGAAAATCCATCATTATGATCTCCGAGGAACTGATGGAACTGATCGGTATGTGTGACCGCATCATGATCATGAAAGATGGTAAGATCAGTGGAGAACTTGAGCGTGATCAGAACCTTGATGAAAACGGTCTGATTACGATGATGGTATAAGGAGGCAGCTATGGGAAGTCAAGCAAGTGTAAACACAAACGATAAAGAGCAGCAGCTCAAAAAAGTATCAAAAATGTCGCTGATCCGTTCGCTTCTGCCGATTGTAGGACTGGTTGTTATTTTCCTGTTATTCAATTTCCTGACAGATTTTCGAATGATGGGTAATATGTCACTGGTACTCTCACAGGTATATGTGACGATGATTTCTGCGATGGGCGTATTTTTCATTATGACAATGGGTGGTCTGGATTTCTCCCAGGGATCTATTCTTGGTATTTCCTCCATTGTAGTATGTATGCTCTCAAAATACAGCATTCCACTGGCGATTATCGGTGGTATTGCAGCAGGAGCAGCAATCGGTGCGATTAACGGTTATTTCTATGTAAACCGTAAGATCAAATCCTTTATTGTAACAATTTGTACCATGTTCTTATTCCGTGGTTTTATCAAGTACCTGACAACCAACGCTCCGGTAGCCGGATCTGCAAAGCTGATCAATTATGACAGCACAGCACTGAAAGTTGCCTGCACGGTTGTGATACTTGCCATTGGATTTGTGGCATTCCGCTTTACAAAGTTCGGAACTTATTTAAAGGCCATCGGTGCCGGTGAGAAAGCAGCTATGTTTTCCGGTATCCGTACAGACCGGATGAAATTCCTGATTTTATGTACTCGCAGGTGCCATTACAGGATTTTGCAGCATTTATCAATGTTATCAAAGTCGGATCGGTAACATCTTCCGGTGGAAACCAGTTAGAGACACAGATCCTGATCGCACTGGTACTTGGTGGAATGCCAATTTCCGGTGGTGCAAAGGTTCGTTTCGAGAATATTATTGTCGGATCATTACTTTACATCGTATTAAACAGTGGATTAACTATGATGGGATTCTCTACACAGATGATGCAGCTCATTCAGGGTATTGTATTCCTGATCTTCGTTGCAGTATTTGCAGATCGTGAGTCTATTCAGGTTATCAAGTAAAAACATAAAAAGGCAAATGGAGAGGCTATGCGTAATACAGAACAGGATAATTTGAAATATCAGAAATTATATCATTGGGCACATACGTTAATCACCAGTGGCATAATTAAAAATATGGATAAGTTTCCGTCTGAGACCATTCTGCAGAAGAAATTCGGTTATTCCAGGCAGACGGTGCGCACAGCTCTCCAACAGTTAGAGGATGAGGGGCTGATCACCCGGGTACGCGGAAGCGGAACGTACGTGTCTTATGAAGGCAGTACCGAGAACGAATCGCGTCAACGGGTTGGTCTGCTCCTTAGTTATTATTCCGATTATTTATTTCCGCAGGTGTATGATGGAATTGAATCTGCGCTGACAGAAAAGGGATATGGGATTGAGGTTGCGGTAACCAAAAACCGTCTGAATGATGAGGCACTTTATCTGGAAGGACTGATAAAAAGCAATGTTTCCGGATTGATTATCGAAGGTTCGCGGTCTGCGTTTCCCAATCCAAATATCCGCCTGTTCAGAGAAATTCGAAAGCGCAACATACCGACGCTTTTTATCCATAATCATTATGAAAATCAGCTGTTTGACAGCGTAGAGATGGAAGACGCCAGAGCGGCATACGAGTTGACAAAGATACTGATCGAACACGGACATCGCCGGATTGGTGGAATTTTTAAATATGATGATATGCAGGGAATTGAGCGCTATAAAGGATTTATCCAGTGTCTTTCCGATTATGGCATGAAATTCGATGATGATTGTGTGCGGTGGTATTCCACGAAAGATATGGATGAAAAGCTCAGCAAGAAGGGAATGCTCCGGATGTATCGCAGGACAAAGGATTGTACCGCAATGATTGTATACAACGATGAAGTCGCCGGATATTATATGGAATTTCTGGCAGATCGCGGGCTTTCCGTTCCGGAAGATGTCTCGGTGGTATCTTTTGATGATGCGGAGCTGCAGCAGGAGCAGAAAGTGAAATTACTATCGGCTGTGCATCCGAAGTATCAGTTGGGGCGGATTACGGCCAAAAATCTTTTGCGGATGATGGAGGATGAGAACTGGCAGGAAAGAAATTATTCGTATCGTTTTCCGGTGAAGCTAAATGACGGAAATTCCGTGCGGGCGATCGATAGGAGATAAGGATGAAAAGACATCTGTTTTCTTTTAAAAAATAGAAAGCAGATGTTTTTTTGTTGAAAAAATATGGGATGATTGACAGGAAAGAAGCCATTAGAGTATCATAGGCTTAGCAATGGATCAGGGAGTAGAAAAACGTGACAACATTTGAAATGCTGCAGGAACTGCTTGCGCAAAATGAATTTGAACTTTTGTTGCCGGAGGATTATACAGCGAATACAACAGAGCAGGATATCCGGTTGGTTTATCAAATGAATGATACCGTGGAGAGTTTTCTTGTTTTTCGGAAAGCAATCTTCACAGGCACATACAAAAAGGATTATGAAGGGAAACTGGATGCCTCTTATGACCGGGATCAGGACCGGTATGTGCTTGGAGTACGGCAGGGAGACAGTGTTATTACCCTGTTTTATCAGAAGCTGGAGCTGGAAGTAAATCTATATAACTACGGAGAGATTGCACATTTCTGGGTTCCGCGGTATGAAAATCTGCGTCAGCTGGAATTTCGGATTGCAGTGCTGTGGGACAAGTATACCTATTTGGGGGAAAATTACTGCAGTGAGGGGGAAAAGCGCCTGGTTCATCTGGCGGATGTCCCGGCGCTTAATTTCTGCTCTTACTGTGCTGCACCGGAGCCGTATATGGTGCCACACGAGATGCCGAAAGAGTCTTTCCTGCAGGGCATGGATGTGATGGAGCAGCTGGCGAAGCAGGCGAAAGACTGGCTGCTGTTTGGCTGGATTCGCTTTTATCGCAGACATCCGTCAACAATTGTAACCAGGTGGGTGGCACACGTCCTGCACCATAGCATTCATTTTGGCTTTGTGAAAACACTTACGGAAACGATCAAAAAGGAGACGGCCATCTATCCGCGACGCCTGTTCGGAAAAAGCGGAGAGGAACGGCTGGCACTGTGCCTGAAAAAAGCAAACGCACGGAAGGAAGAACTGGAAAAGACGGGCGCATATGTAGAAATTGTGCGGCAGGAGCCATTTACAATTGCAAAAGATCAGCTGGATTTAAAGGTGTATCTGCTGGTCAGCCGCCAGGGGATGGTAAACCAGAAGATTCAGGTGGAGGAAATAGAGTTGTAATATGGCGGCTATTTTTGTGGCTTATTGTTATCTTTGCCAAAGGTATATCCACGACCAAAGCAGGTTAGGCCGAAACTTACCACTGCTATAAAGTCGACAATACTCATGGCTTAGCCCTCCTTTCCAGCGGATTTCTATGTAATCAGAGAGTAACAATAACGAATAAAAAGACAATCAGGTTAGAATTTGATTGAAAGACTTTTTCTAAAATGATAGTATAGATACATGGGAAACTAGAGAGCCGGGCGGCTTACCCTCTTTTTCGGAGGGCTAACCCTCCAGACGAAAGAAAGGAGGGCGTTGCCAATGTATGTTACATATTCTGATTTGATTCAGATAGGGATATTCATTTGCGCCCTTGTTGGATTGTGTTACACGATTTTCAAGGGAAAACGAAAATAGCCGCCATTACTCGCAATAATGACGGCTGTTGTTAAAACAGATTTTTAATTATTGGGGTAAGCCGCTTCTCTAGCTTTCCCTTTTTCTATACATAGAATAACATATCTTTTGAATCTCTGCAAGGAAAAGTGTGAATCGATTCATAATTTGTTACTGTTCACTCAGCACCTGAACACCATGCTGTTCAGGTACACAATTTCCCCCTTTTTGCGAAATGAGTTGACTTCATCACACAGGTGTAATATATTGAAGAAAACATATCATTTTCGGAGAGGGGGGAATTTTTATGTGGATGTTACTGGGGATTCTTGTAGTTGGTGCGCTTGGAGGCGTATGTATGGCTGCACTCCGCAATGTGAGCGGGGATGTCGGTGGAGGCATGGGCAGAGATTATATGGAAAAAGAGTGGGGAATTACAGAAAATAAAAAAGAGTAGAAAGACAAGATGGGATTATTAGAACAGATCAAAAAACCGAATGCAAAAGCATTTACACATAGCGGAAAATTTCATGCGGATGATGTATTTTCATCCGCATTATTGTTGTATCTGAATCCGCAGATTACAATCACAAGAGGAAACCGTGTGCCAGAAGAATATGATGGGATTGTATTTGATATTGGCAGAGGGCGGTATGATCATCACCAGAGAGACAGTCGTGTGCGTGAAAATGGAGTACCGTATGCCGCCTTTGGTCTGCTCTGGGAAGAACTCGGAGGCGAAATCTTAGGGGAAACGTTAGCGCAGCGGTTTGATGAAGAATTTGTGCAGCCGTTGGATAACAATGATAATACCGGGGAAAAGAATGAGCTTGCATCACTGATTGGCAATTTTAATCCGGTGTGGGATGAAACGGAAGCGGCCGATGGAGTGACAGAGGAAGAAAGAGATCGCGGTTTGTCCGTCGGATTTTTGAGGGCCGTGCAGGTGGCAGGGATGGTCCTCGAAAACAAGTTTGCACGCTATCGCGCAGATGCGCGCGCGGATGAGAAAATCAATCAGGTGCTTGCCATGCAGGAGACACAGGGTGGGGATGCGCGTATTCTGGTGCTGCCGGAATTTGTTCCGTGTCAGAAACGGCTGAAGGAGACAGATATCGCGTTTGTTATTTTTCCGTCGAATCGTGGCGGATATTGTATCCAGCCACAGAAGAAACCGGATTCCATGAATTACAAATGCAGTTTTCCAAAGCAATGGCTGGGGCTTGAAAATGAAGAACTGCAAAAGGCTACAGGGCTTGCCAGCGCAGGGTTCTGCCACAAGGGCGGATTTCTTATGACGGTTGGAGACGAGGCGGATGCCATCAGGGCATGCGAGATCAGTCTGGAAGAATATGAGCAAAAGCCGGTGATCGTGTGTCTGTGGGATGCCGGAGAGGCACAGGAGACAAAAAATTGTGAGAGAGAAGAAACAGAGCATATGCTCAGGAAGATTCCGGATATGACCGATGCACAGATCTGTCACATGACACTTCCGCATCTTCCGGATCTGGAAGAACAGGGCATGTATGCGGAAGTTGCGATGGAAAAAGAAGACTGGAAAAAGTATATTAAAGAGTTTGTAAAACAAATACTCGAATGTAAACCGGAAGCGGTTTATGTTACGGCAGATCTGTTTGCAGCTTATCCGGTGGTGCATGCACTCCGCAAAAAACACATGCCGGTACTGATGCGCGCAAAGAAGGAAGGAAAGACCCGCATCGTGCGGCTTCCTTCGGGATCGTAGACCAGAAAGAGAGGAAGAACAATGGACGAGTCAGGAAACCACAAACAGGCAGAACAGAGGGAGAGAATCCGGTGGATCGTATCGATTTTTGATTCCCCTTTTGTGTGCACTTCTGTCATTTTGTGTGATTGCAAAATACACCTCATCTCCAACTATGAAGATAAATGCACACGCGATTCAGTCACTGGATGACAAAAAGACAACTGCATTGGAACTGACGGCAGCGGCAACAGCTGCTTCTGCCGCAATTACGCTTATTCCGGGAGATGCCGGTACTCCGATTGCGGATAAACTGGCCGATCTGAGTTCGTATTTTCTGATTGTTGTCTGTGCAATCTATCTTGAAAAATATCTGGTTACCATTACGGGGCTGGCAGCATTTAAACTGTTGATTCCGATTGGATGTATTTTGTTGTCGCTTTGTTTTGGATTCAAAAAAGATCTGGGCAGGACCATTGCCTGTAAGCTGGTTTTGTTTGGGCTGGCTATTTATCTGGTAGTTCCGGCAAGTGTCAGGGTTGCGGATCTGATTGATGCGACATATGGAGCTTCCATGGAAAATACCATTGCATCAGCAAAACAGGCAACGGATGAGATCAAAGGCGAGGCGGATACACAGAGTCAGGAGAGCAGCAGTTCCGATGACGGTGGGAAAAGTAGTTTCTGGTCGGGACTAGTGGACAAAGTTGAGAATACCGTGACCGGAGCAAAAGTAAATCTGGAAAATACGCTGAACCGGTTTATAGAAGCGATTGCGGTAATGCTGGTGACTTCCTGTGTAATACCGATTCTTGTTCTGTTGTTTTTTGTCTGGCTTGTGAAACTGGTACTTGGAGTAAATATTACGTTGCCACAGATCGGGAAAAAGAAGAAAGAGGGAAAAAGAATATGAAATTACTGATGAAACAGCGTGTTTTTTCATGGACGGATACCTATGATGTCTATGATGAGGCGGGAAATAAAAAGTATTTTGTAAAAGCAGAATTGTTTCGGCTGGGGCACCAGATCCATGTATTTGATGTTTCCGGAAATGAAATCGGTATGATCAAGCAGCGTCTTTTTACGCTTCTTCCTTCGTTTGATATTATAATCGGTGGACGTGAATTTGGAAATATTCAAAAGGAATTTACGTTTTTTAAACCGCGTTATGAAATTGATTATAACGGATGGCGTTGCGAGGGAGATTTCCTCGCCTGGGATTATGATGTGTATGCGGACTGCAGTTCGGTCGTACATATTTCAAAGGAACTGTTCCACTGGGGAGATACCTATACGATTAATATTTTAAATTCCGAAGATGAGATTCCGGCATTGATGCTTGTCATTGCCATTGATGCAGCGAATTGTACACAGGGAAAATAAAAAAGTTGGAATAACGAATCGGTCGTTATTCCAGCTTTTTCATTTCTTTCATTTATTTGCAGGCTTTCGGAAGTGAAAATTTAGTTGCCTTGTTGAAGTTTTTGTATGTAACAGATGTCTTAATCTTGGAGTAGGACATATCGGAATCCGCTACAAGAGAACTAAGATACTCGTTCATGAAGTCTTTCATGTCGATCGTCTGTTTTACCGGATAATAGGTCTTCTTATCAATCCAGAGAGAGATGGTAATCGGAGAAAGAGAACTGTAATCAGAAGATGTTCCCTGTGTGTTATCTCCGTTAAGTCCAAGTTGTGCAAGAAGACCGGCAATATCTTCGCCCTTCAGCCGTGCCTGAATCTGTACGGTTGATTTTCCGTTGACGGTTACGCTGTTTTTGACAATTTTTAAATCCGAATACATATCTGTGGTCTGTACAGAACTGAGCATATCGGAGTAGTCAGACAAATCCAGTGTTGATTTTTCATAGGTTTTGTTATCCGTAGAGGTGTACTGCAACAGTTTGTTGCCTTTTTGTTTTGTGTAGGAGATTACTTTTATTTTTGTGTCCTTACCGTTGGAAGGGATTGTCATCGTCATAACGGTTTTGGTTTTCAGCGGACTGGCAAAAGCAATCGTTGTTGACGTGGTTTTGGTGGATGTGGTTTTTCCCTGAACCGACATGTCCATATCCATGTTCATTTTCATCTCATAGGATTTCAATTTTTCTGTGGCTTTCGCCATTTTGTTGATGTACTGCTTGGCAGAAAGGGTTGCTGCCGCTACAGGAGTAGTGCCGGCAAAAGCGCATACTGCCATAACTGCGGTAAGCACAGCTGCCAGAAATTGTTTCTTTAACTTTTTCATAAAATAAAACCTCCATATTTTTTATTGATATGGAGGTATCGTATCATCTAAAGATGTTTTTCGTCAATAAGACCTTTTTCCTACATTTGCTTTATTTGGAATCCATTCGTGTCACAATCATGTGAATGATATATGGAACAAGGATCACCGGAATGGCAAGGTAAGCCAGAAAACTGTAAGCTTTCTGGATCAGTGTCAGAAGCCCGAACTGTGCGATGCCAAAATCAATCAGACAGCAGATCAGTGCAATGATAATCTCACGGGAGGAGATGCGTTTTCTGGTGTTTATGTCCGGAGTTTCTGCTTTTGGTGTCCCGGCAGATACATCATTTTTGCCGGACAGGGTCCGTTTTTTAAGTCCGTCGGATACACGTTTCACCATGGCGGCAACCATATTTACCGCTGTGGATACGGCACCGAGGATAATCAGAATGGAAATGAGCGGTGTCATAAATCCTTTGCCGATGCCTTTTTGTACCATAAGCAGTGTCGGTACGCTGGTGCCTGCCATATCCGGACTTGTGGAAACGGTCATAATTCCGAGACAGACCATCGTCATCATCAGCGCGTTGATGAGAAAGCCGAGCCCCATGCTTTTGACTGCATCGCCCGGTTTTTTGAATACTTTGGCGTGCTGGACAAATACCGCAATGTTTGCCAACTGGAACGTTCCGTAAAGGAATGCGGAGTAAAGTGCCTTCCCGAATGGTTGTGTGGATGTTGTCATCTGCTGTGCGGTTGCACGGATGGCAGACCAGCCGTGGATGATATTCGGAATGTATACAATCAGAAGCCCGGCAATGATGCAGATAGAAAGCACGGAGGCAACCCGGCGCACCAGATCGGTGCCGAAAATGGCAACGATAAAGATAAAAATGCCGATGATCAGTGTACACAGCAGATACGGAAGTCCTGTCAGTGTACTTAATGTTGCACCGCCGGTTGCAAAGGCAACAGCGGGAGCGACACACATGACGCAGATATAGAGCACTTCAAACAGGTTGGAAAAAACAGGGGCGAATTTTCCGTAAAATGCATTGTTGTACGAGCGGTAATCGTACACTTCGTGTTTCCTGGCAAAGCGCATGCCGTAGGCAAAAAAGATACCGTTATAGAGCATGGCAAGTGCAGGCATGATCAGACACCAGATGCCGAATCGTACATAGTAACTGTAAATCTGGGCGCCGGAAGCAAATCCGCCGCCGAAATGCGTGGTGAACCAGACAAAGGCAACACCAAAAATGATGGAATAGGTGCCGGTGCCGGCAGAAGATTTTTTATGCATTTATCAGTCTGCCTCCCTCCCGTTCTTTCAGCTGATTCGTTGCAAGGACCAGCATTTCTTTTGTTACTTTATATGGGTAATGTCTGATATCGGACATTTCCGGGATGTGGTCCATACTTCCTCCCACCTGTTCTTCCGTAATCTCAATCTGTTCCTTGCTGTATACAATGATCTGCTCTATCAATGTAACAACCGCTTTCCGGTCTAAGGCTTTGGATTATTTTCATTATTTTTGAAATCCTCTATCCATGGATGCATTCCGTTTTCTTTCCGCAGATAACTTTTCTTTCTTCTCTTCCGTTTCCTGTTTTGCCTTTTCTGCTTTCTGCATCTTCTCTGTAAATCTCTGATTATATTCATGGTACTCTTCTCTGCTGACAATACCATCTACCATATCCTGATACAGTCTCGCCTTTAAGTCTTTATATCTTTCCACTTCCTCATAAAGTGCCATTAACTGCTGTTCTAAAGACCGGCTCTCCACTTTCTTGTAAGTATCCATTCCATTTTTCTTGATGATCTTTTCTGCTTCGGTCAATAATGCGATCTGTTTTTTTTACAGAATCCAGAACTACATCA
>ENA-OQKA01000095-OQKA01000095.1-human-gut-metagenome-genome-assembly--contig:-NODE-95-length-27809-cov-4.711618_pt1 | contig 27809 bp, 18 predicted proteins | sample MGYA00242644_ERZ504789 | MGnify/ENA primary metagenome ERZ504789 (study PRJEB26092, sample SAMD00036423) | human gut metagenome | host: Homo sapiens | study: EMG produced TPA metagenomics assembly of...
AATTCGCTGGTTCCCGGTACGGGCTCTGGTTCGTTGAGCCTGTCGATTATGGAATCCATTCGCGGCTTTTTGCAGACCCTGGGGCTTCCATACGAGTGGGTGACCAGCTTCGTCGTGCGCAAGTGCGCTCATTTTACCGAGTACATGGTGCTTGGCATCTTGGCGACGCACGCCTTTGACCTCGAAGGCCGGCGTACGTTTGATGTGTTGCTGCCCACGGCGGTGTTCTTGCTGCTCGTCCCCTCTATCGACGAGACGATCCAGCTATTTGTGCCCGGTCGCGCCGGCATGATTACCGATGTGATGATCGACTGCTGCGGGGCGACGACAGGCGTCGTACTCCGATATCTCTTACGGTCGCTGATGTACACCAAAAAGGCCGCCTAGGACGTTTTGCTTGGTCCTAGGCGGCCTTGTGCGTTTGAGGGCCTCTGCGGGGCGTGACGGCGTTTCCGGGCGTTTTGCGAGTTTGGCTACGCTGCGCCCCGCTGATGTGTCCTTTACTGGAGCGCCTGGGCGCCAAGGGCCAGACAACCCATGATGCCCTGCTTGCCCTCGAGGCTGTTGTTGACAATGTAGGTATCGATGTCGTTGACCTCGGGCGTGACGATATAGCCGTTGAGCATCTCGGCGCACTTTTTGCGGGCGAGCGGCACGATGGGGGTGTGGTCGGCCACGCCGCCGCCGATGATGATCTTTTGCGGTGCGTAGCACAGCGTGTAGGTCATGAGCGCCTGTGCCAGATAGCCTGCGAGCAGGTCCATGGCCTCCGGGTCATCGGCCATGTCTCCGGCGCTCTTGCCATCCCAACGCTTTTTAACGCCGGGACCGGCGATGAGGCCCTCGAGGCAGTTGTCGTGGAAGGGGCAGGCACTGTGCTCGCCGATGGTGTCGCGCGGGTCGCGTGTGACCAGGATGTGGCCGGCCTCGGGATGCATCATGCCGTGCACGAGCTTGCCTCCCGAGAGCACGCCGGCGCCCACACCGGTGCCGATGGTCAGGTAGACCACGTCGGTGAGGCCCTGGGCGCAACCAAAAGTGACCTCGCCCAGGCAGGCGACGTTGACGTCGGTATCGTAGCCACAGGGAATATTGAGCTCGTTTTGGATGGTGCCCAGCAGGTCGAAGTAGCGCCATGCCGTTTTGGGCGTCTCCAGGATCTTGCCGTATTGGGGCGAGGCGGGGTTGACCGCGGTGGGGCCAAAGGCGCCGATGCCCAGCGCGGCGATGCCCTTGTCGGCAAACCATGCATTGACGGCCTCAACGGTCTCCTGCGGGGTCGTGGTCGCGATCTGCTCACGCTCCAGGACCGTACCGTCTGCATAGCCCGTGGCGCAGACCATCTTGGTGCCGCCGGCCTCGAGCGCTCCGATAAGCTGCTGTTCTGCCATAGTATTCCTATCTCTGGGACGAGTTGCTCCGTGACTAAAGTATAGAGCTCTAAACCATTTTAGAAAGCGCTATAAAAAGAAGCCTCGCAACGCGGCGGGCGGTACGAGGCTTCTTTGGTTGCTTTAGTTGCCGGGCCGTCCTTACCCGCGCGGCTTGATTTTATCACGTAGCGATTTGAGGTTCTCCAGCGCCGCGTTAAGCGTCTCGTCTCGCTTGGCAAAGTGGAAACGAATCAGATGGTTGACGGGCTCGCGGAAGAAGCTCGAGCCGGGCACGGCGCCCACGCCCACCTTAGACGCGAGGTCCTCGCAGAATTTGAGGTCGCTATCATATCCAAACTCAGAGATGTCCATCATGACGTAGTAGGCGCCCTGCGGCACGTTGTGTTCAAGACCGATGCCATCGAGCCCCTGACAGAACAGGTCGCGTTTGGCGGTATAGAGGTCGAGGACCTCATCGTAATAGCTGTCGCCGAAGTTGAGGGCGGTAACGACGGCCTCCTGCAGGGGAGCGGCGGCACCCACGGTGAGGAAGTCGTGGACCTTCTTGATGCGCTCGGTGATCTGGGCCGGGGCAATGGTGTAGCCCAGACGCCAGCCGGTGATGGAGTACGTCTTGGACAGCGAGCTGCAGCTGATGGTTCGCTCGAACATGCCGGGCAGCGTGGCCATATAGACGTGCTCGTGGGGCGCGTAGACGATGTGCTCATACACCTCATCGGTGATGCAGTAGGCGTCGTACTTTTTGCAGAGGTCGGCGATAAAGGCGAGCTCCTCGCGCGTAAAGACCTTGCCGCAGGGGTTGGAAGGGTTGCACAGGACGATGGCCTTGGGATCATTGTCGCGGAAGGCCGCCTCGAGGACCTCGCGATCGAAGTCGAACGTGGGCGGGTTGAGCGGCACATAGATGGGCTCGGCACCTGAGAGGATGGTATCGGCGCCGTAGTTCTCGTAGAACGGCGAGAAGATGACGACCTTGTCTCCGGGGTTCGTAACCGTCATCATGGCGGCCATCATGGCCTCGGTGGAGCCACAGGTGACCACGATGTTCTGGTTGGGGTCGACCGGCATGCCCATAAAGTGCTCCTGCTTGGCAGCGAGCGCCTCGCGCATGGCCTGGGAGCCCCAGGTGATGGAGTACTGGTGATAGAGCGGCTTGGGGTCGGCGGCGATGGTGCTCAGGCTGTTGAGCAGCTGCGCCGGGGGATCGAAGTCAGGGAAGCCCTGCGAGAGGTTGACGGCACCGTACTTATTGGAGATGCGTGTCATGCGGCGGATGACCGAATCGGTGAATGATGCCGTGCGATTGGAGAGTTCTTTCATGACGGTCCTTTCGAGGGTTTGCAGTGGGGCAAGTTTACTCCTATGAAAAGGGTGGGAATTGCTCGAAACGCACTCGAAAAACTCTTTTCAAAATTCTTGAAAATTGGGGCTTGCATCGCATGGCGTTCCTTGCAATAATAGTCGAGCGCGAAGCGCACAGGACACGGTGGGTGTAGCTCAGTTGGCTAGAGCGACGGGTTGTGGTCCCGTAGGTCGAGGGTTCGAGTCCCTTTACCCACCCCAGTTCTTGCTTCGTGTTGATATCGGGTCGTTAGCTCAGTTGGTAGAGCAGGGGACTCTTAATCCCAAGGTCCAGGGTTCGAACCCCTGACGGCCCACCACACGATATCTCCTCTAAAGTCCGCCATAACGGACTTTAGCTTTGGGTCGTTAGCTCAGTTGGTAGAGCAGGGGACTCTTAATCCCAAGGTCCAGGGTTCGAACCCCTGACGGCCCACCAAAGCATGTTAAAGCGACTGGCTTCGGCTGGTTGCTTTTTTCGTTGACCTCACATGGGGTCGAACCCGAAAGGGCGCGGAGCTGAGCTGTCTGCACCGTGATTCCCTTAGGGAAAACACGGCTCAAGCCCCGTAAGCGTGTTCTCCTTGGGGGAATCATACTTACGGGGCTCGATGCATGTTGAGAAATTGTGATCAAACTCAAAGTGTGAATCGATTCAGTCTGCTCGATAGTGCGAACCGAGGCTTTCAGTCCGTTTGCGCATGGCTTTGACCATCTCCGCAGCCAGCTGAATCTGCGACTTTAGGCGGGCGAGGGCAGCGATTTCGCTGTCATTGGCGTGCGGCTTATGCAGCGACGTCGCCTCGTCTTGTAGGCTTTCAAGCTCTTGAAGCGCCTCGGATAGGCCTGGTTCGGTCCTGTTGATCATGCAGTAGGTGCTCATTGTGTGTTTGAGGCAGCGGGTTAGGCGCTCGGCGACTGCTGTAGCGATGCCATGCTCGGGGAGGGCGACATCCACCGGTGCGTCAGCCTCGGGAGCGTCCAGTGCTGCTCGAGCCGCCGATGCGCCCGCGATACGCCCGAATACGATGCCATTGGCGCTCGACAGCCCTCCGATGCGGTCGGCGCCGTGCATGCCGCCTGTTGCCTCGCCACAGGCGTAGAGGCCCTCAACGCCCGTGTACGTGGTCTTGTCGATCTTGATACCGCCGTTAGCGGCGTGGGCATACATCGCCACACGTATCTCGTCGCTCGGAGCGATACCATGCTCGTCTTGTAGCCAAGTGGCAAATGTCTGCACGAACTCGGGGACATTCTCTCGCGGGAAGTCGTAGTGGAGCGCCAGGCCTTCGGCACCCGCTTGATCGATGGCAAGATCGATGGCGCGGGAAGCCAGGCGTGAAGTGAAGGGACCATATCCGGAGCGCTGTTCAAGCAAATCGTCCAGCTTGACGTCGGCGATATCGACCGGCTGGTCGAACTTGACGTAGCGCCAGGTCTTCTCGTTAAAGACAAGGTTGCGCTTAGGCTCAATGAAGCCGGGCATCATCTGCATGAACTCTATATTAGTAAGGGACGCACCGTGCGACCGCGCGATGGCTTGTGATGAGCTGAGCACGTCGGCGGAAGTGAGGCTGCGCTCGAATAGACCGCCGGTACCGCCGGCGGCGATGATAGTGGCCTTGGCTGTAAAGGTCACAATGCGCTCGTCCGTTTGGTTGAAGAGCACGGCGCCGACAATTTTTCCGTTCGTATCCTCAACAAGATCGATAAGCTCGTGGCGGGGGAGCAGGCGTATGCCGAGCGAGTCGATCTGGGCCGTACACGCGTCTTCGAGGGGTTTACGGGTGAGGCCGCGCCACATTCTCGTCTTGTGGTCGAAGCAGGGGATAAATTGCTTTTGCTGGGCGCTTTCGGCGCTTTGCGGACGCTGGAGTTCTACGCCCAGATCCTGTTCGAGCCAGTCAATCGCTTGGGGAATGCCGTGAACGAACGTCTGGACGAGTTCGGGGTCGGCAACGCCGCCACCGACGGTTTGGATGGTGTCGATAAGGTCTTGCTCGTCGTCTTTGTCGACGGGGCCAATAAGGCCGAGGCCCCAGGTGCCCGGGAAGAAGCTCGATCCGCTCATGGTCTTGCCGGCGCATGCGATGGCAACGGTCGCGCCCGCGCGTGCTGCTTCTATGGCGGCGCAAAGGCCCGCGATGCCAGATCCAATTACCAGTACATCAGTTGATTCCATAGGATTCCTTTCTCGTTCGCGCATTGTCGCATGGGTGATCGGCAAAGGCATCGCAAAGATGGGATAAATCGGCAAAGGGCAAATATGGCACGTGGACGTTGAAGCCACTTGGCCGGCTCCTTCTCCTCACACTTCATGTTCCATCAGAACTGATATATCGGCTCTCGAACGCTTTGTGGCGACAAAAAAGAGCCGCTACCCGGGTGGGTAGCGGCTCTAAAAGCTCAACTACATGAGCATCGCGCGGGCGCGATTAGGCCTTGAGGGCCTCCTCGACGGCGACAGCGCAGGCGACGGTGGCACCGACCATGGGGTTGTTGCCCATGCCGATGAGACCCATCATGTCGACGTGCGCAGGCACGGAGGAAGAACCGGCGAACTGGGCGTCGGAGTGCATACGGCCCATGGTGTCGGTCATGCCGTAAGAGGCAGGGCCGGCGCCCATGTTGTCCGGGTGCAGGGTACGGCCAGTGCCGCCACCAGAAGCGACGGAGAAGTACTTCTTGCCAGCCTCGAGGCGCTCCTTCTTGTAGGTGCCAGCGACGGGGTGCTGGAAGCGCGTCGGGTTGGTGGAGTTGCCGGTGATCGAGATGTCGACGTTCTCGTGCCACATGATGGCAACGCCCTCGCGGACGTCGTCGGCGCCGTAGCAGTTGACGGCGGCGCGGGGACCATCGGAGTAGGGGATGGTCTCGACGACCTTGAGCTCGCCCGTGAAGTAGTCGAACTGGGTCTTCACGTAGGTGAAGCCGTTGATGCGGGCGATGATCTGAGCGGCGTCCTTGCCCAGACCGTTGAGGATGACGCGCAGCGGCTTCTTGCGAGCCTTGTTGGCGTTCAGAGCCAGGCCGATAGCACCCTCAGCGGCAGCGAAGGACTCGTGGCCAGCCAGGAAGGCGAAGCACTCGGTGTCGTCGGAGAGCAGCATAGCGCCCAGGTTGCCGTGGCCCAGACCGACCTTGCGGTCCTCGGCGACGGAGCCGGGAACGGTGAAGGCCTGGATGCCCTCGCCGATGATGGCGGCAGCCTCAGAAGCGGTCTTGGCGCCACGCTTGACAGCGAGAGCGCAACCGAGGGTGTAGGCCCACTCGGCGTTCTGGAAGGCGATGGACTGGGTGTTGTTGACGATCTCACGCGGGTTGAAGCCCTTGTCGGTGCAGATCTGCAGAGCTTCCTCGAGGGAGGCGATGCCGTTGTCGGCGAGGCACTTGTTGATCTTGTCAGCGCGGCGCTCGTAACCTTCGAACGTAACAGTCATAGTTATTTCCCTCCCTTTCTACTCGTGAACCGGGAACACGCTGGCGACGGAGTGAGTCTCCTCGTCGGTGCGCGGGTCGATGTACTTGGCAGCGTTCTCCCACTGACCATAGTGGCCCATAGCGCCAGCGATGGCCTCCTCGGGGGTCTTGCCGGCCTTGACGGCGTCGGTGAACTTGCCGAGGTTCAGGAACTCGAATGCGATGATCTCGTTCTTGTCGTTGAGAGCCATGCGGGTGACGTAGCCCTGAGCGAGCTCAAGGTAACGAGCGCCCTTGGCCTTGGTGCCGAACATGGTGCCGACCTGAGAGCGAAGGCCCTTGCCGAGGTCGTCGAGGGAGGCGCCCACGGGCAGGCCGCCCTCGGAGAACGCGGTCTGGCTGCGGCCGTAAACGATCTGCAGGAAGATCTCGCGCATAGCAACGTTGATGGCGTCGCAGACGAGGTCGGTGTTGAGGGCCTCGAGGATGGTCTTACCGGGAAGGATCTCGGAAGCCATGGCAGCAGAGTGGGTCATGCCCGAGCAGCCGATGGTCTCAACGAGGGCCTCCTCGATGATGCCGTCCTTGACGTTCAGCGTGAGCTTGCAGGCGCCCTGCTGAGGTGCGCACCAACCCACACCGTGCGTAAGACCGGAGATGTCGGAAATCTCCTTAGCCTGGACCCACTTGCCCTCCTCGGGGATGGGTGCGGGGCCGTGGTATGCACCCTTGGCAACGGGGCACATGTTCTCCACTTCCTGTGAGTACTGCATGCCTCTCCTCTCTATCGTGTTGGCGTCCCGTCTGGGGGTCGTGGCTGGCGATTGCCGGGCGACCCTTCGAAAGGGACATGACATGCAGCCCCTATAATACCGCGAAATACACGGAATATTCGGCGAACGGCTCAGTTTTCGTAGCGAGAAGTCCGGAAGTTTTAATTGAAACGGTTTAACTATATGTTCTGTGGTCGCGAATTTCCGTAGAGGGGTTCGTCTTGGGCAAGCTTTTGGTCAGCTCTTGTAAGCGTTGCAGGGGTTGACCTGTTGCAACGGTGCCGTTCGCCGCCCGTTTACTGCCTTTGGCCGCGCGAGTGTATTGTTTTGCGTGAATGTTTTGATGGCACGCTTCAATCGTGCTGTATTGGATGGCAATCAGATCCCGGCGAAGGGAGCGCCATGCAGCGCGTTTGGAGAACGGTTACCGGCTTTTACCATGTCTGTGCCCGCGGTGTGGGCAAGCAGCTCATCTTTGAGGGCGATGAAGACCGGTGGGAGTTTTTGGAGCTGATGCGCGAGTGCTGCCGCGAGGCGGGCGTGACGGTTATCGCCTGGTGCCTTATGGGCAATCACGTGCATCTGGTGCTTGCAGATTACGAGGACGCGATGAGCGCGGCGATGCACCGGCTGCTTTTGACGTACGCGCGGCGGTTCAATAAGCGCACGGGGCGCACGGGTCATCTGTTCCAGAACCGTTTTGACCGGCGCTCGCTCGATACCGACCGTTATCTAATGGCTGCCATTCGCTATGTTCACGCTAATCCGCAGGAGGCGGGTATCGCCCTGATCGAGCGTTATCCCTGGAGCAGCTTTGCGGAGCATCTGCGCGCTTACGACAGCGATGCGGCCGATGTCACGAGGGGATTTTCCGATCCTTCTTGTGTACTTGAACTTTTTGGTTCTGCCGAGGGCTTTATTGCCTATTCGCTAGCGATGCCCGACGGCGGCGAACCGGTGCTGTGCGATATGAAAGAGACGGAGTGGGAACGCCACGCCTTTGCCGACAGGTTGGCGAAGAGCCTCGGGGCTCCGCTCCACGGGGTTAAAGCCGCACCGCCGGCGCGGCGCGATGCCGTTATCGTTGGATTGCGCGATGCCGGATTTACGGTGCGTCAGATTGAGCACTATACCGGGATTGGCAAAAGTACGGTTTCTCGTATTGTGCGGACCCGCACGGGGACGGCGATGCGGGCTGGCGGAAACGTGATGTAGGGCTGCCTGTGCACCGCGGCTGGGGTCGTTCATGCGCCGCAACCTGCGTTCTAAATGCTTGGTACGCTGACTGCACTTCTTGATATGCATAGAACGATTGCCGTCTTGCATAAAAATACGGCTCAGTCCGGTTTTACCCGCGCCTACCCCCGTCCACACCGTGCAAAAAGCGGAGTTTTCAGCATCGTGGTGCTGTCGGCACCGCCGTAATCTTGAAATATATGGGTCCCGAAGCCATTTATGCCTGCCGATGTGCCTCAAAAGCGCTTGCTTGTGACCCCTGAGACCACGATGCTTGTTCTAAAACGATATAAAAGGGTGCCTGGAGACGTTGATTAACGCTTTCAATGCGTATACACGCAACTTGGCGTGCTGAAAGCTCGCAAAAATGCACGCCGCACCCTATGGGACCCGTCTGTGGCGGGCGCGAAGCGAACCGGAGCCCAGCAGGACGGGGCATGGGGCGTTGCTTGGGGTGCCCGTGGCTCTGTCGCTAACCGTTGGCACTGTGGAAAACGTCCGTGTTTGCGGCTGGCTGTTCGGTAAATGACAGGGCGAGCGCCGGACGCGCGAACTTTGTGTGTCCGAGGCGTTATGAAAAAGCCGAGCCGCCCGTATTGGGCGGCTCGGCAATCAAACCCTTTGATCTGGGGCATCCGCTTCTGGCTAGTTTACCCTTCGAGCATGCCGTCGAGGGTGCGCCAGGCGAGCTCGGCGCATTTGACACGGGCGGGCATGTGCGAGATGTCCTGGAGCTGAGCGGCCTCGTCCAGGTCTTCCAGGTCCTCCTCGGAGAGCTGCTCGCCACGGATCATGGCAAGGAAAAGCTCCGCCAGACGACGAGCCTCCTCGACCGTTTCGCCGGTGATGAGGTCGGCCATGATGTCGGCGCTGGCCTGGCTGATGGCGCAGCCGTGGCCGGTAAAGGAGGCCTCCTCGATCACGCCGTTCTCGACGCGCAGCTGCAGGGTGAGCTCGTCGCCGCAGCTGGGGTTGATGCCGTCGTGCTCGTGCGTGGGGGCATCCATCTCGTACTTGTAGTCGGGGTGCGAGTTGTGCTCCATAAACGTGGTGGAGGTGTACAGATTACCCATTGAACGTGCTCCAAACGTGATGCAGACCGGCGATAAACTTGTCGATATCGGCCTTGTCGTTATAGAAGGCCACGCTGGCGCGGCAGCAGGCAAGGTTCTCGACGCCCAGCCAGGTGAGCAGAGGCTGCGCGCAGTGGTGACCGGCGCGGATGCAGACGCCGTCCATGTCCATGATGCTCGCGACATCGTGCGGGTGGATGCCCTTGACGTTAAAGCTGACGACGCCGTGGTGGTTGTCCCAATAGATGGAGCCGATAATCTGGACAAAGTCGAGCTGCATGAGCTCGCCCATCAGGTAGTGGACGAGTGCCTGCTCGCGTTCCTGGATGTTTTCGTAGCCCACGGTGTTGACCAGGTAGTCAAGCGCCGCGCCCGTGGCGAAGATGCCGGCGGCGTCCTGCGTGCCGGCCTCGAACTTCTCGGGGACGGGAGCCCAGACGGCGTCCTGCTCGGTGACCGAGTCGATCATCTCGCCACCGGTGAGCATGGGCGGCATGGCGTTGAGCAGGTCCATCTTGCCCCACAGCACGCCGATGCCCATGGGGCCCATGGCCTTGTGCGCGCTAAAGGCAAAGAAGTCGGCGCCCAGATCGGCCACATCGACCGGCATGTGCGGCAGCGACTGCGCACCGTCGACGACCAGATAGCCGCCGTACTTGTGCACGAGCTTGCCGAGATTCTTGACCGGGTTCTCGACGCCCAGCACGTTAGAGACTTGACCCACGGCCAAGATCTTGGTCTTGGGACCCACCTTGGACAGAACCTCCTCGGTCGTGAGCTGACCGGTCTTGGTGGGGTAGAGGTAGACGAGCTTGGCGCCGGTCTCGCGGCAGACCTGCTGCCACGGGATCAGGTTAGAGTGGTGCTCCATGATGGTGATGACGACCTCGTCGCCCGGCTCGAGGACCGTGGGCGCAAAGCTCTTGGCGACCAGGTTGAGCGACTCGCTCGTGTTGCGGGTGAAGACGACCTCGTTGGCCTGGGGGGCGCCGATGACGTCGGCGATCTGCTGGCGCACCTTCGCGATGGCCTCGGTGGCCTCGACGGACAGCGAGTACAGGCCACGCAGGGGGTTGGCGTTCATGCGCTGGTAGAAGTCGCGCTCGGCGTCGAGCACGCAGGCGGGACGCTGCGCGGTGGCGGCGCTATCGAGGAAGGCGATCTCGGGGTGCTGCTGGAACAGCGGGAACTGCGCCTTGTAGGGGTTGGTCTCGATGTCGACGGTAGGCCAGCCGCGCGAGGCCTCGTCGCTGGCGTCGAGCTCCATAGGCTCCGGTGCGGTACAGGTATCGCATTTAACGTGCTCGGTGTCGATCATGCGAGCTCCTCTTCAAAGTTATCGATCAGGTTGTTGCCCAAGCGGACGACGGCGGCGCGGGTGCGCTCGTCGGTCGCGGAAAGCGCGGCATCCTCCAGCTTAGCGCGGATGAACAGGTCCTCGGCGGCATTTTGGTCAAGGCCGCGGCAGGCGAGATAGAACAGCTGCTCGTCGCGGACGTGGCCAATGGTGGCGCCGTGGTTGCCGGCAACGTCGTCCTCGTCGCACAGGATGACGGGAACGGTCTTGTTGTCGACGCCCTTGTTGGCCAGCAGCACGGTTTCGCGCTCGGTGCCGACGGCACCCTTGCAGCCGTGTACGAGGTCGATGGTGCCGCGGTAGACCTTCTTGGATGTGCCGGTCAGCACGCCGTTGGCGTCGATCTCGCACTCGGTCTTGCGGCCGCGGTGGCGCAGCTCGTAGTTAAAGTCGCGTACCTGCTCGCGGGCACCCAGGTAATCGGTATCGATCGTCACCTTGGCGGTGTCGCCCAGCAGGTCGCCGGCAAGGCCGGTGGCGCTGGCGCCGGCACCCAGGACGGTGTGCTGCACGTTGACGCGCGCGCCCTCGTCCAGGAACAGACCGGTGTCGTCGAGTGCGATCCAGCTGTCGTCGAGCGTCTGCGTGCAGGTCACGTTGACGGTGGCGTACTCGTGAGCGCACACCCGCAGCACGGAGCCCACGACGCCCTGGCCGTTGACAGGGGAGTCTAGGGCTAGAGCGAGGTCGAGCGTTGCCTGCGGACGGGCGACGACGTCGATGGCGGCGATGGCCGCGGCGGCGTCGACACCGCTCACGCGCACACTAACAGTGGCGTGCTGGTATGCGGGCACGTCGATGACGATGCGCTTGGTGGCATGGTCGGCCAGGTAGGTGTAGGCGGCCTCGCCCATGCCGGTCTTGAAGGCTTCGGCAGGGGAGAGTTCCTCTTCGAGCTTGATGGCGCCGGCCTGGTAGACGGAGGTGGCGGGCACGTCGAGCTCGGTCTCGGGCGTGATGCGGGCGCGGTCGACGGCGTCGCCGGGGGCGGAGGCACGGCGCTCGGGGAAGCGCTCGGCCATGGCGTCCATGGCGGTATCGAAGGCGTCGGCCGAGCCGGCAAACTGCTCGTCCAGGCCCTCGACCTCAACGGCCTCGGCGGGAGCGGCGGCAAGTTCGTCCGAAAGCTCGAGCTTGGTCTGGTTCATCTTGAGCCAACCCCAAGTGGCGGCCGGCATAGCGTTGACCTGCTCGAGCGTGGTAGCAGCGGTGTTGGTTTCCTGTTTCATTATCCGATCGCTCCTTCCATCTCGAGCTTGATCAGGTTGTTCATCTCGACGGCGTACTCAAGCGGCAGCTCCTTGGAGACCGGGTTGGCAAAGCCGTTGACGATCATGGTGCGGGCCTCTTCCTCCGATATGCCGCGGCTCATCAGGTAGAACACCTTGTCGTCGCCGATGCGGCCGATGGTGGCCTCGTGGCCGATGTCGACGTTCTTGGCGCGGATGTCCATGGCGGGGATGGTATCGGAGCGGCTCTGGTCGTCAAGCATCAGCGACTGGCAGCTCACGGTTGCTTTGGAACCTTCGGCCTTAGGCGTGGCCACGATGGAGCTGCGGAAGGTCTGGATGCCGCCGCTCTTGGAGATACCCTTGGTCTCGACGGTTGCCGAGGTGTCGGGCGCGTTGAGCACGACCTTGCAGCCGGTATCGAGGTTCTGGCCGGCGCCGGCAAAGGTAATGCCGGTAAAGCTCGAGCGGGCGCGACGGCCGTTGAGCACGCTCATGGGGTAGAGGTAGCCCACGTGGCTGCCGAAGGAGCCGCTGATCCACTCGATGTCGCCGTCCTCGTCCACGCGCGCACGCTTGGTGTTGAGGTTGTACATGTTCTTGGACCAGTTCTCGATAGTCGAGTAGCGCAGGTGCGCACGCTTGCCCACAAAGAGCTCGACAGCGCCGGCGTGGAGGTTGGCTACGTTGTACTTGGGCGCGGAGCAACCCTCAATGAAGTGCAGGTCGGCATCGTCCTCGACGATGATGAGCGTGTGCTCAAACTGGCCGGCGCCCTTGGCGTTAAGGCGGAAGTAGCTCTGCAGCGGGAAGTCGAGCTTGGTGCCCTTGGGCACGTAGACAAACGAGCCGCCCGACCACACGGCACCATGCAGGGCCGCAAACTTGTGGTCGGTGGGCGGGATGAGCGTCATAAACTTCTCGTGGATGAGCGGCTCCCACTGCGGATCGTGCAGGGCCTCCTCGATGCCGGAGTAGACGATGCCCATCTTGGACGCGGTGTCCTGCATGTTGTGGTAGACGAGTTCGGAGTCGTACTGCGCGCCGACGCCTGCCAGGTAGCTGCGCTCGGCCTCGGGGATACCCAGGCGCTCAAAGGTGTTCTTGATGTCGTCGGGCACCGACTCCCAGTCGTGCTTTTGGTCGGTGTTGGGCTTGACGTAGGTGACGATGTTGTCCATGTCCAGGCCCTCGATGGAGGGGCCCCACGTCGGGTCGGGAAAACGGTTGAAGATCTCGAGGGACTTTAAGCGCAGGTCGAGCATCCACTGCGGCTCGTCTTTCTTGGCGCTGATCTCGCGCACGATGTCGGGCGTGATGCCGGCGTCGAGGCGCTCGAATCCCTCCTCGCCATAGGTGAAGTCGTAGAGGCTGCGGTCGATGTCCGCGACCTCGGTGCGGTTCTTGGTCATTGCGTCGCCCCTTTACGCCTGCTGCTCGGCAGCGGCGGCCTCGGCCTGGGCGCGCTGCTCGGCGGCCTCGCGCTCGAAGGTCTCAAAGCCGTTCTTGTCGATCCAGGAGATCAGCGAGGCGTCGTCCTCGCGCACGATATGGCCCTTGACCATAACGTGGACGCGGTCGACATCCAGATGCTCCAGGATGCGCGTGTTGTGCGTGATGATGAGCATGGAGCCGTTGCAGCTCTTGCGGTAGGCGTCCATGCCATGGCTGACGGTGGACAGGGCGTCGACGTCCAGGCCCGAGTCGGTTTCGTCCAGGATGGCGAGCTTAGGCTGCAGCAGCAGAAGCTGGAGCATCTCGACCTTCTTTTTCTCGCCGCCCGAGAAGCCCACGCCCAGCTCGCGGTTGAGGTAGGCGGTGTCCATGTTGAGCTCTGCCGCGAGCTCCTTGACGCGCCGGCGGAACTCCTTGCCCTTCATCTCCAGGCCGGGGCGGCCGGCGATGCTGGCACGCAAAAAGCTCGACAGCGGCACGCCCGGGATCTCGACCGGGGCCTGGAAGCTCAGGAACAGGCCGGCGCGCGAGCGCTTGTCGGTGGTGAGCTCGGTGATGTCCTGGCCGTCAAAGACGATGCGGCCGTCGTTGACGGTATAGACAGGGTCGCCCATGACCAGGTGGCCGAGGGTGGACTTGCCGGCGCCGTTGGGTCCCATCAGCACGTGGGTCTCGCCGGCGGCGACGTTGAGGTTGACGTTGTGGAGGATGGTCTTCTCGTCCACGGAGGCGGTCAGACCTTCGATGGAAAGCAGCGGATTTGCGCTCATGCTGTCCCTCTCTGTATATGGTGTACTCATAGGTGTACTAAACCCTAGGAATCTTCTCGGAATAAAGTTACTATGGGTTCGGCGTTAGTCAAGGGAAAACCCGACTAATCCACTCGACTTTTTAGATGTGGGACATAATAATCAGGTTTGTTTGCCCCGCGTGCATAAGATTTGGGACAAATAGGCCTGGTATTTTGTCCCGGCAACGATGAGAGGGTAGGTATGCTCATTTCTTCTAAGGGCCGCTATGCCCTCCGGCTGATGATCTATATCGCGGCGTTGGGCGACGCCGAAGGCAAGATTGCCCTGCGCGAGGTCGCCGACCGCGAGCATATCTCGCAAAAGTACTTGGAGCAGCTGGTTCGTCCGCTTATGAAGTCGGGCCTGCTTAAGAGCGTGCGCGGCAAGGGCGGCGGCTACATGATGGCCAAGGACCCCGCCGAGGTGCGTGCCGGCGACATCCTGCGCGCCGTCGAGGGCAGCACGGCTCCGGTGGCGTGCGACGGCATCGACAACAGCTGCACCCGTAGTGATCTGTGCTCAACGGTCAAGTTCTGGCGCGGTCTGGACGACGTGATCGAAAAGTATGTCGACGGCGTGACCCTGGCCGACCTAGCCGCCGTCCCCGAGATCAACTTTGAGATTAAGCTGTAGGGCTGCAAATGGCATCTCTCGACAAGGTGTACAAGCAAATCGAAGATTTTGCTCGGGAATGTGACGCCGAGAAAGTTGTGCTGTTTGGGTCTCGCGCTCGAGGCAACAACTTGCCTAAGAGCGATATTGACATCGCCGTAGCAGGTTGCCGGGATTTCGGCCGTTTCTCATATTTGATCGAGGAGCGTCTTGATACTCTTTTAGATGTAGATGTCGTCAATCTCGATGAGTCCTTATCGCAGCAATTGCTCGATGAAATTGCCAGGGATGGTGTGATTCTGTATGAAAAAATATGAGAACTTTGCCAGCGCCTTGGCGAATCTTGAGGATGCGCCCAATCAGGATCTCAACAATGATTTTGTTCAGAGTGGATTGATTAATAAGTTCAATCTTCAATTTGAACTGAGCTGGAAGCTCCTTAAGCGTCTGCTCGAGTATGAGGGTGCCACGCTTGCCGCGTCGGGGTCTCCTCGTGCCATCTTGAAGGAGTCCTACCGATTCTACGACTTTATTGATGAGGCAGCCTGGCTAGATATGCTCAGAGACCGCAATACGAACGTCCATATCTACGACAACAAGCTCGCTCAAGATTTGATTCAGCGCATCTTGGACGTCTATATCCCTGCTTTCTGCCAGTTGAGGGACGGGCTGATGGAGCGTTACGGCGAGCTTCTGTTGGCGCCTGACGACCAGTTTGTTTAATTCCTTAAGATTTCGTAATTCCTTAAGATTTCGCGGAGGGTTGTTGCCGTTTACCGAGGGGTTGTTGTGTAACAACGGGCGAGCTGCAATACTTATTTTTATCTTTGCAAACTGAACTTTAACTACACCAATGCAGGGAGGATTTTATGCAGCCCAAGCATTCCGCGATTGTCGCGGGCCTGACGCTGGCGCTTTCGTTTGGCGCCGTTACCGCACCCGCGCCCGCCGCCGCCGAGGAGCCCACGCCGGGTGTTGCCTCGGATGCCACCGATATCGATAAGGGCCTTTACACCCAGCAGTCCTTCTCGGGCGTGCTGAGGTCGGTTCAGGGTGTTTCGTTTGTCAACGTGACCGCCGAGATGAAGTACTTCACCAAATATGAGAGCCACGGCAACTATAACCAGGGCTTTTCGTATGGCGACGGCTACAACGCGCTTGGTTATTACCAGTTCGACCGTCGTTGGTCGCTCGTTCCGTTTATGAAGCAGGTCTACAACTACGATTCTGTTAAGTACGGCATGCTTAAGGACGCGATCGATCGCGGCAGCGAGATTTCCAACGTGAACAACCCCATGTATGCGAACGGCCAGCTCACCGAGCTGGGCCGTATTGCGCAGGAGGCCTTCCAGGGTGCTTATAACGCCGACCCTGCTGAGTTTTCGGCTCTACAGGATGCGTATGCGTATAACTCGTACTATGCGGTGACCGAGGCGTGGCTCAAGAGCGCCCTTGGTATTGACATTTCCGGCCGTGCCGACTGCGTCAAGGGTATGGTGTGGAGTATCACCAATATGTGCGGCACCGGTGGCTGCCAGGACTTTTTCCGCTGGGCAAACCTTTCTAACAGTATGACCGACCGCGAGTTTGTGACGGCGCTTTCCAACAGCGTGGTCAATAATGTGGCGACCAAGTATGCAAGCCAGCCCCAGTACCACGAGGGCTGGAAGAACCGCTACCGCAATGAGCTCAAGGATTGCCTCGTCTATATCGCCGAGGACGAGGCTTCCGCGGCAACGCCCGTGCAGCCCGAGCCCACGCCGGCACCTTCGCCGACGCCTGATTCGAATGACGACTCGAGCGACGATGCCAACGATGGCAAGATGGATGCGCCCTCGACCGATGCTGGCGGCGATGGCTCTGCTGGTGGCGTTGCCAACGACGGCTCTACCTCGAGCGGCTCCGATTCTAACGGCTCTGCTGCGGGCGATTCGTCTTCAAGCTCTGCCGGCAATACGGACGGCGCCGCCTCCGGTTCGACCGACGCTGGTTCCTCTGACTCTTCCACTGGCTCGAGCGATTCTTCCGCCGATACTGGTTCTAGCAATGACTCTAACTCTGACGCCGCTACTGATTCCGGTGCTTCCAAGGACGACTCGAATAAGGCGCCGGACGCGCCCGCTACTTCGACGGACAAGAAGCCCTCTTTCGTTGTGCAGCTTGGCTGCACGTTTGGTTCCTCGCTGATGGCTGGCGTAAGCAGCTCGTCTCCTGACAAGAACAATTCTGATCAGGCTTCTACGACGCAGACCGCGGTCGCGAGGGATGAATCCAAGGAGAAGGACGAGAGCAAGGGCAAGACCGACGACGGAAAGCAGCAGGGCGAGGACGGCGGTAAGGACAACGCCGATAACCAGAACCAGGAGCAAAATGGCTCCAAAACGGTGACCACCACGACCACGACCACGACGACCAAGTCCTCGGGCGGTAACATGCCCAAGACGGGCGACCTTATCGTTATGGCGAGCCTTGCCAGTGCAAGTTTGGCTACGCTTGGTGCCACGTCTATTGTGAGTGGCAAGCATAAGCTCGATCAGCAGAATAAGACTGCTGGTGAGGACGGTTCTGAGGAGTAGCCTCTCGGCTGTCTGATAACTAAAGAGTCGGGACGGGGCCCGGTGCGAATGCATCGGGCCCTGTTTTGTTGTGCAACGATTAGTTGTGCCCCCCCCTCACGCCCCATGTTGCTACCGTTGCCCGATATGTTTGCGCGCTACATCAGTACGCGCGAGGTCATCATTACAATTGGCATCGTGCTGCGATTTAAGGGGAACGTTGCGATGTCTGAACAGGCAAATAATGGTTGTGCTGTCGACTTTGGCGTGCATCTGATCGGCTGTTCCGACGAGGCGGTTTTACCGATTGGCATGCACGACTATGTGGAGGCTCTTGGTTGCTGCACACTGGTCGACAAGACTATGTTTATTGCCGATGTGCTGGATTGCGAAGCGCCCGTTATGGCGTGCTGCCGACCCGAGGGTTTTGGCAAGAGCATGAACTTGTCGATGCTCAAGGCTTTTCTGGAGCGTCCCGCGGTCGGTCGCGCTGGTCAGATCTCGTTTGCCGATACTCTGATTTGGGGTGCGGATGGCGGGCGCTATCGGGACGAGTATGCGTGCTATCCAGTGATATCGCTGGACTTTTCTGGCGCTGCGAGGCGTGGTGCCTCTGTTGTCGGCGTCGTGCGTGATGCTCTTTCGGGCGAATGCGCTCGCTTGATGCCACTCTTGGAAGCTCCGGATTTAGCTCGAGATAAGGTACGTCACATTGAACGCGTTGCGCGTGGCGTAGCGAGCGCGGACGAGGTTGACTCGGTGCTCGGTGTGCTCATTGAGCTGCTGGAGATGGCCTGCGATGAGCAGGTTGTATTGCTCGTTGATGGGTACGACGCGGCGTGGTCGCCCAGTGCGAGCGCGAGGGACGCTTCCGGCGCCGGTCCGGCGGAGCTGCTCGATCGCGTGCTGTTCGACGCCATTGCCACCGCGGGTAATTCGCTACGGTTGACGTGTCTGATGGGGGAGCGTCCTAACCCTGCCGAGATGGCGCTTTCTTCGCGCAGCTGCTCGTATCGTCTTTCGACGCCCCTTTCGACGTGGTGCGACCGTTGGTTCGGCTTTTCGGATGCCGAGGTTGAGGCTCTGTTGAGTCATGCTGGACGCGAGGAATACCTGGATGATGCGCGTGAATGGCTCGAGGGATATCGGTTTGGCAGGGCCTATTGCTCGAGTCCGGCGCGTGTGACCGGTTTTCTGGACCGAGGCTGCACGGCGCCTGTGCGAGCCGATCTGTATGGGTATGCCGATTGCCTAAGTAGGGTAGTTTGTGACTGGAATCTTGATCGCCTTTCGGCTCTGTTCGATTTGCTCGAGGCGCATGGATGCGTTGAGGTTCCGGTTTGCTTGGGTGCTACGGGGCCAGAGACCTCGTCTGATGATGGTTTGTGGACGGCGCTGTATCTGTCCGGTTTCCTGACGACAGATATGACTGAGGAGTCGGAACATGGCAATCGCCTCCTTGCCCTGCGGTTGCCCAATAACGAGCTTCGCCAGACCTTTCGTCTGGTGATTATTGATTGGTTTGAGCGTGCTGCCGAGGACGTTCGAGACGTCGATGCGTTTCGAGACGGGTTGTGCCGTGGGGACGAGGATGCGGTGAAGCGGGCGTTAGACCGCATCCTGGGAGATGCGGGAATCGGTGCGAACAACCCAGATGCGCCGCTGCCATATCACCTGCTCTTGCAGGGGCTCTGCTTTGGATTGCCGGGCTATGCCAATCCTGCCTCGAGGCGAAAGCGTGGCGCGGATCGCTGGGACATCCAGGTATTTCCTACGGGCGCTGTTTTTGACGTGGCAGACACGATCGGCATGCTCGACGAGCGCCCGCTGATAACAATCAACATGATGTATGACCCCGGTGTGGACGCGCTCGGCCTCGAGCTGCTGGCCGTTCAGGCGCTGCTCGACATAGAGCGCGACGGCATCGACAAGATTCGCGTACCGCGACCCGGTGTGGGCCGCATGCGCTGGGGATTCGGTTTTGATGGGCTTCGTGTGGCTGCGGTGTGCCAGCGGCTGTAGGGGCAGGCGATGCTGCGGGGGTGCCCGCTACTCTGCGTCCTTCATAGGCGGCATGGGCTTCCAGTCGGGATCCTTGATGATCTTGCGGGCGTCTTTCATGCCGCGGCGCAGCGCCGGGATGCCGGTCTTAAAGCACTTGTCGACCGCTGCCAGACGAATGAACTCCTTGCAAAAGGTTGCGGCATTGCCCAGACGGAACAGCATGGGGTGGTAGTCACCGTAGATCTGCATGTAGCGGGCCAAAAAGCCGCGATTGCGCATGATGTAGTAGCGGTTGGTGTCGCTCGTGGAGTTGAGCTGGCGTTTGCCGGCGATGTCCCAGTTAGAGACGGCGCGGGCGCGCTTGAGCACCACGTCGGCAACCACGGCGGCGGGGAAGTGCTGGCTCGCAACATAGCCGTAGCAGGCATCGTCGCCGTAGATGAAAAAGCGTGCATCGGGCAGGCCGATCTTGTCGACTACGCGGCGCGAGAACAGGCCGCCTTCAAAGCACAGCTGGTTCATGGTGCGGTAGCCCTCGGGGCCCAGGTCCCACTTAGCGATGGGGTTGGGGATACCAAGCGAAAGGATGAGCTGGTACTGCCAAAAGAAGGCACCGCCGTCGAAGTCCAGGCGCGAACCCTGGATGACGTCGTAACGGTCCGTCCATTTGGCCAGGCGCTCAATACCCTCGGGGATAACGAGCACGTCGTCGTCCATGACCCAGAACCACTGGGCGCCCAGGTCGTAGGCGCATTTGGTGCCGGCGGAGAAGCCGCCCGCGCCGCCGCCGTTTTTGAGCTGCGGGGCGTAGATGACGCGGTCGGTGCCACCCTTTGCATCGGGCTGATCGGTGTCGATGCCCCACAGGTTGGCGAGGCGCTCGTTGAATGCGGCGCACATGGCCTCGGTCTCGCGCGAATTCTCGTTATCGACGATCACAATGCGCCAGGGCACGGCCGTGAGCTCGGTCATAGAGTCGAACAGGTTGGCCAGAAGCTCCTGGCGCTTATAGGTGACGACGACGATGGCAAGCTTGTCGATGGGAGCGGGAAGGGTGGAAGTCATGGGGAATATATCCTTTCACGCGTGGCGGGCGAGCGCCACACGGAAGCTATCGAATGCGTCGTTTGGACGGCACCTATTGTAAAGGGTCGCTGCGCCATGTTGGCAAGGTTTGAATAAAACGCAGGAACCTGCCATGGGCGTGGCGACCGCGATTAAGCGCAGCGCTTCGATGACTATGTTGCGTGCGGCTTTGTGCTGCATGACGTCCTTTCGTATCGGTTTGCCTCTGCGGGCTCCATAGATTATATAAACGCCCGCGGGCGGGACGACCCTTTGATACCATTAACGGCAGGTATTTCCTAAGGAGCACATTTGTCTACTAATTCCCCTGGCGGCCCTGTCCTGTCGCTGCTTGTTCCCATCTACAACGTTGAGCGCTATCTGCGCGAGTGCCTCGATTCCGCCGTGGCGCAGACGCTCGAGGACATCGAAATCATTTGCATCAACGACGGCTCTACCGACAACTCTCCGGCGATAATCTGCGAGTATATGCAGCGCGATGCGCGCGTGAAGATGATCGATAAGGCCAACAGCGGCTACGGCGACTCCATGAACCGCGGGCTTGAGATGGCGCGCGGCAAGTACGTGGGCATTCTGGAGTCCGATGACTTTATGGTGCCCGATGCGCTGGAGAAGCTCGTGGCAGCTGCCGAGCGCTTCAATACCGACTTTGCGAAGGCAAATTTTGACTTCTACTGGTCTAAGCCCGAGGAGCGCCGCTCGCTGCACGAGATGTTTAAGGCAAGGGACTGTGACAAGCCGGTGCATCCGAGCGACACGACGCAGTTCTTTAAGCAAAAGCCGTCGATTTGGTCGGCCGTGTACCGCCGTGATTTTCTTGAACGCAACGGCATCAAGTTCCTGCCGACTCCGGGAGCATCCTTTCAGGACACGTCGTTTGCCTTTAAGGCGATCGCATGCGCCGACAAGGCCGTTTACCTGCACGATGCCGTGCTTTCGTATCGTCAGGACAACGAGAACTCCTCGGTCAATTCTTCGGCTAAGGTCTTTTGCGTCAATACCGAGTATGCCGAAATCGAGCGCTGGATCCGAGAAGATTATGCTCGCGATCACGCAAGCGATGACGTCGCCCGCATGCTCAAGTTCAATCAGCTCATTAAATACGATTCGTATATGTGGAACTATGTGCGCTTGGCACCCAAGTTCTATAAGGAGTTCCTGGTGCAGATGGCCAAGGAATTCCAAGCGGCCTTGGACGCCGGGGAGTTTTCGCTGGACGATCTTAAGCCGTGGAAGCGCGCGAATCTCGCTGCCATCCTCAAAGATCCAGAGGCCTGGGTTGACGAGCATCCGCACTTTGCAACGGATGGTGCCTTGGGGCGCGCTAAGTATTACGCCTCGGTTGGAGGCCCTGGTGTGGTCGCCGCCTTCCTCATCGAATCGCTGAGGGGGTAGGTCGGTATGGGAGAGGCCTCGATTCCCAAAGCGACTATTGTCGTTCCCGTATACAACTCCGCGCGCTCCATTCAGAGATGCCTCGACTCGCTGCTGGCACAGTCTGAGCGCTCGATTCAGGTTGTCTGTGTCAACGACGGTTCGGTTGACGATTCGCTGGGCGTCTTGCGTCAAATTGCGCAGGCCGACGACCGTGTGCTGGTGATTGACCAGGAAAACGCTGGTGTCTCGTGCGCTCGAAATGCCGGTATCGATGCCGCCGAGGGCGAGACCGTCTTTTTTGTGGACGCCGACGATTACATCGACGCCCAGACGGTCGAGTGCGTGCTGCATGCCATGGAGTTTGCAGATGCCGAGGTCGCCGTTTTTGGCGGCGTTTGCGAGCCGTCCGACGCCGCGCCCAAGCGGGTCCAGCAACTCATGAGCCCCAAGGCGGGCACTTTTGGCGCCCGTGATCCCCAGTTGCTGTTCCACGCAAACGCACAGCCCTATGCGTGCCGCGCGGCTTTTTCGCGCGAGCTGCTCAATCGCGAAGGCATTCGCTTCGCCCCCGGTTTGGCTTTGGGCGAGGACGTTGTGTTCCAGTTCGCAGCTTATGCGTTGGCCTCAAAGACCGTCGTCATGCCGGTCAGGTTCTACCACTACGTGATGGAGAGCGAATCGGCGACGCACGAGTTCAACAGTGCCGAGGCTCGCGCCAAAAAGCTTGACGCCCACATGAGAATGCTCGAGGAGGTCTTGGAGGGCTGGGCGGCCTACGGTCTTTTGGACCTGTGCCCCGGCGAGCTGATCACCTGGTTCCTGGACCTCATTGTGTTCGACCTGGCGCGCTTGGATGCCGATGACTTCCATCGCGTGGCGGCTCGCGTCAACATGGACCTCACGACGTTTTTGGGAACGGAGTGGGCGGATATGCCTGCTAAGGGCGCCGTTCGCCGTGTTGCCCACAAGCTCGTTGCGGCGACCGCGGGCGTTTCGATGGCAGACGCAACGCTGTTCTATCTTTCGACTCGCGGTCTCAAAGCCTGCCTGGAGCGCTTTCTCTAATTCCAAGCGCTGCCGCTCGCCGCAACTCGGCTGCTAAAATAACCCTGTTACACGCTATTCAACAGGAGGTTCTCTTGCAGAACTCTGATACCCCTAAAGTTTCGTTGCTTGTCCCCATTTGCAATGTCGAGCGCTATCTGCGCGAGTGCCTCGATTCCGCCGTGGCGCAGACGCTCAGGGACATCGAGATCATCTGTATCAACGACGGCTCCACCGATAGTTCGCCGGATATCATCCGCGAGTACATGGAGCGCGACCCCCGTGTAAAGATGATCGATAAAGCCAACAGCGGCTACGGCGACTCGATGAACCGCGGCCTGGAGATGGCTCGCGGCGAGTACGTGGGCATCCTTGAGTCCGACGACTTTATGTTTGAGGACTCGCTCCAAAAGCTGGTCGCCAAGGCCGATGCTGAACATGCCGATGTGGTAAAGGGCGACTTTTACCTGTATTGGTCCACGCCCAGCGAGCGGCGTGAGCTGTTTGGGATCATCGACGAGCATATGACGGGCGCCGCGTATCGCCCCGTCGATCGCCCGGGCATCTTCTACCGCAAACCTTCCATTTGGTCGGCTATCTACCGGCGCGAGTTCCTCAACGACAATCAGATTCGGTTCCTTCCCACGCCGGGTGCCTCGTATCAGGATGCGGGTTTTAACTTTAAGGTCTGGGCATGCGCCGAGCGTGCCGCGTTTATTGCGGACCCCATTTTGTGCTATCGCCAGGATAACGAGAAGAGCTCCGTTAATTCGCCCAACAAGGTGTTTTGCGTGTGCGACGAATATGCCGAGATGCAACGTTTTTTGGACGAGCGTCCCGAGCTCAAGGCTCAGCTCCAGGGCATTTTAATGCGCATGAAGGTCGATACGTATCGCTGGAATGACGAGCGTCTGGTCGATGAGCTGCGCGAGCAGTTTTGGGAGAAGGCTTCGCCCGAGCTCAAGGCCGATTGGGATGCCGGTCGCTTTGATCTGTCGCTGTTCGATCCGCGCGGCGAGACCGACTTGCGCCTGATGGTCAAGTCGCCCTGTGCTTATATCGATTCGCGCTTTGACTTTAAGAAGCCCGGCAAGCTCAATACGTTTAAGCACTACTTTAAGATTGGCGGCCTGCCGCTGGTCTGGCGCGTGCTGACGTATCAGCGCACCTACGGCGATAATCCGCATCCCGATGACGTGCCGGCCGCACAGTAGGAGCACTTGGCTATGACTACCCCCAAGATTTCCGTTGTCGTTCCCATCTATAAGGTGGAGGAGTGCCTGGCCTGGTGCCTGGACTCCCTGCTTGCGCAGGACATGCCCGATTGGGAAGGCGTGCTGGTCAACGATGGCTCGCCGGACGGTTCGCGCGATATTGCGGCTGCCTATTGCGAAAAGGACGCGCGCTTTACGTTGGTCGATAAAGAGAACGGGGGCCTGTCGAGCGCGCGCAATGCAGGCATCGCCGCGTCCACGGCGCCTATTGTCGCGTTCTTGGATTCCGACGACCGCTTTACGCCCGATGCATGCCGCGTGATCGTCGATGCCTTTGAGCGCGAGGACTGCGACGTGTTGACCTTTGGCGCGAACCCGTATCCGCTGGAGGCGGGGTATCCGTGGCTTAACTATGTGCTTAGCCCGCGCGATGTGTCGTTTGAGGGCTATAGCTCCGACCTGCTGTTTAAGGAAGCGTCTCGTCCCTTTGCATGGCGCACCGCCTGCAAGCGCGACTTCTTGCTGGGCAACGGGATCGTGTTCGACGAAACCGTTAAGTATGGCGAGGACCAGGTCTTCGACTTTGCCGTGTACGGTCGTTCGCACAAGACCGCGCTTATCTCGAACAAGTTGTACGACTATCGCGTGGCTCGCAAGGGTTCGCTCATGGACACCATGCGCTACGACGACGAGACACGTCTGCTGGAGCACGTGAAGATTTACTCCGCTATGCTGGCTGACTGGCAGCGCGACGGTCTCGACGCACAGCATGCTGATGACCTGGCGTACTTCCTGTGTGATCTGGTGCTGTACGATGCGCTGAGGTTGCTGGGTTCGGACTGCGGCAAAGTGTTTGCTGCCGTTGCCGCGGCGCTTAACGGTTCTGCCGTGGACAACGATGCTGCGCTCGCACAATGTGCTCCTTCGGTTGCCGCCATGGTGCGCGCGGCACTTATCGGTAAGGCCCCTGCTGCTCGTTTGTGCAAAAAGCTCATGTTCGATTACGACGTCTTGAGGTTTGGGCGCCTGGGTGCCTGCAAACGCATGGCAGCGAACGCCCTGGGAAAGCGAGAAGTGTAGATGAGTATCAAGCGTTTGGCACTTTGCCGCAGTCAGGGCCGTCTGTTTGTGCTGCTTCGTTTTGCCGGTCAGGATGTCGCCGCGCTTATTGAACGGGAGGGTTCTCAAGCGTTTGCCCACGCGACAACGAGCGGTTCTTGTGTGCCGTCGCTGGTGCTCCCAGTCGATCATGGCCGTGTGTTGGCGCTTTGCCCTTCCGTTTCCGATTACGAGCGCGAGCTCGCCGTCTTGGTGCTTCCGTTTTTGGATGGCTCTGCGATCGACGCTGCATTTGTGTCCGGTGGCCAAAAGCTTGGCGCCATTCGCCTCGATAGCCGCGTGGACAAGCTGGAATCTAAGATTAACTACAAAGCAAAGCCTGCGCTGTGCGCGCTTATCCGCGATGCGCAGCGTGGCGAATGCTGCGGTCGCTACGAGATCGATGCCATTCGCTATTTGCCGACAGACGCCGGCGCGGTGTGGCGCTATGAGGTTGCCTGGGCGGGAGACCCCCAGTGCTCCCCTGAGTTCCAGAGCTTCGATACGCATATGAATGCGATTGATGCCACCGTGCATGTGTTTGAATCGCAGGTCGATGTGCCGCAGCAGAACGGATGCCGCGTCAATAAAACGTATCTGAGCGTTGAGATGCCTCGGGATATACGGGATTTTGTCGCGATTGTGAGCGATCCCACAGAGCAGATCCAGAGCGGGTTTTGCGCCATGGATGGTCGCCTGTACAACGGCATGGTCGATGACAGTTGGAACCGCATGAAGGACGCGCGTGCGGACGACGCAGCTTATCGACGTTGGTTTGAGCAACATCGCGCAAAGCCGGGCGATTTGGCGTGCCAACGTGTCGCTTCGGCGGCCTTTGCCTATAGACCGCTCGTGAGCATTGTGGTGCCGTGCTACAAGACCGATCTGGTCTACCTGCGCGAGCTGCTGGACTCGGTGCTCGCCCAAAGCTATGACAACTGGGAATTGCTGCTTATGGACGCCTCGCCCGAATGGGATGCGGTTGCCAATCTTGCGGCGGGCGTCAACGAGGAGCGCGTCCGTCGTGTTGAGCTGCCTGGTAACGGCGGCATTGTGGTCAACACCAACGCGGGTATTCAGCAAGCGACTGGAGACTACATCGCGTTCTTGGACCACGATGACATCCTGGAACCGGACGCGTTATTCCAGTATGTTTCCGCGCTGAATAAGGCGGCCGAGGGCGAGCGCCCCCAGGTCCTGTTCTGCGACGAGGACATGTTCCAGAAAACGGGGGAGTGGGGCCAGCCGGTCTTTAAGACGCAGCTCAACGTCGACCTGCTCTATAGCCATAACTGCGTGACGCATTTTCTGATGGCGGAGAAGGCGCTCATCGATTGCATTGGCATGTCACCGGAAGACGTCGCGGGCGCCCAGGATTATGACCTGACGCTTCGCTGCCTTGCAGCGGGTGCGCGCTTTGAGCATATTGCGCACGTGTTGTATCACTGGCGCGTGCATCCGGGGTCGACCGCCGACGGATCCGCCGACAGCAAACCGTATGCCATCGAGGCCGGACGCCTGGCCCTGCAGCGTCACTTTGGCTCGCTGGGCGTTCATGGAGCGGTCGAGGAGTCCGAAACTCCGTTTGTCTACCGTATGCGCTATGCGCTGCCAGAGCCTGCACCGCTGGTGAGCATTGTGATTCCCACCAAGGATCACGTCGAGACGCTCGACGCCTGTGTGATGTCGATCGCTCAGAAGGCCACGTATGCCAACTACGAGATCGTTTTGGTGGAGAACAACAGCGAAGCCCCGGAGACGTTTGCGTATTACGAAATCCTGCCGGAGCGCGTGACCGCTACGTCTGGCGGTAAGGGCACTGCGCGCGTTGTGTACTGGCCGGGTGAGTTCAATTACTCCCAGATCATCAACTTTGGCGTTGAGCATGCTAAGGGCGACTATCTACTGCTGCTCAACAACGATACCGAGGTCATAAGCCCGGACTTTATCGAAGAGATGATGGGTTATCTGCAGCGTCCCGATGCGGGCGTGGTGGGTGCCAAACTCTATTTTGCCGATCATCTGGTGCAGCATGCCGGCATTTTGGTTGGCGTGCGTGGTGCGCTTGCCCATGCTAACCAGGACTTCTCGGCAAAGCGTGAGGGCTATCTTGCCCGCGCTGTGCGTCCGGGCAACTTTAGTGCCGTAACGGGCGCCTGCCAGATGGTCCGACGCGAGGTGTTTGAGCAGGTTGAAGGTTACGACGAGGAGCTCGCCGTTGGCTTTAACGATGCAGATTTTTGCCTGCGCGCATGGGAGGCGGGCTACCGCACCATCTTTACGCCTTATGCCGAGCTGTACCACTACGAGTTCACTTCGCGCGGCAGGGAAGAGGCCAGCGAGGAGAAGCTGCGCCGTTGGAAGCGCGAGCAGGCACTGTTTATGCAGCGCTGGCCGGAGTTTTTCTTGACGGGTGATCCGTGGTTGGGGCCTAACTTATCTGCCGAGAGTGAGTATTTCTCGCTTTAGACAATGGTTTAACTGCTGTCGAGAACCGCTAAGACCACTAAGGGCTATGCCTATCTGGTGCAAATGGTCGGTTACTCCATTTGGCAGCGCGCCAACTTGCATCGTGCCAAAAGTGCCATTGTGAGCGAACACGATGTCACCGAAGGCATTGCGCTGGCAGAGGCTCGTTTTCACGATGTTGTTCACGAGCCCGCGATTTCTGGACTGGGGCTCAACGATATCAAATACCTTTTGGCGATGTGCGAGGATAAACAACAGTCCAAATCAGCCGAGATTGCTAA
>ENA-OQKA01000097-OQKA01000097.1-human-gut-metagenome-genome-assembly--contig:-NODE-97-length-27797-cov-3.246368_pt1 | contig 27797 bp, 32 predicted proteins | sample MGYA00242644_ERZ504789 | MGnify/ENA primary metagenome ERZ504789 (study PRJEB26092, sample SAMD00036423) | human gut metagenome | host: Homo sapiens | study: EMG produced TPA metagenomics assembly of...
GTATCGTGAAATCCTACGCTTGAAAAGCTTAGGATTCAGTGAGAGGAACATCGCACAGAGTTGCGGTGTATCCAGAAACACAGTCGCCAAGGTTTTTGAAAAAGGCAGCGGAAATCAATCTTTCATGGCCGCTGGATTTCGACATGACCGACAGCGCACTAGAGGAGCTGATGTTTCCTAAGGATAAGTCGGCAACGAATAAACGCATGCCAAACTTTGACTACATCCGCAAAGAACTTCTGCGGAACGGTGTAAACAAAAAGCTTCTCTGGGTAGAATACTGCGAGGAGTGCCGCATGAGCAGCGAAGAGCCTCTAATGTATTCTCAGTTCTGCTACTACATCCAGAAGGATGAAGAAAAACGCAGGGCTACCATGCATATCCCCAGAAAACCAGGTGAACAGATTGAAGTTGACTGGGCCGGTGATCCTGCCCACATCATTGATCCGGACACTGGAGAAATCACAGATGCATGGATATTTGTAGGTGTATTAACTTACAGTCAGTATGCTTTTGTAAAAGCATATATGAATGAGAAAACTGACAACTGGATCAAAGCTCATGTCCAGATGTTTGATTTCTTTGGCGGTGTCACACCTATGCTCGTTTCTGATAACTGTACAACCGCAGTGAATCATAAAAAGAGTGACTGGTACAACACTGCCTTAAACACAACTTATCATGAGATGGCAGAACATTACAATCTTGCCATCCTTCCAGCCAGAGTCCGGAAACCCAAGGATAAACCGAATGTAGAGGGAGCAGTAGGAAAGATATCCACATGGATAACAGCAGCCCTTCGCAATGAGCAGTTTTTCTCTCTTGCAGAATTGAATGCCTCAATCCGTGAAAAACTGGATGCCTACAATGCTCGTAAATTCCAGAAAAAGGAATGTAGCAGACTCAGTTTATTTCTTGGGGAAGAAATGCCATTACTGGCTCCGTTGCCTGCTACACCTTTTGAACTGGCTGAGTGGAAACAAGCCACCGTCCAGTTTAACTATCACATCGCAGTAGACAGAATGTTCTACTCCGTGCCTTATCAGTATATCAAAAATAAGGTTGATGTGCGTATAACAGATACAACGGTTGAAATATTTTATAATCACAATCGTATTGACCTCCCACAGACGACTCTATGGAAGAAGCGGTCAATATTCTACAGTGACAGAACATATGCCACAGGAACACCAGAAATATCTGGAATGGAATGGTGACCGATTCCGTAAGTGGGCTGATTCGATTGGAATTAACACAAGTAAGGTTGTCAATGCGATACTTACCTCCGGCAGAATTGAACAGCAATCCTACAGAAGCTGCATGGGATTATTGAAACTGGCAGAAAAACATTCGCCAGAAAAACTGGAACAGGCCTGCGCCACGGCGCTCTCTTATTCCGGTAAACCCAGCTATAAAAGTATCAAAAATCTATTGGTTGCAGCAAAGGATGAACCTGATACCGGATCAGAATCATCTCAGGCAGTAAAACCACACGGCATAACCAGAGGAGCCAGATACTATGGAGGTAAACAATCATGACAAATCAAAGTACAATCGATAAACTTATTGAAATGCGTCTGACTGCTATGGCAGATGCATTCCGTATCCAGATGGATGATCCTGCAATGAAGGAAGTTCCATTCGAAGATCGGTTCGGTATGCTTGTTGATGTCGAATATAGCAACCGCAAAAACAATCGTCTGAAAAGGCTGATCCGCCAGGCTGAGTTTGAACAGCCAGATGCCAACATTGCAGCGATTGATTACCATTCTGGACGAAAGCTGAACAAAGCACTGATCAACCGTCTGGCAACCTGTGAATACATTACAGAATACCGGAACATCTTTATTACTGGAGCAACCGGAAGTGGTAAAACTTACATGGCCTGTGCCTTTGGCATGGAAGCATGCAAGCACTATTACTCAGTACGGTATGTACGACTTCCTGATCTATTATTGGACTTACAGGCTGCCAGGGACAATGGAACTTTCTCGACTGTCCTGAAGAAATACACCAAGCCAATAGTACTGATCCTTGATGAGTGGCTGCTTCTTAAACTGACAGAAGCTGAAGCCAGAAATCTTTTTGAACTGATACATAAAAGACGTAAAAAATCTTCAACAATCTTTTGTTCTCAGTTCCGTGAAAGTGAGTGGTACCAGCAAATCTGTGATGGTGAAAGTACTCTTGCCGATGCCATCATGGATCGCATATCGTATGATTCCTATAAGATCGATATTGAAAGTGTTGACCCAGCTAAAGATCTCTCTATGAGAGAAGTATATGGACTGGACCCAGCAATGGCAAAGTAACTTAATAAAAAAATGGGGTGGCTCCGTTAGTCCGGACAGGTGGCTCTCGCCACACCGGACTGGCGGCTCTGCCGCACCGTAATATTCAAATATAAAAATCAAGAGCTTTTTAAAGGACTTTCAATAAAAAAACTTGAATTATCAAACACTATTTTACATCCCACCGTTGATGAAATTGCTAATTTCATAGGACTTCCAAAAAAGCCCTAACTCAAACAGGTATCAAGAAGGTATCACGACACATACTAAGAGCCGGAAAGTCCGCTGTTTATGCGGCTTCCCGGCTCTCTGTTTACTATTCAAACTCGCAAAGTTTGGTTTGATGTAGGTTATTTTAATGTGGTTATCTATACTGTTTTGTATTGATAATCTATACTTTTTCCACACGTTATTTTTCGTTTCACATATTTTTAGTACCAATCCAGTACCATTGCATTTTTTCATTATTGTGTGTAGTTCAGGTGGCTTGCAGGTTTCTTTTACTACTCACAGAATAATTTTCTGTTGGTTTGCTTGTCCACCTATGGAAATTATAATCTACATCCAATATTTCTGCAAGAAAAAGTTTTGTGGTACTAATCGTTAGTACCACGATTGTTTTCTATGTACTGAGCAATATCAATTACCTTTGCCGGCTTTCTCTTAGCAGCTATCCCTAGTCGTTCCATGTCTAATTTAAAAAGTTCACTCGGATATCCATATGCATCAAATCCCTCTGGCTGGCAAATATATCTGTTCAGATACTCACTAAGTTCCCATTGATACTTTGCTTCTTTCTCCAGCTTCTTACCAAAATACTGTGCATCCATTACCATTCTGTTAATGCCACCAACCGATTTCCTACCATGAGTTTTTGTTACAGTTGTATCGCCTGACATTTTAAAATACTGCCCTATCTGTTCCTCGGAATATCCCATTTCCTGCATCACGCCATGAATCACACTGCGGATATACATTGTATAGTAATTCAAGTTTCTTGGTTCAATATCAGTCATTGCTATTGTATAACGACTACTGGCATTCACAATAAACAAGACATTTCTTCCTTTTATTTTCGTCAAATGTGTGTCCCAGCAGAACACAAGTGAAGCACCTTTGCTTTCTTCAATCTTTGTTGTTTTAGTCGATCTTGAACTGCTTTTGTTGCCCCAATCTCCATATGTATCACCTGCTCATCTCAAGTATTCTTTTTACTTCATTCTGTAATTCATCACTAAAGTCTGATAAATCATTATATGTAATTACTTTCAGTCTAATAAGACGAACAATATCCCATATTACCTCTGATTTTTTCAGTTCCATGACAACTCCCGGATGACGTTTATCTTCTTTTATCCGTTTTTCAAGTTCCCAGAATTTCTCTGATGCAGGCTTTTTATCATCATTCAGAAAATTTGCATACTCTTTAACAAGACCTTCCATATAATTTTCCTGCCAGTCTGATAATTTTTCTCGAAATAGCTTCCAATCTTTTTTACTTATGTCCATGATTTTGAACCTCCTCAGTCTCATGTTAGTCTCAACAAACGATTTCATAAATGAGACTGTCTTGAGACTACAACTTTATAATTTACCTGCAAATCCCGGTTTTATCGCATTTTGCTATATCATAGAGTCTCACTCAGTCTCAAATCTCGTGAGACTTCATTGAGACTAACTTCGGAATATTCTTGAGTAAAAGTTTGGGTGTCACATTGAGTGCCATATTTACTGTCATTCACTTACTTAATTTTCCATTTACCACCATTATCTGGACCTTTTCGTTCTATGATACCTTTATCCTTTAATTCTGATATATATCTAGCAATTGTTCTATCTGTGACATCTAAGGCTATTCTTAATTCATCAATAGAAATATTCGGATTTTCGGAAATCATTTTTAGGATGTCACATGCTTTAGTAAGCTTCTTCTTAGAATACTCTGGCATTAACTGCTTCATTTTTTCTTCCGAAATTTCTATGACATTTTCTATGACATTTTCTATGACATTTTCATTCACCTGTGTTGCATAATTAGTGCCATAATTCAGATTATACAAAGTCAAATGTAAAATCATCATTATCTGCATCAAAGACTGGCATCTTGGTCTCATCAAATTCTACTTGTCCCTCATAATCTGCCAATATCTTCTTAAATCCACTACCTCTACGCTCCATATATTTTAAACGGCTGAATATATCAGCTAATATCGGATTTCTTCGCTTTGACGGAATTTTCAATAGATTTTTCCCCTCAAGAGATATTCCACTTACCATTCCACCGGGTGAATATATTTCAATTCTATCATCGAACATATCTATATGGACTTCACTACCTATCTCCAGATAATTTCTATGAATCAATGCATTTACTACACCTTCAAGCACTGCTCTATCCGGATAATCAGGCATTTCAATTCTGCCGTCACCAACCTTACGCCATGCTTTCTTGGAATTATTTCTCACAAAATCAGTTCCTGCCTGCAACAATGTGACAAGACTGCCAGTATATTCCTTATCATCAAGTGCATCCACTATTCCTGATGCTTTAGTAAGTCCATTCCATCTTGTACAAAACAATCTGGAATGACGTACCGGTGATTCATCTGCCAAAAGTGCTCCAGCATTCGTTAGATTTCCTTTTTCATCAATCAGCCCAAAAGATTCATAATCTGTATCTTCAAATGTATTCCCCGTTCTCTGTTTATATACTGATTTTAATTTTGTAAAGGACATATTGTTAAAATCATATCTTGACTTCAGACTATCATAACTTTCACCACTTCCGCGAAGTACCAACTCTCTTAACTGCGAAGGTGTCGCCGGAACACTTTCATTTCCTATACGCATAAATGCAATAAGTTGCCCATCACCCTCATAATAGTATGGAGTCTGCTGCCCTTTCATAACTTCTACAATAACGAATGTCTTGTCATTATCTTTTTCAAATGAAAGCTTAAACTCTGGTATCGGATTAAGGTGTGTTTTAATTATCTCACTAATTTTTTCTGCATCTCCTTCAGCATCCGAAAGACCAACCAACGCATCATCATTTGCCACACCAAATACCAGCTTACCACCATAGCAATTTGCAAATGCACTTATACTCTTGCACCAGCTTTTGGGTTTCTTTGTCTCAAGTGCAACCTTTTTATCGTAATCTGTGGTTTCGCCGATTAGCTGCTTTATATCCATAGTTCTCACCATCCTTCTACATTAAACAAGTGCCTATTTACATCACATGGGTAACAAAGCTTCTTTTGTAATTCCCTTTTCTTCCAATTGTTTCATTATCACATTTTTTAATCTTGCAGGAATGACCACCTTTACCAAAAAATTACCTCCGGCCAATTCTTTAGGAGCTTCCGGCTCATTCGGGCACAATATATTATTCCCCGCATTAACACTTGTTCTCATTTTATCAATCGGAGTTTCAAATTTCACACCACAAACATATAAACACCCTTTTTGTCTTTGTATTCTCATATTTTCCAAATACGGATTACGTGGTTGCATAATCATAAAGCCGTGGTCCAAATAAGAAACTAAATCAGTATAGAAATCCTTTTTATAAGTATAATTATCTTTCAATTCCGGATATTTCTGCAAAAGTATCTCTGCATATTCACTTACACTTATACGTTGCTTTTTTAACATTAACAAAGTTCACACTGTATCTTTATTCTTGTCCATTTAGGATCATACGGAGAATATGACCATATAAATATAGCCGCATCTTTTTCAATATTTTCACAACAAGCAAAAAACAATGCTACATTTATATCCATTGTAAAGTCAATTAATCTTGTAGCATGTATATAATGCTGATTATATGCCATTACTTCAAATAGTAAATCTCCAGATTCCGATATACTCTCATCCACAGATGTATCTCTGCATATACTTGGAGTGATTTTCCAAGAAGAATCGCTTTGTCCTCTATAAAATGCCTGTAAGTAAGTTCGTTCATCACCTGGGTCACCTCTACCTGATCTTGGTAAATCATAGAACGAATTATAATCATTTGCAATTTGATATATCTGCGAAATATCTTCTACCATAATTTCCTGATAATCATATTTTTCTTCAAAATCTGACATATAGCCACCTCTGCTAAAACTTGCTAAATCAATCGTAACGCTCTATCCATCATTTTATATTCTTTTCTACTTATTATTGGCATATATACATCAATATAGTTATTCTCCGCCCATTGAAGTATCTCATCTAGATCAGCATACATCTCATTCTCTTTTTTATTATGTAACATACGATTATTGTTATTCTCAGCGACTGTTTCCTGCTGTCTACATCCAATATATATTTCTTGTGGCAAAACAAAATCTTTTATTATCCCTGATTTTCCCATATTAATATCATCTTTAATTACTATCCGCCATTCAGGTTGAATGAGACCCGTTTAAGCTAAAACTTTGCTTTTCCTTCCATAATGTCTGTTCCTTTAAGCATTTCGTATTTCATTGAACTCTCTACTGCAACCTCCTCAGCCGCTGCTCCGTTTCGCCTTCACTACCGGATCATCTATCATATTGTCACCTTTTACTTCCAAAATCAAATAACTTCCATCGTCCATTTTTACTAAGAAATCTGGATAATACTTCCTTAATCTATTAGATTCCGGATCAATATATGGAACATAAAAATCTGTCTGGTCAGCAGTAACATTCCAGTGAATAAGCTTTTTTACGTGATCATTTGCTAAAGCAAACTGTAAAAATAAATTGTAACTCAGGCTTCGAATCAAAAACATAAGTATCTGCGTGAAAACTCTTGTCTTTATTTTTCACAACAACAGAATCCTCTGAATTCTGCATTATAATCAAATCCTCATTTCCACTAAACTCATAATATCCACCTTCTTTAGGCTTCTTAAGTAATTTAACATCAACATTTTCTTTTACAATCTCTTTGTTAACCCGGTATAATGCCTCAAATATGGTTGGCACAATTTTATCATAAATAATATCATTATGTTCATTGACAGCTACTAATATTTTATCAATACCTTCTTCTGATTTCCTCAGTATCCTAGCAACTTCTGTGCATCTGATATCAGGAAAATATTTTGCTACTTCTGCCACCAACGTTATCTCAGTATACGCTAATTTACTAACCATATAGTTAATATTGCTTTCACGCACAACAGACGAAGTTGTAAGTCCTTCTTTAACATACATTGTTGCATCATAATTTTCTGTTTCTATTTCTTTCAAACCAAACGATAATCTACTATCATAATGCTTAGTTTCCAAAGAATATTTATAATGCAATCTGTTCATGCGCAATGTTCTAGGTGGTTCTTTCACACGTACAGGAACTTTCTTACGTTTTTTATCCTTCTTAACTACAAGTTCCTCTATGCTAGTTCTAAAATTCTTTTTAAGCTCATCATCCAATATATCCATATTCTCTTTTGACAAGTACACTGTGGCCATTAGTTGTTCATCTGTAATTTTTCTCAAGCATCTCATTGTTGCTTGAAGCACAAAAACTTTTGACTTTGGACTTCTAAAAAGAGCCACGCTAAATAATGATCTACAGTTCCACCCCTCTCTACCTTTATTAACAAGCAATATAAACTGCTTCTTACTGCCTGCTGTTCCAGCTATATCAAGATTGTTAAAATCTCTTATGTCTTCAGATTTAGTAATCTTTTCGTCTCCAACATTAACTAAAATTTTATCAAGAGGTATTCCCAATTCAGATAGTACTTCTTCAACAACTGGTCTGATTTCATCACGAACTTCTGCTATCTCTGCCCCAAAAATAGCCATTTTAGGTGCTAATCCCTCATATTCTTTTCCACCATACTTTGCCCAGAAATCGACAATAACAGCTTTTAGGAATTCTTTGCTTTTTACGTTACTATAACCAATAACACTAGTATCTTTTAAGAAATTATTTCTAATTGCCGCCTGCAATCCATAAGCATATATAACTTCCGGAAGAATCTTATTATTGACGTATGGTGTTCCTGTAAAATTATAACAAGCAACCACTTTACTTCCATGCTTAGATAATTCCTTAGACAATTTATTTATAGTATTGCGCAGGCTAGTACCCTTACCATTTTCGTGCAAAGCCTTCTCCAAGTCTGCTCCAAACATATGATGTGCTTCATCTACATAAATACCCATTTGTGAAAGCCTGGTAAGTTTCTCAAAACGTTGATTTGACATCAAATCGTCGTTGTTACTGATTTCCTGTAATATTCCAAGAACATCATCCAATACGGATTGTCCCGGTACCTGATCACTAAACAACTTGTCTACAGAACTTTTTTCTTTATGCTGAGCCTTTAATATAATTTTCTGTGTATTAGAAATAATTATATTATACTTGGAACCATCTAATGTATTTAATGTGGTTCCACTATCTTCAAGAAAATATACCTTAATATTCGCATCTAATACACCAATATATTCCGGAGGTACAACCTTACTCTTATCAAAAGTTACTATTTCTTTTAACGATTGTAATACTGTTTTGTCCGGTGCAAAAACCAATGCATTATGACAATACTTATCATCTCGAGGCCATTTTGAAGAAAGAAGAAACTCATAAAAAATACAGGTAGCCATGAGAATTGTCTTACCTAATCCCATAGTTAATGCAAAAATATAATTTGGATAATCTTCCGCATATTTCTTTATTTGTAAAAAGTAATCATGATACTGTTTTGGTGAATAAACATCATATAATGTCATCTGCCCAGCTTCATCATAGAATCGCCTATCTGAAAAAACACCATTTCTCTTTGACCAGTCATCAAACATCTGATACATCTGTTGATTATTCATAAATTCTTTTACAAACACATACATTTCTAAGGCTTCAAACTGTGGGGTTCGTAAAAATGCGTCTGGGTTCTTTTCCTTGTCATTGTAATCCAGATATTTCTTAGTTATTTCACGATACCTATTTCTTATAATTCCTCTATTATCTACATAAAATGAACGAAGGAACTCAAAAAAGGCAAATTCCATTCCAACTTCTTTTGCCATATCTATACCTCCAGCTCAAGTGACTCAGATAACAAGTCTGTTATCTTTATTTTAATTTTACCTGCGGAATCTGGAATTTTATATATACCAGATACCAACTCATCTTTTGTCGGAATATCACAAATTGTCGGTCTCATTGTCTGACCATCATAATTCCAATCAATATAGATAGATTCTACCAACTGCCTCCAATCTTCAACAGATTCTTTCTGCATACTTAATTTCTGTAAAAGGTTCATAGGATAAAATTCTTTTATTATAATCTGATTGTTTTCTTTAACAACATTGGCATCTGCTTCCCTCTTAAATTGTAAATCTTTCTTATCCCTAAGGATATCAACTATCTCTATTTCCAAATTATACGAAGAAAGTTCCTGTTCCAACGATGCCTTCAAATCAGCTTCATGTCCCATGCAAATAATCTTAATTTTCTCCACCACCCCATTCGGATTTTCTTCCTTGCGCTTTTCAAATGTATGATACGGTAAATTAGCCTTGAGTTCCTCTAAATCAGCCTTTGTTGCAATACGATTTGTAGGCATGATTTTAACCATCCAGCCATCTAATTCTCCATCATATACTGTTGATGAATCAAATTTTTGAATACCTAATGCATCAATAATTAATTCTTTCGCCTCTACTGGATTTCTAAAGAAATCATAGTTATTCACATTATACACCTCAAAATTATTATTATTTTGCAATCCTAATAATCTTTTTGTAGTAACCTGTACTGCTCCTAAATTAATATCTGCGCCTATATATTTTCTATTCAACATACCTGCTACCGCACATAATGTTCCTGAGCCCATAAAACAATCAAAGACCAAATCTCCCGGATCTGTAGATGCCGTAATAATTCTTTCTAGTAATTTCTCCGGTTTTTGTGTTGGATACCCTGTTCTTTCTTTTGCCTGAGGATTAATAAATGGAATATCCCATACATCACTTATAGGTTTTCCCTCCATATCTGCATAATGAACTTGATACTTTCCTGAAGCTATCATTTCTTTTACTTTGGGATTATTCTTATCATATACTACTAATCCATTTGATCCATATCCACCACCAATAAGATAACCATTTTCATATTTACTTTTCAAATTATCAGTTACTTCTTTAATTGTATTAAATTTATTATTTCCTTTTGAATACATAAAAATAGTATCATGATTTTTTTGGAAACTATCTCCTGATGGTGCTGTCCATTTTTCATAATGCCATGTGATTTCATTTTTCATACAATCAAATCCAAATATCTCATCTAAAATACATCGTATATACATCGATTTATGATAATCACAATGAACATAAATTGTGCCTGTTGAACTCAATAGTTCTCTCATTATAACTAAACGTTCATACATAAATTGTAAATATTCATCATTTGTCCATATGTCACTATACTGTTTTTCTTCAAATGACGAGATATCCCCTGCAATTTTTTTTGATTTTATTTTAATCTGCTTTTTATAGTCAACTTTACTATCAAATGGAGGGTCAATATATATCAAATCTATTTTTCCACGGTATTCTTTAAGCATATGACTCATAACTTGCAGATTATCTCCCCAAAATATCTTATTCATCCAACCATCCTTAGGCTCTCCATAGGATTCCTTAAGCTGTGCAGGATAATACCGCGTTGATGTATAAGGCCTTTTCCCGTCCAATGTAACTCCGGATATCCTTTTATTGGTTGTCTTTGTTCAAATTCAAATGAAATCTGTCCATCCATTAGCAATCTCCTTTTCTTCTACAGTAATGTCTCATATCACAGTTGGCACAAAGATTTTTATCTTTAGCTCTGCCACTAAAAATCTTTATGTTGTATTTTTTCAACCACTTCATCAAATTCTTTTATTGTTTTATCAATCATTTCCGTTGACTTATTAAATGTTACTGTTGGTACACCATTATCCTCACCTGTATAATACAAATGCATTTTACTTACCTTTTTGCCTGTCTTTTCCTCAATAAGATGAGCATACACTTCAAGCTGTCTCCTATAACGATTCATCTCCGCTGTTTCAATTAAAACATCTGGTTTCTTCTCGGATTTAAAGTCAACAATCTCTACTGTATCACCTTCGCCCCTGATAAGGTCAACCTTTCCAAGCAATATATAATCAGGCTTTACTAAACTTACTTCCACCTCTGCATCTTGAATTCGACTCCAGTCACTCTGATTTCTCTCAACATACCCCAAAACCTGTTTATACGCAGCTTCTATCTGCGGTTGTCCTAAATAAGAATGCTCACACTTCGATAATGTCATATAATTTGTATCAAACCACTCTCGTATTGTTTCCGGCACTATTGTCTGTTCTTCATGACGCATAGCTGCACGATGAATGTCTTCTATTGTCTCGTGCACTAAAGTTCCAAAGAGTGTTGCACCTACTCTTACCTGCGTAAATCCAAGTTCTTTAAAAAAATTTATACTGTAATGCACAATTCTCATACAGAGCGATGTGAGAAGTAAAAGAATATGTATCCTTTATATTTACAGGCTTTACCTTTCCTAACTTTATTTCTGAAAGATTTACATCTTCATAAGCAGGTAGCTTCTCATAGCACTCTTCAAAATATTTGCTTGGTGTGGCTCCATGACCTTTCTTTTCACAACAAGAGAGTACCAATAAATTTTGTGCTCTTGAAAATGCCGTATAATATAATCGCCAAAAATCAAAGAATTTTATATCTTCCCTTGTCTCAAAAACTTTTCTATGAAAATATTTATTTTCTATTTCTTCTAGCAAATGATTTCCACTACTTCTCGGTGTTCCATTTAATGAATCAACAATCACTATCGGAAACTCCATTCCTTTTGACTGATGTATAGTCATAAATGAAACGCACCCACTCGGAGCATACTCCGAATCATCTTCATACTCTGTAATTCCTCCATCAAATAAGAAGCGAAATACATATTAAAAAAACGTTCTACTGACTCTACAATATTGTTTCCGTGAAGACATCTATCCTATGTAGATATTCGTACTTTCCCAAAATTGAAGATAAAATTGATAAGTTTCTTGCAGGTCTTTCATCTATCACCCCTGATTTCATATCTATCCCTAAGTATGTACTAAATGGTTCAAACTGTAATAACTGATACAGTAATCCTGTAAATGCGTAATCTGCATTATCCTTTCTTAGATTAGCATGCTTCTGCATCTTCTCTGCAATCCATTTTCCCAATGTATCTCTATACTGTAAAATAAGCTCTCTTGCAGCAGCTATACATTGAGTATCGTAATAATTATAGAGATTTTCAAAATCATACGAAAAATCTCTTTGTTGTAACTTACGAACATACTCTGGGAAACATAAGATCATACACCCTATTACCTGCTTTATCTCTTTTCTTTCAAAGAACATTTCCGAACGAGGTGAATAAACTTTAATACCATGTTCCTCAAGATATTCAACCATACCTATGATTTTATCCCCTTTTACAGACTTGCAAAGAACTGCAATCTGATTGTAATCAGTTAGTACACCACTACTTTTTAATTGTGTAATAAATGAATACACTTGTTCATACCAATCATCTAACAAATCTTTTCCTGAACATTTAATAACACCTACTTTAGCATCCTTTTTCCCTTCCGGCGGAACAATCTTCTTCTCAAACCTAAAATTCTTCCACATAAAATCATATGCCCTACCATCTGTTGTGCTCATCCATTTATTGTAAAAATCAATAATTTGTCTCTCTGAACGATAATTTGTAACAAGTTTAACCTGCTTACATTCTCCTTCTGCAAAATGGCCTGGAAATTCCAATATATTTCTTATTGTTGCTCCTCGAAAACGATACAAACCTTGGTCATCGTCTCCCACAACACATATATTTCTATTTTTTCCGGCAATCAAAAACACAAGTAATTCCTGTATGTAATTTGTATCCTGATATTCATCCACCATCACATATTTAATTTTCTGCTGTATTTCTTCCAATATGCTTGGTTCCTCGATCAATAATTTATATGCTTCTGTTTGAATACTTGAAAAATCAATTAAATTCTCATCTTCCATCAGGATATTGTACTGTTTCATAATATTTGCAACAGCCACAATATGTTCATCCGAGTCTTCCTGCATTTTATCAATATCAACCAATTCTTCAGCAAGATTATTAACATACTTAACTATTTCTCCGGCTTGTCTCCAAGCTCCTTGCTTTTTATCAAATATAACATCAAAATAAGGCAAGTTCCTAAATCTATTAATCTTTTGAAACACCATATACTGCTGATCAAAATTATCTAGCATCCTATAATTTTTCTTAATCCTTGTATATTCAAGATGATCTTTAAGAATTCTCAAACAAATTGAATGAAAAGTACCAATATACATTTCATTCAGATTTACGGATACTCCTATTGCATACAATTCATTTGTGATACGTGTAATCAGTTCTTTCGCAGCCTTTTCTGTAAATGTAGCAATCATTATTTCCTCAGGAAGCACATCTTTTTCAGTTATAAGATAAACAATTCTCTTTACTAATGTATATGTTTTTCCTGTACCAGGGCCTGCAATAATTAACAACGGACCATCTGTTGTAGAAATAGCACTTCTCTGTACTTCATTTGCGTTTCCAAAATCAAATGCCATATCAGTACCCCCTCTGCATTTAATTATATATTCTCATATATTTATAAATCCTGTTTCGTATTACATCTTACTTTTCTGATTTTTCTTGTATCGTCCATCAGCAGGCTTTATTGCATCTGAAGGAATTAACCATGTTTTTCCTTTTTTATTGCACTTCAATTCTTCTTCTGCACATAAAACACCTATTCGACGTGAAGTGATATTCCATCTTTCTGATAATTCCACAGTCGTTAAATACTCCATAATCTTACCTCTTCAAAATCATACATAAGCAGAAACATAAAACTAGTTTGATTATACATCGTTTATCGGAATAATACAAACAAAAAAGAGAAGGATTTCTCCCCCTCTAATTCATTACTCCAATACCTCATCTAACATATCATTAAGTTTCATATACTCTACACCTAATGATTCACATACCATTGGAATTCCATTATTCTTGTTTCCTTCATCAGTTACTATAATCCCATCTTCTAAAATAGCTGTTGCAATCAAAAATGGATCTCCATTTGAGCTTCCCTTTGTTTGAATTTTTATTATTTGTGGAAATTGTTGTAATATTTCTGTAGTCTTTAACTGTACTTCTTTTGATAAAGGCAAAAAAGCATCTTTGTGTTCCTTTGCCCATTTTACAATATCATCATCTTTTAATTCTTCAAATATTTCCGAACTTGAAATAAGTTGTCCATTTTCTACAAGTTCATTAAAAGCCTGCCATATATGTGAAAATGCTTTCTTAGTCATATTATAGTTCTTTGATGCATTAATAAGTGCACAGGCATCTATTACATACTTTTTACTCATATGAACATCACCGCCCGTTCTATATTACTTATGTGTTTACCTTTTATACTAAGTGTACTACACATCTCACCATATGATATATCGCCTCTGCTATAAGCAGATAACACTTTCTTTGGAAACAAATAGCCTTCTTTACTCAAGTAGGTAATATAATATTTTACTTTGAATTCTCTATCTTTCTTATTCTGAATAATAGAATCCTGTTCTTCTTTAAATGAGTCACTAATCCTCTTGTATATAGAATAATAATCTGACCCATTAATAATATCTAATTCTCTTAACCTTCTTACTACCGAAAATGTGCTTACTGCATACTTATCCGCAATAGATATTAAACATAAATCTGACCAATCACCATATAAATTAAGCGCATTTGATGACACATATCTAAAACTTTCTTCTGGCATTAATACTTCTGCAGCAATTCTATCACATTATTTTTTCTTCTTCATCATTACGCTCATCAAAATCTATTAAGCATAATGATGAAGACCTTCTAACCAAATGTGCAACTTCATGAAATAATGAAAAAACTTTAGCTCTCTCTAAAAATCTTTATTATTAATTGCAATGATAGGAAATGTATCATAATACATAGAAATGCCTCGCATCTCAGACAATGATACTCCAGTTATCTGAGCAACCATTATCCCATAATGTTCTAAAAGGGCTCTATAATAATTAAATCCATTATTTCTATATGCTGATTTATTCTTAAATGGCAAATCTAATTCAAAATACTTTCTTATTACATCTGCTATCTGTTTTTCGCTTAATTTCGGGCCAACGCTGGGCAAGCTCCTATATTCCGTATCATCAGATAGATTAACTTGAATTTATATAATTATTCCTCTAACTTTCCCTATTTTACAGGCTTTCCCGCCTGTTCATTAGTGAAATGATATGTAGTTTCCCTTATTTTTGCCCTTATGAGATAATCACAAGGGAAATAAGGGAAATTTTTTAGTCATTGCCTACCACTTTATCAAGAAGCCGAACCGATTTTCGTTTCGCATCTCTTGTGGAGTGAGCATAGACGTTCATTGTGGTACTGACATCTGAGTGTCCCAACAATTCCTGCACATCTTTTGGGGCTGCTCCATTTGCTAAAAGGTTGCTTGTATAGGTGTGACGTAACTGGTGGAAATGAAAGCCTTCAAATCCCTCTAATGTTTTTGCCACCTTTCTGCATACCGTTCCCAAAGTAGTCGGAAGTTCCAGACAACCATCCGGTCTTAAGCAGACAAAAGAAATTTCTTTATAATCTGCCGGGACTTCCTGCGTTCTGTCTAAGCAATAATATTCGTAGTACACTCTGTTTTTCTCTTTGACCTCTTTGTAGTAGTTCGTGTGATAAAGTTCTCCGTACTGCATTCGATTTTTTAACTGCTCTTTCCGGGCATTACGGAAAATCTCTACCAGTGTATCTCCAAAATCAACAACCCTTACTTTTTTCCGCTTGGTTGGTCCGATGATATATTTGCGCTTTGAGCCATCATATCGGATGCTGCGTCTTATGGTAAGGCATTGTTCTTCCAGATTTACGTCCTGCCATGCCAAACCGCAGGCTTCTCCAATACGAAGCCCGGCATAATAGGCTATCTGGATTGGAAGTATTGCGGCTGGGTTCTTTTTTTGCAGATAAGCAAGCAATCTTTCATAATCTTCTCGTGAAATTGGTTGGACATTTCCGTCCATATCCTCATCGGAAAACAAATCCACTTCATCCGTCTGATACCGCAGTTTAATATACTGCATGGGATTGAACGTAATATACTGCTTTGGAAATACTGCAAAACGGAAGGACTGCTGCATGACTGCGGAAAAAGAATGGATATAATCTTTGCTGTAACCCTTTCTCTCTTTTCCGTCGGGATGAACTCCCCCGAAGGAAAGCAAATCGAAGAAGGATTGCAAATGTTCAGAGGTTACATTTTTCAGTTTCCGTTCTGCCAATGGGTGTTTCTTGATATTTCGGATTGTTCCGAGGTAATTCTCCACCGTACCATTGCTGAGCGTACCTGTTTTTAATTCCTCCTCTGCCCACACATCCAAAAGCTGTCCGACTGTGAGATTTTCCGCTTTGGCAACAAATTTCTTTTTCTCATAATCATCCATTGCCTGACGGAGCAGCTTTTCAGTTTCACTTTTGCTTTCTGTTCCAACGCATTCTTTCTGAACAAGATTGCCGCTTGCGTCCTCTACATAGAAGCGGTAGTACCATTTCTTTCCTTTTTTCTTACAGATCCTTTTGCCATAATCGTATGTCTCCTTTCGATATCAGACAATCGGAACTGATGAAATGCTTCTTGCGTGTAAGTATATCATAACTCCGGTTGTCGTTCTATACCGAATCGGAATCCTCATACAAAACTTCTGATAAAAGATTTTCAAGCCTTTGTTCTGCCATTTCCGGTTTCTTGGAATAGAGCCTTACAATATCTGCCATGTCATTAAAGGCATTAACAGTATGGGTGATCTCCCGGAGAAACATAATCTCGTTATATTCATCATTCGATTCAAACCCCATTACCTTTGCAATATCCGATTCATTCGTGCTGCCCTTGTAATTCTTGCAGGCAAACTGGAATGATTCCAGAAACAGGTTATATTGCTTTAACATTAACAGTAGTAAATCTTTTGAAAAAGCATCTTCCTTTTTACTAAGGTCGAGAGGTAGCTGTTTGAGAATATCGCCCATTGCATCACGAATCTGTAATTCTTTCTTATCCGTAATATCGGTTTCGTATTCATCGGTTTCACCTCTGAGCCATTCAATAGATACATGAAGTGCTTCCGAAAGACCTTCCAGCACCATCTTTTTGGTATTGTCAATCGAACCATTCTCATAACGCAGGATTGTGGAAGCTGTAACTCCCATCTTCTCTGCAACATAAGGCTGTGTCAGATTTAATTCCAGACGACGCTGTTTTGCCCTGCTGCCTATCAGCTTGCGTAGTTCTTTATCTTTCATGCTGATTGCCTCCTTTTTCGGTATGTATGAATTATAGCATGTACCTCACATAATTGCAATACGCAATATAATAATTATTTTTAAAATTTCATAATGCTTGACAACACGATATAAAACCGTTATACTAACAGCACAATAAAAGTTGCATAATGCAATTTACTAGGAGGTGACAAGATGACGGAAAGAAAGATTGCATTATCCATCGAGGAAGCAGCCGACTATACAGGAATTGGCAGAAACACTTTGAGAAAGCTGGTTGAATGGAAGAAGCTTCCGGTATTAAAGGTCGGAAGAAAAGTCCTTATTAAAACTGACATTCTGGAAAAGTTCATGGAAGCCAACGAGGGGCGAGATCTGAGGGATAAAGGGAATGTAAAAGCTGTCACAAGAAATGTGGCAACTTAAAAAGGCGGCTTCCTACGAAACCGCCAAAGGTTCTATCAGACCGAAGCCATGATATACCTACACGCAAGAGGATTATACCATGTGCTTCTCCTGATATGCAACCGGGAACTGTTGTTTACCGGAAAAAGAAAGGATGAAGACGATATGGCGAAATCAACAAAGACTTATGAAGAAAGAATACGTGCATTAGAGAAAAAGGAACAGGAAAGCATTGAAGCTACAAAAAAGCTCATAGCACAGCGGAAGGAACTGGAAAAGAGAAAGAAAGCGGAAGAAAGTAAAAAACGAACCCACAGGCTCTGTCAGATTGGAGGAGCGGTGGAATCGGTTCTTGGCTGTCCGATTGAGGAGGAAGATTTACCAAAGTTGATAGGCTTCTTAAAAAGGCAGGAAACAAACGGGAAGTTTTTCTCAAAAGCGATGCAGAAAGAATCAGTTACAGACATGGAGGAAGTGTAATGGCGGAGGGAGTGGGTTTTCTATTCCCTTCATTGCCTTTGAATGAAGGGCGCACTTATGGACAACCAGAGGTCGTCCTTATAAGTTTGCCACAAGTGGCAACCGGTCTGCGCTTACGCTTGCCGGGCTCGTTCCGTCGGCGGGGCTTTCAGCCAGACCTGCTCATGCCGCAGGGGGCACTCTTGCGCAGAGGGCGTTCCGACAGCTTCACTTCTGCCAAACCAGAAGAAGATGCTGTCGGAAATCAATGCCGGATACGGCAGAAAGGGGGAATCGTATCATGGCGATATTTCACTTTACAGTAAAGATTGTCGGGCGCAGTAAAGGAAAATCTGTCATATCCGCATCGGCATATCTTAATGGAGATGTGATGAAGAATGAGGAAACAGGCAGAATCAGTTACTATACTTCCAAAAAGGAAGTCGTCTACACCAGTCTGATGATGTGCGAAAATGCACCTCCTGAATGGCTGCATGTACCGGAAGAAAATATAAAAAGGTTTCAACAGTCTATCCGTTATAAAAGAGCGGATGATAAAGATGCCGCACTGGAAAAGTTTAAAATCACATTTCAGAAACAGCGTCTATGGAATGAGGTATTGAAGATAGAAAAAAATGCAGATGCACAGCTTGGACGCTCATTTGAATTTTCCCTGCCGAAAGAATGGAGCAGACAGGAACAGATTGATTATACAACCGAATATATTCAAAAGACTTTCGTGGATAAGGGAATGTGTGTCGACTGGAGCATACACGATAAGAACGATGGAAATCCACATGTGCATTTACTTGTAACCATGCGACCATTCAATCCAGACCACTCATGGGGCAACAAGGAAGTCAAGGACTGGGATTTTGTCAGAGATACTGACGGAAATATCGTGGTTGATGAATCCCACCCGGACTGGTGGCAGGATAAGAAAAATCCTGACCGGCATGGAATCCGCATTCCGGTACTTGATGAAAACGGAGTACAGAAAGTCGGGGCAAGAAACCGAAAACAATGGAAACGGGTTCTGACCGATGCTACCGGCTGGAATAATCCAAAGAATTGTGAGTTATGGCGAAGCGAATGGGCTGGGATGTGTAACCGGCATTTATCCATAGACAATCAGATTGACCACCGCTCTTATGAAAGACAGGGCAAATTAAAAGTCCCTACGATTCATGAGGGTGCGGATGCAAGAAAGATTGAGGAAAAATATCTCACCGGACAGATATGGAATGGTTCATGGAAGGTAGAGGAAAACCAGATGATTAAAAAACAAAATGCACTACTGCAAAAGGTAATCACAACCTTTGGTAAGGTATCCGGTGCATTGTCAATATGGAAGGAGTGGTTGAATGACATTAGAAGAAAGCAAAGAAGTAATTCCCATGATGGAAGCAATGATTACACAGATAGAGGAACAGCAGAATATCATGGCAGAGATGCTTCAGGAGATACAGGAAAAGGACGAGAAGCTGATGTGCTTTCAGGAGCAGGAAGAACGATTGCAGCAATTAGAGAAAGAATTGTCAGAGCTGCTACAAATCTTACCGGATACAGAAGAACTGTTGATGCTTCTGGAAGAAAAGACAGACCAGATACAGAAACTCACAGACGAAAATCAGCAATGGCAGGAATTGGCACAGAAATTAAACAGCGAGAACCGGCTATTGCAGAAACAGAACAGCGAATTACTGAACTTGAACAGCAATTAGAGAAAGGAAGGTCGATTGATGAACGAATTAAGAAACTCAAAGAGCGACGATCAACTGGAAGAGTTGCTTCTGCTGACAGAGCAGATGCAGGAAGAACTCGACCAGAAAGACCGGACTATCAGGGAACTGAAAGTGCAGCTCGACGAATCGCTGACCTTGAACGAGAGGTTAAACAGCGAGAACAGAGCAGGGAACATTCAAGCCTTAAAGAACGACTTGAGGAAAACAAAAGAATTGTTGCAGAGCGAGAAAGAGAAAACGCACGCTGCCGAAATCATGACAGAGGAATGTCAAGATAAGCTAAGGCAGGCAGAACAGGAACGGGACTATGCACTCTCCCATCAGAAAAAAGTAGAGATACCGGTTGAAAAGCCGGTACTCTATCAAAAGTGTGGGAACTGTAACCAGACAGCTTATCTGAAAGCCAAGGAAAAGTATGATACGCAGAGAAAAAAACTGGCAGGCAGATATAAAACAAAAACAGCCATGTATGAAGCATTGATGTTTCTGCTGATATGGTATTCCGTATCAACTACTCTTTTTCAGATGATACGGTCAAAAATATTTATTTCTGATTGCGTGGTATTCTTTGATACAATCGCAACTTTCACACAGACCATTGCTGGCTGGGTTGTACTGACAGGAAAGACCGTGGCACAGATTAGTAATGGAATATCCAATCCTGTCGTTGCCGGAATTATATACTGGCTGATAAGAATACTGATCTGCGGTGGATGTTTGGTGGGTGCTGGAATACTTGTAGCATTTATAGGGATAAAGATTGCAGAGTTATATAAGAAGTGCTGTTGGGATATGATTACCATAATGGTAATACTTATAAGCATGGCAACAGCTATCTACTTTGGGAAGTGGATAAAGACAACATTGCCAATCAATCTGCTATTTCTCTTATTATTCGTGCAACTGGTATATGTTGGAATAAGGTGGTATGTAAAGGGATGGCGAGAAACAAGGGGATATCATTAAAACAAAAATACCGATATTTTATTGGTACTATATGTCTTTACTTTCGTGCTAATATATATTATCATATTAGCACGAAAGGAGAAAGCATATGACTCAGTTTGAAAAATTAGATTTGTTGTTGCGTGAATATGGAGGGACAATTCAGACATTTCAAGTTCTAAATAATGGAATTAGTAAGTCTGTGTTTTATGCATATGTGAAGGAACGAGGATTAGAACAAGCTGCTCATGGTGTGTATGTATCGCCGGATACGTGGACAGATGCAATGTACCTTTTGCATTTACGTTGTGGTCAAGCTGTATTTTCTCATGAAACTGCATTGTTTTTTCATGATTTAACGGACAGAGAGCCTTTGAAATATACCATAACAGTAAGAACTGGATATAATCCAAGTCGTTTGCAGGAAGACGGTTTTCAAGTGTACACAGTAAAAAAGGATTTACATGAAATAGGAATCATAGCTATGCAGACATCATTCGGACATTCCGTTCCCGTTTATGACATGGAGAGAACAATTTGTGATCTGCTTCGTAGCAGAAAAAATGTTGAAATGCAGGTCTTTCAAGACGCATTGAAACAATATGCAAAACGTAAGGATAAAAACTTACGGATGCTTATGAAATATGCAGCTATGTTTCATGTTGAAAACATACTTAGACCATATTTGGAGGTGTTACTTTAGATGATAACAACGGCAAGACAATTAAAGGATTTAATTCGTAATATGTCAAAGAAAAAATCCGCAGATGCACAGATTTTGATGCGGAATTATATGATGGAACGTTTTTTAGAACGAATTTCTTTATCAGAGTATAAAAACCAGTTTATATTAAAAGGTGGAATGCTTGTGGCGGCAATGGTTGGTCTGGATGCCAGAGCTACTATGGATCTGGATGCTACCATAAAAGGCACTAATGTTAGTGTGGAGGATGTAGAAATGATTATATCCCAAATTATATCAATTCCACTGGACGATGGTGTTTCATTTCGGGTCAAACGGATATCGGAAATCATGGAAGAAGCAGATTATCATGGTGTTCGTGTAAGCATGGAAACGAAATTTGATGGTGTAATCACACCATTAAAGATTGATATTTCTACAGGGGATGTAATTACACCAAGAGAAATCAAGTACAAATTTAATCTTATGCTTGAAGACCGCACTATTGAGGTATGGGCATATAATCTGGAAACGGTATTGGCTGAAAAATTGGAAACTGTTGTTAGTCGAAACGTTACAAATACACGAATGAGAGATTTTTATGATATTTATATTTTACAAAAGTTGTATGGAGAACAACTCAAAAAGCAAGTTTTATGGAATGCACTTGTGGCAACTGCAAGAAAACGTGGAACATTGGAGCAGATAAACTCTGGGGATAGAAGAGAAATATTTGATGAAATAGAAATAAGTTCTGTTATGGAAAATTTATGGAAAACATATCAAAAAAATTATTCTTATGCTGCTGATATTTCATGGCATATAATTATGAAATCAATTTGTACATTATATGGAAGTATGTTAAAATGAAAGGAATTAAGTTAAAAGGGGAATAAGAAATATCCTTACAAGCGTATTCGGAATTTCTATAAAATATGAAGCAGGGAATCATCAGGATTCTTTGCCTGTTTATATTGCAGGGAGTTATGATTTTCATACAGCATATATTGGAAACAGAACGCTGTATAATGCTTGACTCCAACAGAAGAACTTAGCCACACTCCGGCAATTGAAAAAACAAATTGTAAAAATACAGCAGATTGATAATGTGCCAGTCGTATTTGAACTTACAACGGTATCAAATTATCGAAGAAAAAGCCTTATAGAAAATAATATACCGTTTATTACTAATAAGCAGGTCTTTCTTCCTTTCATTGGGACAATGCTTTCTGATGAAAAAGAACCCCAAAAGCTGACTGGTAAGTTTGTTTACTCCACACAGCAGTTGTTTTTATTTTATCTGTACAGTAAGAAAAAACGATTGTATACTTCAGAAGCCGGAAAAGTGCTTCCGTTTACAGCAATGACCTTGACCAGAGCAGTGAAGCAGTTGGAAACGACAGATTTGTTTCTTGTAGCAAAAGACGGTGTTAATAAGTTTATTGAGTCAAAATATAAGCGAGATGAATTATTTGAAAAAGCAAAAGTATATTTGACGACTCCTGTTCGAAAAACAGGATATATAGATAAGACGCAAGTTACAGAAAATATGGTCTTTGCAGGGGAAACGGCACTTTCTGAAAAATCAATGCTAAATCCAAGCCGAGTTGTTACCTATGCAATTAGTGAGAAAGATTATGATAAAGCCTTGCTGACTGATGAATTGATAGACCCGGATAAACAGGTCAGACTTGAATTATGGGCATACAACCCAAAACAATTTTCAGAGGATAACAGTGCTGATGATATTTCACTTGTTTTATCTTTTACAGATACAAATGATGAAAGAATTGAAGAAGCAGTAGATGAATTGAAGGAAAGAAGGTTGCATGAGTAATGGTCAGTGGATTTACAAAATTTAAGGAAAGATTTCAAGGTTTTGAAAATCAATATGTCATTATCGGTGGGACAGCTTGTGATTTGATTATGGAAAATGAAGAATTACCGTTTCGTGCCACAAAAGATATAGATATTGTATTGATTGTTGAATCCATAACAGCAGAGTTTGGAAGACGGTTTTGGGAGTATGTTAAAGAAGCAGGATATGAACACTTGAATAAAAGTACCGGAAAGGCACAGTTTTACCGTTTTACATCTCCGAAAAGTAAAGAATATCCATATATGATAGAGATATTTTCCAGAAATCCAGATTTTATTATATTGGAAGAGGATGCCATTCTTACCCCGCTTCCAATAGATGATGAAATCTCCAGTTTGTCAGCAATCCTTCTGAACGAAGCATATTATGAATTGCTTAAAACCGGACAGCAGATGGTTGATGGCATTCCGGTATTGAGTCCAACGTGCTTGATACCATTTAAGGCAAAAGCGTGGCTGGATTTGACAGAACGTAAGTTGAATGGAGAGCAGGTTGACAGCAAAAATATAAAGAAACATAAAAACGATGTGTGCCGATTAGCACAGTTAATCACAGCAAATGGGCTGCACACTCAGCGCAAGAAGTATTGAGAATTTGCTGGCAGTCGGCTATAATGAGATCGAGAACATATGCGTGCAGAGGGGGTGATGAATAGTCATCGACTGTGTGCATAAATATGATTCATTTTGGGGGTTTTATGGGGGCTGAAAGCAAAACGAGGATGACAGAGGGAAGTATCTCTAAGAAGATTATTTTATTTGCCATACCATTGTTTCTGGGGAATCTGTTTCAGCAGCTGTATAATACGGTGGATTCGATTATTGTCGGCAACTATGTGGGAAGTAACGCACTGGCAGCAGTCGGATCCAGCGGTGCGATCATTAACCTGCTGATCGGTTTCTGCATAGGAGCATCGACTGGTGCAGGTGTTGTGATCTCGCAGTTTTATGGGGCAAAAGATAAGAAGAATCTGAGTAAGGCACTGCATACAGCATTTGCATTCTCCATTGCAGCGGGAATTGTTCTTACTGTAGTGGGGATTTTTCTGACCAGACCTGCATTGCTGCTTATGAAGACACCTGCAGATGTAGTAGAGGACTCTGCAGTGTATCTTCATATTTATTTCGGCGGAATGGTTTTTAACCTGGTTTATAATATGGGAGCAGCCATCCTGCGTGCAGTAGGAGACTCCAAAAGACCATTGTATGTTCTGATCATTACCTGTGTGCTGAACATTATTCTTGATCTGCTGTTTGTGGTTGCGTTTGGCATGGGTGTGACAGGAGTAGCTGTTGCTACAGTTACTTCTCAGGTGATCAGTGCGCTGATCGTAACAGTAATGCTTCTGAAAACCAGAGAGATATATGTGCTGAAGATCAATCAGATCCGTTTTGACAGAAGAATGCTGTTTTCAGTTCTGAGAATCGGTATTCCGGCAGGTCTGGAATCTGTAATGTATAATATTTCCAATATTGTGATACAGGTATTTGTAAATAATCTGGGAACTGACACAGTGGCGGCATGGGGAACTCTTGGGAAAATCGATGCTCTTTTCTGGATGGTGATCAATGCGTTTGCAATTTCCATTACTACCTTTGTGGGACAGAATTTCGGAGCCGGCAAATATCACCGTATGCGAAAGAGTGTGAGTGTCTGCATGGTCATGAGTATGGTCAGTTCTGCGGTGATGATCATTTTGATGTATTCATTTGCTCCCTGGATTTATCGTCTGTTTACCACAGATAGCGCAGTGATCGTTCATGGTGTTCATATGAGTCGTTTTTTACTGCCGTCCTATTTCATTTATGTGATCATAGGAATTTTGTCCGGGGCACTGAGAGGTACCGGAAAGGTTCTGGTGCCTATGCTCCTTACCTGTGGCGGTGTGTGTTCCCTGAGAATCCTGTGGCTTTTTACAGCCGGACAGATGTATCCCGGAATTAATACGATCATGCTCAGCTATCCGGTTTCCTGGAGCATTACGGCAGTATTATTTATTGTATACTATTTCATGAAATTCCCAGGAAAGAAAAAGGAGAATTAACCATTTTTCGGTACACCATTTTTCATGAAATAATGCAGTTTATCCTATGTCTGTTGCCGAAATCCGCCAGATAAGGTAAGCTAAGAACAAAGGAAATTGAGAATAAAGATAACGGATCGAGCAGTAATGTAAAATGAAAGTATGAAAAAAGCATGAGAAAACAGAAAATAACAGTTCTGATTTTAATGATAACTCTGTGCCTGACTGGCATATGGGGAATGAAAAAAAATACCACAGTATGGGGCGCGGTGATCCGGGTAAATGATGTGACCGTACCGAAGGATATTCCTGCAGTAGCTGTAGAAATAAATAAAAGCAGCGAACTGATTACTGAGAAACTGTCTCGGGTTTTACTATACAGTTTATACAGACACAGATACACTGCATATTCCAGTGTTCTGGGATGTTTCGTCTGTAAATATGAAACTGGCAGGCGTTTACACAATGAAAGGTGTACTGAAGCTTCCGCCTGAGTATGCTTTTGATGAGAGTAAAAGTCTGCAGGTACAGACAACTGTTTCTGTGCAGTACCCGGACAAACCGGATATTAATATATATTATAGGCTGACTGCGGCAGGAATCTATATATTTCCCTGGTTGAAGCAGGAAAATTTTGACTCCATGGAAGCTTATCTGAAGAAAGAAAGCGGACAGTGGATCAACCTCACTGAGGAGGGCTTTGCTCTCTGTGAAGTAGGAGGGCCTGTATGTATCTAACCAGAGTATGGTTGTAGGGCAATACCTATTCTCTGTTGGTAACCTATGATAATGGAAGGAAGCAGACCAATACTCTGCGGTTTCAATATCAAAAAGACGGCAGTCTTAAAATTTACGGTTATCAGCACAGTTTGCTTGGAAACACACAGAAGCCTGGAAAAATCATCTGCTCTTATGATACCGGAGATGAGAAATATCTCAGCAGATGTGCGGCATATGCAGTGAAAAACAGGGGGGAAAATCTGAAGCAGATTGAGAAGGAACTGAAAGAGAATGTCAGATTGCGGGTCAGCACTGCAGAAACATTTGAAAATACAGCGGAGAATCCGGAGCTGATTCTGGAATCCTCCTGGGATCTGAGCCAGGTAAACAGGGAAAAACAAGGTGTGTACAAGGTAACCGGATCATTTGTGATCCCAGAAGGATATGAAGTAGCTGACAGCCTGGCGCTGCCAGAGGCATATGCATATCTTTCTGTACAGAAAAAAGGAGAACCACAGATTAATACCTACAGTATGCCAACTGTGGATTTGCTGGAATTTCCTATGCTACTGGATGGATTTTCCACAGAGGAACGCCGGAATATACAGGTTTATCTTTCTGAGAATGAGGGGAATTACCGGAAAATTGATGATGACTTGGTGGAAGTGACTTCTGATGGAATTCAGATTTATTACAGAGAGATATTAAAGAAAGGACAGAACTACCAGATCTGTGCTGTCTATGAGAAAGGGAGCACAGGAATTTATTCTTTTTCCTATAATGATGCGTTTATTGTCAATGAATACTGGCATGAGCGAAATTTTTCGGACAGAGAGGAAAAAGATCTTCCTGACATTGTGCAGAAAGCACCTGCTTCGTCAGAAGTAGTACAGGAAGAAAAGAAAGAGAATCTGAATACGGGAAGTGCCGGATATCATTATGACAACTCTTACGGAACAGACAATAATACAGACGGACAGAATAGCAGCAGTAACAAAGCTTCTGATGCAAAATCTGCTGAAATATCGGATACAGAGAATTCCGTGACAGAGTTAAGCACCGACACCATTACTGCAGTCAGTGGAAAGAGAATACTTCTTATGATCCAACAGAATGGAAGTGCAAGGTTTGAGAAACAGGGAATCTCTGTGACTATTTTTCCGGATACAGTGAACGGATGGAAGATCAATGCAGAGGATGAAATCCAGATAGGAATCGAGAAAACGTCAGAAACTGC
>ENA-OQKA01000099-OQKA01000099.1-human-gut-metagenome-genome-assembly--contig:-NODE-99-length-27392-cov-3.185256_pt1 | contig 27392 bp, 32 predicted proteins | sample MGYA00242644_ERZ504789 | MGnify/ENA primary metagenome ERZ504789 (study PRJEB26092, sample SAMD00036423) | human gut metagenome | host: Homo sapiens | study: EMG produced TPA metagenomics assembly of...
CCGTGCGGACTCCGGATACTTTGGAAAATTTCCATTCCTTCTGCCTCTAAATCCACACAGTGCCGGCAAAATCGGCACAAACCGATGCCCAAACGATTTTATCAGCGAAATCATGGATCCATCGCTTCCGGTATTTCGGTTGCAGCACGAAGACCTGTTGCAAAAACAAGATTGTGGGAACAATACGTTCCCATGGATGTCCGTACCTCAAATCCGTATTTTGTTTTCACAAAAGCTGCCGGATGTCACAGGAAGTGACCAGGGAAACTCCGCTTCGTTTCATTTTCCGCGGACAGCGCATCCGCAACGGAAGAAGCCTGTCCGGAGTTTGGGTATACATATCCGTTCTTTTCTTTTGGCCAGATGCCGATCTCCCGGAAAAACGCAAGGGTATCTTCCACTGTAAACTGCTTTAAAATTTCCTGTACCAGTCCGTGGTCTCCGTAATAACACCGGGGAGACATCTTAAGATTTGTAAAATTACATTTTCCGTTTCCGGTTGCCAGAATTTTTTTCCCCGGCTTATCCATATGTTCTAAGACGGTAACGGACAATCCACGTCTTGCGGCCGTAATTGCGGTCATCATGCCGGAAGCTCCGGCGCCAATTACGAGCACATCCTGTTGTTTTGATTTTTTCTTATCCATAGTCCACCTGTCATTTTATCTGTTAAACCAGTTAAATATTTTATCATATGGGTATAAAATATTCAACTCGAATAGCTTTCCAAAAAGTCAAAAAGGCTCTCTTCATCTGCAAATCCAATGCCATTTTCCGCCTGTTTCTGCAGTTTTTGACTTAAATTCTCACTTCGAATCCCGGTTTCCATATATACGGTTTTTCCATCCGGTAAAAAAACAACCAGCCGGCTGTCCTGTGTACGGATAATATAGGCATTTTCCGTTTCTTTGTAAGGAGTTCCGGTCAAAACGGTGTGCTCGGTTTCGGATGCATATTGTTCTTGGGTATTTTTTGTATTTTCTACACCTCTTTTCTGATACCAGATGCCAAAGACCAGCAGCAGAACCAGACAAAGAAGAATGCAGATGCCTGTTTTTTGATTCATATCATCACCTTCTAACAGTAGCATCTGCATTTTATTTCCGTTTTATACCATTTACTTTAATAAATGTAATTTTTTTGCAACCCGGACAATCAGAGTTCCTTTCGGGAATTTTTTAATCTCCTCTTCGGTCAGTCCGTGCAGTAACAGTAAGACAACTGCATATACGATAACCGCTGCAAGAATTGCAAGCATGGCAGATACCGCATTGATTTTTAAGACCGCATAGCTGCCATGATAGACGATATAGGTAATAATTCCCATAATAGCCGAGGAAATTCCCGGCACAATAAATGTTTTGTGAATTTCCTGATGATAGCCGCTGTATTTTCGTATTGCCAGCGCATTCATAATACACATTAAAAACGCAAAGAACATATTTGCGATAATGACCGCATAGATATTCATGCGGAAAAACAGCATCAGTATAATCAGTACGATCACATGAGCGACAAGCGAAACCGCTGCATTGATAACCGGAATCTTTAACCGGTCAATGCCCTGCAGCAGTCCGTTTGAAAGCGTAGACATTGCATAAAACACAACCGCCATTGCCCCAACCCACATCATGGTACCTGCCATAGGTGCCGTCTGTGCCGTTCCCGGGAAAAGCAGACGACAGATCGGCTCTCCCAATACAGCAAGTCCTATGGCACAAGGGAAAGAAATCACCATGATAAAACGCATGGCAGAATTGATCTGTTCCCTGACTTTTTTCATATCTTTCTGTGCAAAGGACATCGTCAGTGTCGGCACGCAAGAGGCAGCCATCGCGGAGGCAATGGAAATCGGAACATTGATCAGCAGTTTATATTTTCCGGAAAAAACGCCCCACCATACATCAATCTTGTTTTCAGAGTATCCCTGCAATAACGCAACATTTTTGAAAATACTCTGGTCAATGATACTGCTGATATTGTAAACAGTTGTACTTAAAAGAACCGGAACAATTGTGATAATGAGGATCTTCATGGTATAGGCAAATGGCTCTACCTTAACGCCTTTTTCCCGTTTCATTCTTCGCTTAAAGACATGCATATAAGCAAAAAATACGAAAAGTACAAAAATCAGCGCAGCGACAGATCCAAGGTTCGTTCCCAATGTGCCTCCGGCTGCACCGTATGCAGGCCCGTAATGTTCGACATCACCGAGAACCGCCCCGATCTTGTCCGTAGCGATACAGAACATAACGCTGCCCATACACTGATGATGGCATTAACAATCTGTTCAATGATCTGTGAAATGGCACTTGGCATCATCGTGCCAAGTCCCTGGAAAAATCCACGCAAAACGCCAAGAACCGCAACAACAACCAGTGCCGGTCCTAAGATTTTAAGTGCAAACACACTGTACGGTGTTTTTAAGAGTGTTCCGGTAAAAAATTCGGCTCCGAAAAATACGACAAGCGATGCCACAAATCCCGATACCAGCGCAAAAAGAAGTGCACCTTTTAATACCTGATATACCGACCGGTACCGCCCTTTGGCCGCTTTTGCGGAAACCGTCTTTGACACTGCCTGTGGCAGACTGTAGGATGAAATAATCAAAATTACGTTGTACACGTCAAATGCACATGCATAATAACTGATTCCTACATCGCCCAGAATATTGTTCAATGGAATACGATACACCAGTCCGATGATTCTGCTTATAATTGACGCGACCGCAAGAATTGATCCCTGAACCAGAAAATTTGTTCCGTTATTCTTTGATTTACCCATCTTCTAACCTCAATGCTTTTGTTTCTTTTATTCCGCGCTGATTTTATTTTGGGATGCACGGCTGTTTTCGACGATCTCTACCCATGTCTTTCCGGGATTTAAAATAATTTCCTGACCATCCTGTGTATAATAATGTGTAATATCATTTGCGGATGCTCTTTTCCATGTAATCGGGACAGCTTTTCCGTTTGTGATATACATTCCTGATCCACCGGAAAGATAGTCGATATCTAAAGTTCCGTTTTTGGAATCTTTCAGGCTGCTGTAACAATTCTGTAAAATAATATTTTTCACAGCAAGCTGTTCTCCGGTAGAACCGTCAATCTGTTTATCACCAAATTCATAGCGGTAATACAGGCCATCCGTTTCATTGTATACAAACCAGGGCTTCGCGTCAACATAGTATAAGGATACTTTTTTTGCAACTTCTCCCTGATCCAGCAGATTTTGGGAATCTTCTGTTGTAAAACGATAATGAGATGTATAATTTTCCGGAAGCTTTGTATCATACCCATATGTCTTCATGGCAGAGGCTAAATTTTCTCCGGTTGTATACAGATTATGCGGTGCCCTGCGGCTATTGTCCCGGTAATAAAAGGCTCCGCCTTTTCCCGTAATTCCATCCACATGATCAATGAACGAACTATTTAAAACATCAAGTGCATATTTACTTTCGCCGGCATGAAAATAAACCGCCTGAAATTCTTTGGCAAAATACACATAATACAGACGACAGCTTCGCACATTTCCCACTTTTTTAAGAGAAGCATAATCCTGATAAATTGTCATCAGCCGGGTAATGCCGCCTTCCACCGGACATTCATAGATAATATCCGCATTTCCGATTCCATACTGTGGAAGGGTTACGTGTGTGTTTCTGTCATGACGGCAACCGGACGATTCTTTGCTTTTTTTTCATCCATCCACTCTCCCGTATAGAAACTTCGGACTTCTCCTTCGTGGGTTTCCACCGGTTCCGGCTGATATTCTGTTTCGGCAGTTTCTGCAGGTACATCCTGTGTGGATGAAGGTGTGGGAGCTTCCGATTCTTTACTTTTGCATCCGGCGGATAAAATGGCAATCGCACAGACAACGCCTATCATTTTCCATCTCTTTTTCATAAAACACATCCATTCTTTAATCTCTTACGATATGCATCTCTTCGAGTATCTGTTTTTGTTTTGGTTCCATGATGGCCGCATCTTTCGGATCAATGTGGTCATAACCAAACAGATGAAGCATGCTGTGTACAATCAGAAATGCAAATTCACGCTTCGGACTGTGTCCGTAACTTTGTGCCTGTTCTAACACTTTATCGACCGATATAATAATATCTCCAAGCATGACTTCTCCCGTATCCGGATTAAAATCATCTTCGCTCTCCTCTTCCAGAAAAGAAAAACTCTCCGGCTTTCTCATAAGAAAGCATCGGGAAAAGAAAGAACATCCGTCGGACGGTCGATCTGGCGGTATTCCAGATTGATCCGATGGATTTCTTCATTGTCTGTAAGTGTCAGATTGACTTCTGCTTCATAAGGAAAATTCTCATGGGACAGACAAAAGGCAATCACATCCTCTGCAAGCTTAGCATATGCAAAATCAAACGGTATGTTACATGTTTCTTCTAAATAAAAACTCAACGAAGTAATTCCTCCTTTGCAAGAAATTCACGAATCTTTAAAAACTGGTTCATACTCATTCCGGAATGGTCATAAATTTCACTTGAGGAAAAATCATTCACGGTCTGATAAATTACAATATCACGGTTCCAGACACTTTGTCCCACATTTTGTTCCATCGCTTCCAGACGGATCACAACCGCATCCACCATGTGCACCAGAGCGGATTCCGGTGAAGATGGAAGCTGCTCTTCTCCATAGTATTCTGCCAGAATGGAGATCAGCTCCGCCGGAAAACATAAGGATTCTGCCTTATTGACCGCATTTTTGATATATGGCTCCCCGATCCAGCGCCCCATACGGTAATAAAAACCGCCGGCAAGACATAAGTTCGCCCGGTATCCCACTTCTTTTGCACAGCGGCAGGCAATGTCTGAAACTTTCACTGCGTGGCGGTATTCCACCATGGAAAAATCCTTGAGGGCTTTTACCTCCGAATAATCCTCGGACACGATATCCAGCAGATGGTTTTCAATTTCCTGATCCGCTTCATGAAGCAGCCGGTGAAACAGAAAAGCTGCTGTCAGAAAAGTCAGGAATGCTGTTCCAAAAGCATAAAGCAGCGAATATTTCTGCATTTCTTTCGTTGATAAATAGGAAAACAGTTCCGGAATCATCAGACTGAAAAAGAAAGTCAGAAGGGATACACCCATACGGTATTTTTTTCTTTAATGCCTGTGCCAGTACAGCAGCAAGCATTGTAAGCATCATATAAGCAGCAAGGGCATAAAAACTTCCCCGACAGTCAGTGCCAGCACCAGATCGAAAAACAATCCAAAAGACACCGCCACCATGGAATTTGACACTGCGGTGAGCAGAATCACCGGGATCATCACCGGACGGTAAAATTCCGGAAGATAACTGATCGCATAGATCAATCCCCCACTGACCGTATAGGTAACGGAAAGACGGATAAAGGTTGTCTGTGTGTTTGCCGATATTCCTTTCTGCTTTCGTTCATATTCCAGTTCAAACATGCATGCCAGAAGAAAAATCAGGGTCAGGAAAAACATACTGAGCCATTCATCCGGATACAGGTGGCTTTTGGCACATAACCCGCCCATCACTCCAAAAGTGACAAGCGCGATCACCAGAAGCGATATGACGCGATAGAGGTTTATTGTCTCTTTGGGTTTCATTTTTTCTCCTGTCTGGCAGACTTACGCGCACTCCGGCTGCTCTGTCTGGACTCATAATCATCATAAGCCTGTACAATCTTTTGTACCAGCGGATGTCTGACGACATCTTTGCTTGTTAATTTACAGATTCCGATTTCTTCCACATTTTTTAAAACCCGAAGTGCTACATCCAGCCCGGATTTACTTCCCGGGGCCAGATCTTTTTGCGTGGCATCTCCGGTAATCACAGCTTTCGAGCCGAAGCCGATACGTGTCAGAAACATTTTCATCTGTGCCGGTGTGGTGTTCTGTGCCTCATCCAGAATAATAAATGCGTTGTCGAGTGTCCGTCCACGCATATAAGCCAGCGGTGCAACCTCAATCAGACCTTTTTCCATATTTTTCTGAAATGACTCCGCACCCATAATCTGATACAGGGCATCGTATAAAGGGCGCAGATACGGATCTACTTTGCTCTGCAGATCTCCCGGAAGAAATCCGAGTTTTTCTCCCGCTTCAATTGCCGGACGTGTCAGAATGATGCGTCCCACTTCTTCATTCTTAAACGCAGTGATCGCCATGGCCATGGCCAGATATGTTTTTCCGGTTCCGGCAGGGCCCATCCGAAACATCATTTTTTACGGATATTATCTACATAATCCTTCTGCCCGTAGTGTTTTAGGCTTTACCGGTTTTCCCTGTATGGTATGACAGATCACATCTTTATCCATCTCTACCATCTCAGACCCTTTGTGTTCCTGCAAAAGAGCAAGTGCGTAGTTTACATTCTGTTCGCTGATAACATTTCCCCGTTTTGCAAGCTCATACAACTGTTCAAACACTTCCTGTGCGCCGCTTGCGGCAGATGGAGTACCGATAATTTTCAACTGATCATCGCGTACAACAACCGTTACACCCAGTGTCCGTTCTATTTTTTTGATATTGGCATCAAACTGTCCGAAGACATTTGCCATATGTTCCGTTGGTATCCGGAGCGATACTTCATTCAGACTCATTTACAGGTTCCTCTCGTTTCCTTTCGGTTGGTACTAAAGTTGTGATTTTTTCACACCCCTTTACCTGACCATAGATATGATAGTTTTTATCTATCTGTTCAATCATAACATTTTTGTCGACAATTCGCACCCCATTTTCTTCCAATTCCGAAAGAAATTGTGAAAAATGTGTCAAAGCAAGCTGTTTTACCTGTTCTTTTGTCAGCATAACGGTCTTTTCCTGCAGCTCAGACGTTGTGATTTCTCCAAAATAAACCGGAAGATAAAAACTGTCCTGCAGGCAAAACTGCCGGGTATCCGTTACAGAACGCTCCGATGCATACTCCGCATGCAAAGCCGGAGTTACCAGGCGCCAATTCAGAACCTGTAGAAAATATCGTTTGTGTTTATTACCGGTTTCTTTTTTTTCAGTCATTTTGGAAGAAATCCAGTCCTCATAGGGATGCATCGTATATCCATATACATCGGCATCGGCGCTTTTATAATAGTATTCCCGCACTTCCCCGTTATCATCCAGAATTTCCTGCCGTCCACAGACCAGCACATCGCCTTTTTTCACTTTATCACCCTTTTTCACTTTGGCAAGCCCGCTCCTTGTAATGACCGATGCAATCGTAGCATCCGCAGATGCCGCCAGATCCATACAGGTGCCCTCTGCTTCTTTCGTTTCCTCGTGAGAAGAAATTTTCTCCTGTATCTGTACAACCAGCCGGGTTCCCGTTTCGTATACACTTGCCCAGATCACCGGTTCCAAGTCCTGACGCAGGGACAGCTCCAGTGCATCATTGTCGATTTCCTTTGCCGGCATGCCATAGGTAACGTTGTGTGCACTTAAATATTCCAGAATGGCATCTTCTCCCAGAGAGGAATTCCCTTTGATTTCAATTCTCCAGATTCTCGTACTGAGCACCCAGACTCCTGCCATGACACACAAAAGGACAAAAATTCCAAGTTTTCTTGCGCGGTATTCTGCCAGAAAACGGAAAACCGATCCGTTTTCTGATGTGGATTCTCGTTTTTGTTTTCCGCAGATATGGACGCAGTTCATACAGATCCTGCAACCGGATATAAAAAGAAACCTGCGTCGGAGAATCCGGCTGTATCTTCCAGAACATAATTTCGTGACGTGCACATAAATTTAAAAAACGGGAAATGTTGCTTCCGCATGCACAAACCAAAAGACTGCCATTGACGAATCGAAGAAACCTTTCTATCATGGCAGAAATGTGATCTCCTGCATATATCCGGAAATTTCGATAAGATCCGCCGAATATTTCCGGATGGACAGACTCCTTCCGACGATCCGGATATGATAGGATTGTGTTGCAATTCCGATCACCTCCGGACAGTATTTGATAATTCCACGGTGGTTAACGATACAAAGTGTACGGTTTCCTTCCATGGAAAGAAGCGGCATCCCCAGGAAAATGTCTTTTGGCAGTTCCATTTGTTCTACGAGATGCTCCTGTTTTATTTTGTGTCTGGTTTGATTCGAATGGCTTTTCATACTTCACTATATGAAAAGCGAACCCGTCCTATGTCTCTAAATTCAGGGATCCGTTTCGGTACGCTTCCAAAAATACATTAAATTCTACGGTCATCATCATAATATACATGCAAAAATACAGCCAGAGCATGATCAGGGCAATGGTTGTCAGGCTTCCATACATGGAAAATCCATTAAAATAATCAACATAGATCGAAAGCCCGAAGGAAAAAACATACCATGCAGCTGCACATGCCGTGGCTCCAGGAAGCTGGCTTTTAAAGGTAAGCTTTGTATTCGGAAGTGCGGTAAAAATCACGTCAAAAAACAGGATCAGAAGAAGTAACAGGATAAGCCCCCGGAATTTGATTATATTTTTACGAGATGAGCAATAAACGGAAGATAATCTGCCGCTAAATGCCGCAGACTGTTTACCAAAACCAGCACAACAAGCGTAAATACAATCGCAACCAGAAAACAATGGTATAAATAACCGCCAGAACCGACGTACAACCAGTTACTTGTCTACTTTAATCGTGAACTGACATTCAGTACCATCTGCCATATACTGAATGCCTTTTGCGGCAGACCATATAGGCAATAATTGCCGTGACCGAAATGATTCCCATGGATCTTGTATAGATTTCTCTTACAAGGGTAACCAGAAACGGAGCAACATACTGCGGCATGACTCTTTCTATGATTTCAAATACCATATCCTCCGTGATACTGGTATATTGAAGCATGGAAGAAAACACATAAGAAACGGAATGATGGATAAAATAATAAAAAAAGCGATCTGTGCGGAATAAGCATTTATTTTGTCTTTCTGGCATTTGGCTAAAAACCGGGTAACCAGACGTATTGCTTTTTGCATACCAAATGATCCTTTCTTCTTTATTTATGATATGGTTCGTGATGCATGATACGGTAAGAACGATAAATCTGTTCCAGCAGAATCACACGCATCAGCTGATGGGGGAATGTCATCTTCGAAAAGCTGAGTCGTGCATCTGCCCGCTTAAGAACCTTGTCGGATAATCCAAGAGATCCTCCGATTACAAAATAAATATGGCTGACTCCGCCAAGCCCGAGTTTTTCAATTTCACGGGAAAGTTCTATCGAATCCGGCTGTTTTCCATCGATCGCCAGCGCAATCACATAGCCGTCCGGGCGGATGGATTTTAAAATACGCTCCCCTTCCCGGTCTTTGACCATGGCAATTTCGGTTTCGCTTGCCTGTTCTTTTGTCTTTTCATCCGCCACCTCCGTAATGGATAACGTACAGTAGCGGCTGAGCCGTTTGGAATATTCCCTGACGGCTTCCGTATAAAATTTTTCCTTTATTTTGCCTACGCAGATAATTGTTATTTTCATGTTGTTATTTTACTATATTTCTCTGTAAATTTGTAGTGAAAAATGATATACTGTAATCAACAAATACAAGAGAGGTAACGAAATTGAAAGAATTACAAGAAAGAATTAAAAAAGATGGAATTGCTGTCAATGAAGATATCTTAAAAGTAGACAGTTTTATCAATCATCAGGTAGATCCGGTACTGATGCAGCACATCGGGGAAGCTTTTGCGGAACACTTCAAAGATCAGGGCATCACAAAGGTTGCAACCATTGAAAGTTCCGGCATTGCTCCGGCTCTTATGACAGCTATGTGCATGGGTCTTCCTATGATTATCTTAAAAAAACAGCCTTCTAAGATTTTAAACGACAATCTGTTCCAGACAGAGGTCACTTCCTTTACCAAAGGAACAAGTTATGAACTGACGCTTTCTTCTAAGTTTGTCTCAGAAAAAGATCATGTCCTGATCATTGATGATTTTCTGGCAAACGGAGAAGCAGCTACCGGAGCCATCCGTCTGATCCGCAAAGCGCACGCTACCATTGCAGGTGTAGGCGTCCTGATCGAAAAAGCATTTCAGCCGGGACATGAAAAACTGGTTTCTCAGGGATTTGATGTGTATCCCCTTGCAAGAATCAGCCATATGGCAAAAGATGAGATTGAATTTCTGGAAGATTAAACCACCTCTTCCACAACAGGGAGTGTTGATATGTCCATGCAGTTATAAAGCATCGGCAATCACACTCCCTGTTTGATTTTTAACAATTTCTATATTATTTTATTCTTCTGCATTGTCTGCAGGATCATCTATATCATCTTCTGCTGTATAGTCCTGTGAATAATAAATAAAATTTCCTCTATATACATCCGAACTTAATTTCGTCGTATGATCAATGATCACAACCGAAAGAATATTGTTTCCTTCCGGAACTTTGATCGGCTGCGTATAAAGATGACTGGCAGCAGTCGGCGTACTTCCGTCCCAGGTATAGTAAGCACTGCAGCCGCCCGGAACGGTAATCGTTACGGAAGTTTCCACGCCGAAATCTCCACCGTCCGGAGAAACAATCGGTTCATCCGGTGCCGGGATGGAAATTTTATAGTTTGCTTCTGTTACCTCACTGTAAACTCCCTTTTCGTTTTTACATACCGCTTTTACGGTATAGGTTTTATTATTTTCATCCAGTTTCACAGGTTCTGTGTATCGCAATCCGCGTTCTTTTGGATCTGACCCGTCTACCGTATAATAAATTTCATAGCCTTTTGTGGAAAGCATCTGTAGTATCTGGGCATTTTCAAAACTTCCGCTCTTTAAACTGAACTGTGGTCCCTCTACCTGATAATCGGCGAAAAGATCTTTCAGACTGTCATCCACAGCCTCGGAGAGAGAAAGTATGGCATCGGTATTGTTCTGCTTCTCATAAATGGCAATCAGTCCTTTGCATGCCTGACGATTTTTCCTGTCCGCACGGATCACTTCCTGATATAAAACAAGTGCCGAATCATAATCGTTTTCTTCGGTATACAGTTTTGCCAGAGCCAGCCGGACTTCAATACTGTTTTTATCCAATGCCAATGCATTTTCATAGCAGGCAATTGCATTTTTGGTATCTCCGGCTTTTTGTGCTTTCTCTGCCAGTCCCACCTGGTAATCGAAGGAATTGGCATGATTGGAACGGATTGCTGCTCCAAGAATTAACAGGGCAAAAATAAGCACGCATACGATTCCGAGAACCAGGAAGATAATTTTTTTCTGGCGTGGGTCGAGGTGTTTTTTCCCCGGATGTTTTGTCTCTGCAGGTGCCGGTTTTTTATTTCTGTCCGGTCCCGAACCGGAAATCTTTTGGGATTCTTCCGTAAGAACCTGATTCAGATAATCATCATCGTAAATATTGTAGTCCGGCACAATCTGTACGGCTTTCCCGCATTTTGGACAGTACAGACTCCCCTCTTTTAATTCCTCACCGCAATAAATACACTTCATCATCTATCCCCTATCTGTTTTATGAATAAAGTTTCATGGCATCTACACAGTTATGCATGAGCATCGCAATTGTCATCGGTCCAACACCACCCGGTAACCGGTGTAATATAAGAAGCGATCTGCTCTGCCTCTTCGAAACGGACATCCCCGCACAGCTTATTTTCTTCATTTCTGTGAATTCCGACATCGATGACAACCGCTCCTTCTTTGATATAATCGGCACCGATATAACGTGGTTTTCCAATGGCCACAATCAGAATATCCGCCTCTTTGCAGATTTCTTTGAGATTTTCGGTCCGTGAATGACAGATCGTAACCGTTGCATTTTCCCGAAGCATCAGAAGCGCCATCGGTTTTCCGACAATGTTGCTTCTTCCGATTACCACACAGTGCTTTCCGGCAATTTCAATATTGCTGCGTTTTAACAGCTGGATAATACCGGCGGGCGTGCAGGAGACAAATCCTTTTTTCCCAACCACAAGTGCACCGACATTCTGCGGGTGAAAACCATCGACATCTTTTTGCGGATCAATTGCCTGGATCACATGATCTTCGCAGATATGTTTCGGGAGTGGAAGCTGGCACAGAATTCCATGAACATCTGGATTGTCATTTAGTTTCTGAATCAATGCAAGCAGTTCCTCTTCCGTGGTTTCTTCCGGAAGTTCATACGAAAGCGACTCTATTCCAATATATGCACAGGCTTTCTTTTTATTTCTGACATATACGCTGGATGCCGGATCTGCGCCCACCTGAATGACCGCAAGTGCACATTTTTTTCCCTGTGCCGCATATGCTGCAACTTCTGTCTTTAATTCTTCTTTGATTTCCGCTGAAATCTTCTTTCCATCTATGATCTTTGCCATGCCGTTATCTCCTTAGAACAATCCTGTGATTACACCGTCATCATTGACATCAATTCCGTAAGCTGCCGGTTTCTTTGGCAGACCCGGAAGCGTCATGATCGAACCGTTGACAGCAACGACAAAGCCGGCACCGGCAGAAACATATACTTCCCGGACATTGATCTTAAACCCGGTCGGTCTTCCGAGTTTCTTCGCATCATCCGACAGGGAATACTGTGTCTTTGCCATACATACCGGGAAGTTTGCCATACCCAGATCCGTAATTCGTTTCAGTTCCCGCTCCGCTGCCGGAGAATAGGTAACTCCATCGGCACCGTAAATTTCTTTTGCAACCGTCTCGATCTTTTCTTTCAGTCCAAGATCATCACTGTAGAGTGTATGGAAATGGCTTTCTTTCTTTTCAAGTGTCTCAAGAATTTTGTTTGCCAGAGCAATTCCGCCCTCTCCGCCTTTTTCCCATACTTTTGCCAGAGCAAATTCACAGTCATGCTCTTTGCAGAACTGTTCTACATAAGCGGTTTCTGCCTCTGTATCCGAAACAAATGCATTCAATGTGACAACGACCGGCACACCGAATTTCTGAAGGTTTTCAATATGTTTCTCCAGATTGACAATTCCTTTCTTTAATGCCTCAAGGTTTTCATTGGATAATTCATCCTTCAAAACTCCGCCATTGTATTTTAATGCACGGATCGTCGCAACGAGTACCACTGCATCCGGATGAAGCCCTGCCTTCCGGCACTTGATATCAAAGAATTTTTCCGCACCTAAATCCGCACCGAATCCTGCCTCGGTAATTACATAATCGGCAAGTTTTAAAGCAGTTGTGGTAGCACGCACGCTGTTACATCCATGTGCGATATTGGCAAATGGTCCTCCGTGAACGAGCGCCGGTGTATGCTCCAGTGTCTGGATCAGATTCGGCTTTAACGCATCTTTTAACAGAGCTGCCATAGATCCGACAGCTTGCAGATCTTCTGCAGTTACCGGCTTGCCGTCAAACGTATATGCCACGATAATCCGTCCCAGACGTCTCTTTAAATCTTTCATATCTTCGGCAAGGCATAAAATCGCCATAATTTCGGATGCTACCGTGATTACGAAATGATCCTCACGCACCATTCCGTCCATTTTATTTCCAAGTCCCACAACCACATTACGAAGGACACGGTCATTCATATCCAGACAGCGTTTCCATACCACCTGTCTTGGATCAATCCCAAGCGTATTTCCCTGCTGGATATGGTTGTCCAAAAGAGCTGCCAGCAGATTATTTGCAGAAGTAATTGCATGAAAATCCCCTGTAAAATGAAGATTTAAATCCTCCATCGGAACAACCTGGGAATATCCGCCACCTGCGGCACCGCCTTTAATTCCGAAACATGGTCCAAGGGAAGGCTCACGCAACGCAATCATTGCTTTTTTCCCAAGTTTTGCAAATGCCTGACCCAATCCCACGGTGACTGTCGTTTTTCCTTCTCCTGCTGGTGTTGGATTGATGGCGGTCACCAGAATCAGTTTTCCGTCCGGATTGTTGTGGCTTCGTGCAATCAGTTCATCGGAAATCTTCGCTTTGTACTTTCCGTACAATTCCAGATCTTCTTCTTCAATTCCAATTGTTGCGGCTACCTCTTTGATTGGCTGCAATGTTGCTTCTTGTGCAATTTGAATATCTGTCTTCATAATTTTCTCCTCCTGAAATGTTTTTTATAAATCCTCTTTTACTGCCTGTAATTCTTCGGAAGTCATCAGAACTTTCCGCGGTTTCGTTCCTTCCTCTGGTCCAACGATACCAGCTTCTTCCAACTGGTCCATAATACGGGCAGCACGGTTGAATCCCACTTTTAAATATCTCTGCAGCATACCTATGGATGCTTTTTCCTTATCTACGATAATCTGTGCTGCTTCATCAAAATATGCATCCCTGCCGTCGTCCTGCGCATCCGCATCGGAGATAGACACGGTGGTACCGCCGGATGATGCCTGCATACTGTCCACTTTCTGTACAATTTCTTCGTTATACGATGCAGTTTCATTTTGTTCTTTGATAAATTCCACCACATCAGAAACTTCTTTATCGGAAACAAATGCTCCCTGTACACGAATCGGTTTCGGTGCCCCCTGCGGGTGGAACAGCATATCTCCTTTTCCAAGAAGCTTTTCTGCACCATTCATATCCAGAATCGTCCGGGAATCCGTACCCGAAGTCACCGAAAATGCAATCCGGCTCGGCATATTTGCTTTGATCAGACCGGTGATGACATTCACCGATGGACGCTGGGTTGCAATCACCAGATGAATCCCCGCCGCTCGTGCCAGCTGTGCCAGTCGGCAGATGGCCTCTTCCACGTCATTGGAAGCTACCATCATAAGATCTGCAAGCTCGTCCACAATGATCACAATCTGTGGCATCTTTTGCGGGCGCTCCTGCCCTTCCGGTACTTCAATGGAATCTACCTTTGCGTTGTATCCATTGATTTCACGCACATTTGCCTCCGCAAATTTTTCATATCGTTCCGTCATTTCCGCAACTGCCCAGTGCAAAGCACCAGATGCTTTTTTCGGATCGGTTACAACCGGAATCATCAGGTGCGGAATTCCGTTGTAGACACTTAACTCTACTACTTTCGGATCAATCATGATCAGCTTTACTTCATCCGGTCTCGCCTTATATAAAATACTCATGATAATCGTATTGATGCAGACGGATTTACCCGAGCCGGTTGCACCGGCGATCAGCAGATGCGGCATCTTTGCAATATCGGTTACTTTTGTTTTCCCGGAAATATCTTTTCCAACTGCAAAACTGATCTTGGACTTTGCCGTCTGAAATTCCGGCGATTCGATCAGGTCACGGAAAGCAACCATAACATTTTCTTTGTTCGGAACTTCAATTCCTACCGCTGCTTTTCCCGGAATCGGCGCCTCGATACGGATATCCGCAGCTGCCAGATTGAGTTTGATATCGTCGGTCAGTCCGACAATCTTGCTCACCTTCACACCCATTTCCGGCTGAATTTCATATCTTGTCACTGCCGGTCCGCAGCTGATGTTGGTAACGGTGACATTGACCCCGAAGTTCTTTAAAGTCTGCTGCAGCTTATCCGCAGTTTCCCGCAACTGATGTTCAGTATTGGCAGACTTTTTCCCTTCTCCCTTTTTCAACAGATCTATGGATGGAAAAACATATGCTTTGTCCGGTTTGTGTTCCAAACCCGACGTCTCCATTTCCTGTGCTACTTTCTGTACTTCGTTTTGGATTTCCTGTTCGTTTTTCTTTTTTGTGTTTTTTCTGCCGGCTTTAATACGTCTTTGGCCGGTGCCAATCCTGCAATATGTTCCGGAACCGGTGCCGCCTGCGACGGTTCCGGTGGAAAAGTATCCGGCATAAAATCCCCCGAAATCTCCGGCTGTATTTCTGCCGCGGGTTCTTCTAAAACCGCCACTGGTGCCGGAGAAGAAATTTTTTCCGGCATCGGAGATACTGTGGTATCCGGCATCATATCAAATGCAGGTGCCGACAGTTCTCCCATTTCATCCGATTTTCTCTTTTTATTTTTTTTGCCTTTTTCTTCAATCCGTGTATCGATGGATACTCCGGACACTTTATGATCCATGCGGCGTTCTTTCCGCTCCTGTGCACGGTATTCCCTGTATTCCCGATACTTTTCATTGCTTTCCTTTGCGGATTCATAGACCTTTTTGCCGCCTTTTTGCATTCCACGCAATGCCGAACGCTCTGTAATCAGTACCATACAGACGATTAGCACGATAATGTCAATAATAAAAGACCCGATCAGTCCAAATGCCTGACACATGTAATAAGCCAGACATCCGCCGATGATGCCGCCACCGGTATGCCGTTCTGCACAATATGTATATGCGTCAAGTGGATGGATCCGGTCGTTTCCATTCATGGCCAGTCCCATAAATGTACATAAAAAGACCAAAAATACAATTGCCGCAATCAATTTTACGGCTGCCAGCTTATTTCCACGGTTCGATACCGCAAAAAAACTGCCCACAAGAAGCAGCACCGGAAGAACATATGCCATAAGTCCGAACATACCAAAAAGAAAGCCGCTGACGGTTTTGCCAACGGCTCCTCCGAATCCCAGATTACTGATAAAAAGCAGCAGCGCAGCTGCAACAACAATCCACAACGTTACTTCCACGCGAAATGCCTGTGCTTTCTCCATTTCCGCCATACGCTCTTTTTTTGTCTGTGTTTTTCTTTTATTTGATGATTTACGGTTTCCCGCAGCCATTGGACACACTCCTTCATACAAAACTCTTTTTATTTTATCATATTTACACCAGAATGTCACCCATCAGCTTTTTTAATTATTTTTAACTATTTTCCCCTATCAGCTGATACAGCTTTGCAAATGCATCCGAAATTCCCCCGACAGCATCAATAATGCCTTCTGACACTGCCTGTTTCCCGACAAGAATCGTGCCGAGATCCTTGGTCAGCATCTGCGTATTCATCATCATTTCTGTCATCCGTTCCTCCGAAACGTGACAATGGGAAGCCACGAATCCGGCAATCCGATCCTGCATCTGTTTAAAGTAATCATATGTCTGTTTTGCCCCGATCACGGTTCCACTCATCCGTACCGGATGGATCACCATGGTTCCGCTCGGAACAATAAAAGAGTAATCTGTGGAAACGGCCAGCGGAACACCGATGGAATGGCTCCCACCAAGCACTAAAGAAACGGTAGGTTTCGAAAGCGACGCGACCATTTCCGCAATCGCAAGTCCGCTCTCCACATCTCCACCCATGGTATTGAGCAATAACAAAACGCCATTTACACTCTCATCGTCCTCAATCGCTGCCAGACGTGGCAGGACATGTTCATATTTTGTCGTTTTTGAAGTTGACGGAAGACATTCGTGTCCTTCAATTTCTCCGATAATTGATAACAGATAAATGGTTGTATTTCTCCGGTCTGCATGTAACATTGCCTGTCCGAATTCAATAATGTTATCATTTTCTTTTTTGGTATCTCCCATTGTTTTTTCACCTTTGCCATTCATAAAAATAAGAACGGATACAAATGTATCCGTTCTTATCTTATGAATTATTTTCTGTTTTATTCACCGAGAAGATAATTATACAGTCCCTCATAGCGGAATTTTGACGCATTCCATGAAAAATCATTTGCCATTCCACGGTCTACCATCTGGTTCCACTGGCGCTTGCGGTCATAGAAAATATGCTTGGAATAATTAATCACCTGCAGCATTTCGTCAGCGTTGTAATTTGTAAAGGAAAATCCATCTCCACTGTTATCATATTCATTGTAAGCCTGAACCGTGTCTTTTAATCCTCCGGTTTCTCTTACAATCGGGACGGTTCCATACCGGAAAGAAATCATCTGTGTCAGACCACACGGCTCAAAGCGGGAAGGCATTAAGAACGCATCCGCTGCCGCATAAAGCTTGTGTGCCAAATCATCAGAGTAACAGATATTTGCAGAAACCCGGTTCGGATATTTCCATGCGTAGTGCCGGAACATATTCTCATACTGTGGTTCCCCGGTTCCGATGACTACCAGCTGGGTAAATTCATCTACCAGTCCGTCCATGACGGCATTGATCAGATCCAGCCCCTTTTGATCGGTCAGACGGGAAATGAGTCCGATCATGTATTTCTTCTTATCTACTTCCAGACCAAGTTCTTCCTGCAGCCGTTCCTTGTTCACATACTTCTTTTTCCGGAAACTGGACGCATCATAATTCATGTAAATCTTGGAATCGGTCTGCGGATTGTAAGTTGTATAATCAATTCCGTTTACAATTCCCTGCATGTCAAAATGACGTGCAGACAACAGTCCGTTTAATCCTTCACCGTAATATTCGGTCTGAATCTCCTGCGCATAGGTATCGCTGACGGTAGTAATATAATCTGCATAAACAAGTCCGCCCTTTAACATATTTGCATCTTTATTAAATTCCAGCTTATCCGGAACAAACAGATCACTTGAGAATCCCGTAAGTCCCTTCATGGTTTTTACATCCCAGATTCCCTGGAACTTCAGATTATGTATGGTCATAATCGACCGGATGCCCCAGAAGAAAGAATCCGCCTGAAATTCGTTCTTTAAATAAACAGGAATCAGTCCGGCCTGCCAGTCATGACAGTGAATGATATCCGGGCGGAAACCGATCAGCGGAAGCATGGACAATACCGCTTTGTCGAAGAACGTGAATTTTTCAATATCATAGCGCATATCTCCATACGGTACGAAACAGTTAAAATACTCCTGATTATCAATGAAATAATAGGTGACTCCATCCAGTTTATATTGTAAAACCCCTACATATTTACTTGGAATATAAGAACCGCATGCCATATAAAAATGGGTCACATACTCAAACTGACTGCGGTATTTTTCCGGAATACAGCTGTAATTCGGAATAACAACACGCACATCCCAGTCCTTATGATCAAATGTTTTAGGCAAAGCCCCACATACATCAGCAAGTCCTCCTGTTTTAAATAAAAGGAACACATTCTGATGCTGCAAATAAGATTTTCTTCATACCTGCCTCCTAATTTAAAACCCTGTTTTGCGTATGACGCATTTTTACAGTATGTAATTTTACTCTTCCCAGTTGTGATATACTTCCTGAACATCATCATCGTCATCCAGGAAATCAAGAATTCTTCCGATATTTGTAATATCAGCCTCATCGGTCAGCGTCACATATGTCTGTGGAATCATGGTTACTTCCGCAGATGCCATCGGAATGTTCTGCTCTTCAAGTGCCTTATGTACCGCATCAAAATCTTCTGGAGCGGTAGTGATCTCAAAGCTGTCATCCGCATCGGAAAAATCTTCTGCACCTGCATCAAGTGCAAGCATCATCAGATCATCACCATCCATATCACATTCTTCTTTGTCAATGATAATCTGTCCTTTTTCATCGAACATATAGGATACACATCCCTGTGTACCGATACTTCCCTGTCCCTTGGTAAATGCATTACGCACATTGGCTGCTGTACGATTCTTATTATCCGTCAGGCACTTTACAATAATTGCTGTGCCGCTTGGTCCATATCCCTCATACGTTGTTGTCTCGTAATTAACACTGTTTCCATCGCCTGCCGCTTTTTTGATACCGCGCTCGATGGTATCATTCGGCATATTGTTTGACTTTGCCTTTGCGATTACCTGTGCAAGTTTGAAATTATTTGCCGGATCCGGACCACCCTCTTTTACCGCAACAGCAATTTCTCTACCGATCATGGTAAAGATCTTTCCCTTTGCTGCATCATTTTTTTCTTTTTTGTGCTTGATATTCGCAAATTTGGAATGTCCTGACATTGTTAAAATCCTCTTTTCTAAATTGTATTCTATCCTGTAACCATCCATACTTCATGTCATTCGTACAGAAGCATTACCTGTATTTTATTCTATCATTCTTTGCCGTTTCGCGCAAGTGGGTCATCCTCCGGCCGCTGATGCTTTGCATCTGCTTTTTTTACAAGGACCTCACGGATCATTTTATCCTTCACTTTCCGAATGGAAAATTCATATCCGTACGCCTGCAATCTGGCAGTTTCACCATCATTTGGAATTTTTTCCATCAGGGAAACCAGAAAACCGTTGAGCGTGTCAAAATCATCATCGTTTACCGGAATCTGTAACGTTTCCGCCACGTCCGAAAGACTTGCGAACCCGCTCATGGTATAACTTCCATCTGTATTCTGGCGAATCAGCTGTTCTTCCTCATCATGCTCATCCTCGATGTTTCCGACAATTTCTTCCAGGATATCCTCCATGGCTACCGCACCGGATGTCTGTCCATATTCATCTACCACTATGACCAGATGGCTCTTTTTTGCCTGCATTTTCTGGAAAAGAGTATGAATATTTAATGTTTCCGGAACAAAATCCACCTCCCGGATCAGCCCCTTAATGTCTTTGATGGAAGTACGGAATACCTCATTTTTCTGTGCAAAAGCAAATGCGTCTTTAATATGTAAAACACCGATAATATTATCGATGTCCTCCAGATAAACCGGATATCTTGACTTATTGTTTTCAATGATGAACGGAACAGCATCATTATAGGAAAGTTCCCCATCGATCGCAATCAGATTCTTTCGATGTGTCATAATATCTTTGGCTTCTTTGTCACCGAATTCAAAAATATTGTGAATCATCTCTGCCTCCGAAGCACGAAGAACTCCCTGTTCGTGTCCTTCATTTACCATGGAAATAATCTCTTCTTCGGTCACATCATCCTCATGGGAAGACGGGTTTAAAAATCCTATAATTTTTTTAAAATATTCGTCCTGCCGGAACTGGCACTATCGTCCATTTCGTTTCTCCTTTAATGTATATAATACTCCAAATCATACCATGGGAACTGTATTCCGTCAAGTTATGTATACAATTCCAGGCTGATCTCCAGTGCTTTGTCAATTTTCAAAAGAATCTGATGATCCAGATGACATACTTTATCTTTCAGCCGCTTTTTGTCAATGGTCCGCAACTGTTCCAGCAAAACGACAGAATCCTTTGCCAGATCGTATTTGTCACAGTTTAATTCGACATGTGTAGGAAGTTTTGCTTTATGCATCTGCGAAGTAATCGCCGCACAGATCACGGTCGGGCTGTGCCGGTTCCCGATATTGTTCTGAATGATAAGAACCGGCCGGACGCCTCCCTGTTCCGATCCCACGACCGGGCGCAGATCTGCATAATAAACATCTCCTCTTTGAATCAACATACGTTTTCACCCCATACTTTGTGATACTAAAAGTATTTCCATATTTCTCACATGTATTCAAAAAGATGATTTCATACTATATGTTATTCAAAAAGGAGACATCTGTGTAATCTTATGATTCCTGTATACAGATTCTTGGCACACGCGGTGTGATCAGACATGCAAATTCATAATTGAAACGACCGGATAATTCGCCAAGCTCTTCCATCGTGATACATTCGCTGCCGTCTTTTCCGAGAAGGGTCACCGGATCGCCTTCTTTTGCTTCCGGAATTTCGGTCACATCGACCATAAACTGGTCCATGCAGACTCTGCCGCAGATCGGAGCCTTCTTCCCGTGAATAAGAACATAGCCTTTATTGGAAAGCCCTCTTGCATAACCATCCGCATAGCCGACCGGAATGGTTGCAATTCGTTTTTTCTGACGGTGTCTCATAGATACCGCCATAACTGATCTTACGCCCTTTTCCCAGTGTCTTGACAAAAGCGATATGGCTCTTTAAGGACATCACCGGATGAAGGGAAATATTGTGTGCCACTTCCTCCGATGGCCACATACCATAAAGCGTGATTCCCGCTCTTACCATATCCATATTTGCCTCCGGAATTTCTACAATTCCGGCACTGTTGGAGCAATGATGGATCGGTATTTTAACATTCCGTTCCTCTAACATTGTTATCATCTTCTGAAAAAGTGCAATCTGCTTTTGGGTTGGGGTTTTATCATACTCATCTGCCTGGGCAAAATGTGTAAAAATTCCTTCGATCTCAATATTCGGAAGTTTTGCAATCCCTGCAATCAGGTCTGCACTGTCTTCGGTAACCTGCAGACCGATCCGGCTCATTCCGGTATCAATTTTAATATGGATATGACAGGTTTTATTTTTTCTGACAGCGATATCCGAAAGAGCTTTTGCCGCCTCATATTCACAGATTGCAGGACGTATTTCTTTTTCCACTATGAGCTCATAATGTTCCGGAAAACTGATTCCAAGGATCAGAATCGGTTTCTTTCGCCCATCCGCAATCAGCATCTCCGCTTCATCCGCAGTTGCCACGGCAAATCCCCATACATACGGAAGGTCCTCGATTGTTTTTGCTACGGTCAGTGCCCCATGCCCGTAAGCATCTGCCTTGATGACGGCGGCAATTTTGGTTCCTTCTTTAATATTTTTATGCATGGATTCCATATTATAGCGCAGTGCATCTAAATCAATGCCTGCATAAACACGATTTTTTTTCATGATTTTTCTACCTCTTTGAGTCCTTCTATGATATCGGAAGCCATCATTCCCCGGACTCCACATTTTTCTTTTGCGGCATCTCCCGCCAGCCCGTGCACATACACCCCAAGAGGTGCTGCTTCCTCTGCTTTCATTCCCTGGGCAAGAAGGGAACCGATCACACCTGCCAGCACATCTCCGCTTCCGGCCGTTGCCATTCCATTATTTCCCGATAAATTTACATACGTCATGCCATCCGAAACGGCAGTAACCGTATGAAAATCTTTTAATACACAAATCACATGGAAACGCTTCGCAAAGGTTTCGGCAGATTGCTCCAGTGTGGTCAGAATTTCAGAAACCGGTTTTTTGGTCAGCCGGGACATTTCTCCGGGATGCGGTGTCAGAATAATGTCCGCCTTTGCCTGTTCTAAAAGTTCTGGTTGATCCGCAATGATATTTAACGCATCGGCGTCCAAAACCAGTGGAACGCGGCATTGTTCCAGAACGGTGGATGTCATGCGGCGTGCACGCTGTCCGGTTCCGATTCCCGGGCCAAATACTACGGCATCCGCCCACTGCAGCTGTTCTGCCAGCAAAGTTTCTTCCTCGTTTTCCTGCCCGGTGACAAGAACAGCTTCCGGAACCTTTGTCTGCAGAATCAGCCGGTTTTGTTCACAGGTGAATACACGCACCAGGCCACTTCCCATACGATATGCAGCTTTTGCACAAAAACATGCCGCTCCGGACATATTAACACTTCCGGCAATAATTAGCAACTTCCCATACGAGCCTTTATTGGTATGTGCCATACGGGAGGGAAGTTTTTTTAAATCTTCCGATTCCAGAACAGCCGTATGCGGCTTATCATCCAGCCAGCTTTCCTGTGTAATTCCCATGGAAACCACATGTACCTTTCCGCAGTATTCATTGCCCGGCCACAGATACTGTCCCTTTTTCCCGAATGAAAATGTAATTGTGTCATCTGCCCGAAAAGCCGTGCCAAGTACTGCCCCATCATCGGAACTGATTCCGGAAGCAATATCCACGGCAACTTTCCATCCAGACAATTGATTGAGCACGTCAATATCGTTTGCAAGTGCTCCGGATATTTCCCGGGACAGACCGGTTCCAAACATGGCATCAATGACCACATCATAGGATGCCTCCCCCGCGGAAACTTTCTCCTTTTGCACGACCGGAATGCGGTAGGCACTGCAGATCTGTTTCTGGGTGTCATAGGATGGACTGGTTCGGTGCCCTTCTTCCTCTCCTGACCGGCCATACGGACACAAAAACCCCCTGTTCCCGCAAAAGTCGGGCAATGGCAAGTCCGTCCCTCCGTTATTTCCGCTTCCACAGGCAATTAATGCTGTCGATAATTTATTTTGTTTAAGCACTAAAAGCTTCTGCACAAAAGCCATCGATGCCTGTTCCATCAATACCAGTTCCGGTACATGAAACACCTGCGATGTATTCTGATCCAGAAGCTTCATTTCTTTTCCCGATACAAGATAACGCAAGATTTCTAACTCTCCTCTTCCTTTTGTGATTCTTTCGTATCGTTTTGTTTATTTTGTGCGCTGTCCTCTTCCACATCTTCATCTTCATAGTGAATATCGAACAGATCCAGAGTGGATGGCCCGAATATATCGTGCAGATACGCATAAATCTCACGATTGTTGATATCCCGGTTCTGCTTACGGATGATATTTTTCTTTAAATCCACACGAACCTGATTGATCCAGGCATCAATATCATCGGATTCCTTTTTATTGACACGATTTTTTCGTAAAAATATCCCATGCTCTGAAGCATCAGTTTCCGGTTGACATCACGGATCCGACGTGGAATTTCCAGCAGTTCGTCCTCATTTTCTTCCATTTTCTGATTGGTTTCATCAATCAGACGTTTATCTTCATCCAGCTTTTTTTCCCGCTGTGCATCCATATCTTCGGATGTAGTTCCGTCCATGTTTGCGACAATGCTTTCCATCAGCTGCTTTTTTACTTTTTTCAGCTGTTTTAACTCTTCATTCAGTTTTCCCTGTCTGGCAAGCAAAGCATTCAGCTCGTTTTCCGTTTCATGAATTTCGTCCGGCTTGCCATGCACAGCAAAAAGCCGATGCCACTTCTCATCAAGTACAAGAATCGGCACCTGTTTGTCTGCCAGCGCTTTTTTAAATTCTTCATCATCCTTCATCGTATCACCTCTTTGTGTGCTACTTGGAGTTCTTCACGATATTATATGATAACTGCATCAGACTGTCCGACAAATGAACATTTTCGACAACCACACTTTTATCACTTAAATCCAGATCCACATGGGCAAAATTCCAGATGGCACGGATTCCCAGATTCACAAGATGCTGCGCAGTATCTTCTGCCTTTTCTTTCGGGAGTGTTAAGGCTGCAATATCTACTTTATTTTTTTTGCAGTAATCATCCAGTTCATCCATCATATAAATCGGAATATCACGAACGGTCTGTCCTTTTAAAGATGGTTTTACATCAAACAACGCAGTAATGATAAAACCAAACCGTTCAAATTTTACATAATTTGTAATTGCCTGACCAAGATTTCCGGCACCGATCATGATAATATTATGGGTCTCATTTAACCCCAGTATTTTTCCGATCTCATCATACAGGTATTTCACATTATATCCGTAACCCTGTTGTCCAAATCCGCCAAAATTATTCAAATCCTGGCGAATCTGAGAGGCCGTCACCATCATCCGGTGACTCAGATCATTGGAGGAAATGCGCTCAACGCCTTCCTCCAGCAATTCTCCCAGATAACGGTAATATCTTGGCATACGACGGATGACAGCTTGTGAGATTTCCTTTTCCACAATTTCATCCTCCAATCCTTTTATTTATGAAAGAGAAGCTTCCAGTTCTGTCCGGATTGCCTTAATAAAATTCTCACTGTTTAATACCACCGGATTTTCAATGGTCGTAATCAAAGCAAGATCCTTTGTCATCTTTCCGGACTCAATGGTCTTTAAGCATGCTGCTTCCAGTTTATCCGCAAAATCACAGAGTGCCTGAATTTTATCCAGTTCTCCGCGCTTTCTGAGTGCTCCTGTCCATGCAAAAATGGTTGCGACGGAGTTTGTGGAAGTTTCTTCACCCTTCAGATGCTTATAATAATGTCTCTGAACGGTTCCGTGTGCAGCTTCATACTCATAATATCCATGCGGGGATACAAGTACGGAAGTCATCATGGCAAGAGAGCCGAATGCAGAACTGATCATATCACTCATAACATCACCGTCATAGTTTTTGCATGCCCAGATAAATCCGCCTTTTGACTTCATAACACGTGCAACCGCATCATCGATCAAAGTATAAAAATACTCAATTCCGGCTTTTTCAAATGCATCCTTGTAATTCTTCTCAAATACATCCTGGAAAATATCCTTAAAGGTATGGTCATATTTTTTGGAAATGGTATCCTTTGTTGCAAACCACAGATCCTGTTTTGTATCCAGTGCATATTTAAAGCAGCTGTGTGCAAAGCTTTCAATGGAATCGTCCAGGTTATGCTGTCCCTGTAATACACCGGCTCCGGTAAAATTATGGATCAGTTCACGCACGATGGTTCCATCCTCTGCCGTAAATACCAGCTCAGCCTTACCAGGTCCCGGAACCTTCATTTCCGATGCCTTATACACATCGCCATACGCATGTCTTGCAATCGTGATCGGTTTTTCCCATGTCTTAACATTTGGCTCAATTCCCTTTACGACAATCGGCGCACGGAATACCGTTCCGTCAAGCATGGCACGGATGGTTCCGTTCGGACTCTTCCACATCTCTTTTAAATTATATTCTGTCATTCTTGCGGCATTCGGAGTGATCGTTGCGCATTTTACAGCAACACCGTATTTCTTTGTTGCATTTGCAGAATCAACCGTTACCTGATCGTTTGTCCGGTTACGCTCTTCCAGTCCCAGATCATAATAATCTGTTTTCAGATCAATAAACGGAAGTAACAGCTCATCCTTGATCATTTTCCAGAGAATTCTTGTCATTTCATCTCCGTCCATCTCTACCAGTGGTGTTGTCATTGTAATCTTGCTCATCGCTTCATTCTCCTTTATTTTATTTCATCAGATTTTCCCAACCGATTTTATCCATGTTGGATATCGTATTGCGGATATGGAGTCTGGCACACTCCTCCGCTGTCCGGGCATCCCTTGCCTTTAATGCCTCGGCAATTGCCCGGTGTTCATTGATCGACGCATGGGCCCGTGCTTTCTCTTCCAGTGTGATCCGACGGATGCGCTGCAGATAATGATGATAGTCCCGAAGCACACGTGTCAGTTCTTTGCTTGCGCATGCTTCATATACCATTTCGTGGAAACGGTTATCCAGTTCCAGTATCTGATCCCAGTTTTCTTTGGAATAGTGAAAATCGGATAAAAATACGATTTCTTCCAGTTCCTCCAACTGTTCCTGCGTGATCCGCTCCGCTGCCCACCGGGCGCATAATCCCTCTAAAAGCGTCCGTATCTCATAGATATCTTTGACATCCTGAAGGGTAACCCCTTCTACAAACGCTCCCTTGTTTGGAATGATATGTACCAGCCCTTCCAGCTCCAGCTGCCGGAGTGCTTCCCGGACGGGAGTCCGGCTCACCCCGAGATCGTCGCCAATATTCTTTTCCTTCAGTTCCTCATTCGCCTGATATTTTCCATTTAAAATATCTTCCCGAATGGAATGAAAAACTTTGGCACTTAATGAATAATGATCTTCTGCCATAATTTCACCTTATATAATATCGAATTTTTGTCTATAACACAATACCAAGCTCTTTACAAACGGAAGTAATTTCTACAACAAGTTCCTGATCCGTCATAACCGTCACGCGTCCGTCATCGTATTGTGTGTCTACCCAGTCTTTGATCCGGTGTACAAGTTCTGAGTTTTTAGTCCACTTTCCGGTCATCTGGCAAATGATAATAATTGTTGATCCAGTGTGCAATACCTGCCAGACCTGAGGTATTCGATACTGCTACCAGAGGTGACGGTTTAAAAATTTCCGGTATCGAAAACTGTTATAGCTTTACTCATTTTTCAGTATCCGTCGCGTGAATACCGGTCTCTTGTCACTATTAAAC
>ENA-OQKA01000107-OQKA01000107.1-human-gut-metagenome-genome-assembly--contig:-NODE-107-length-26355-cov-6.101838_pt1 | contig 26355 bp, 19 predicted proteins | sample MGYA00242644_ERZ504789 | MGnify/ENA primary metagenome ERZ504789 (study PRJEB26092, sample SAMD00036423) | human gut metagenome | host: Homo sapiens | study: EMG produced TPA metagenomics assembly of...
CCACATAGAACTTAAAAAAAAGAAAAAAAGAAAAGTACATTTACTTGCTTGATCATAGTTTGCTCATTTCTTCACTATTCCTCCTTAGCTCTGCTACCAACACTCATGTTTGGACAATAAAAGTATTTACAACCGACAAAAGAAAATATAATGATAGCGTTACTCACTCCCCCTAAGCTATCTCATATATTTCGGTGGTATCAGTATGCTGCTGAATACTGATATTCCACTTATCGGCAACAAACTAGCCATCTACCAGCAGGCAATGGAAAAAGGAAAAATGACAGTAAACATAAATGTCTTTGATCCTGTACACCTTGTCTCCGTGATGCTGTTTTACTACACATTATATTTTCGAAAGACAATCACCGCCTTCAATGAAAACTATAATGTTGTAATAAAAATAGTGGCACTAGGGCTGTTCTTGCATACAAGTTTGGCTTTTCTCCCAGTTCTAGCTTTGAGAATCAGTCAGTTATACTGTATCGTTAACATTTTCTTATTTTCAGGGATCGTATATACATTCAAACAGAAATGGATGGGAATTACAATCCTGGTGTTATTGTCGATATTCCAAATGTATCTCGCTTTACCTCATTATGGATTAGGTGATATCGTGAGATTTTAAATAAAGAAATACAATGAAAGCAAGAGTTATAGCATTTTATCTGCCACAGTTTTACCCTATACCCGAAAACGACAAGGTGTGGGGACCGGGGTTCACAGAATGGACGAATGTAGCCAAGGCTCGTCCGGTATTTCATGGGCACTATCAGCCTAGAATACCGGCAGATTTAGGCTTCTATGACCTTCGCCTGCCAGAGACTCGCGAACAGCAGGCTCAGTTGGCATGCGAAGCAGGTATAGAAGGTTTCTGCTACTGGCATTACTGGATGGGTAATGGAAAGCGCCTGTTGCAGCGTCCTTTCGATGAAGTACTAAATTCCGGCAAGCCAGATTTTCCTTTTTGCCTCGCATGGGCAAACCATGACTGGAAAACAGGAACATGGAAGAACAATGGTGGCAACCAGATGATCTGCGAACAGAAATATCCTGGAGACGATGATTATATTGCCCACTTTCATTATGTTCTTCAAGCTTTCAAAGACCATCGCTACATTACAGTAGATGGCAAACCACTGTTCTTGATATTCGACCCTTACCACTTTAAGGATGTCCGTCATTTTATACAACTCTGGCGTGACTTAGCCAAAGAAAGCGGATTGAAAGGTATATACTTCGTTGCTATGTGCTCAGCCACAACCACCGTAAAGCGCAATGAAGATGGCACATTGGGCAGAGTGGTTCCTAATCTGGACAGCGCTTCTGAGGTTTATGAAAGCTTTATCAAACTAGGATTTGATGGCATTAATCCAATTGGGAAAAACCGCGCAGAAATGGTGTATCAAGGAAAATATTGCCGCATCATTCGAAGAGCATTACAAAAGAAGTTTTCCTTTCTGCCTCCGTTGAAATATGATTATCCGAAAGTGATGAAGCATTTCTATATGCCCGAAGACCAATGGAACAATGTATTCCCTACTCTCTTCCCACAGTGGGACAGAACTCCAAGAGCAGGCAAGCATGAAGGTATATATATAAACGCTACCCCGCAGAATTTTGAGGAACATATCAGAGGGGCACTTCAAATTATTAGAAATAAACCGGAAGATAAGAAAATTCTGTTCTTACGTTCTTGGAACGAATGGGGCGAAGGAAACTATGTGGAACCAGACTCATTATATGGTCACGGATTTCTAGATGCTATAAAAAATGAAATAAAAACGGAATAAAATGGAAATAAAACTAATCCCGACAGGAGGACTTTGCAATCGACTGAGAGCTATCGCAACTACCATTGCGATAGCAAAGCAATATAACTGTTCGCTATCCATCTATTGGAATAATTGTATAGGACTTAAGGCAAACTTTGCCGACTTATTCGAACCAATTTATATAGAAAAAGTGCATCTGATAGAGAATACACAATGGTTATATCATATCAACGGAACCAAGGATTATCTCTTGAGAAAATGGTTCCTTCGGTTGGGTAATGAGCAGGTAGTTTTCAATCATAGCATCTATAGAGAAGGAGATATCTATCAGAAGTTGAAAAGTCATTATAAGGGCAACCTGCTCTTGATTTCTTGCTATCCTATGTGTACGGATTATCAAATTCAGAACATATTCGTTCCGAAAAGAGATCTTCAGCTGCGGATTGATCAAATAACCTCGACTTTCTCGAAAAATATGATTGGTGTTCATATCAGAAGAACAGACAACATAGCTTCTATCAATTCTTCACCAATAGATGTTTTTGTCCATCTTATGCAACTTGAAATAGAAAAAGAAGATACTGTGAAGTTTTATGTGGCTAGTGATGATGAGAAGGTAAAAACAGAACTGCAAGATAAATTCCCAGGAAGAGTCATTACATTAATGGATGATACCAGTAGAGACTCTCTCGAAGGTATGAAATTCGCAGTAGTGGATTTATTCTGTCTAAGTAAGACTAAAAAAATATTGGGTAGCGTGGCATCCTCCTATTCGCAAATTGCAGCAGAAATTGGCGGTATCAAAGTAGAATATGCTAAGTGTAATGAGAATTAAATAGTTTATGACACCAGAAATAAGTATCATCATACCAACTTACGCTCCTGGGGAATTACTCTGGACGTGTTTAGATAGCCTGGAGCAGCAAACTCTAGACAAGAATGCGTATGAGGTATGCCTCGTTTTGAATGGAGACAAAGAACCTTATTATGCCAATATAAAGGAGTATCTGAAAAATTATAAGATGAAGGTTCATTTGATTTATAGTGAGCACAAAGGTGTTTCGTTTGCTAGAAATATGGGGATAGAATTTGCAAAAGGTAAATACCTAACTTTCATTGACGATGATGATCTTGTAAGTCCAAACTATCTGGAACAATTAAGCAAAAACAGTTGCGACAATGGAATCACTGTTGCCAATATGATTGCTTTCAGAGGACAAGTTGAAAATGTGGCAGATCATTATCTCTCTTCGGCTTATCAGCGATATGATGTAGGGAAGAAAAAGAATGTTTTCCGTCATCGCAGCCTGCTGTCTAGTGCTTGCTGCAAGCTTATTCCCCGCCCATTGATTGGTGATATTCGCTTTAGAACGAATTTATCTCATGGCGAAGATTCCTTCTTTATGTTTATGGTATCGGCAGGTATCAAACAAATAAACGTTACACCTCCATCCGCCATTTACTATATTCGCAAGAGAGACGGCTCATCCTCAAGAAGCAAGGAGAATAGGCGCAAAAAGCAGAAAATGGAGATCAAGCTCTTCTATTTCTATACAAAAGAGTATTTCTCACATATAAAAAAATATAATTTGCTATTCTACGTAAGTCGCATTGTTGCAACTGCTTACAAATTGTTTCTAGAAGATTACGTAAGACCTCTGTAAAAGCATCTTGCTTCTTTTACAATATTAAGCAGTTTTGTTCGTTATAATATAAAAGGATAAAAGAGAATGGATAGGAACAGGTTAGTATCAGTTATCATGCCCACTTATAATGCCGGCAAATATCTTGCTGACAGCATAAGTAGTATCCTAGACCAAACCTATCTTGACCTGGAATTGCTGATTACAGATGACGGTTCCACGGATCCGGTAACTCTGGATATTCTGCACAAGATAGAGGAAAAGGATAGCCGGGTGGATGTGCTCTATCTTGACCACAACCATGGAGCAGGATACGCCCGGAACAAGAGCATAGAACGTGCCAGGGGAAGATACATCGCTTTCTGTGATAGTGACGACCGGTGGACACCGGATAAACTGGAAAAACAAATCGCATTCATGAACCAGAAACAGTGTGCTCTATCCTGTGCCTCATACATCATCTTCAATTTGAACGAACAAAAATCTGTAGGCATCAATATCGCTCCGCCTAAAATCACCTTCTCCATGATGAAGCGGGATAATAAAATAGGTTGCCTCACTGCTATCTATGATACCCAACTGCTGGGCAGAAAATACTATATGCCCACTTTGCGTAAGCGACAGGATTGGGCACTCTTCCTGCAAATCCTGAAAGATTGCAAGGTGTGTTATTCCTACCCCAATCAGCCGCTGGCTGTGTATTGCCGCCACAAGCATTCCATATCCAGCAGCAAGATATCACTTGCTAAATACAATATAGCTGTTTATCGTAGCATTCTGGGGTATGGATGGTTGAAGGCTTGCTTCTACTTTGCTTTTTTGTTTTTGCCAACATACATTCTGAAGCTAATGAAGCGAAAACAGGATAGTTACTGCTTTGTTAAAAGAAAAGGATAGCTAAATATAATATATCGCACAACTTTACGTTTATATAGTAAATGGAATAACTCTATATGAGAAATAGTATTGTTAAGACAAAAGTCATAGCAGATGGTATGAGTGCTATGGAGCGAAACGTCAAGCGAGCTGGCGACTTTCTGTTAGCAGCAATCAGCTTACTGCTCGTTTCGCCTCTCATGCTCCTAATATATATAATGGTAAGATGTGAAGATGGTGGACCTGCTATTTTCAAGCAGGAACGAATCGGACGGTTTGGTCGCCCCTTCAACATCTATAAATTCAGAAGCATGACGGTGGATGCAGAAAAGAACGGTCCTCAGCTCTGTTCCCATAAAAAAGATAAGCGACTTACACGCATAGGCAAGTTTCTGAGAAAACACCATCTGGATGAACTTCCTCAACTTTGGAACGTGATTTGTGGCGATATGTCGTTTATTGGTCCAAGACCAGAACGAAAGTTCTACATAGACCAGATTATGGAACGTGACCCTAGATATAAGAATCTGTATCAGATTCGCCCTGGGGTTACTTCCTATGCTACCCTCTATAACGGATACACAGATACGATGGAGAAGATGTTGCGCCGCCTGGATATGGACCTATACTACCTGGAGCATCGCTCATGGTGGTTTGATGCCAGAATCTTAGGCAAGACTTTCATCAAGATTATCTTCGGAAGAGTGTTCTAAATTCATATAGAAAAGATTCGACCTGTACGGTTGAAATTACCCAATATGCCCTGAAAGGACAAAAGCTCTGAAATTGAATGCTTTTGCCCTTTCAGGGCGACTTTGTTGTATTTATTCTAAAACCCAGGGCGCTTCCCTGGGCTAAGAGCTTCTGCCCTTTCAGGGCGTATGGGATGTGGCTTATGACACTTCCCTTTTTTTTGTTTCTTACAGATGATTCGAAAGCCCCAGCAAAGCCAAGGCTGCCTCATTATATTCATTGATGACATCAGCCTGCTTCATACCCATATCTATCGCCTCCTGCAAGGCATTGGCATACTCCACATAGCTGATCTCGCCACTCTCATACTCGGCAGTACTGAGGCGAACGATTTCTTTTGCCTTGGAAATGTTCTCGCCGTTATAATAAGCCATGCGCTTGGCTGCATTCTGAAAACGGTTGTAACCTAGGCGATAATCACGTTCCTTTTCTCTCCGCTCCTGCTGCATCTCCAGTTCTGCTACCTCACGATTCTTCTTGGCAGCCTTCACCTTTGCCTTGGCTGCACCATAGAAGAGAGGCACGCCTACTCCTATCTCAAAGCCGAAGAAGTTACCCTCGGTAAAACGCTGACGGTCGATGTGATAAGGATCCCAACTGGAAATGAGTGCCTGGGTACGGAGCGTAAGCGAAAGAGAAGGTGCATAACCTGTCTTGGCGCACTTCACCTCCTTATCGAGTGCCTTCAGACGGTCTTGCTGATACTGCGCATCGGCAGTCTGCTGATAGTTGAAGGTTCCGCAGACAGGAGATTCCAGTGCAATGAGAAGAGATTCGGCAGGCAAAACAGGCTGATCGGTATTCAATAAAGCCATCAGTTCCAACTGCTTGTTCTCTGCCTCACTCTTCACATTTACCATCTCTAAATGGTTTTCATTACGCAAACGCTCGGCTGTAAGGAACTCTAGCTGTCTGGCTTCGCCTGCCTTGTAACGCTTCTCGGCTACATCGCAATAACGGTCGAGGATAGAATCCTGACGCTGAAGGATACTCAGACGATGAGTCTGATAGAGCATTGCATAATAAGCAGAAGCAATCTCAAGCTTAATCTGCTGATTAGTTACACCCAGACGACTTTTCTCTGCCTGAGTTTCTGCCTTAAGCTGACCACGGCGGGCGGTATAAACCGTTGGAAATTCAATGCCCTGTGAAAATGCAAGAGCATTATCGGTATCGCCGCTTGAAGCCGGATTCTGTCCGAAAGCAATCTCCGTCTTATCTACATCCCATGCCGTTCCTTCCATTACCTTGGCACGTTCTATCGATTTTCGTCCAGCCTGCAACGTCAGGTTCTGCTTATCTGCCAACTGGAAACACTGCTCCAAAGTCATCTTCGTGCCGGGAATGGTGGCATCGAAAAGCTGAGCCTTTGCCTCTGAAGGGGCCAGCAGCATCAAGACTGCTGCCAGCCCGAATATAGTTTTCTTTTTTCTCTTGTTCATCCTAAATGTTTTATGTTATCTTCTTAATTGCCTATTTCTTGGTGAATGTCTTGTAGATAGCAGGCAACACCAGCAAGGTGAGCAGCGTACTGGTTATCAGACCACCTATCACCACCGTAGCCAGTGGGCGCTGTACCTCTGCTCCATCACCCTGGGAAAGTGCCATTGGCAGGAAACCCATAGAGGCGACAAGTGCTGTCATCAAGACAGGACGCAAGCGAACCATACAGCTCTCGATGATGCGGTGATGAATCAATTCTGTAACTCCAATGGATGCTGACAGTTTGTCAGCAGTCTTTTCTTCACGCTGCATCTGGTTCATCTGTCCGATCAGTACGATTCCATTGAGCACAGCTACACCAAAGAGGGCTATGAAGCCGACACCTGCCGAGATGCTGAAAGGCATTCCTCTGAGCCACAAAGCCCAGACTCCTCCGATGGCTGCCAGCGGAATGGCTGAGAAGACGAAGAGCGACTCACGGACATTCTTCACTGTAGCATAGAGCAACAGCAAGATAATGACAAGCGCTATCGGTATTACTACCATCAGACGGTTGGTTGCACTCTGCAGGTTTTCAAATTCACCACCATAATTATAATAGTAGCCATCCGGCAACTTCAGCTTCTCATCGAGAATCTCCTGGATATCCTCCACGGTACTCTGCACATCCCTACCCTTCACGTTGAATCCAACATAGATGCGGCGGGCACCATCTTCATGAGAAACCTGAGCCGGCGCTGGTGAATAATCAATATCAGCCACCTGGGACAACGGAATATTCGTACCATCCTTGAGAGGTATGCTCAATTGCTCAAGCGTCTCTACGTTGCGCTGCGAAGGATCCATACGGAGCACAATATCAAACTTCTTGTCGCCTTCGTAGAGAGAACCCGCCACGGCTCCGGCAAAGGTGGTTTCCAATATCTCACTGATATCATCTACACTTACCCCGTAGGCAGCCATCTTTTCATGGTTGTATTTTACCTGGATCTGAGGCAAACCGGCAACTTCCTCCACAAAGATACCGCTCACGCCCGGCACATCTTCTATCATTTTCTTCACCTTGCCTGCCTGCTGAGTGAGCACGTCCAGATCATCACCAAATATCTTGATAGCCACATCCTGCTTGATACCTGTCAGCAGCTCATTGTTGCGCATCTGAATGGGTTGAGAAATCTCTGCTTCCAATCCAGGAATGGCACTCAAGGTTTCCTCCATCTTCTCCATCAGTTCTGGAGTAGTCTTGGCAGAGGTCCATTCAGCCTTCGGCTTCAGTGCAATCATGATGTCGGCACGTTCTACCGGCATCGGGTCTGTAGGAATCTCAGCACTACCTATACGGCTTACTACCTGCTTGATCTCAGGATATTCCTTCTTGAGCAGCTTTTCAGCCTTGGTACAACTCTCCACCATCTGCGACAATGAAGTTCCCTGCGACATACTCATCTCCACGGCAAAGTCTCCTTCTTCCAGACTTGGGATGAATTCGCCTCCAAGATATTTGAAGCCCACGATACTGACGCAGAAAAGAGCCACAGCACCTGTGATGACATCCTTGTTACGTGCCAAGACCCAGTCAAGAACCGGTCGGTACCATGTCTGCAACTTTTCTATCACGCGGTCGGAGAATGTTTTTCGGGTATGTACTTTTCGACTTAACATCAGCGAACTTGCCATCGGCACATAGGTAAGCGAGAGAATGAAGGCTCCCAGAATGGCAAAGAATACAGTAAGTGCCATCGGACGGAACATCTTTCCTTCGATTCCTACCAGTGTCATCAGCGGAATATATACAATCATAATGATGATTTCACCGAACGCGGCACTCTGACGGATTCGGGAAGCAGAGAAATGAACTTCCTCGTCCATCTGTTTCTGAGTCAGGGCAAATGGGGGTGCAGCTCCACCATTCTGACATTGAGCAAGATAAGCAGCACGAACTTCCGGCTGCGAGAAATAACCGGTATTGATATGTGTCACCACAGCTTCAACAATGATGACCGCAGAATCCACGATCATACCAAAGTCGATGGCTCCCAGCGACATCAGGTTTCCGTCGATGCCAAAGGTCTTCATCATACCGAAGGCAAAGAGCATACTCAGTGGGATGACACTTGCAACAACAAGTCCGGCTCGCCAGTTACCTAGGAAGATAACAAGTACGAAAATTACGATAAGTCCGCCTTCAATCAGGTTGCGGGCGATAGTGCCCTCTACTCGGTCCACCAGGTTGGTTCGGTCGATAAACGGTTCGATCACCACTCCTTCCGGAAGTGATTTCTGAATCTGACTGATTCGTTCCTTTACATTCTTGATAACTTCCTGGAAGTTCTCGCCCTTGAGCATGATGGCAATACCAGCCACCACCTCGCCTTCGCCATTGCGGGTAACGGCTCCGAAACGGGTGGCATGGCCCAACTGAACCTTTGCCACATCGCCCACCTTGACTGGTGTTCCATCCACCGTCTTCACCGTGATGTTGGCAACATCCTCCAGATTCTTCACGACACCGATGCCTCGGATATAATACTGGTTGGAATTCTCCTCGATGTAGCTGCCACCCGTATTGGCATTGTTGCGCTGCAAGGCTTCAAACACCTCGTTTACTGAGACCCCGCTGGCGTTCAGCTGGTCGGTATTGATAGCCACCTCATATTGCTTGACATAGCCGCCCCAACCGCTTACTTCGGCAACGCCCGGGGTTCCGGAAAGCTGTTTGCGCACAATCCAGTCCTGCATGGTTCGGAGCTGGGTGAGCGAGTATTTATGCTCGTATCCCTCCTTGGCACGAATGGTATAGTGGTAGATTTCGCCCAATCCGGTGGCAATAGGTCCCATCTCGGTTTCGGTGTTCTTAGGCAGTTCTTTCTCCAACTGTTCCACTACCTGACTCACCTGCGAACGTGCCCAATAGATATCGGCGGCATCGTCGAAGACAAGCGTGATAACCGAGAGTCCGCTTCTTGAAATGCTTCGGCGTTCCTGGATGCGGGGGATATTTGCAAGCGCCATCTCTACAGGAGTGGTTACGTATTGTTCCACTCCTGGGCTCCCAGCGAAGGAGCCTGGGTGATAACCTGCACCTGATTATCTGTAATATCCGGGGTGGAATCGAAAGGAAGATGCATCAGCGACCAGACACCCCATATCGCCAGGGCTATAGAGAGTACTCCAATCACCAGTTTGTGCGAATGGAATAGTAATAAGTTTCTGAAACATAAGCTTTAATCTAAAAATGATTCGTTGAAAACTATTAAAGCTTAATGCGCATGCTCACCATGTTCGCCTGTCAGCGAAGCCAGATAATAAGCGTTCGCAGTTACAATCTTCTTGCCGGCAGCTCCATCCTTGCCCTTCAGCAGATGGTCGCAAAGCTTCACCTCTGTATATTTACCATCCGAAGCGCCTGTGGTCACCTCATGACGGGAGAAGCTGTAGTTACCCTTGCTAGGAGCTCCATTGAGAGCGAAGACATACTGCTTTCCATCTGCGCTCACAATTGCATGGGATGGCAAGGCGAGACACTGCTGGCTACCTGTAGCTATCTTTCCGCTTACATACATACCTGCGAAAAGCTTTCCGCCATGAGTATTGCCTGAAGAAGAATGCAGATAACTCTTCACGCTAGCCGCATCCAGCTTTACGTGAACAGCAACGGCTTTCGAGTTATCGTTAAAGTACTGGTTCATGCCATAAACCGTGCCTGAAAGCTTTACGCCAGGCTGATTGGTCAGGTTTATGGTTACACGATTGCCCACCTTGATCTTCGCCAAATCCTTTTCGAAGACATTGAGGTCGCATTCCACTGCCTGGGTGTTTCTAATCTTCATCAGAGGAGTCTGCATATCAGCATAACTTCCCAGACTGGCAGTCATCTCGCTCACGATGCCGGAGATAGGCGCATGCAAAGGAAAGGCTGTAGTAAACTTACCTTTGGATACAGCGGAAGTAGAAATACCCATCTGGCTGAGCTGCCTGCTAATACCCAAAAGATTGGCATGAGCCACTTGGTAATCTTTCTTGGTCTGCTGTAAGGTACGCTTCACGCCAGCTCCCTGCTTACTGAGCAGAAGTTGGCGCTCCAAATCAGCCTTGGCAAGTTCGCACTCCTTGGCAGCAGAGTAATACTCACGCTGAAGACTTACCACATCTGTATTTTCAACGGTAGCAACAACCTGTCCTTTATGAACAAGCTGTCCTTCTTTCACAAAAATAGATTTCACGATACCGCCCATCAAGGAGGCAACATCACCCATCGCCTGTGCACGCAGTACGAGCGATCCTTTCGCTTCTATGGTGGCATCCATCTCGCGCTCCACAGCCTCACCCATCTTCAAATCTACGGTGCTTACCTGCTTGGCAGTCAACGGAATATGATCAAAATCAACTTCTTCATGCTCATGCTCCTCGTGTGCATGAACCTCTGAACCGGTCTGTTTCGCAAAGAAAGCGAATCCAGCCCAGGCAATTGCCGTAACGGCGACAATCAAAATTATTCTTTTCATGCTTGTTTTTTTCCTTCTATTTTATAATTCTACACTACAGTTTCACACAACGAATCTTATCAAAAATCCGTTGGCAAAAGTACACAGAAAATCTTGCAACTCAGTTGCATTCGAATCTTCAAACCGATTTTTGCAACCAAGTGGCAAACTTGTAAAATCATAAAATAGAAGGAGGTCCCCGTCTGCTATAGCCTGCCGCCAGTTCCTCTGCAAGAGGAGAAGCTGCCACATGCTGCCATCTCACTGAAATGAGTGAGAGACGAGGGAGGGTTAAAAGGGAAGAACAAGACAGGATCATGAACTGATGGCTCTCATCTACCAGCAACTTGCGGATACTCTTCACCATCTTGGAATTGACGACAAACTGATGCATTTGACGAACGCTACAGTTCTCACGATCGCTATCATTTTCATGATCATGATGTTCGGTATGCTCATCATTGATGTTGCCATCCTGCTCGCATTGCTCCTGAATCATACAGATACGCCCCATGTGGTGATGATGGGTCATCACCATAGATAGCAAGATGCTCAATGTAGCTATCCAGAGACTGAATATGTATAATGTTCTTTTCCTCATTCGCAATTTGGCTACAAAATTACAGTTTTTTTGCAATATTACCAAGACGACGTGATGATTTTATAGCATTTTTTCTAAAAAAAACTAAAAGACTAGTAACCGTACTTGGTTCATAGCCGTATTTAAAACAAAATTTAGTATCTTTGCAATCAAAATTAGTACATAAATAAAAATGAAAAAGTTTATTGCAGTTTTACAGTTACTCTTAGTAGTAATGTTGGCTCATGCGCAGATGATGAACCCTGTGAAGTTCTCAACCTCGCTCAAGACCAATGGAACCGCTGTAGCGGAAATCGTGTTTAATGGAAAAATCCAACCGGGATGGCATGTCTATTCTACAGGTTTGGGCGCAGACGGACCTATTTCAGCCACTTTTAACGTAAACAAGCTTGACGGTGTAGAACTCGTAGGCAAGTTGCAGGCTCGTGGCCATGAAATTTCAAAGTTCGACCCTCTCTTTGAGATGAAGTTACGCTTCTTCGAGGGTAGCGCCACTTTCGTACAGAAAGTGAAGTTCACCAAGCCTAACTATCGTATCGATGCTTATTTAGAGTATGGCGCTTGCAGCGACCAGAATTGTCTTCCTCCTAGCGAGGCAAGCTTCAAGCATAGTGGCAAATCTCCTGCTGTAGATGGCAAGGATGCTGTCAGCCCTGAAGATGCGAAAGCTAACGGAATGACAGAAGATCCAGCAGCTATCGCTAAGGCGAAAGCAGACTCTTTGGCTCAGCTTGCCGTAGCAGAGAAAGTAGATAGCACAGCTAATATCGATTCATCATTCTCTGTAGATGGTGATGATGCTAAGGCTTGGTGGAAACCGGTTGTAAAGGAGCTTCAGGCGTTTGGTGGCAACAATGACATTGCCAACCATTCACTCTTCTATATCTTCATTATCGGTTTTGTGGGCGGTCTGCTCGCTCTTGTAATGCCATGTATCTGGCCTATCATTCCTATGACAGTAAGCTTCTTCCTGAAGCGTGCCAAGAATGACAAGAAGAAGGGTATCCGCGATGCCATCACTTATGGTTTGAGTATTGTCATCATCTATCTGGCACTCGGTCTCACCGTGACTGCCATCGCAGGTCCTAGTACACTCAATGCGCTTAGTACAAGTGCGGTATTCAACATCATCCTCTTCTTGCTTCTGGCAGTCTTCGCATTCTCATTCTTCGGATGGTTCGAAATTAAGTTGCCAGACAGTTGGGGAAATGCTGTAGATAATAAAGCTTCCAGCACAACAGGACTCATCAGCATCTTCCTGATGGCGTTCACACTCGTGCTCGTAAGTTTCTCTTGTACCGCTCCTATCATCGGCTTACTTCTGGTACAGACAGTTACATCGGGTGACTGGTTGGCACCAACCATTGGTATGTTTGGTTTTGCCCTTGCTCTCGCCTTGCCATTCACACTCTTTGCACTCTTCCCATCTTGGTTGAAGTCAGCTCCTAAGTCTGGTTCTTGGATGGAGACCATCAAGATTGTGCTTGGTTTCATTGAGCTTGCTTTCTCTTTGAAGTTCTTGTCTGTAGCAGATTTGGCTTATGGCTGGCACATTATGGATCGCGAGGTATTCCTCTCACTCTGGATTGTCATCTTCGGCCTGCTCGGTCTCTACCTGATTGGCAAGTTGAAATTCCAGGTAGATGCCATCGGCGGTGACCTCAACAAGCCAATGCCAGTAGCTTGCATTATGCTTGGTCTTTGTTCCTTGGCTTTCTCTGTTTATATGATTCCTGGTCTTTGGGGTGCTCCTTGCAAGGCAGTAAGTGCTTTTGCTCCACCAGTAAATACCCAGGATTTCAACCTGAACACCAAGGTAGTAGAACCGGCTTATAAGGACTATGAGGAAGGTATGGCTGCAGCAAAGGCAGCAGGCAAGCCTGTACTGATTGACTTTACCGGATACGGTTGTGTCAACTGCCGTAAGATGGAGGCTTCAGTCTGGACAGACCCTAGTGTTACTGACATTTTGACAAAGGACTACGTACTCATCTCTCTCTATGTAGATGACAAGACTCCATTGTCACAGCCTATGGAGGTGACTTTCAATGGCGAAAAGCGTACATTGAGAACCCTCGGTGACAAGTGGAGCTACTTGCAGGCAAGCAAGTTTGGTGCTAATGCCCAGCCATTCTACATTCCTGTGGATAATGAGGGAAATCCTCTGAATGCTGCATTCAGCTTCAAGGAGGATGTCAGTGCTTATCTTGACTTCTTGCATAAGGGTCTTGATAACTATCGTAAGTAATAATTAACTTTTCATAAGGCGGGAGTGGCATGTTATTTGCTATTCCCGCTTTTGTAATTAAAGTATAACACTATAAAAAGAGGAATTTATGAACAATAAAGAAGTTCCAGTCCTGCTTTTGACAGGCTATCTGGGCAGTGGTAAGACTACCCTGCTCAACAAGATTTTGGCTAACAAGAAGGGTATCAAATTTGCCGTTATCGTCAACGATATCGGTGAGGTGAATATTGATGCAGCTCTCATAGAGAAAGGTGGTGTGGTAGGTCAGAAGGATGATTCCCTGGTTTCACTCCAGAATGGATGTATTTGCTGTACCTTGAAGATGGACCTTGTAGAACAGCTCAAGGAAATCGTAGATATGAAGCGTTTCGACTATATTGTAATAGAGGCAAGCGGTATCTGCGAGCCTGCACCTATAGCACAGACCATCTGCTCTATCCCATCCCTGGGTCCTCAGTATATCAAGAATGGTATCTTGCGCCTAGACAGCATCGTTACTGTAGTTGATGCACTTCGTATGAAGGACGAGTTTGCCAATGGTTCTGATTTGATGAAGCCAAACCTCGATGAGGAGGATCTCGCTTCTCTCGTCATCCAGCAGATGGAATTCTGCAACATCATCCTTCTCAATAAGGCCGCAGACGTAGAGCCTAAGGAGTTGGAGCACCTGAAGCAGATTATCCGCGCTATCCAGCCTAAGGCAGAGATTTTCGAATGTAACTATGGTGATGTAGATCTCGATCTGATTGTCAATACTCACAAGTTTGACTGGCAGACTGTTGCATCATCAGCAGGCTGGATTCAGGAAATCGAATCTGAACGAAGCGGAGAAGAGGACCATGAAGAAGAAGAGCATGAGCATCATCATCACCATGATGAAGACGATGACGAGCACGAGCATCATCACCACGATGAAGACGATGACGAACATGAGCATCACCATCACGATCACGAGGATCATGAACATAGTCACCACCACCATCATCACGATCATGACCATGACCACGAAGGTGGCGAGGTCGAGGAATATGGTATTGGAACCTTCGTATATTATCGCCGCAAGGCATTCGACCTGGGTCTCTTCGATGAGTTTGTTGCAAGAAAATGGCCTCGTGACATCGTTCGTGCCAAGGGTATCTGCTATTTTGCTGATGAACCAGACATGTGCTATGTTTTCGAGCAGGCTGGTCAGCAGAAGACAGTCAAGCAGGCTGGTCAGTGGCTCGCAACAATGCCAGCCGACCAGCTCGCAGAACTGCGCAAAAATAATCCGCAGCTCGAAAAGGAATGGGATGAGAAACTTGGTGACCGTATGATCAAGATTGTATTCATCGGTCAGCACATCAAGGACCAGAAGGATGCTATTATCGCCGAACTTGATAAGACTTTAGCACTCTAAAGGAAGTCGCCCTGTCAGGCAAAAGCATGAAGAGATTTATGTTTTTTGTCCTCACAGGGCGTTATATTTTACTTGTAAAACTTAAGAGATAATAGCGCATTTTAACTACCGAAAAGATGAAAAAACCAGAAATTAAAGGAAAAATGCGGGTAAAAATGCAGTTTTTTCTTCGTTTGTACTTTTAATTCGTTTTTTTTTGTTAAATTTGCACCCGATTAATAAATAATTAAGTGAATATACAAAGAAATGAAGACCGATTTTCGACCTGCATATATTAAGGACTTTGAGGCGTGTTGGAACATCATTGACCAGGCTCGTCGCTCTATGATTGCATCAGGACGTCATCAGTGGACTAATGACTATCCTGCTGAGCACGATATAAAAGACGACATCAACAATGGTAATGCATACGTACTTACCGTAGATGGCGAGGTGGCTGTCTATGGTGCAGTAGCACTCAATGGTGAACCACAGTACGATTTTATCGATGGCGACTGGCTTACCACAGGCGATTATTATGTAATACATCGCTTTGCTACGTTGCCTAAATATCAGCGTGAGGGTTTCGCACGTATATTTATTAATAAGGTGAATAGTCTCTGCGAGGTAGAAAAGGTTCCTAGCATCAAGGTAGATACCAATTTCGATAATCTTCCGATGATTAACTTGCTCTCTTCCATGGGCTTCTGCATCTGCGGAAGAATCAACTATGGGAACAGAGGTATGCGCTTTGCTTTCGAAAAGCAAACGATACAGCCACAAATACAATAACGATTTACAGACATTATGGAGGATAATTTAAATAGAATGAGAAGCTTGGTCAATCAACTGAACCAAGCTTCTGATGTTTATTATAACGGCAAAGGGGAAATCCTTACCGATTACGAATGGGATGCCCTGTTTGACCAACTCAAGAAGCTGGAAGAGGAAACCGGCGAAATTCTCCCCGATTCCCCTACCAACAAAGTTTCTGAAGATACTATCGTCGGCCAGAAGGAAGAACACGAGTTCGCTGCTCTCTCTCTGGCAAAGACCAAGAAGGTCAGCGACCTCGTCAAGTGGGCAGAAGACCGCCCTATCTGGATTTCCTGGAAGCTGGATGGCCTCACCTTGGTTGTGACATACGACAATGGCAAACTAACTAAGGTGGTAACTCGTGGTAATGGTCATATTGGCACCAACATTACGCATCTGGCACCAGCTATCAGTGGTATTCCGCAGTCCATCAGCGAAAAGGGCATCTCGTGATTCGTGGCGAGGCTGTCATCTCCTATGCCGACTTCGAGCAGTTTATCATCGAAAGCGAAGGTGATTACGCCAATCCCCGCAATCTTGCATCCGGATCTCTTTCCTTGAAAGATGTAGAAGAAGTAAAGCAGCGCCATATCCAATGGATTCCTTTCACCCTGGTTTATTGCGAACAGGAAATCACATCATGGGGCAAAAGAATGCAGTGGTTGGAAGAACAGGGTTTTCATCCGGTAGAACGCCAGAAGATAGAGCAGCCAACTTTTGATAACATCCAAAAGGAAATTGATGCTTTCACAGCTAAGGTGACCAACAAAAAGAATCCTTTCCCTGTAGATGGTCTCGTCATCTGCTACGATGACACCTCCTATGCAGCTACTGGTTCCGTAACAGGTCATCATGCAACAAGAGCTGGTTACGCCTTCAAATGGCAAGATGAGCACGCCGATACCGAACTCGACCACATCGAATGGTCGTGTGCAGCCAATACCATCACTCCTGTGGCTGTCTTCAAGCCTGTAGAACTGGAAGGCACAACTGTTCAGCGAGCCTCTCTCTGCAATGTAAGCGAATGCGAGCGTTTGGGTATCGGAGGCAAGGGAACCCGATTGCAGGTCATCAAGGCCAACAAGATTATCCCAAAGGTAATCAATGTGACAGAATCACTGGGTGTCTTTGAAATTCCTAAAGAGTGTCCTGTCTGTCATGCAGAAGCTATCGTCAGAGAAAGCGAAAGCGGCACGAAAACACTGCATTGCACCAACCCGCATTGTGCGGCGAAGCAGTTGAAGAAGTTCACGAGATTCGTAAGCAAGGAAGGTTTGAACATAGAAGGTATTTCTGAACAGACCATCTGGAAGCTGGTAAACGAAGGCTTGATCAGTGAATATGCAGACTTTTATCATCTTTCCGATCATGCCTATGTCATCTCTTCCTGGGAAGGATTCGGAAAGAAGAGTGTAGGCAATATGCTGGAAAGCATCCGCAAAAGCCGAAATACAGATGGGCGTCACCTGCTCTATGCGCTGAACATCCCGCTGTGTGGAGGTGATGTTGCCAAAAAGCTGATTGAACGCTATCCTGTCCAAAAACTGATAGAAACTGCACGGCTCTGTATGTTTGATGATGAGTTTGCCAGCATCGACGGCATTGGTCCTGAAAAAAGCGCCAAATTCATCGCCTGGTTCAAAGACGACAACAACTTCGCTCATGTACAGCATCTGATGAAGGAACTGACCATTACAGAACAGGCACCTGTAGAAAAAGGCACGCAGTGCGATGGACTAACCTTCGTTGTAACGGGTGATGTTCATCATTATAAAAACCGCAACGAGCTGAAGGCCTACATCGAGAGTCAAGGTGGCAAGGTGACGGGAAGCGTAAGCAAGAGCACCAACTATCTGATCAATAACGATGCTGCCTCGCAGAGTTCAAAGAACAAGAAGGCACACGAACTCAACATCCCTATCATCACGGAAGATGAGTTCGTTGAGAAATTCGGATAAAAAGAAATCCCTTAGACTTCAACAAGCCTAAGGGATTTTTTATACTGTTATTCTTGAATTAGTGCGTTCCGCAATATTGTCCCATAAAAAGGATACCGCCACTCTGACTGTCCTGAATCATATACACAAATGGACGGTCAGCGATGAACTCCACATTTCTTGTCTCCTCAGGTGCCATGGCTGTCAGCATCACGGCAGCTGTTACAGCAGCAGCCTTTGTTCCCTGCTCATTCACCTCTATCTTTGCCTTCTGGAGCATCTTGCTTACAAAGAAATTGCCGTCAGCAAAATGGCTGAAGTTCGCTTTGCCTGCCTCAAACATAGAAGGAGCACCCAAATCACTGATGATTGCATTCAGAGGCAGTTCCTGTTCGATAGTAAATTTAGGCAACTTGAGATTCACCATACAGTTTTCCATATTCTGCGAAATCTGATTCAGCTTCTCTTCATCCAAGCCTTTCATCATTTCCTGAATATTCTTGCCCTCATTTGGCAGAAGTACCAGCATGCGATAGCTACCATTGCCATAAGGAAGATCTACAGCCTTGAAATCCTTGTTCTCAGCATAGAAGAGCTTCTTTACCTGATGCATCATTTCTACTTTCTGGATATCACGTGTATAGCCACGGAAGTTCTCCAGCTTAGTGTCCTTGGCATTGAACTTGTTCTGCCATGTTCCCTTGAAATAGATGGCATTCATCAAATACGATACTGCATCGGCTGAAACCTGATCAATAATACGGGGAATCATGCCGTTGGTCTTTTCCTTGCACCAGCCATTGATGCGGTCAGTTGACTTGGAAGAGGTGAAATCCAGACTTTCAATACCAGCCTGATAGCCATCACTTACCTGCTGGGAGAAATTCTTGTTCAGCTTGAAGTTCTTGTTTACTGCGATATAATTGGCAATATTAACAGTTGTCTGCTTGTCTTGATGACTGGCATTAAGAAGCATAGCCTTATAAAGCTCATTCAGATCGTTGACAGAAACTCCTTCGCAACCGATAGCTTTCAATATCTCCTGCTGCGTGATTCCATCCGCACCATTTGCCAGCATTCCCATCAGATAAGATACGCTCATAGGTGAAATCACCTTAGACTCCATATCTGTAACCTTATTGAAGAGACGAAGCGCAAATGCATTGTTTTTCTTCACTATATCCTGCTGGGCGTCAGAAAGAACAAGATAGCTATTATCCAAATCCTCTTCATTCTTACCCATTTCGCTGTCCTTGCTTGCATTGGAATCACCGTTTATTTTCTTGCTGCTAGCACAAGAAGTCATAGCCATTGCAGCCAACATCATCAGGGCTGCCATAGTCATCTTACTTTCATTTCTCTTTTTCATAATCTTTTAATTTTGTTGATAATCTGTCTATGAAATGCAAGTTGCTGCGATTCCTTGCATCGGAAGGCTAAAATTTAAGACTCGTTAACTGCCTCCTTACCTGGCAACACACGCAAATGATATCTGTTACCATCAAAGTCAACACGCATCAGACTCTGAGGTTTGGTTATCTTGGCTAACTCAAGAGCCACATGCCCCATCGTTCTCCGAAGATTCAATTCGATACAAGATACAAGCTCTAACTGGCCATCCTTTGCAGCAATCATCATATCTACTCCAAATGGTCCGTTATAGTTTTCCTTTAACGCGGGCTCAACTATATCTATAATCTTCTGTCTTGCAGAGAAAAGCGCATCTTCACTGATGTATTTCTTCATTATATCAATCTTCTCTTCTTCAGAGCAGAGCAAGTTACCGGTATAGGCATTTTTGACGGTGTCGAAGAGCGAGAGTCCCAGATAGTGTACCTTGCCGTCACGCATCTCGAATTCCATACCGAAATCTTTCACCTTATTATAATATGGCTCTACGGTAACGCCACCCTGTCTGAAGATGATGTTGCTTACCCAGCGTTGGAAAGCCGGATATTCACCGTTAGTTCGGAACTCATCGGCAGAAACATATTTCACGCCTCTACCACTGCTGCTCCAGGGAGCCTTGACTACAGCCTTGCCCCACTTCATTACGCATTCCTTAACCAGAGCAAAGTTATCTGCATACACTACATCCTGCTGCAGATGTTCAGCGGCCCATTGGCGGCTGCTTATCGCGCGGACCTTATCTAATACCTCATCAGTAGGCAGCATGATTTCCGGCAAACCGATACGTTCCAGCTCGCCTTTCAGACTCAAGTCCCATCCCCAAGGATGCACGCAGTCTATAAACTCCGTCTTAAGCAGATGTTCAAGCTGCAGTTTGGTTATAAACTCAACTTTTTCCAACAGGTGTTCTCCAAAATGGCGCACCTTATCGCGTGCATTGTCTATGTCGTCAACAAGCACCAAGTCACCCTGATCTGCCCACAAGGCAGGAATAAATGCAAGGTCGCTTCGCAACTGTCTTCCTGCATGTGGAGCGGTAAACTGTCGCAAATGAGCGGCCAATGCCAAATCGTGTTCTGGATTGAAGATATGTAGTTTCATACTGCAAAGATACAAATTATTGAGATAAAAACGGCAAAAGAAGGTAAGTTTTACTTAGAAAAGTGCTAAATAATGAAAAAAATGTTAGTTTTTGCTATCTAGAGTTTGCAAATTTAAAATATATTATTACCTTTGCATCGTAAAAAACAAATATGAATCAATATTAAACGCATGGAAGAAGCATTCTTCAGAACACATACATACCTAGTTGAGCATACAGATGCTCCAGTCAGACGAACCTTGATGGATGAGATTGACTGGAACGATCGTATGATTGGCATCAAAGGCACTAGAGGTGTAGGCAAATCTACCTTTCTCCTCCAGTATGCCAAGGAGCACTTTGGACCATACGATCGCAAGTGCTTGTATGTGAACATGAACAACTTCTATTTCCAGAGCAGAGGTATTGCCGATTTTGCAGGTGACTTTGTGAATCAAGGTGGACGCACACTTCTGATAGACCAGGTTTTCAAGCAGCAGGACTGGAGCAAGGAACTCCGCAAATGTTACGACTTGTATCCTGAATTGAAGATTGTGTTTACAGGTTCCAGCGTCATGCGCTTGAAGGAAGAGAATCCAGAACTCAATGGAATCGTGAAGAGTTACAATCTCCGTGGCTTCTCATTCAGAGAATATATCAATCTGAAGACGGGCAACGATTTCCAGCCATACGAGCTCGAAGATATTCTCCGCAATCATGAACACATCATCAAGCAGATCCTTCCCAAGGTGAGTCCGATGAAATACTTCAATGATTATCTGCATCATGGCTTCTACCCATTCTTCTTGGAACAGCGTAACTTCACAGAGAATCTACTAAAGACAATGAACATGATGACCGAGGTTGACATCCTCCTCATCAAGCAGATAGAACTGAAGTATCTGCCAAAAATAAAACGCCTGTTCTACGAGTTGGCTGTCGAAGGCGCCAAGGCTCCCAATGTGAGCCAGCTGGCCGAAAGCATCAATACAAGTAGGGCAACCGTGATGAACTACATTAAGTATCTGGCGGATTCCAGACTCATCAATATGATCTATCCGGAGGGTCAGGATTTTCCGAAGAAACCATCCAAGGTGATGATGCATAATACTAACTTGATGTACGCTATCTATCCTATACAGATTGACAAGCAGGAAGTGATGGAAACATTCTTCGTCAATTCACTTTGGAAAGACCACAAAGTTCACCAGGGCGGCAAAGACCACTATTATACAGTGGATGGCAACAGGAAATTCAGAATCTGTGATGCACAAACTCCCAACAAGATGCGTAGTAATCCAGATACCATCTATGCCCGTTACAATACGGAGGTGGGCAAGGACAACAAGATTCCGTTATGGCTCTTGGGATTCCTGTATTAACGAAATTTCGAAAAGAAGAATTAAATACAAAACATTTTTAATATTTTATCTAAAAGTAAAATGGCTAAAGAGAAAAAATTTATCACTTGTGATGGTAACACAGCTGCCGCACACGTAAGCTACATGTTTACAGAGGTTGCTGCTATCTACCCTATTACTCCATCATCACCAATGGCGGAGCATGTAGATGAATGGGCTGCCAAAGGTCGTAAGAACCTTTTCGGTCAGCGAGTTTCTATCCAGGAAATGGAGTCTGAGGCTGGTGCTGCCGGTGCAGTTCACGGTTCTCTCCAGGCTGGTGCCTTGACTTCAACTTACACTGCTTCTCAGGGTTTGTTGTTGATGATTCCTAATATGTACAAGATTGCTGGTGAGTTGCTTCCTTGCGTGTTCAACGTATCAGCTCGTACATTGGCTTCTCACTCACTTTGTATCTTCGGTGACCACCAGGACGTAATGGCTTGCCGTCAGACAGGCTTCGCTATGTTCTGCTCTGGTTCTGTTCAGGAGGTGATGGACCTCTCTGCAGTTCCTCACTTGGCTACATTGGAGACAAAGGTTCCTTTCATTAACTTCTTCGATGGTTTCCGTACTTCTCACGAGTACCACAAGATCGAGGAGATGGATATGGAAGACATCCGTCCATTGGTTAAGGAAGAGTTCATCGAGGACTTCCGTAACCGTGCTTTGACTCCTGAGCGTCCTGTTACTCGCGGTACCGCTGAGAACCCAGAGACATTCTTCACTCACCGTGAGGCTTCTAACGCTTACTACGATGCAATCCCTGAGGTAGTAGAGAAGTACTGCCAGGAGATGACTAAGATCACTGGTCGTGAGTATCACCTCTTCAACTACTATGGTGCTGAGGATGCTGAGAACATCATCATCTTGATGGGTTCTGCTACAGAGCCAGCTCGTGAGGCTATCGACTACTTGAACAAGCAGGGCAAGAAGGTTGGTATGGTTGCAGTTCACCTGTATCGTCCATTCTCTGTTGACTTCCTGAAGAAGGCTATCCCAGCTACAGTTAAGCGCATCGCTGTTCTCGACCGTACTAAGGAGCCAGGTGCAGAGGGTGAGCCATTGTACCTCGACGTTAAGTCTGCTCTCTACGATGACGAGCGCAAACCATTGATCGTAGGTGGTCGTTATGGTCTCGGTTCTTCTGATACTACTCCAGCTAAGATCGTTGCTGTATTCAAGAACCTTGAGTTGCCACAGCCTAAGAACCACTTCACTGTTGGTATCGTAGATGACGTTACATTCACTTCTCTCCCAGAGGAAGAGGAGATTCCAATGGGTGGCGACGACTTGTTCGAGGCTAAGTTCTATGGTTTGGGTGCTGACGGTACCGTTGGTGCTAACAAGAACTCTGTTCAGATTATCGGTAACAATACTAACAAGTATTGCCAGGCATACTTCTCTTACGACTCTAAGAAGTCTGGTGGTTTCACCTGCTCTCACTTGCGTTTCGGCGACAGCCCTATCCACAGTGCATACCAGGTAAATACTCCTAACTTCGTAGCTTGCCACGTTCAGGCATACCTCCATATGTATGATGTAACTCGTGGTCTTCGTAAGAACGGTACCTTCTTGTTGAACACTATCTTCGAGGGCGAGGAGTTGGTTAACTTCATCCCTAACAAGGTAAAGCGTTACTTCGCTAAGAACAACATCAAGGTTTATTACATCAACGCTACTAAGATTGCTCAGGAGATTGGTTTGGGTAACCGTACCAACACCATCCTCCAGTCCGCATTCTTCCGTATCACAGAGGTTATTCCTTTGGATCTCGCTGTAGAGCAGATGAAGGCATTCATCGTTAAGTCTTACTCTAAGAAGGGTCAGGATGTCGTTGACAAGAACTTCGGCGCTGTTGACCGTGGTGGTGAGTACAAGGAGTTGGCAGTAGATCCAGCTTGGGCTAACCTCGCTGACGACGCTGCTAAGGAAGATGATGCTCCAGCATTCGTTAAGGAGCTCGTTCGTCCTATCAACGGCCAGGCAGGTGACCTCTTGAAGGTTTCTGACTTCGTTAAGCACGACACAGTTGACGGTACATGGCAGAATGGTACAGCAGCATTCGAGAAGCGTGGTGTTGAGGCATTCGTACCAGTATGGAACGTTGAGAACTGTATCCAGTGTAACAAGTGTTCATTCGTTTGTCCTCACGCAGCTATCCGTCCATTCGTATTGACTGACGAGGAGTTGGCTGGCATCGAGGGTCTTGAGACTCAGGATGTGAAGGCTCCTAAGGCATTGGCTGGTATGCACTTCCGCATCGAGACTTCAGTACTTGACTGTCTTGGTTGTGGTAACTGTGCTGACGTCTGCCCAGGCAAGAAGGGTGAGAAGGCTTTGACCATGGTTCCATTCAACATCGATGCTGAGGATATGGTCAAGGAAGCAGCTAACTGGGAGTACCTCGTACACAAGGTAGCTTCTAAGCAGGATCTCGTTGACATCAAGCAGAGCCCTAAGAACTCTCAGTTCGCTCAGCCATTGTTCGAGTTCTCTGGTGCTTGCTCTGGTTGTGGTGAGACTCCATACGTTAAGTTGATTTCTCAGCTCTTCGGTGATCGTCAGATGATTGCTAACGCTACTGGTTGTTCTTCTATCTACTCAGCTTCTATCCCATCTACTCCATATACAAAGAACGCTAAGGGTCAGGGTCCTGCATTCGACAACTCATTGTTCGAGGACTTCTGCGAGTTCGGTCTCGGTATGGTAATGGGTAACAAGAAGATGAAGGAGCGCATCGCTCACTTGCTCGAGGAGGCTAAGGCTCAGGAGCATGTTCCTGCTGAGTTCGTAGCAGCTGCAGATAAGTGGGTTGCTAACATGAACGATTCAGAGGGTTCTAAGGAGGCTGCTGCAGAGTTGAAGCCTCTCATCGCTGCCGGCGCTGAGCAGGGTTGCCCTATCTGCAAGGAGCTCAAGACTTTGGATCACTACCTCGTTAAGCGTTCACAGTGGATCATCGGTGGTGACGGTGCTTCTTATGATATCGGTTACGGTGGTCTCGACCACGTATTGGCTTCTGGTGAGGATGTTAACATCTTGGTACTCGATACTGAGGTTTACTCTAACACAGGTGGTCAGTCTTCTAAGTCAACACCTCTCGGTGCTATCGCACAGTTCGCTGCTCAGGGTAAGCGTATCCGTAAGAAGGATCTCGGTTTGATGCAGACTACATACGGTTACATCTACGTTGCTCAGGTAGCTATGGGTGCTGACAATGCTCAGACATTGAAGGCTATCCGCGAGGCTGAGGCTTATCCAGGCCCATCACTCATCATCGCTTACGCACCATGTATCAACCACGGTTTGAAGCGTAAGGGCGGTATGGGTCGTTCACAGCACGAGGAAGAGTTGGCTGTTGAGTGCGGTTACTGGCACTTGTGGCGTTACAACCCACTCTTGGCTGATGAGGGTAAGAACCCATTCACACTCGACTCTAAGGCTCCTAACTGGGAGAACTTCCGCGACTTCTTGCTCGGTGAGGTTCGTTACCTCTCTGTACAGAAGGCATTCCCTAAGGAGGCTGATGAGCTCTTCTCTCAGGCAGAGAAGATGGCTAAGCTCCGTTACCAGACTTACGTTCGTAAGAGCCAGGAGGACTGGAGCGAGCAGATCTAATTTCAAAATAAAATTTAGATTCTAACATAATGAGCCTTGGTTGCTATTTTGGCAACCAAGGCTTTTTTATTCCGATGCTCACGGCTTTGAAGTTTTATCTTTATTGTTTAGTGATTGTAAAGATACTCATTTTCAGTGAGTTATACATTCTCAGGTTGAGTCCGTCGTAACGTAATAATAGCTTCTTAAAACTGAATAACTGAATACTGAACACCTTTCCGCCTTGCTTTCCGTCAGCTCCGTCGGTATTTTGCTCCTTTCGGAGGATTTTTCTCGATGTAATGGCGATTCACCAGTTTCTCTGCATCATCGATTAGCCTTGACTATGCCTGCGCCAAAGAAAAATAAATTTTTCTTACCATATTAATTTATAATGTTACTCAAGTTTCGCATGTAAGCTCCACACGCCCTGAAAGGGCAGAAGCCCCTAGCCCAGGGCATCGCCCTGGGTTATTATAGACGCAACCCTGTCGCCCTGTAAGGGCAAAAGCTTTAAAGAACCGGGCTATTTATAAGGCTTTTGCCCTTACAGGGCGCCTTGCTGATTGCTTTTATACCCAGGGCGTTGCCCTGGGCTAGGAGCTTTTGGACCTTCAGCCCGTACTTAAACCACATGCGAAACTTCAGTAATGTTAAAGGGTTGGACTGCGAGATATTCACCAAATTTCTGTTTTAAGGAACGGCACCGGATTCCTATAAACAAAAAACGTCCGCAACCAGACTTTACTTGCCTGATTACGGGTGCAAAGGTACGAAAATATTTTTGTATTTACCTAGTACGTACTATGTACGCGTACTAGTACTATCTTCCCCTGATGCTGCCATGATACCCAGGGTGCGAGGTATCTAAGAGGGTGTTCAGTATTCAGTATTCAGTTTTTTTTCGGGA
>ENA-OQKA01000113-OQKA01000113.1-human-gut-metagenome-genome-assembly--contig:-NODE-113-length-25220-cov-9.757422_pt1 | contig 25220 bp, 16 predicted proteins | sample MGYA00242644_ERZ504789 | MGnify/ENA primary metagenome ERZ504789 (study PRJEB26092, sample SAMD00036423) | human gut metagenome | host: Homo sapiens | study: EMG produced TPA metagenomics assembly of...
AGTTGCGCCGCTCTTTCCTGGCTTACAGCGAGCGTGAAAGAGCTGTGGCTTGGAGACCTTATCCGGTCTATATCTCATGGTATGAGTTGAACATCGACCGCAACAACGCACAAGCTCCTTCTTATAAAGGCAATATGACCGTAGAACAGTGTGCCGACGTGGTAAGTCACTGGAAGACACACTTCTATGATAAATATCAGATGGCTCCAAAGGCCTTTGTATGGGATGACGGTTGGGACCAGTATGGAACCTGGACCTTCAACCCTAACTTCCCTAACGGATTCGATGAGCCAGCCAACGAGGCCAAGAAGATGGGCACAGGTATCGGTGCCTGGCTGGGTCCTGTGGGCGGCTATGGTCAGTCTGGCGAATATCGCCGTGCTTACTGGCGTTCCAAGGGAGGTATGCAGCTGAGCAATGAGGATTACTACAACTTCTTCATCCGTTGCTGCACCAACATGATCGACCGTTACGACTTCCGCTTCTTCAAGTTTGATGGCATCAGTGCACAGGCTTCTGCCATCGGTCCTGACGAAGGAACAAGAGGCGAAGAGAATGCCGAGGCTATCATCAGCATTGAGCGTGCCGTACGCCAGAAGCGTCCAGACATCTTCCTCAACACCACCGTAGGAACCTGGGCTTCTCCATTCTGGTTCCACTTCACAGATGCCGTATGGCGTCAGGAGGGTGATTACGGCGAGGCTGGTGACCAGGGCACAGACCGTGAGCGCTGGATTACCTATCGCGACCGTCTGGTTTATCAGAACTTCATTCAGAGATCACCAGTATGTCCTATCAACACATTGATGACTCACGGATTTATCCTGAGCCGTTGGGGTGCCGTTTCCAAGAACATGGATTACGATGGAATCGTTCGTGAGATGCGCTGCGCCTTTGCCTGTGGTTCTGGTATGGTTGAGCTGTACAACGACTACAAGCTGATGGACGAAATCAAGGACAACCAGGGCAACGCCGGAGCGTTGTGGAAAGACTTGGCTGAGTGCATCAAGTGGCAGCAGGAACAGGCTGATGTATTGCCTGATGCTCACTGGGTTGGTGGTAATCCTTGGGATGGCAAAAAGGCAAATGTATATGGCTGGGCTGCATGGAACGGCAAGAAGAGTGTGCTTACCTTGCGCAATCCTTCAACCAGTGCACAGACCTTCACCACAACCCTGAGAGAAGCATTGGATATTCCTGCCTATGTTCGTGGAAAGATTACATTGACCCATGCCTTTAACCAGGCAGAGTTGGATGGAATGCCAATCAATAAGGCTATCGACATTGATACTCCTTTGGTATTGAATCTTCCAGGCTCATCCGTATTTATCTATAATGGTCGTTAATGATTTGCAAAATCGAACACTTTAATATTTCATCTGGTTTTTGCGAAGGAAATCAGTTAGATGGTTTTCCATCACCAATTGATAAGTTGCCATTCAATAATAACCGGATTCAGAAACCAGAATGTACGGAATAACTATTATAAATAATGAATGAATTATAGACTAGGCTTATTGTAAGATTAGGTTTATAGGATTTAGTGTTAAATTTGGTTCAATTATTGACTTACACTATTCAAATAATGAAAACTAATCGTATGCCCTTTTGCTGCGAAGCAAGAGGGCATATCTTTTTTAATTGAATACAAGCTGCACGCCCTGAAAGGGCGTGTGGGGCTTACTTGCGAAACTTGAATAAGAATTTGCCAAGTAGGCAGCTTATCTATAACAAGACCATAAAAAGTGTTTGATAGCAATAAAAACTCTATCTAACTCTTTACTACAATTTTTACACCTATGAGATTTGGCAATCCCAATTGTAATCAATATGAATAAGTGAGTTTTTTTCAAACTCACTTATTCACTTTACGCAACGCAGAAAGCGTCTCCAATCGTACTTACCAGTTACTCTAGCTTTTGAATACTCTATACGCTTTACAATACCAATAATATAGATGTCTGGAACCAAGCCCCAATAACGAGAATCATGAGAATCTACTACATTATCACCACCGGCAAAATAATAATCATGAAGGAACGTGTGGCGAGACAGAAGTTTGTGTTTGACAAAAACTTTACTTTTCTCCCAATCAATTGTGATTTTACCCTTCAATTCCCACTCTAAAATTGCCTGATAAAGTACAGCCTCTTTGGGGGTAATCGTTATGACATCCCCTTTACGGGGAATATACAAAGGCCCGAAATTTTTAATCGTCCACTTCGGCAAATGTTCATCGTACGGCATCGCACACATTACTTCAGGAGAGATCAATGTATCTGGCATCTCACGCAAAACAGTTTGATTCTCTCTGCAGCCCAAGACACCCCTATCATTATTATTGCGATAATAACCATTGCGAATGCTCACAGAATCACCAGGCAAGCCGATGCAGCGCTTGCAATACACATAATTGATAACAAACGTAATATGATGATTAATGACTGGTTTATTAAACACAAAGACATCATTACGCCTCAAATCCCCCATACCTTTCATTCTAAAGCACTGTAATTCAACCCCTTGTTTGTCAAAATGGAAATTTCGATAGATTCTTGCACCAAAACAAAGTTTATCTGCTATTATCTTGTCACCTGGTTGCAAAGTTGGCATCATAGAATTACTAGGAACAACAAAAGTATCAAACCAGAAGATACGCACCAGCCACTTACCGACCCATAACAATATCATGAGTAAGGAGCAAATTAGCACCAGTTTAATTATGTTTAGAACTTGTTTTTGATTACAAGAAATATTTTTCATTTTACCGTTTATTAAGGAGACAATACTAAAAAGAAGACCTCTCCATCGTTCAATTTCTAATGAACGAAGGAGAGGTCACTTCTTTTATATCACTTTCAGAATTTCATTACTTCTGAGAATCCTCTGGAGCCTTGTCAATCAAGTCCATAAACTGGTCGAGCTTAGGAGTGATGATGATCTGTGTACGACGGTTACGCATCTTGCCCACCTCAGTATCATTGGTAGTTACAGGATTGTACTCACCACGACCACCAGCAGTCATACGCTTAGGACTAACACCGAAGTTGTCCTGGAGATACTGAACTACAGAAGAAGCACGGAGAGCAGAGAGATCCCAGTTGTTGCGGATGTTCTTCATCTTGGCACTGGTAGTGCTTACAGGCACGTTATCGGTGTTACCCTCGATGAGTACATCGTAATCCTTGTAGTCCTGGATGATCTTTGCAATCTTGCTCAAAGTTTCCTTGGCACGGCTGTTTACCTCGTAGCTACCGCTCTGATAGAGCATGTTGTCAGCCAGAGAGATGTAAACCACACCCTTCAGCACCTGAACGTCAACCTCCTTCATCTCCTCTCGGCTGAGAGAACGGGTCAGGTTGTTGGTAAGAACCATGTTGAGCGAATCGCTCTTGCTCTTCACCTCTACCAGGTGACGGATATACTGGTTGCTCTCATTAATCTGGTCAACGAGCTTCTCAATGCTGATGTTGTTCTGATTGGCATTGGTCAGACTCTTGTCCAGCGAGTTCTGCAACTTGGCATAATCCTTCTTGGTACTGCTCAACTGCTCCTGCGCAGCAGCAAGGCTAGCCTCAGCAGCAGCCAACTTCTCCTTGGTTGCCTGATAATTGGCAGTCAATTCTCTATTTTCAGATTGACAATTCTGGAGATCCTTCTTACTAGCACAGCTAGTAGCCATCAGGGCTACAGCCATCATTGCCATTACAAAAATTTTAGTCTGTTTCATATTTGCTTTCGATTTTTAAATTTTCTGTTATTGTTTTTTAATCACTATGTTATTATATAGACGGCAGTTACGCCCTCCATATAAAACGCCTTATGCGTCTCTTTCTGGATGCAAAGTTACTGATAAGACTTCAATAAACCTTATTTGTCTAATCCATTTATAAAATTTTAACCACTAAATCACTATTTATCACCTTTTTAACTAAAAAAGAAAATAAATGCGTATTCTTTGCGGCGAAATCAGAATTTTGTATTACCTTTGCAGTCGGAAAGCAAAAGCATATATAATATGTAGGCTTTTGTCAAGGTAGAATTAATACATTAACAATATAAAAAGAGAAATAGTATGATTCTTTTTTTCAGAACTCCATCTAAGAGTGTGATTGCGACCGAGATTGACCACAAACCTTCTCAGGACGAAATCAATGAACTTTGTTGGCTTTATGGTGACGCAACTTTAGAGGACGCCCAGCAGTTGCAGGGCTTCTATGTTGGCCCACGCCGTGAAATGATTACTCCTTGGAGTACGAATGCCGTTGAGATAACTCAGAACATGAGTCTTAACGGCATTTCGCGTATCGAGGAGTACTTCCCTGTAGATAGCGAGGACGCTGAGCACGATCCTATGCTCCAGCGTATGTACAACGGTATCGGACAGGATGTGTTCACCGTGAACCACGAGCCAGAACCTATCAAGTACGTCGATGACCTCGAAAAGTACAACGAGGAAGAGGGTCTTGCCCTCAGCGAGGACGAAATGGCTTATCTCCACAAGCTGGAGAAAGAAAACGGACGTCCTCTCACCGACAGCGAAATCTTCGGTTTCGCACAGATTAACTCAGAGCACTGCCGCCACAAGATCTTCGGCGGCCAGTTTATCATCGACGGCAAGGAGATGGAGTCTTCTCTTTTCAGCATGATCAAGAAGACCACTCAGGAGAACCCTAACAAGATTCTCTCTGCCTATAAGGATAATGTGGCTTTCTCTCAGGGTCCTGTTATCGAGCAGTTTGCTCCAGCCGATCAGACTACCAGCGATTTCTTCCAGGTGAAGGATATCGAGAGTGTCATCTCGCTGAAGGCTGAGACCCACAACTTCCCTACTACCGTAGAGCCTTTCAACGGTGCTGCTACCGGTACAGGTGGTGAGATCCGCGACCGTATGGGTGGTGGTGTAGGTTCATGGCCTATCGCAGGTACTGCCTGCTACATGACTGCTTATCCTCGCTTGAAGGATGACAACGGCAAGAGCGATGCTGAGCGCGACTGGGAAGACATCATGCCAGTACGTAAGTGGCTCTATCAGACTCCAGAGCAGATTCTGATCAAGGCTTCTAACGGTGCATCAGACTTCGGTAACAAGTTTGGTCAGCCTCTCATCACCGGTTCTGTGCTTACATTCGAGCACGAGGAGAATGGTGAGAAGTATGCATACGATAAGGTAATCATGCTTGCTGGTGGTGTAGGCTACGGCAAGAAGCGTGACTACAAGAAGGGTGAGCCACAGAAGGGCAACAAGGTTGTCGTAGTAGGTGGTGATAACTATCGCATCGGTCTTGGTGGTGGTTCTGTTTCTTCTGTAGATACAGGCCGTTACAGCAACGGTATCGAGTTGAACGCTATCCAGCGTGCCAACCCTGAGATGCAGAAGCGTGCCTACAACCTGGTTCGTGCACTCGTTGAGAACGATGAGAACCCAGTAGTCAGCATCCACGACCACGGTTCAGCCGGTCACTTGAACTGTCTCTCTGAGTTGGTAGAAGAGTGCGGTGGCGAAATCGACATGGCTAAGTTGCCTATCGGCGACAAGACTTTGAGCGCCAAGGAAATCATCGCCAACGAGAGTCAGGAGCGTATGGGCTTGCTCATCGACGAGAAATATATCAGCGAGGTTCAGAAGATTGCCGACCGTGAGCGTGCTCCAATGTACGTGGTTGGTGAGACTACTGGCGATGCTCACTTCAGCTTCAAGCAGGCTGATGGTGTGAAGCCATTCGATCTCGATGTAGCTCAGATGTTCGGTCATACTCCTAAGACTGTAATGGTAGATGAGACCGTAGAGCGCAAATATGAAGATGTAACTTATTCTGCAGATAACCTCGACGAGTACTTGCAGCGTGTTCTCCAGATGGAGGCTGTGGCTTGTAAGGACTGGTTGACCAACAAGGTTGACCGTTCCGTTACAGGTAAGATTGCCCGTCAGCAGGGACAGGGTCAGATTCAGTTGCCACTTTCTGACTGTGGTGTCGTAGCACTCGACTACCGTGGCGAGAAGGGTATCGTAACTGCTATGGGTCATGCACCTCAGGCAGGTCTTGCCGATCCTAAGGCAGGTTCTGTACTCTCTGTAGCTGAGTCATTGACCAATATCGTATGGGCTCCATTGGCAGATGGCATGGACAGCATCAGCCTCTCTGCTAACTGGATGTGGCCTTGCCGCAGCCAGAAGGGTGAGGATGCCCGTCTGTATGAGGGTGTGAAGGCATTGTCAGACTTCTGCTGCGCCATCCACGTAAACGTACCAACAGGTAAGGACTCTCTCTCATTGACCCAGCAGTATCCTAACGGCGAGAAAATCATCGCTCCTGGTACCGTTATCGTAAGTGCCGGCGGTGAGGTTTCAGATATCAAGAAGGTGGTTAGCCCAGTTCTCGTTAACGACAAGAACTCTAGCCTCTACCACATCGACTTCAGCTTCGACGAGCAGCGCCTCGGTGGTTCAGCCTTCGCACAGAGCCTGGGCAAGGTGGGCAGCGATGTTCCTACCGTCAAGAACCCAGAGTACTTCGTTGACTGCTTCAACGCCGTACAGGAGCTCATCAACCGTGGTTGGGTAATGGCTGGTCACGATATCAGTGCCGGTGGTTTGATTACAACTCTCCTCGAAATGACATTCGCCAACGTAGAGGGTGGTATGAAGATCAACCTCCACGACATCGCAGATGCCGACATCATCAAGACTCTCTTCGCCGAGAACCCAGGTGTTGTCATCCAGGTAAGCGATGCTCACAAGGATGAGTTGAAGGCATTCTTCGATGAGAACGGTATCGGTTATGCCAAGATTGGTTATCCAGCTCCTGAGCTCCGCAAGATTATCATCAAGAAGGAAGGCTTCGAGCACGAGTTCGATATCGATGCATTGCGTGACGACTGGTATAAGACATCTTACCTCCTCGACCGCAAGCAGAGTATGAATGGTATGGCTAAGAAGCGTTACACCAACTATAAGAAGCAGCCTATCGAGATGAACTTCGGCTATGGCTTCAAGGGAACTCTCTCTAGCTATGGTCTCGACGCTAACCGTCGCAAGCCATCTGGCATCAAGGCAGCCATCATCCGTGAGAAGGGTACCAATGGTGAGCGTGAGATGGCTTACTCAATGTATCTCGCTGGCTTCGATGTAAAGGACGTGATGATGACCGACTTGATTTCTGGCCGTGAGACTCTGGAAGATGTGAACTTTATCGTATTCTGCGGTGGTTTCTCTAACTCCGACGTTCTCGGTTCTGCCAAGGGTTGGGCTGGTGCATTCCTCTACAATCCTAAGGCTAAGGAGGCACTTGATAAGTTCTATGCCCGCGAGGATACCCTTTCACTCGGTATCTGCAACGGTTGCCAGTTGATGGTTGAGTTGAACCTCATCAATCCTGAGCACAAGCATCGTTCACACCTCTGCCACAACACATCCAAGAAGTTCGAGAGTACATTCCTCGGTCTGACCATTCCTCAGAACGACAGTGTGATGTTCGGTAGCCTGAGCGGTGATAAGCTCGGTATCTGGGTAGCTCACGGCGAGGGTCGTTTCTACTTGCCAGAGCCAGAGGATCACTACAACATCATTGCGAAGTACAACTACGCTGAGTATCCAGGTAATCCTAACGGCAGTGACTACAACGTAGCAGGTATCTGCTCTGCAGATGGTCGCCACTTGGCAATGATGCCACACTTGGAGCGTGCCATCTTCCCATGGCAGAATGCCTGGTATCCAGCTGATCGCCGCAACGATGAGGTAACTCCTTGGATTGAGGCATTTGTCAATGCACGTCAGTGGATTGAAGAAAGAGCTTTGAAAAAGTAAAAAGGTAAAAAAGTAAAAAGGTAAAAAATGAATAATAGCGTAAGTTATCTTACATTATTCAAAACATTTATGAAGATTGGCATAGTCACCTTTGGGGGTGGCTATGCCATGATTCCTATTATAGAATCCGAAGTCGTTGACAAGCATCATTGGATGACGAAGGAGGAATTTCTGGATGCCATCGCTACCACCCAGGTTTGTCCGGGAGCCTTGGCTATCAACATGAGTTCCCTGCTCGGATATAAGTTGGCAAAGACACCGGGAGCCATCGTCTGCACCTTCGGCGCTTCGTTGCCATCTTTCCTTATTATCTTGGCAATAGCCATGTTTTTCCATCAGTTTGAAGACAACAAGGTGGTGGCTGCCCTGTTTGCAGGCATCCGTCCTGCCGTCGTGGCATTGATAGCCGTACCTACGTTCTCACTTGCCAAGAGCGCCAGGATTTCGCTCGTCAACTGCTGGATTCCTATTCTCTCCGCCCTCCTGATCTGGCTTTTGGGCGTCAACCCGATCTGGGTGATTATCGCAGCTGCCGTAGGTGGCTACATCTATGGACAATTCATTCAACCAACAGAATAACATATGATATTTCTTCAGCTTTTCATCGTATTCATTCAGATAGGCATCTTCGGATTCGGAGGTGGCTATTCCATGATATCCCTGATTCAGGGACAGGTTGTTACGCAGTATCATTGGATGACGATGCAAGAGTTTACCGATGTGGTTGCCATCTCTCAGATGACACCGGGACCTATCGGTATCAATGCCGCTACCTATTGTGGCTATACAGCTGTCCATAATGCCGGCATGAGTGGCATGATGGCTGTACTCGGAAGTGCCATGGCAACCTTTGCTTTGGTTCTCCCATCCTTGGTTTTGATGATTCTTATCAGCAAGATGCTGTACAAGTATATGAACACCTCAGCCGTCCAGAGCATCTTCATCGGTCTCCGCCCAGCCATTGTCGGATTGGTAGGAGCCGCAGCCCTGCTCCTGATGAATGGCGAGAACTTTTCTACTCCCGAAAATCCTTGGAGATTCTATATCTCCATCACCCTCTTCTTTGCCACCTTTATCGGCGTGAAGGTGATGAAGATCAATCCCATCCGTATGATACTCTACTCGGCTTTTGCCGGACTGGTATTACTATATTAAACAAAATTAGACCATGACATACTCACAGGCAGATATTACCGTTCCATACGCTGTGGCGAACTTTGCAGAGATTCGCCACAAGGGATATTATTATGTGGACAAAACCAACTATATTCCACTGCTTGAGCGTTACAAAGCACCAGTTTTTCTCCGTCCTCGCAGATTCGGAAAGAGTCTGCTCGTTTCCATGTTGGCTCACTATTACGACCGTAACATGGCAACACAATTCGAGGATTTGTTTGGTGGAACTTGGATTGGCGAACACCCAACAAACGAGCACAACCAATATCTCGTTGTAAGATATGACTTTTCCACAACTTCCGTTGCCAGCAAGAAGGAAGACATCGAGAAGAACTTCAATGCCGTGAATTGCAGTCCACTCCGTACATTGGTGGAACGCAACAGAGACCTTTTTGGAGATTTCAGGTTCAGAGAGGATGGCAATGCCTCCAACATGTTGGTTGAAGTATGCGAGTTTATCTCTTCCCATAATCTTCCACCTCTTTATATATTAATAGATGAATACGACAACTTTACCAACCAGCTACTAGTTGTCTATAAGGACTCGCTGTACCAGGACCTGACCACAGGGGAAAGTTTCCTACGAACATTCTTCAAGGTTATCAAGGCAGGCATTGGCGAAGGTACCATCCGCACCTGCTTCTGCACAGGAGTACTGCCTGTCACTATGGATGACTTAACCAGTGGCTATAACATCGCAGAGATGTTGACTCTGAAGCCGGAATTTACCAATCTATTGGGCTTTACCCATGAGGAAGCAGCCCAATATCTGAAGTATGTCATCAATAAATATGGTCCTCAAGCCTCTTTCGAGGAATTATGGACTCTGATACTCAACAATTATGATGGTTACCACTTTTTGCCAAATGCAGAACCGTTGTTCAACTCTACCATTCTGACTTACTTCCTCAAGAACTTTGCAGAACTGAAAGGCGGCATCCCTACGGAAATGGTAGATGAGAACCTGCGCACTGACACTAGTTGGATAAGAAGATTGACCATCACGCTTGACAATGCCAAAGAAATGCTCGACAGCCTGTTGATGGATGGAGAATTGTACTATTCCCAAGCCGATTTACGCAGCAAGTTCAACAAGCAAAAGTTCTTCTCCCCAGAGTTCTACCCTATCAGCCTCTACTACTTGGGTATGACCACCCTGAAGGACAATTACAAAATGGCTTTGCCAAACTTGACGACCAAGAGTGTATATATGAGTTACTACAACGAATTGAATAGTATCAGCGACAATGCCCGTAAGTTTGTTCCTGCATACGAGGCATTTGTCAGAGACAGAGAACTGGAGCCATTATTCCATAACTATGTTAAGGAATACTTAGGTCAGCTTCCAGCCCAAGCCTTTGACAAGATGAACGAGAATTTCATTCGCTGTTCATTTTTCGAGTTACTGAGCCGCTACTTGAGCAATTGCTATACATTCGCCATCGAACAGAACCTGCCGTCAGGTCGTGCTGACTTAGTGTTGACAGGCATTCCTGGCACATCATTCCACAACGACTGCCGCATCATTGAGTTTAAATATTACAAGTCTAAAGACGCAGGCATTGTTGATCAATTGGAAGAGGCACGCTTAGAAGATGCCCAACAAGTGAAGGCTTATGCCGCAGATATGCAGAAAGCCTATCCTCACTATCAAATAAAAGCATACGTAGCTTATATCGCAGGAAATAAGGCTTGCAAGATTTTTGAAAAGAAATGAGAAAGGTATATTTATCCATAGCCCTTGGCTTCTGCTGCCAGGGCATTCTGGCACAGCAGAGCTCCTACCGCTGGAAGGTGGAGGCAGAAGCTGGTGTCAGTTGCAGTGTGCTTGATACGGATGTATCGGGCTTGTCGGAGACTTATTATAAGGTGCGACCGGGCTTCACGGCTGCCATCGGTGCTGAATACAATATCGTAGATCAGCTGGCGGTAGGAACGGGCATCCGATTCGTACAGCGCGACTACCTGTACCAGAACCTCGGCGGCGACTCCTGGAACACCCGATACAACAACAATTTCATCAGCATCCCACTCCATGTGGGCTACTATCTCCTCCATAATCCTTACCACGAGAAGGGATTGTGGATCAAGCCGCAGGTAGGCATCTATTACGAGTACTTCACCTCCATGCATACCAAGGGTATGTATCCGATGAACATCATGGAGGGGTACAAGGGCGATGGTTCCTACATCCGCTATAACACCACCTACGATTTCAGGAAGAATGAGAACCATCTCCGCCGCAGTCTCTTTGGCGGCGAGGCTGGCATCAAGATAGGTTATTCCTTCGGCAAGATAGATGCCAACGTGGGCTATCAGTTCCAGTACGGCTTCTCGCATATCTACCAGGAGAAAGCCAGCACCAGCAAGACTGCCCGACGCAACTCCAGTCTCATCACAGCCTCGGCTGCCTATAAGTTCTAGCCCCATACGCCCTGTTAGAGCAAAAACACCTAGCCCCATACGCCCTGAAAGGGCAGAAGCTCCTAGCCCAGGGCAACACCCTGGGTATAATAGCAGACAGCAATACGCCCTGTAAGGGCAAAAGCTTTTAAAACATATAATTTATGAGAACCCCTTTATATATAAAAGGTGGAATGCGATGCCTCTTCGCCTTCCTCCTGGCGACAACCACCACGGGGATGTCGCTTACCAGTTGTGTGGCAGACAATGATGCCAACGAGAAATCAATTTCCGATTATTCCGATACCGATGTCAAGTCGTATGGCGACCTGTTCCAGGTTTTCTGGAGCGTGATGAACCAGCGCTACTGCACCCTCAATGAGCAGTCTGCCGTATCTTCGCAGACCTGGGACCAGGTATATAAGGAATACAAACCCAAGTTTGATGCCCTGAAGACCTTCCAGCATACCTCCGCTTTTACCCAGCAGGAGATTCAGGAAGACAACGCCAAGGCAAAGCAGTATTTCCAGGAAATCATCGACAAGATCATCGACCAGCATTTCTATGTCAAGATTACCCTGCCCGTCTCCCACTCTTCTACGGAAACGGTGAGATTCAACAGCTCGCTCCGCAACAAGACCGAGTATTTCCCACTGAATGCCCACTGGAACCATACCCGCGACCAGCTCAACCTGGATGGTACAGCCTTCGGCGAGATTACCTCGGATGGTTTCTGCATCATGGGCGGTTACCTGAAGGAGCAGCCGGGCACCTATTACCTCGGCTTCAACAAGTTTGCCCTCTACGAAAACTGTTTCCACGAGTATCAGAAGTCCTATCTCCCTGGCAATGCCGCCAGCACCTATCATCTGGATGCTTCCAAGATAACAGACAAGGCGAAGGAACTGATTACAGATGCAGGAAAGCGAGAGAAGGCAGAACAGCAGGCAGCGCAGTTGCTTGCCGATATGGATAACTATCTGGCTTCAGATGATGCAGCCCAAGCCTGCGAGAAGATGGCGGCCTACAGCAACCAGGGCGACTATTCCGGTCTCTATGCTCTCGCCAGCGAGGCTTACGAGAAGTCGCCGGGACTCCTCAAACTGTTGCCTATTACTGCTGATGCAAGCGGCATGGGCGAACAGATTCGACAGAAACTGCAGGGCGATGCCCGTTACCAGCAGATGCTTTCAGCCTCCGGTTTTGCCAACTGGTATTGTCAGGCACTTGCCGATTATCTCTGGCACGAGCGGGAACTCTATGCTTACTGGAGCGACCTGAAGTTTACCTACAATCATCTCTGCGTAGAAGGTTACCGCCGTCTGTTCCTGGAGCCTCTGGCTAAGGGCGAGATCAAGAAACTGATTCTCGACTTCCGTGGCAACGGAGGCGGAAGCGTGATAGACACCCGTCTGCTTACCGACTATCTCATCACCCAATCTGCCGTCTATGCCTACGTGCGCAAAAAAGAGGACAATAATCCATACAGCTACACACCTTGGATTCCGCAGAAGATTACGGTAACGCCGAAGAGCCTGGGCAGAAACATCCCTACCGCCATCCTGCTCGACAACTACAGTGCCAGCATGTCGGAGGTGACAACCCTCATCCTGAAAAGTCAGGGCGACCACGTGAAGACGATAGGCAGAAACAGTTACGGAGCGCAGGCGATGCTCACTTCCGACAACGAAGCCAGCAATGGAGGATGGATAGGAAATGTAACCAGCTACCTCTACTTCTACATGCCGTTCTCGCTTACCAAGGATGCACAGGGCAACCTGCTGGAAAGTGTGGGAATCACCCCCGATTATCTGCTCGACGAGATGACCGGAGAGGAAAAGGAGAAGCTCTACCAGAACAATCCATCCGCTGTAGATAGAGGTCTGAAGAAGGCGATGGAGGTTCTGAAATAAGCGAGGGTGTGCAAATCACACCCTCGCTTTTTATTTTCCATATATCAGGCACTTATATCATATTCACAAGTTTTGTGCTCCCACACACTTTGCACGGTAAAGCAAACGTTTGCACTTTATTTCCCTTGATTTCCATCAATTTTTTGAAGCATCTTTGAGAAAATCTTCCTACATTTGCAACCGAAAAGGAAACCCAACGGCATTCAATCGTGCTGCAAGGCTTATCCTATACAACTAAGTAAATGACGATAAATAAGAATAATCAACTAGCATTATCCTTAAGAAAGAAAATCAACAGAGTAAAATTATGATGATGAAGCAGAGATTGTTCAAACGAACACCGATGTTGTTACTGCTGATTCTCTCAACAGTAATAACCCGAGCGCAAGAGGTAGCACTGAAGACCAACCTGCTTGGTCTGGCAACCACCTCGCTCAATGCTGGTCTAGAAATAGGCACGGGCAGGAAAAGCACTTTTCAGCTTTTCGGCGCCCTGAATCCCTGGAAGTTTTCAGGCGACAAGAAATTGCGCTACTGGAACGTAATGCCAGAGTACCGCTGGTACACCTGCCAGAAATTTGGAGGCCACTTCTTCGGCATCCATGCCCTTGGGGGTGAATACAACATCAAAAATGTGGACCTGCCTTTCGGCATCTTGCCAAAGACAGAGAAAGGAAGACATTACGAAGGCTGGTATGTCGGTGGTGGTCTCACCTACGGATACCAATGGCTGCTGTCTGAGCATCTCAATCTCGAAGGATCCATCGGATTAGGATACATCTACAGTCCATACAAGCTTTACGGAAGATGTGACAAATGTCTTAACGAGGACCATCGCAACTATGTAGGTCCTACTAAAGCTGCCCTCTCCCTGATATACGCATTCTAGGAACGATATCACCGAGATAGCAAAAACCAAAATCAAACCCTCTTTTACAAGATGAAGAATATGAAGAAAATGAAGCTTTATGCGGTCATTTCGCCCCTTTGCATTCTGTTTGCACAGAGCGCACTGACTGTCCAAGCCCAGAAGATAGATGATTCGCAGCTACGGTTGGCTGGCGGCAAGATACTGATAGACAGTGTCTTGACGCAGAAGAAGAGCGACAGTCTCAAGGTTGCTTTCCGCCTCCATCTCGACAGTCTGCAGCTCAAATCAGAGCAACAGCTGGTTTTCACTCCGCTTATTGCCGGAGAAGATACCATCGCCCTGAATCCCATTATCATCAATGGCAAAAACCAGAACATCAGATACCTGCGCAAAAGCAGCAAACTGAAAAACAGCCAGGCAGTGGTAGTGAGACGCAGAAATGATACCGAGCAGCAGGTGCTCTTCTCACAGACCCTTCCCTACAAGAAGTGGATGAAGGCTTTCAACCTCTCCATGACGGAAGACCTCTGCGGATGCGGCAACCTGATGGATCAGGATACCACTCTGATGGCTAACATCCAGCCGACACCGAGAATCTGTCGCGACCATTACGTGAAGCCAAAGGCTGAAGCCATCAAGGTGAGAGCCGAAAAGGGTGAGGCTTACCTGAGCTTCAAGCTCAACAAGAGCGACATCCTTGCCGACTTCCGAGAGAATGCAGCAGAGCTGAAAAAGATTACATCCACCATCGACCTCGTGAAGAACGACAAGGATGTGAGCATCACCAATATCGATATTCATGGCTATGCGTCGCCCGACGGTCCTTACGACAACAATGCCCGACTCGCCAACAATCGTGCGGCTGCCCTGCGTAATTATGTATGCAATCTCTACACCATCGATAAAAAGTTCTTCACCTATCACGCCACCCCAGAAGACTGGGAGGGTTTCAAGAAGAAGGTGGAAGCCAGCCACTTAGCCGATAAGCCAGCCATCCTTGCCGTTGCCAACTCATCATTGGCGCCCGATGCAAAGGACCAGAAAATCAAGAAGCTTTATCCGGCTAGCTATCGCTACATCATGAGTGAGATTTATCCTCGTTTGCGCCACAGCGACTATACGGTAACCTATACCGTTCGTCCTTTCGACATAGAGGAGGCAAAGGTAATCTTGAAGACCAAGCCTCAGCAGTTGTCATTACAGGAGATGTATCTGGTGGCACAGACCTATGAACCAGGTTCTCCTGAGTTCAACGAGGTATTTGATATTGCCGTCCGTCTCTTCCCGGATGATGAGACAGCCAATCTCAATGCCGCCTGCACAGATTTGCAGAAGGGCGACCTCGTAACTGCCGAGAAACATCTTGCCAAGGCAGGAAACTCGAAGGAGGCTGAACGCATCAGAAAGATCTACGAGGAAATGAAGGCGGAACAATAAAAGATATAACTAACATTAAAATCATATAGATTATGAGAATTAAACATTTCTTTGGATTGGCAGTTTTGGCTGCTATGACTGCTAGTTGCTCTAGCAACAACGAGTTAGTAAATGGGGGTAATGGTTCAGGTGAGAATGAATCTGGTGTAGGTTATGCTACATTAAGCATCAACTTGCCAACAACAAGTGGTACACGTGCAGCAGGTGATCCTGAATTTAAGCCAGGAGATGCTAACGAGTATGATGTCAAGGATGTAACCTTGCTCATTTTCAAGGAGGCAGGCTCTTCTGAAGGCGAGTATACATACGTGGAGAAAGCCGATTTGGGAACAATGGCTCCTTGGGTTAAGGATGGCAGCAATGGTATCACTACAGCTGCTACTATCACAGCGAAATTGAGTTCTGTTGATCTTAATGGCAATTATTATGCTTTGGCTATTCTGAACAATAAGGATAATACTAATGCCCCTAAGGTCAAGATGCCAACAACCGACCAGACATACAGTGACTGGAATAGTGAAAATAATGCAGATGGTACAAAATTCGCAGATAATACGAATGGTTTCTATATGGCAAATGCGCCTCAATTTACAACAGGTACACCTACCACACTTGTAAAGATTGATAAGATATATGCTACCAAGCAGGCAGCAGAAACAAATAAAGCTACAACCATACACGTAGAGCGTGGTTTGGCAAAGGTAACTGTTGCTGATCTCCCAACAGCCCAGACTCCAACTGGTTCTAAATATAACAACGATAAGGTTGATATCACTGCATGGAATTTGGATGTTACTAATAAGAGTACATTCCCTATTCACAAGACAGCAGGTTTGACTTCACCATTTACAACAATTTGGAGTGCTTCAACCGATCCAGCACCTTCAACAGGTCGTTTTGTTGATGGAACAAACACAGCCTTCAAGCGTGTGTATTGGGGTGTTGACCCTAACTATGACAAAGACTATACAGAAGTTTCCGATTGCAAGAATGAATTCACTTTATTAGAAGCAAATGCAGCTATCACAGGTGATGCTGCAACACCACAGTACTGTCTTGAGAATACATTCGACATCAAGCACATGCTGCAGGGTCAGACCACTCGTGTTGTATTCAAGGCCACATATACTCCTCATGGCTTCAATGCCGGCGATACATTCTATAAGATAGGTAATAATACTGATCTTTGGAGCAAGACAACTTTGGAGGAGCAGATTAAGGCTAAAGCTCAAGAAGTTCTGGCAGATGCATCCAAGATAACATTAGATCTTAAGGCGGCAGACAACAATATCGAGGAAAAAGCTGGAACCAAGATTTTGACAGAAGAAAACGTACTGTATGATGGTGTTAAAGTATCAACAGACCAGATTAATTCTATCAATGAAAAGCTTGGTTTGAAAGCAGCAACCGAAACAGACCCTATCGTTGGTATCGCGACTTATGCTTCAGGTGAATCTTATTACATCGCACGTATCAAGCACTTTGGTAACGACTTGACACCTTGGAATGAGGGAGATTTGACTTATGGAGATAACGATGCAACACAGAACAACAAGTATCTTGGTCGTTATGGTGTACTCCGTAACAACTGGTATGAGTTGACTGTACAGAGCGTTAGTGGTCCTGGCACTCCAGATGTTCCTACTATCAAGCCTACAGACCCAGACGATGAGAACTATAAGTACATCTCCGTCAGCGTGAAGATCCTCGACTGGGCTAAGCGTTCACAGAATGTAGATTTGTAATCGAGTATAACAACGAAAGGCGGAGCTTAGGCTCCCGCCTTCGTTAAAACATACGAGTTGTGTTTTCAGCTTCACCATAGTGGAAGCTAGAAACACAACCTGATATTCTGAAACATTATATTGATAATAACCAAAAAGCATCATGGCAAACAATAAGTTACATAGTTGGATCAAGAATATACGCATGGAATGGGGATTCGACAGCTTGGCTGCTATCAGCCGAACCGCTGCTTTCGGAACCATCGTCGCTCTCGGCAGCATGCTCAGCAGCTGCCACGACTTGATGCACGACGACCTCCCTCCTTGCGATATGGGAGTCGACTTGCAGTTCAAGTACGACTACAACGTCCAGCGCGCTGATATGTTCAACGATCATGTAGGCGGTGTCTGCGTGTTCGTCTTCGATGAGCAGGGCAACCTAGTGGCTCGCCAGGATGCAGCCAACGAGGGAAAGACTCAGCCCCTCAAAGACCCTAACTATGCCATGCGCATAGACTTGCAACCTGGCAAATACCGCTTCGCTACCTTCGCCTTCCAGAAGAAATACGAAGAGGCACTGTCACAGGCTGGTGCCAAATTCCACATCGAAGCTCCAGCAGCAGGAGAAAGCATCGAAAAACTCCGTACCCGACTCGACAGAAATGCCGGAAAGGTAGAAAACCAGGCTCTTCCGCTTGATACCCTCTGGCAGGGATTGAGCAACGAAACAGTAGAGGTGAAGGATCTTCAGATTACCCACCATACCATCAGTCTCGTCAGAGACACCAAGCAGCTCACCATCAGTCTGCATCAGCTGGACGAACCAGCCGACATCCACGCCGAAGACTTCAGTTATCAGATAACTGATGCCAATGGCTACATCAATTACGACAATTCTCTCCTCCCAGACGAGGAGTTGACATACACCCCATACAAGACCTGGACCACCGAGTTCACCACTCCGGAGGGTACCGTACAGGAGCGTACCGCTCACGCCGCCCTGATGTTCTCCCGCCTCGTGTTGCATCCAGCAACCGAGAACGACAAGAATGCGATACTGAGCATCTGGAACAAGAAGACGGGCGAAGAAGTGGTTCGCATCAACCTAGCCGATTTTCTGTCACAGGGCCGTGGAGCATTCGAAGCATTGAATTATTCGGCACAGGAGTTCCTGGACAGAGAATACGACTATAAGCTGGACTTTTTCCTGAAAGGCGACAAGTGGCAATACGTTAAGTTGGGCATCTCCATCCTCGATTGGAGCAAGCGCATACAGCGAGCCGACTTATAATCTGATTCCACTTTGTCGAAATTAAACTATTGATATTAGTAAAGTAAAAGACAAAGTTATCATGAGAAGATTTCATATCTATATAGGTTTCATAGTTTGGTTGTTGACTAGTTTATTTGCAGTTAGTTGTACCGACGAGTTGGAGGGTAACGGATATACCCCCAACTCGTCAAGCAACCTGCACGTGCTGGTACCAACCGTGCTCAGTGCGAGCGGCGATGATTTCAGCGGCAGTTCCTCTGAGGTTCCTACCTATAATGCTACAGTAGATGAATGCCAGATCAATGATCTTCGCCTCTACGCCTTTCCTGTTAATAATAACGGCAAGCTGGTAGCAGAGAATCTTCCTGCCCCACTGGCTACGATGATGACCAATGAGGGAATTGCAACCTATCAGCTGAATATTACTCCGGGAAAATATCATATCTATGTGGTTGCCAACATGAACGATGTATTGGCAGGAAAGAACATTACCACAGAGGAAACCCTCAAGAATACGGTGCTCGATTACAGACCTACAAGTACAACAGGTATGCCTGTATGCACCAATATCCCTATGATTTACGAACCTGAGAAGGATGCCTCAGGCTATCTTGCTGAAACCGAGATTACGGCAGCGGGTGATAAATATAAAGAGGTGATAGCTAACATGAAGTTTACCTGTGTAAAGGTAAAACTGAATCTTATCTTCGATCCTTCCGATCCAGGAGTTGCATCCAATTTCGGCGGCAAAAGCTTCAGCATCAACAGTATATCAGCCGAAAAGCTCTCTCCTTTTACCCATCTCTATTGGGGCGGTAAATTCGAGGCTCCTTCTTGGGCAGATGAAGTATACGAGAGAGGTTTTCAAAATACTCCTTATGACTCTCAGGCATCTGAACGTCCAGCCGTATACTATGCCGATTGGACAGACAATAGATCTGCGTCAGCAACAAATAACAATGATGATATAAAAGGAACCGGAGATGCGAAGAAAACTCCAGATAATGCTGCTGGCAAATGGCTTTTCCAGCAGACCTATTATCTCCCTGAGCGATATATCTCATCAGAATCCGACCGCAGTTATCTTACCATCAATGGTAATGTAGGTGGAACAGCTGTCAACAATTATCGTATCAATCTGGGTCATAAAAAGAATGAAAGCAGCGCCACAGAAGTACCCGTCTTCCCTCGCGGTACCTTCTATGAGATTACCGGTGCTATCAAGAGTCTCGGTAATATGGATCTGAATTGCAAGGTAAGTGTAAAGGACTGGGAAATAGTGCCTATTTCTGCCGACTTCAACCATACCACTTTGTGGGTAAGCAAGACGAAGGCTAGTGTTACGTCAACGACATCTGATTCCATTAACTATGAGTCGAATGCAACCATTACACAAGAAAACCTTGGTTGTGAGACAAAGATTGATGGTCAAGATCTGATTATACCAGAACTGAATATATTTACAAAGCAGATTAAGTTCAGAATAAATAAGGATATTAACTATTCTGCCTATAGTAGTGAATATACAGGTACTGCTAAAGTATGGATCAAGGCTGGTAACATTAAGAAATACATTGATGTAATGTATGATGTAAAGCCATATTTTGATGTAACTCCACAAGAGATAACAATCTATAGTGGAAGCGATAATATGACCAAGGTTATAAGTTTCAATACCAATCTTGGAGGCTTAGAGTTTACAACTGGTGGAACTACTTCTGCCTCAGAGGCAAAATCCAGCATAAGCTATACAAATGGAAGTGGAGAAACGATTACTTCATCCATAACGGCTAATTCGGTGACTGGTACAGATCAGGGAACCTTTATTATTAAAGCCGACCAGACTGTAGAAACATCCATCACACATACCATTTATGTTCAGCCAAGAGGCTATACTACAGGTAAATATGGTGCAGAATATGACTTTAAAAAGCCTATTAAGATTACGGTTAAGCCAGCAGTAGGTAAATACTATATCTACTTAAGAGTTATCAATGATCGCACTACATATAATAATGGAGAAGGCAATAAGGTTGAAAATAATTACAAAGGTACACTGGATGAAGGTGGTAAAAAAAATTGGGATGATGGATGGGAGGATCCAGCAAATAGAGAAAATATTGATTCTCCTGAAGAAAATAAACATTTACTCTATGCATATACCCAGATAGGTGAAACGGAAGGTAAGAGTGATAAAGTTTGGAGATATACTGATACCTGGCCAGGTGATAAAATGACAGCTGACTATGCCAACCCTGGCTGGTATTACTTTACTTATGGCGTGAATGCTATTCAAAAAAGTCGTGATTCTGGCGTTGAAGGAGATAGAATAATAAAACCAGGTGAAACCTTACTCATGTTTAATAATCGTTATAACGAAGGTCCAGGTTATGCTGCACACCGTTGTCCACACCATAATGAGCCGGGTATTCCTCTCTTCGATTACGAGGATCATGAGGGTTGGATTGTTTTCGACCCGACAACCGATGCCATGTGGCATGCTTTTGATGAAAAGCCAGAAATTGAGAATATTAAGATTACTATATATACTCAAACTGAAATCTATGGTTGGTTCAAAGAGTATGGTATCGCAAAAAATGGACAGTTCATCATGTTCGATAAGGAGGGTAAAACTTACACAAAAAGTACTGTAGGTTCATGGCATAAAACTGTTATTACGCTTAAAGCGATAAAAGGTGAACACGAGAAATCTATAAGATTATACACCACTTCAGAGAAAAAGACAGACCAAAGTATCATTCTCTTTAATGGCAGGAGTTTCAAAAACGATACTGGCTATTACAAAGGTGGAACATGGTATCAAGGTATACCTGATGGTGCAAAATAAATAATATTGGGAAAAATGAAGAAGATAAAGCATTTAATGATATGGATGGGATTGCTCCTTTGCCTTGTTTCTTGCAAGGATGCAATGGAGACTATCGGACTCGGCGGGGATGAAATCCCTGCCGAGGGGGTAACCTTAAACATTGAGTTGCCCAACTTCTCCGAAAAGAAAATAAATACAAGAGCGGATGATACGGAAAGCATCAGTAACGTTACTGCTGTTTTTTATGGCGAAAGCAATGCATACAAAGGAATGGCGAATGTCAACATTGGAAGCAAAAATGCAGACGGAACGTATCAGGCAAAAATCAGTAATGTCCCATCTGGAACTGTTGCTGTTCATCTGGTAACGAACGTAAGTAATCTCAAACAGGAAGAAGCAAGAGATTTGCAAAACATTGAGTCAGCTACACCTAGAACAATAGATACAAACAGCCCCGTATGTTGGGGTAGCGTATCTCTAAAGGAGCTCTTGGATGGTACAACTGTCCGTCTGTTGAGACAATATGCCAAGGTTACCTTGAAAGTAGATGATGCGATACAGACTGTTTTTCCTGAAGGAAAGGCCGGTCTTATCATCAATCATGCAGCTGCAAAAAGTGCTATTGCACCTGCTGGTTATAATACAGACCCAACCGGTGTCTTAGCAGAGACAACAGAGTTTAGTAGCACAGATTTCGGCGATGAAATTAGCCGTGAAGTAGCAGTAACAGAGACTTCTGCAGGTAAAGCTAACGTTATTATCAAGGCTAAATATAAAGTAGAAGATCACTATGTAGATGGTTACTATAAAGTGGGTCTTTACAAGGATGCAACAACCAAGACGGATCAATTTGATCTCTTGAGAAACCATAACTATACCATCACAGTAAAGCAGGTGAATGCCCCTGGTTTCAAAACTAAGGAAGAAGCAATCAAGGCAGAACCGGAAAACAGACTGGTGGCAGAAGTTGTAGATGACAATCCTACCATCACCAAAATGATAGCCTGCAAGGATTATGAACTGGGTGTTAGCGATAAAGTTTACGTAGACGCAGAAGCTATCCATGCTAAAGTAACTGTAGTTACGACTTTGGAAAAAGCAACCAGCAGCGATGGAAGTTTTTATACGGTTACCCCTGAAGACAGTTGGATACATATAAATCCAAACGTTGTAGAAACGAACACAAATGATGGAACCAACCATTCTACTCAGGGTAAAAAGTATGTCCTGACCTTTACTATAGATAAGAACGATGCTCAGGAAGAAAGCAGAACGGGTACTATTACGGTTAGCTCTGGTGACTTAACGCTTACTGCTCAAATTATACAGAAAGGTTATGATTTCAAAAGAGATAATCATCGTCTGGTTGCATTATGGGATGGATCGAATGAATTGACAAACGATTACTTCACATGGTTAGATAAAGTGCAAGGTATAACGCCAAAAGAGATGCATGACGGCGACGTCGAAGTCGTTAGGAACGAAGGTTTGCATTTTAGCCCAGTTAAAAATACCTACAGTTATCTCATCAAGAAGTTGGATGGTGACAGCTTTGAGAATAGCGATACTAGATTTACGGTTGCAGATAATGGTAGCGGATACTGGAAAGTGACCCTGAATAATAGTAACGATAATTCTCTTTGGAAATCATCTTTCAACATCAAGAATACAGCTAGGGTAAAGATTACTTATGATGTATATCATACAGGTATCTTTCATCAGATTTCTGATGTAAATTATCAGATGGCTGAAGATGGAGAAACCAGTAGGTTAGTTAAAGGCTGGTTCTATTATGAAGTGGTCAAGGTGAAAGGTAATAGTGGCAAAACTTATCTCATGCTCGACCGCAACCTGGGTGCATCGAATAATGGTCCTTACATTAGAGAGACAAAAGCATTGGAGGGAAACGAAAAAGCAATCGGTGGTTACTTCTACATTGCTACAAATGATAATGATAATCTTTCCTTAACTCTTTCTCCTAGCGGATATGAAATCCCAAAGATGGAGGTTTTCGAGGATTTGATCAATGTATCAAATCCCACCATTCAGAAACCCACCATTCAGGTAGTACCCAAGACTACACCATCTGGCGAAACTTACAGTTGTGCAGAAATTAAGACAACAGACTCGCAACTAAGTTGCATTTACTTACCTTACGGCGGTTATTTGGAAAATGAGGTTTTACGAAATCCAATTCATGTAGATTTGTGGACTCAAACACCATTATCAGGAACTCAAGGTTTTTCCAAAGATAGTCCGGACTACGGATTTTGGTACAAGTATTTTGATATTTATAATAAGAGTCTGAACTTCTCAAACGTACGTTTCGTGAGTGGTAGTAATGGTAATAACACCGGCCGTTATAAGGCGATGCCTTTACGATTAGTGCGTGTTCCTCAATAAAGATAAGATAAGTGATAAATATAATAACATCTTTTACTTATATATAAATATAGTTTTAAAACAGCTGTTTTACAAAGAAGGGTTGGGTTTTCGTGAGAAAGTCCAGCCCTTCATTTTGTCAGGATACTCCTCACAAGGAGTCAAGGCGTCACTGAGAGGTCATCAAGATAGTACTGACGGATGGTAAAGACGCTTCCAGCGCTTATTGCCTCACTACGGCATTATATTGCCCTATACCAGGGCAATATCTTGCCATTGCCAGGCACAAAACGATACGTCGGGAGAAAAAATCCCCACTCTCTTTTTTACTCTTCACTCTTCACCAAATCGGCTGAAACCCCGATAAACACTGGGGTTCCGAGAGGTGAAGAGTGGCGCACCACTCTTCACCACTCTTCACCACTCTTCACCTTTTGCCGGTGATCCATTTTATCTTTTCGTTTTGCCAAACAAATCAGAATGAGTACCTGTAGTTAACATCAACAGCGTCAATTCCGTATCATTCTGTTCCCATATCAAAAGCCAATCTGATTCAATATGAGCTTCCCATTCACCTTCATGATTACCATGAAGTATATGTGGTTTGTATTCTGAAGGTAAAGTACCATTTTCTACCAATAAGTTAATCGCTTTCTGTAATTTCTCTATCGGATAGCCACGCTTGCGACAAAGTTTCAACGCTTTGTCGAATCTTTTAGTTGTTCCTAATTTATACATCACTTACCAAGAATAGTATCAAACATTTCATCAACAGAGTTCCATTGTGTAACTCTACCTTTAGCAACATCCTCTTCAGCAAGTTCCAATTCCGTTTTCTTAGGTTTCAAAACCGAAATAGAACTTACTCCATGGAGCATTTGAATGGCACTTTTAAGTTTATTGACCAAAGATGGGTCTGATATTGAAACCACTAACTGTGGTTCTTTTAATCCTATCGCTCTTGATTTCATAATCTTCTCCTTTAAAACGTTTAACATAATTAAGATACAAAAATACATTATTCCCCTCACACCGCCAAACTTCTTGCATTATTTTAACGTTAAAGGTCTTGATTTAACCCAAGTTTGGCACTTTAACCTGCTTTATTCATCATCACAAATTTTTCCGGGTGAAGGGTGGTGAAGAGTGGTGAAGAGTCGAGCGCACTCTTCACCCTATCAAAATAACTCATACACAAAGACTTACATCACTTCGATGAAGAGTGAAGAGTATTTTTGAAACTGGCGGATTATCGCTACAAGTTGCAGCGGATTGCAAATCATAAGTGGTTGAAAGATTATTTTAGGCATGTTGCTCTATAAAGTAGGATTTCCTTTTTTAAGGAATCCTACTTCTTATAGTAACATGTCTGAATGGAGTCTTACTCAAATCCCCACCATTAAT
>ENA-OQKA01000116-OQKA01000116.1-human-gut-metagenome-genome-assembly--contig:-NODE-116-length-24792-cov-3.696412_pt1 | contig 24792 bp, 18 predicted proteins | sample MGYA00242644_ERZ504789 | MGnify/ENA primary metagenome ERZ504789 (study PRJEB26092, sample SAMD00036423) | human gut metagenome | host: Homo sapiens | study: EMG produced TPA metagenomics assembly of...
GGCCAGTGCGCAGGCAAGGTCGACGATGAGTTGGCATGTACATCTGGCTCAAAGCCGCGTCTTAGCAGTACCCTTGGCGATGATGTCGCGGCAAGCGCCAAAGACCTTCTCTCGCGGCGTCCAGTAACCGTCATTGGCGCGAGTGTAGTTGGGGTCAGACGTCTCGACGACGATAGTCCGGGTACAGGTAGTACTTGAGGTAGGTATTGGGAATCGTCTCGGGATCGACAGCATAGACATCCTTGGCCTTGCCGAAGGTGTGAATCCAGCTCTCCTCGACATGCTGCTCCTTACCGGCCTCGTGCTCGATGCCGTCCAGGTAGCCGTTCTTAGCCATGTGCTCCTTAATCTGCGGCATGAGGTCGTTGCCGTCCTTGTCGTAGATTTTGCTCCACCAACCAAAGTGGTTGAGGCCGTAGTAGCTATACTGCAGCTCGCGACGATCCTTGATGCCGCACATACGGCTCATCTTATCCATGAGGTCGATCGGCATGTCGCAGATGTTGATGATGCGGCTGTTGGGGCGCAGCACGCGGCAGGCCTCGGCGACGATAGCTGCGGGGTTGGAGTAGTTGAGCATCCAAGCGTTGGGGCTGTACTTCTCCATGTAGTCGAGGATCTCGATGACGCCGCCGATGGAGCGCATGCCGTAGGCGATACCGCCGGCACCGCAGGTCTCTTGGCCAACGCAGCCGTACTTGAGAGGAATCTTCTCGTCGAGCTCACGCATAGCGTACAGGCCAACGCGGATGTGAGCGAGGACGAAGTCGGTCCCGGTGAATGCGGTCTCGGGGTCGGTGGTGTAGTTGAACTCAACCTCGGGGGCGTTCTCGTGAAAGTAGATCTCGCAGGCCTTGGCCACGGTCTCCTGGCGCTCGGCGTTGTTGTCGTAGAAGGTCACCTTGTTGACCGGGAAGCGGTCGCGCTCCTCGAGCAGCATCAGAGCGATGCCCGGGGTGAAGGTGGAGCCACCGCCGGCAATGGTCACGGCATAGTTTTTCTTGGACATGATGTCCTCCTCATTCTGGCCGCTTGCTCAATCCATCCCCGTACGCGGCCTGCACGGTTTGGAATTGTTACCTAGAAGTGGAGTTTTTTATCTCTAGAATCGGCCTTGCGGTGCATACCGGCTCTGCAAGGCCGATTGTTTCGATGGACGATGGTTTACAGAAGACTCTCGAATTTCTCGCGAACCTGCGGGACAGCAAGGCCGATGATGACCTGGATTGACTGGCCTTGGATCACCAAGCCATGCGTACCGATCGCCTTGAAGGAAGCCTCGGGTGCAACGGCGCCCTTATCCTTGACGTTAACGCGCAGACGGGTGGCGCAGTTAGTTACATCGATGATGTTATCCGTGCCACCGAGTAGATCGAGGATGTTCTCGGCAAGCACCAAGCGCTCATCATCTTTACTCTGGGCGACCGATTTGCTAGCAGCAGCACCGCCCTGCTTTTGCTTGTAGTCGGCCTTGGACTTGAGCTCGACCTCAACATCGTCATCCTCGCGACCGGGGGTCTTAAAGTCGAACTTGACGATCAGGAAACGGAAGACCACGACCCAAAGAGCGGTAAAGCACAGACCGACAAGGATGGAGATGGCGTACTGCAGACCGTGTGCGGCCCAAAGGGGCAGCCAGTCCCACGAGAGCATCGAGATGATGCCGCCGTCGAAGATGCCCACGACGCCAAGGAGGTTTTGAGCCATGCAGCCAAGCGCTCCGAGCACGCAGTGGACGACGAACAGGCCGGGCGCGATGAACAGGAAGGTGAAGTCAAGCGGCTCGGTAATACCGCAAAGCATAGCGGTAAGGGTGACGGGAATGAGCAGAGCCTTGACGCGCTGCTTGCGCTCGGGTTTGGCGGTCATATAAAACGCAATGGCGACGCCAAGCGAGCCGAAGACTTTAGTCCAACCAGGGCAGGTATAGGCAGCCCAGGGTGCGGCATCCTTAAGAGCAATGCTCGGATCGGCAGCCAGTTGGGGCAGGATGTTGGCCCAAGCAGCAAAGATGCCGCCGTTGACCGCCGCGTTGTCGTAATAGAACGGCGTATAGATAAAGTGGTGCAGGCCTGTAGGAATCAGCACGCGCTCGAAGAAAGCAAAGACGCCCACGCCAAACGTACCGGCGGAAAGGATGAATCCCTGGAAGGCGGCGATAGCAGCCTGAACATGCGGCCATACCAGGCAGGCGATAATAGCGACCGGAACCATAACGAAGAAACCGATCATATAGATGAACACGGAGCCCGAGAACACGCCCAACCACTCAGGAAGTTCGGTGTCGAAGTACTTGTTGTGAAGCATCGTGGCAATACCCGAAATGATAAGCGCGCCCATGATGCCCATATCAAGCGTTTTGATGCTTGCGATAGTGGCAAGACCAGTACCGCTGCCCGCCTCGACAGAGTAGTCGACCCCAAAGACAGGGCCCCACTGCCCCAAGATTGTGCTTACAAAGTAGTTGAAGGTAAGGTAGATGGCCAAAGCCTCCATGCAGCAGCGAGCGTTCTGCTTGTTCGCGAGCGAGATTGGTAACGCTACGCAAAACAGCAACGGCATCTGGTTAAAGAGCGTCCAACCACCCTGGAGCAGCACATTCCAGCAATCAAACCAAAGATGACCCGCAGTGGCCATCTCGCCAAAGATCGCCTCGGTGGTAAACAACGTACCCAGGCCGACGACGATTCCGGAAAATGCGAAAAGAATTGCAGGCGTGTACATTGCACCGCCGAAACGTTGTATCTTTTGCATCATGACGGGGAATCCCCCTCTCTTCATTCGGAGCGCTGCGGTTTTGGCTTCACTCGAGACCGCAGACGCGCCGTTTGCGTGTACCTCGTGCAATAGGACGGGTGGGCCCGCTTCCCTGACTTCTTGCGCTTCTATTTTTATCATATCACTTATCTAGACAAGTTAGTATAAATACTACGGTCGGTAAACGGTTAATTATTGGCCGTAAACGGTATATGTCCAGTATTTCGCCTGCTAAATCTGATATAGCTGATAGCTGCAATTCATATTTCTTTTTTACTTGTCTAGATATGCTTGTCTATATTTGCAGACATACCTATACTTCATTACAACATTCACCACCACGTTAAGGAGTCACCATGAAAAGCGCGGTCTTCTATGGAAAGCACGATCTCAGGGTCGAGGATTCGACAAAGCCGGCCGTGGGCAAGCGCGACGTTCTGATCAACGTCAAGGCTTGCGGCGTCTGCGGTACCGACGTTCATATCTATGAAGGCGACAAGGGCGCAGCCGACGTTACCCCGCCCACGATCCTTGGTCATGAGTTTGCGGGCGTTGTCGAGGCCGTAGGCAGCGACGTCGCCGACTTTAAACCGGGCGATCGCGTGTGCATCGACCCAAACCATCCCTGCGGCTGCTGCGAACCCTGCCGTGACGGAATCAACCACTACTGCGAGCATATGACCGGCTACGGCACCACCGTTAACGGCGGCTTTGCGGAGTACTGCTCCGTCGATATGCAGCAAGTCTACAAGTTGGGCGAGCACACCAGCTTCGAGCAGGGTGCCATGACCGAGCCCGTGGCGTGCTGTCTGCACGGCATCGATATGTGCAACATCAAGCCCGGCAGCACAGTTGTCGTTATCGGCGGTGGCATGATCGGTCTGCTCATGATGCAGCTTGCCAAAAACGCCGGCGCCACCAAGGTCGTCTTGCTCGAACCCGTCGAAGGCAAGCGCGAGGTTGCGCTCAAACTCGGCGCCGACCTGGCAATTGATTCCATCCACGAGGACGTCCCGGCCCGCCTGAAGCAGGAGGGCGTCGGCAACGTCGACGTTGTAATCGAATGTGTCGGTAAGCCCGTCACCATTGAGCAGGCCATTAGAATCGCCGGCCATAAGGCCACGGTTATGATGTTCGGACTTACCAAGCCCGATGAGACAATCACCGTCAAGCCCTTCGAGGTCTTCCAGAAGGAGCTTGTGCTCACCTCGTCCTACATCAACCCTTATACGCAGCGTCGCGCGCTCGAGCTCATCGACTCTGGCAGGCTCGACGTATCCTCGATGGTCGCCAAGGTGGCTTCCCTCGACGAACTCGGCGCCATCCTGTCAGACCCGGCTCTGCGTGCCATGGGTAAATATATAATCGACCCCAGCAAGTAAATCGATTGACACCTGCGCGGACGGCCCTCATCCGTCGTTCACGCACCCAGCTCTAGGAGACCGTCATGGCGCGAGCCATCTTCCAAACTATTTATGACAACGTGAAGCAGTCGATTGACGACGGCACATACGCCTATCAGAGCTATCTGCCTTCGGAGACTGAGCTCACGCAGCTGTTTGACTGTTCGCGCATGACGGTCCGTCGCGCCATCTCGATGCTTGCGGCAGATGGTTACGTGCTCCCCCAGCAAGGCAAAGGCATGCGCGTCATTCGCAACATCAGTGACGAGAAGAGTCGTGGTGGCGGCGGACTCGAGACCTTTAAGGAAATCGCGGTCAACCGAGGCTTTGAGCTCAAGACTGTCACCACCGTCTTTGAGCTCCTCATCTGCAGCAAGGCGCTCTCCAAGATTACTGGGTTTCCCGAAGGCTGTGAGCTCACACGCGCCAAACGCATCCGTTATGCAGACGGACAAGCCGTGTGCTCCGACGACTCCTATTACCTAAGCTCACAAGTACCGGGGCTGACACCCGAGATTGTCAACGACTCGATCTATCGTTACCTCGAAGAAGATCTTGGCATTAAGATTGCCACGGGCAAACGCGATGTAACAATTGAGCATCCCACGCCCGAAGATGCGCGCGTGCTCGATCTCGACGACTTTAACGCACTCGCCGTTATACGCGGGCAGACCTACAACGCCGACGGCATCCTTATGGAATACACCGAGACCAAACAGGTCCCCGGGTTCTTTTTGCTCCATGAAACCGTGACGCGCAACGGTACCGGTCGAACCGGCCACCAAAGCAGCATGAACTAACCATTTATTAGTTGCGGTGGGACAGTTCCTAGAATGGCCAGCTTAAGGGCAAAACAGGAACTATTCCACCGCAACTTTTTTTGGCCGGCGGGGCAGTATCTGTCCCACCGGCCATCATTTACGCTCTTTTAGCTAGTCCGCGAGCTTCTCCACCTGATCGAGCATCTTGCCGAGTTTGGCCTTCGCCTCGGCCTTGACCTTCTCAGCTTCTTCGTGAGCCTTCGCCTTCTGGGCGGCCTTCTCCTCGGCCTCGGGGTCGACGACGATCAAGTTGGACGCATCGTGCTCAACAAGCTTGAGCGCATGTTCGGGACAAACCTTGACACAGGCACCGCAACCCAAACAATACGTGGATTCCAGTGCAAAGCGACCGCTTCCTACCAAATCGCAGGCGAACGTGGGGCATACATTGACGCACTCGCCGCACGACGTGCACTTGTCAAAATCGCACTCCGGCGTGCTCACCTGCATGTTCTGGGCAAGCTCGGGGTGGTTTTGCAGCGTCGAGAGCACCAGCTGCCGCCCGTGCGTGAGCGAACGGCGACGCTTGGTCGTCGTGGTGCCGCACATGGTGTTGAGCGTGCGCTCCAGCTGGGTAATCTGGTGGCGGTGGGCTTTGAGCTTCTGCGTCACCGAGGCCAGCGCCGCCGTCGCCGGGTTGAGCTTGGTCACCGTCAGGCCCGTGGTGCGGGCGATCTTTTCCATGTACTCCTTGCGCTCGTACTCGCGGCGCTTATGGCACTTGAGGCTCTTGGGGTCGACCTCCAGGCCCATACCCGTGCCAGACCACTCCTCGGCCTTCGCAATCGCCTCGCCCAGAATGTCCTCACCGCCGATGTTGCGGCATTTATCGCACACGCCCAACGGCAGGTACACGCTCACGTTGGGATAGTCCGCCAGCACCGAGAACCAGGTCTCGGCCGTAATATCGCCCACGCAGGCAACGACGACTTCGTTTTCGCGCGGCATGCGCTTAAGGGCGCGCGTGCAGGTGACGTAGGCGGTCTCGTGGCTCGTGGCCGCCGAGACAATGTCGTCATACAGGTTTTTAGGCGCCAGGCGCGGCGAGATGATTGCCTCGGTCGGACAGGCAGCGGCGCACAGGCCGCACTTGCGACAGGAGTCGAGGATCTCGATGGCGTCTTCCTCGACCTCGATAGCGTTGACCGGGCACACGTCCATGCACGCGGTACAGCCGCTCTTTTCGTTTTTGCAGGTCAGGCACGGAATGGTGTTGCCGCGCGGACGCTCCTTGTAGTCGGCAGGATTCCACTGCGGTGCCGACGGATCGAGTGCATCGGTCACACCGCCAAGCGGGTTTTTAAGAAAGTCGAAACCCTTGCTGATCTCGATAATGTCATCAAACAGATCGTGTTCCTGCGCCATGCGCGGCCCCTCCCTGAGCAGTGCAAACAAGCAAGAGACAATGATACGCCATCGGCCCACGCCTCGGGCAAATTACACGCGGCGCATCTTTGCGGCAAATAGCCCATGGCCTATCGCGCCCCGATTGCACAAGGTCGATCAAGCGCCAAGCTATGCCTCGCACATGAACTGCACGAGCTTTGTTTGGTCACCTTTGCCTGCTCGTTGGCCATGTTACGCTCGTTTCTAAAGACCGCATTTGCAACACCCTGCAGATCGGCATCGGAAATCTCGCCAAGGCCCAGCTCCTCGAGCGTGGTCGGCAGACCGACGCGCTGGCAAAACTCGAGCACCTGATCAAGCTCGGGTGCACGCTCCAGGCGCAGCTGCACCACCAGGCCAAATGCCACGGCCTCGCCATGCATTGCCTTGCACTCGGGCAGAATCGTCAACCCGTTGGCGATGGCATGCGCCAACGCCAAGCCACCGCCCTCAAAGCCAACACCCGAAAGCAGAATATTGCACTCGATCAGGCGCTCAACCGCCGGCGATGTACGCCCTTTTTTGAGATCGCGCTTGGCAGCGACGCCGCACTCCATGAGCGTGTCGTAGCAGGCGCGAGCCGCAACCAAGGCCAAGTGTCCCGGCGCGCCACCGTGCTCGTTGGCGCCGTGCGCCGCGGCGCACGAACGCGCCTCAAAATACGTTGCCAGCGCATCGCCCATACCAGCGACCGTCATACGCAGTGGGGCCGCCGCGACCACGTTGGTATCGACCACGACCAGGTCTGGATTCTTCTCGAGCATCAGGTAGTGGTCGAACGACCCATCCTCGTGATACAGCACCGAAATCGCGCTGCACGGACCGTCCATCGAAGCCGCCGTGGGGCATACGCACAACGGCACCTCGGCATAAAACGCAACGGCCTTGGCAATATCGAGTATCTTGCCGCCGCCAATACCCACCACCATGTCGCAATACTCGGCCCGGGCTTCCTTAGCCATTTCGACAACGGCGTCTTCCGTACACGGACCGTCATAAATCTTAAAGAACGGCTCACTTAGATCTTCGTCCAGAAATCCATCGACGATCTGCTTGCACAGCCGATCCTCGGTGCCCTGGTCAAACAAGACATAAGCAGCGCAGCCCAACCATGACAAATACCTGCCCTGACGCGAAAGTTCGCCCGGCCCCTGAACATACCGGCCGGGACCGCCATAAACCATGGGAAGCGCCATACGAGAATCCGCCCTTCATCAAACAACGATTGGTACAAAGTAACCTTCCCCCTGCACCAACTTGTGCATTGGAGACAGGCCACTTTGCACCATAGCAAAAAGGGGCAAAGTCATCTGCTGGCTTTGCCCCTTCCTTAGCTTGATTTACTCATCCATGAGATAGTAGTGGCCCAGCGCGTCGGCACCCAGGATGGCGTTTGCGACCATCTCGGGAGTCACCTCAAACGGCATGTTGCACATGGTGTCATCGGGTGCGCAGGCGGCCTCGGCAACAATCATGGCCTGCTCGCGCGTAAGCTCGGCAACGCCAAGTTCCTTCATCGTGACCGGCAAGCCCAGCTCAATGCAGAAGCCCAAGACTTCCTCGAGCTTCTCGGTCGGGGCATTCTCGAGTACCAGCTGGACGATGGTGCCAAAGGCGACCTTCTCGCCGTGATACATGCCGTGGCACTCGGGCAGCATCGTCAGACCATTGTGGATGGCATGAGCAGCAGCAAGGCCCGAGCTCTCAAAGCCAATGCCCGAAAGCAGCGTGTTGGCCTCGATGATGTGCTCGACGGCAGGCGTCAGCGCACCCTTCTCCAGCGCGACCTTGGCCTTGACGCCATCGGCCATAAGCGTCTCGTAGCAGAGCTTGGCGAGCGCCAGGCCGGCCATGCCGCCCTTGCCGCCAGCGCAGGTGCCGCCGTCGGCATCGTGCGTCGCCTGAGCCTCGAAATAGGTTGCGAGCGCATCGCCCATACCGGAAACCGTCAGGCGCACCGGGCTCGCCGCGATAACCGTCGTATCCATAAGGACGATATTGGGGTTTGCCTTCAAGAAGAGGTACTTGTCGAACTGGCCGTCATCGGTATAGAGCACCGAAAGCGCCGAACACGGGGCATCGGTCGAAGCAATGGTGGGGCAAATGATAACCGGGGACTCCAGGTAATAGGCGACGGCCTTCGCGGTGTCGAGGATCTTGCCGCCACCGACGCCGACGATGATGTCGCAACCGTTGTCGCGAGCGAGCGCAACCAGGCGATCGACCTCGCCCTTAGAGCACTCACCGTTAAAGTCCTCAAACAGCAGCTCGGCCTTAGCCTCGGCAAAGCCGCCCTCGATCTTGGTGCCGACGCGCTTCTTGCCCGAAGGCGTCACGATGACGAGGGCCTTAGCGCCGAGCGGCTCGACATAGGAGCCGAGCTTGGCCAGCTCGTCCGGACCCTGGATGTACTTGCTGGGGCTATTGAAAATTGCAGCCATAACTATCCCATTCTCTAAAAGAAAAAGAAAGGGGCTCCGTACGGATACGTGCGGAGCCCCTCGTTACGATAACAAGAGTCGATTAGAAATCGATGTCGGTGTCGTAGTAGCAGGCCTTGAGGATCTTCTCGAAGTCGGCAGCCTTGGTCTCACGCGGGTTCTCCGGCGTGCAGGCGTCGGTCTCGGCGTTCGCGGCGATCTCGGGCAGCTTGGCGAGGAACTCCTCCTCGGAAACCATCTGCGGGTTCTCGGCGTCGACCTTCACGCCACCATTCGCGTAATCCTTGATGGACTGCGGAATGTTGAGCTGGTCGTTGAGGTCGCGAATCTTCTGGACGAGCGCGGCGATGAGCTCCTCGTTGGTCTCGCCGGGAAGGTGCAGGATCTCCTTGGCCACGTAAGCATAACGCTCGGCAGCACGGGGATCCTTGGAGTTCCACTGGATGACCTTGCCCAGGTACATGGCGTTAGCAGCACCGTGGATGATGTGGCCGTTCTCGAAGGCAGCACCGGTCTTGTGAGCCATGGAGTGAACGATGCCGAGCAGGCCCGAGGAGAAGGCGATACCGGCGATGCACTGAGCCTCGTGCATGTGCTGACGGGCCTCATGGTCGCCAGCATAGGACTTGGGCAGCCACTCGACGATCTCGCGGATGCCGTGCAGAGCGTTGGCGTCGGTGAACATGGAAGCGCAGGTGGAAACGTAGGCCTCCATGCAGTGGGTCAGAGCGTCCATGCCGGTGTGAGCGCACAGCTTGGCGGGCATGGTGTAGGTGAGCTCGGGGTCGACGATGGCGACATCAGGGGTGATGTTGAAGTCGGCCAGCGGGTACTTGATGCCCTTGGCATAGTCGGTAATGACGGAGAAGGCAGTGACCTCGGTAGCGGTACCGGAGGTAGAGGAGATGGCGCAGAAGTGAGCCTTCTGACGCAGCTCGGGGAAGCTGAACGGCTGGATGATGTTATCGAAGGACTCCTCGGGATACTCGTAGAAGACCCACATGGCCTTAGCGGCATCGATGGGCGAGCCGCCGCCGATGGCGATAATCCAGTCGGGCTCGAACTCGCGCATGGCCTCGGCGCCCTTCATGACCGTCTCGATGGACGGATCGGACTCGACGCCCTCGAACAGCTTGACCTCCATGCCGGCCTCTTTGAGGTCGGCCTCAACGTCCTGCAGGAACCCGCCGCGGCGCATAGAGCTGCCGCCAGAAACGATGATGGCCTTCTTGCCCTTGAGGTTCTTCACCTCGTGGCGAGCACCCTCACCAAAGTACAGATCGCGAGGATTGGTAAAACGTCCCATACTGTGCCTCCTAAACAAGCCCCTCTTAGACTTGCGTATATAACGGAGCACCCAATTGGCTCCGTTAGGACCGTTTTGCGCGTTGCCGGCGATGACAATGCGCGATGTCTAAACGTCTCAACGCTCAGACAAACACTATTCTACCGTTCTGGTTGGTCAGTTATTCACCTAAAGCCGACAATGATGAAACGTTTTTTCTATCCCTGAAGACCCTTGTGGGGCATTCATACTCCCAAGCTGGGCAAACGTTTTATCAAGGTTGACCACATATCCCGGGCAGGACTGTGGCCCTCCAAAATGCGCCCCGTTCGCCGCCAAAAATCGACCGTTTGCGGCACCGTGATACCACTCAGTCGTCCAAGGTGCCGACATTTGTGCGACATCCGTCTTCGTGGTGCAAAGGTGCATGTCCAAGTGCGGCACCCCCGGTGTGCCACATGCGGGTAAACTAGAACCTTATATAGAGACATTTGAACCCTAACCGCAGCAAAGGAGGCCCCATGGCATTCGATCCCATTCAAGAGGATTGCCATCGCCTCGTTCTTGAGGCCTTGCGCCGCGACAATATCCCGCTCACCGACGGTGCCGCCGTAGAGCGTCTGATGGAACAATTCACCCGCAACCCCGCGCCGCTCATCGTGCACGACCGCGACCGCGCCGGGCACCTCATTGCCAAGGTGGTCGAGGCTGTCGACTACCGCATTCCCTTTATCCCTGACGATACCCAGGCAGAGCAAGAAGAGGCCGCTGCCGAGAACATGCTTCGCGAGGCAGCCGCGCTCGACCCCACCAACTGGGATGCCCAGCGCATGCTGATCGCCCTCACCGCCAACTCCAACGAGGAGTACGTACAGTACTTGGTATCCAAGCGCGATGAAGTCGAGCACGACCTGGCACTCAAGATTGCCTCGGCGCAGGACCCCTACGAGCGCGAGGCCGCGGGCGACCTTATGCGCCGCCCCTACCTGCGCTGGCTTGCCGCCCTTGCGTCGCGTGCCCTCATTAGCGGCCGCTATCGCATGTCGCTCGAAGCCGCAAACCGCAGCCTCGACTTTGCCCCCAACGATCCGGCCGGCGTCCGCCACACCGCGATGCTCGCCATGGCAAAGCTCGAATACCCCGCCGAGGAGCTCAAACGCTTTCGCTCTGCCCACTCCGTCCCCTATCTTGCCAACACGCCGCTGCGCCGTCGTCCCAAGGACGCGGAGCGCGACTTGGACCCGTGGACGCTCATCGCGCTGATGGGCGCTGCCTGGCGAGAGCTAGACTACGAGAGCGCCGAGCACTACTTGTGCATCCTCGCACGCTCGTGCCCGCACGCAGCCGAGGCACTCTACTTCCAAACCGAGTTTCCCGATGGCGTCTATGCCCGCGTCAACGTAGGTGTGGGCTCCACCGACGAGCTTGTCCTTGCGCTGTCCGAGGCGACGCCGGTACTGCAGGAGGGCCTGGGCGCCCCCGACAACGCCAGCTTTGCCGCCTGGGTCGCCACCAACGATATCGTGCGTTCCCAGATCGACGAGCGCATCCTGCGGGCGGCCGAGCAGGGCTTGCCGTTTAAGGGAGGAGACCTCTAATGGATCCGAGCGTCTACATCCCCGCCTACCTGGAGCGCGCCTACGTTGCGTCGCACCCCGAACTCACCGATGCAGCACGCGAGCTTGTCCATAACAACGTGAGCGTCAACCCTCATAAGTATGCGCAGACCGAGCATACCCAAGCGCTGCTGTCCTATGCCGGCGTCCACCGCCACTTGCTCGACGAACTCCATCGCATCGAGGACATGGGCAGCGACGAGGAGTTTGAGCAGACGCGCAACCGCCTGTTCGACGACATGCGCGACGAGCTGCTCAAGATTGTTCGTGTCGATGCGCTGGCCGTCGATGCCCAGTTGCTCGCCATCATCCTGGCGGACACGCCCGTCGATGCCTGCCTGGGCGATCTGATGAAGCTCGAGGCGAGCACGGCCGACTACCTGCAACAGAGCGTGCCCGGGTTCGACATGGAGGCCCCGCACTACTGGGCCAACAAGGTGCTGGCAGACGGCGTGACGGCGGCCGATCTCACCGTAAGCGAGCCGGCTCTTATCGGGTGGCTCCACACGCTCGAGGCCATCTCGCAGCTGTGCATGGCGAGCGCTCGCTACCGTGCTGCCGCCAACTACGCCCGCCGCGTCCTTAAGGCGGAAGGCTATCCCACCCGAGCTGCAGGCACCGTGCTACTCGCCCTCGCTCGCCTAGAAGACGAGGACGGCTTTTTTGCCCTGGCCCACCAGCTCGAGGAGCAGATGGGGGCCGATACCCTCGAGAACTCCCCCTGGTACCTGCTCGCCCGCACGATCTTGCTGTTCAAAACGACAAGATGCGCCCGGCGACACGCGCGCTGCGTGAGTTTGCCAACCGCTGCGAGGGCGGCGCGTTCTTTTGCTGAACCCCATGTATCAGACGCCGTATCTTCCCGTGCCGGTCCCGAACCGCACGGACCCCTGGGACCTTTCGCATCAGGCAGTTTCGGAGGCCGACGGCATCATCTCGGATACTCCCGACTTTGACCCCCTGGGCCAGCGCTTGCGAAGACGTATCGCAGCTTGCCCAGGAATTTGCGCGCCGCTACGGCTTTTAACGGCACAAACGTCACGACCATGTCATTCACGTTAGGAACGGCTTCATGAACTTCCGCTCATCTCTCGCCTGCACCTCGAGCGATATCGCCCGCTGGGGACTGCGCTCCGTCCTTAAGCGCCAGGGCGGCGTACTCCCCGGCCGTATCGCCATGAAGATCGACCCCGAGCTGCTAAGCGACCTCGCGGGCCTTGTCGACCGCAGCGTGGTGATCACCGGCACCAACGGCAAGACCACCACCTCCAACCTCATCGCCGATGCCGTTGCCGCCAGCGGCGCCACCGTGGTATGCAACCGTGCCGGAAACAACATGGAGCCGGGCGTGGTGGGCGCGTTGCTCGAGGCGCGCGGCAACCTTAAGCGAACCGCCAGCAGCAAGCGCGTAGGCGTCTTTGAGTGCGACGAGCTCTACACGGTGCGCGTCCTGCCCAAGCTCAAGCCGACCTACTTTGTGCTGCTCAACCTGTTCCGCGACCAGCTGGACCGCTACGGTGAGATCGACCACACCCAGGACGTCATCGCCCACGCGCTGGAGCTTTCGCCGACAACGACGCTCATCTATAACGCCGACGACCCGCTGTGCGCCGCGATCGCCGCGCGCGTTCCCAATGCAAGCATCGCCTTTGGCATCGACGGCGCCACCGACACCGAGTCTGACCGCATTAGCGACTCGCGCTTTTGCTCGCAGTGCAACACCCCGTTGGAGTACGACTACGTGCAATACGGCCAGCTCGGCGCCTATCATTGTCCTTCGTGCGGCTGGAGTCGCCCAGCGCTGCTCCGTCGCGTGACAGGCGTTGAGCTCACCTGCGACGGCTACGGCTTTGACCTGAACTTTGGACCCAATACCGACGCACCCGCAACGCACATCGCCACGCGCTACAACGGCTTGTACATGGTCTACAACGTTGCCGCCGCCTTCTTTGCGGCGCGCGAGCTGGGCGTGGACGCGGCGCATCTGCAGCCCACGCTCGATGCCTACGTCCCCGCCGGCGGGCGCATGGGCCGCTGGGAAATCGCTGGCCGTACCGTCGAGGCAAATCTGGCCAAAAATCCCGTGGGCTTCGATCGCCAGATCCAGTCCATTAAAACGGCAGGCGGCAGGCTCTGCGCCTTCTTCCTGAACGACAACGACGCCGACGGCCACGATGTATCGTGGATCTACGACGTCGACTTCGAGCGCATCGCCGATACCCCAGGTCTTATCGCCTTTGTCGGGGGTACACGCGCGCACGATATGCAGGTACGCCTGAAGTACGCCGGCATCGACTCCGCCATCATCTCGAATATCGAGCAGGCGATCGGTGCCGTGGCGGACGAGGAGGCTGGTGATACTTTCTACGCCGTCGCCAACTACACGGCCTTCCCGCCGCTGATCAAGGAGCTCGACGAGCTTAAGGGCACCGATGCGAGCTCGGTCGCCTCCCACGCCGTAACGCGCGCCGATGGCAGCGCTGTCCCCACCGACATTGCGCCGGTCGAGCTTTCGCGCCCGCTACGCATCGTCTACCTGTATCCCGATGCCCTCAACCTCTATGGCGACGGCGGCAACGTCATTGCCCTCGAGCGCCGCTGCGCCTGGCGTGGCATCCCCGTGCGCGTGGACGAGGTCCGTATGGGCGAGTCGCTCGATCTCACCGACGCCGACATCGTCATGATGGGCGGTGGCTCCGACCGCGATCAGCTGGCCGTGGCACACGAGCTGTTCGCTCAAAAAGACAAGGTCGCGGCCTATGTTGAGGATGGCGGCTCGCTGCTCGCTATCTGTGGCAGCTATCAGCTGCTCGGCCGTTCGTACTATATGGGCGAGAATCGCATCGAGGGCCTGGGCGTCATTGCCGCCGAGACCGTGCGCGGCTCCGACCGTCTGATCGGCAACGTCGCCGTCAAGACCGACCTGTCACCCGAGCCCTTTGTGGGATTCGAGAACCACGGCGGCCGCACCCTGCTCGATGCAGAGGCCACGCCGCTCGGAACGTCCGTCGTCACGGGTACCGGTAACAACGGCGACGATGGCTTTGAGGGCATCATCTACAAGGGCGTCATCGGCACGTACCTACACGGACCGGCACTGCCCAAGAACCCCGAGCTCGCCGACTGGCTCATCGCCCACGCTCTCGAGCGCCGTGGCGATGCACGGGCCACCGCTCTGCTGCCGCTCAAGCCCCTCGACGACACTTACGAGCACGCCGCCCACGACGCCGCGATGAAGCTCCTCCTCTAACGCCCCGCCACCACAAAGGGGACAGGCACCTTTGTGGTGGTTTTGACCTGCCACGGCAGTTTGTCTCAATCTGTAACATCTAGACCGTTAAAAGTCGTCTTACTGTTACAGATTGAGATATTCGTCCCGACGCCCGCCGTTTGTCTCGATCTGTAACAGATAGAGCCGATTTGCCCGCCCAGATGTTACAGATTGAGATATTTGAATATCGGAATAGAAACCCACTCCTGTGTGGTGGTTTTTCAATCTGCCAACGATATGTGAACGGATAGAAAAGTCTGCTATACTTTTTCCCGCTGTCCCCATCGTCTAGCGGCCAAGGACGCCACCCTTTCAAGGTGGATATCGCGGGTTCGAATCCCGCTGGGGGCACCACAGAATCTGAGAAGCCCGTTGCCAATTCGGTAGCGGGCTTTTTGCTACCCATGCGCCGGGATTCGAACCCGACAGGGTGCGGAGCTGAGGAAACGCGCAAGCGTTTTCCAGCGCAGCACGCAAGGAGCGGAGCGACGCAGCGGAAGCGAGCGGCGGAAGCCGCACGCGGACATCCCGCTGGGGGCACCAACTTTAAAATGTTCGAACCCGCCGGATGTAAGGTCCGACGGGTTCGTTCTTTTTGCCGTTATAAGACGAAAAGTACTCAACGCCCTTGCGCTAGATAAACAGCTCGCACTCCTTCCGCTCGGCACAAACTTTGCTCAACATCTTGGTAGTCGCAGAGAGCATGACGGGATTTACCGCGCGAGCGCCCCACGGACATACGGCAATGCAGCGCATGCAGGAAATGCAGGCCTTTTTGTCCACCCGCTTGGGATCGTCTTTATCGATAGCGCCAACGGGACACACTGCGGCGCAAGCCCCGCAGGCGGTGCACTCCTTTGTGGCCTTAGGCACCATACCGGTGCCCCCGGCCTTCTTATAGGGACGATTGCCCGGAATAGCCGGCTCAGAAGCATCTCCCGCAGATATCTTTTGCTGAATCTGATTCGCAAACCCAGCGAGCTGCGCCGCGTCCTGTGGGTCTGGCCGACCGGCTGCAAACTGGCGAACAATAGAATGCTCGGCGATGGCAGAAACCGCCGCGATCACCCGAAAGCCCGCGCCCTTTGCCGCATCCTCAAGCTCGACCAGCGTGTCCTCATACGCGCGGTTTCCGTAAACACAAACCAGAACCGCCTGCGCACCGTTTCCCCGCATCATACCCAAGCGCTCCGCAGCCACAGCCGGGACTCGCCCGCCATACGAGGGTACCGCGATCACGGCTACATCCTCTTTTGTCATCGCAACCGTGCGAAAACCAAGCCCGCTATCGGTCAGATCTACAGCAACGGTTTCCCCTTCCAACGCATTGGCAATGTAGCCAGACGCCTTTTCCGTTCCGCCGGTCGGGCTAAACACGATATCGAATACCTTCATCGGATAATCCTCCCCTTTATGAACAAACGGCCGAAACGTCCGCGTGCCAAAACAGGTTACAACTTTTAAGATGCCCCGCGTGAAACGCCCGCTCGGCTGCAAGTTCAAAGCAGGTCAAAGCGGCAAAAAAGAAGGGGCCTCACACAGGCGAGACCCCTTCACACGCAAAATCAAACGTGTCTGTTACACATAGAACAGAATGTCGTCGTAGGTCGGGACCGGCCAGTAGTCGGCGGCCACGATCTCCTCCATGGCATCCACGGCGGCGCGCAGCGTATCCATAGCGGGAACGACCTCGTGCGCGTACACGTTGGCCTGCTCCTGACCATCGAGGGCTTCGGCCTTCTGATGCACGGCATCGAGCGCCTTGATGGAGTCGTTGATGGCGGTGATACCGTTGCAGAGCTTGTTGAGCGTGTTCTGCTCGCACTGCATGGCGGCCTCCGCACCAGCGGCACGAATAGTCTCAAGGCCCTTAGCGACCTTGGTGGCATAGGCAGTAATGACCGGGCGATAGGTACGACGCGCCTCGCGAACCATCGTGGTGGCCTCGATGTTCATGAGCTTGTTGTACTTCTCGAGCTTGCAGTCGTAGCGGCACTGGGCCTCGGCCTTGGTCAGGACACCCGTCTCCTCAAAGAGCGCAATGGCCTTATCGGAAACAAAGGCGGGCAGGGCGTCGGCCGTGGTCTTGTTGTTGGCAAGGCCGCGCTTCTCGGCCTCAACGGGCCACTCGTCGGAGTAGCCATCGCCGGAAAAGAGGATGCGCTGGTGGTCGGTCAGGACCTTCTTGCAGTACTCGAGCGCGGCGTCCTGGAACTCATCCTCGGGCGTACCCTCAAGCGCGTCGGCGAAGGACTTGAGCGACTTGGCCACGGCGGCATCGAGCACCAGGTTGGAGTCGGAGACGTTCTGCTCGGAGCCGCAGGCACGGAACTCGAACTTGTTGCCGGTGAAGGCAAACGGGGAGGTGCGGTTGCGGTCGGTGTTGTCCTGCATCAGCTTGGGCAGGGTATCGGCGCCCAGGTCGAGCACGCCGCGCGTGGCATGGACGGAAGCCTTGCCATCGATGATCTTCTCGACGACCTCGGTAAGCTGGTCGCCCAGGAAGATGGACATAATCGCCGGAGGAGCCTCGTTGGCGCCCAGACGATGATCGTTGCCGGCCGAGGCAACGGAGGCACGCAGGAGCTCCTGATAGTTATCGACGGCCTCGATCACCGCGGTGAGGAAGACGATGAACTGCAGGTTGTCGAGCGGGGTGTCGCCCGGATCGAGCAGATTCTCGGACTCGGTGCCAAGCGACCAGTTGTTGTGCTTGCCCGAACCGTTGATGCCCTCGAAGGGCTTCTCGTGCAGCAGGCAGACCAAGTCGTGGCGGGAGGCGATGAGCTTCATCTTCTCCATCATGACCAGATTCTGGTCGATGGCCTCGTTGACCTCGCCATAGACCGGTGCGAGCTCATGCTGGCAGGGAGCAACCTCGTTGTGCTTGGTCTTGGCGGGAATGCCAAGCGCCCACAGTTCATCGTCCAGGTCCTTCATATAGGCCGAGACGGTGGGGCGGATAGCGCCAAAGTAGTGCTCCTCGAGCTCCTGGCCCTTGCAGGGAGCGGCACCAAAGAGGGTGCGGCCGGTGATGACCAGGTCCTTGCGCTTGCGATAGGCGTCCTTCTTGATCAGGAAGTACTCCTGCTCGTCGCCCACGGAAGGAACGACCTTCTTGGGGGTCTTGCCAAACAGCGCCAAAACGCGCTTAGACTCACGCGAGAGCGCGGTCATGGAGCGCAGCAGAGGGGTCTTCTTGTCCAGGGCCTCGCCCGTGTAGGAGCAGAAAGCCGTGGGGATGCACAGGACATCGTCCTTGATAAAGGCGGGGCTGGTGGGATCCCAAGCGGTGTAGCCACGGGCCTCGAAGGTGGCACGCAAGCCGCCGTTGGGGAAGCTGGAGGCGTCCGGCTCGCCCTGGATGAGGTTCTTGCCCGTAAACTTGGTAATGGCGGTGCCGTCGTGGTTGGGCTCCAGGAAGCTGTCGTGCTTCTCGGAAGTAATGCCCGAAAGCGGCTGGAACCAGTGCGCGTAGTGCGTCGCGCCCTTGGAGATGGCCCAGACCTTCATGGCATGGGCAACGGCGTTGGCCACATCCAGGTCGAGCGGCTCACCGCCCTCGAGGGTTGCAGCAAGGCGCTTCCAAATGTCCTTGGGGAGGTAGTCCTTCATGACTTCCTCAGAGAACACCATGGTCCCGAAGCGGTCAGTAAGTTCGGCCATACGGAACTCCCTTCGTATCGGCACCGCGTGAGAAGCGGTGTTGATTACTAACGAACGAGTCATAGCTTAGACTCGCCGTGTTTCCGCGACATTACCGTTATGTTGCTGTCGCGAAACCAATCAATGAGGTTACCCTATCGAGGCGGCGTTGCCACCCTCAACAGCCAATCAACTGCATAAATTGCAGACCTCTCCCCATGGTTTAAGGGTAGTCAATTTGGGACGGGGCTTTATTAACTGGTATTTCGCATCAGATACCATTCAATATAGCCCCATCCTACATTGACCGCCCTGTTATAGGAAATGTCGATAGCGAAGCATTTTCGATTGGTATCCCCAAATAGCGAGTGAAATTCCATCGTGGCACAGTGGTGCTGTAGAATCCTTACAACGCATCACACTATTACGTATCTAGAGGAGCACGATATGCGCGTCGACGAGCTTTTTAAGCAGGCAGCATCCCAGGGCACCGCACCCGTTTCGTTTGAGATGTTCCCGCCCAAGGGCGAGCTGACCTTCGACACGGCTCGCAAAGTGGCAGGCAATCTGTGCAAGCTTTCGCCGAGCTTTGTCTCGGTCACCTGCTCTGCCGGCGGCTCAGGCAACGGTGCCACCACCGCCCCCATCGCGCATATGATTACGAGCGAATTCGATACGCCCTCGGTGGCGCACCTCACCTGCGTGGGCCGCACGCATGCCGATATCGCCGCCAAGATCGACGAGTACCGCTCCGCCGGCGTTGAAAACATCCTGGCCCTGCGCGGTGATCTTCCCGCTGGCGCGACCGAGGACGACAAGCCCGCCTCGGACTACGCCTACGCCCGCGACCTCATCCCCGAGCTCGTCGACGCCGGCTTTTGCGTGGGCGCCGCAGCCTACCCCGAGGGCCACATTGCCTGTGAGGATCTCAACGCCTCGGTCGAATACCTCAAGCAAAAACAGGACGCCGGCGCGAGCTTCTTTGTGACGCAGCTCTTTTTTGACAACGAGTGCTTCTACCGTTTTCGCGAGCTTGCCGACAAGGCCGGTATCACCGTGCCCATTACCGCGGGCATCATGCCGTTTATGGGCAAGTCGCAGATTAGCCGCATGGTCTTTATGTGCGGTGCGTCGCTGCCCTCCCCCGTCATCAAGATTCTCGCCAAATACGAGAACGACCCCGAGAGTCTGCAGGCAGCCGGTGTAGATTATGCCGCCCGTCAGCTTTGCGACCTCAAAGAGCACGGTGCCGACGGTCTGCACCTGTACACTATGAACCGTCCTGCGATCGCCGCAACCATTATGGAGCGCCTGGGGTAATGGAAAAACCGCACATCGATACAACCGTTGTTGAAGTGCCGGCCGACCTTGCGTCGCCGGCGCTTTACCGTATCGACGCTGCTCACCACCCTCGTGTCGACCGTGCCGAGATGCTGCGGTATCTGGGCTACGGCGGTCAGCAGATTGAGCCCGAGCTGTCGCAGCGTATTGAGCTTGTCATTGAGCGTCTGGAGCTGGATATTGAACCCCGTGGCGTGCGCCGCGTGTTTGCCGTCGATGCCACGGGAGTCGATGAACAGGGCGATCCTTGCATTCGCTTGGTCGGCACCAACGTTGAGCTGCGCGGTCGCGATATCTATCGCCACCTCAAAGACGCCCGCTTTGCCGCACTCATGGCATGCACCCTCGGCATGGACGCTGAGCGTCGTCTGCGCACCACGGGAGCCCAGCAGCCCCTGGAGGGAGCCGTGCTCGACGCCGCGTGCTCTGCCTATGTAGAAGCCGCCGTCGAGCAGATGGACCAGCAGGCCAAGGCTACGGCCGCCGCACACGGACTCGCCGGCAACTGGCGCTTTAGTCCCGGCTACGGCGACTGCCCGCTTACGGCCCAGCGCTCAATCGTTGCTGCGCTCAACGCTACGCGGCTCATCGGGCTTACCGTCACGCCTACCAGCCTGCTCATGCCCACAAAGAGCGTGACCGCGGTGATCGGTCTGTTTGACGGCGAGGTCCACGACGCCCAGAGCCGCCCCACCTGCAATATCTGCCGCATGCGCGAGCACTGTCGCTTCCGCGCCGCCCACACCACCTGCTATTCCAGCCATTAGGAGCCCTCGATGTTTACTCCGCTTATCACTCATGATCTGGACGGCGCCGCGCTGGCGGCGCCCGTTGATGCCGCACGCCGCAATGGCGCTGTATACAAGACGCGCACAATCGACGACCTTCGCATTAAGGACGATCGCCTGCGCGCCGCCATCGAGGGCACGGGGCACCTGCTGTTCGACGGCGGCATGGGCACCATGCTGCAGGCGGCCGGCATGAAAGCCGGCGCCCTGCCCGAGCTGCTCAACTTTGAGGAGCCTCAGGTCATTACCGACATTCAGCGCCAATACGTCGAGGCTGGCTGCGACGTGATCACCGCCAACACCTTTGGTGCCAACGCCCACAAGCTCGACGGCGCCGCCACCGTGGCAGATGTCTTTGCCGCCGCTGTCGCCTGCGCCCGCGCGGCCGGTGCCCACTACGTCGCCGGCGATATCGGCCCCATCGGCGCGCTGCTTCGCCCCTTGGGCACCCTGAGCCTTCGACGAGGCCTATGACCTCTTTGCCGAGGAAGTGCGCGCCGGCGTCGCGCGGGCGTGGACCTCTTTATTATCGAGACCATGACCGACCTTGCCGAGATCAAGGCGGCCGTCCTCGCCTGCCGCGAGAACTCCGATCTGCCCGTCTTTGCCACCATGACCTTTGAGGAAGACGGCCGTACCTTCCTGGGAACGAGCCCCGAGGTCGCCGCCATCACCCTCGACGCCATCGGCGCCGATGTTTTGGGCATCAACTGCAGCCAGGGCCCGGCCGAGCTCCGAGGACTCGCCGCGCGTATGCTCACCGTCACCGACAAGCCCGTTATGGTGCAGGCCAATGCGGGACTGCCCCGCGTGGACGATGACGGCAATACCGTCTTTGACATCCAGGCACCCGAATACGCCGAGGCCGTCGCCGGCATGATTGAGGACGGCGTGAGCGTCGTAGGTGGCTGCTGTGGCACCACGCCCACGCACATGGCGGCACTTCGCACCCTCATCGACAACCACACGCCCAGCCCGCGTCACCGCAAGCCCAGTATGTCGGTCACGAGCGCCCAGACGGTCGTGGACCTCCCCTGCGACGGCCACAAGATCGCCGTCATCGGCGAGCGCATCAATCCCACCGGCAAAAAGCGCCTGCAACAGGCCCTGCGCGACGGTGACCTGGACTACGTCGTGAGCCAGGGCATCAGCCAGCAGGAACAGGGCGCCGACATCCTGGACGTCAACGTAGGCCTGCCCGAGATCGACGAGGTCAAGATCATCCAGCAGGCGACCGAGCAGCTCCAGGGCTCCACGCTGCTGCCGCTGCAGATCGACTCCACCGACCCCGCAGCCGTCGAGGCAGCCGTGCGCCGCTACGCCGGCAAGCCCATCATCAACTCGGTCAATGGCAAACAGCAGATCATGGATGAGATCTTCCCGCTGGTCGCCCACTACGGCACCAACGTCGTCGGCCTCACGCTCGACGAAGGCGGCATTCCCGATACCGCCGAGGCTCGCTTCGCCATCGCCGAGCGCATCGTGGCCGAGGCCGCCCGCTACGGCATCGGCCCGGACCGCATCCTCATCGACTGTCTGGTCATGACCGCCTCGACCAATCAACGCCAGGCTGAACAGATCCTGCGCGCCATGTCCCTGTGCAAGGAGCGCCTGGGCGTCAAATGCGCGCTCGGCGTGTCGAACATCAGCTTTGGCCTGCCTGCCCGCCGCTGCTGGGCTCGGTCTTTTTGGCTGCCGCTTTTGGTGCAGGTCTGGACGCCCCCGATCATGAACCCAGGTTTCCAAAGCGCTTTATGGATACCGTCTACAGCTATCGCGTCTTGAGCGTTGAGGACGAGGGCTCGACCGGATACATCGAGCGCTACGCCGGCTGGACCGATCCGTACAAGATCGCCGCTAACCCGGCAGCGGCTCAGGCCGCATCGACCGACACTGTGCCTACTGCTGGCACCACCGGCACTGACGGCAACGACGACCCGATTCGTCGCATGGTCGTCTCGGGCCGCAAAGGTGAGATCGCGGCCGAGACCGAGCGTCTGCTGGCAGATCACGACGCCATGGACCTCATCAACAACCACTTTATCCCCGCCCTCGACGAGGTCGGAGTCCTCTTTGACCAGGGCAAGTTCTTCTTGCCGCAGCTCATGGCCTCGGCCGAGGCCGCGCGCGTGGGCTTTGACACCATCAAGCGCCTGATGCCCGCCGGCGAGATTGCCGACAAGGGCAAGATCTGCGTGGCCACCGTCAAGGGCGACATCCACGACATCGGTAAGAATATCGTCAAGATGCTGCTCGATAACTACGGCTACACCGTCTTTGACCTAGGCCGCGACGTCGACCCGCAAGAGGTGCTCAAGACCGTGCGGGAGCGTGACATCAAGCTCGTCGGCCTCTCGGCGCTTATGACCACCACGGTCGTCGCTATGGAGGAGACCATCAAGCTGCTTCATGCCGAGGTTCCGGGCGTCAAGATCATCGTAGGCGGCGCCGTACTCACCCCCGAATACGCCAAGCAGATCGGCGCGGACTACTACGCCAAAGACGCCGCCGAAAGCGCACGTATCGCCGAAGAGGTCTTTGGGCAGTAACACAACGGAAACAACCGAGCACCAAAACGTGCCGCATGCGCCACTTGGCACGTGCGGCACGTTAAAATAGACAAGACTATGCTCGTTTGGCAGATAGGAGCGCAAGGATGGCGATCACGCCCGCAGAAATCGCGGAAACCCGCGGCATGGTTGAGGAGCAGAACCTCGACATCAGAACCATCACCATGGGCATTTCTCTCATGGGTTGCGGTGACGAGAACCTCGACCGCATGTGCACAAAGATCTACGACCACGTGACGCACACGGCTGAGCACCTGGTCGAGACCGCCGAGAACCTCGAGCGCGAGTACGGTATCCCCATCGTCAACAAGCGCGTTTCTGTCACCCCGGTGGCGCAGATCGCCGCATGCTGCAAGGATGAGGACCTCACCCCCATCGCGCATGCCCTCGACCGCGCGGCCGAGACGCTCGGCATCGATTACCTGGGCGGCTTCTCCGCGCTCGTCCAGAAGGGCATCGGCGACGCCGACCGCCGCGTCATCCAGTCCATCCCACAGGCGCTCGCTACCACCAGCCGCGTCTGCTCCAGCGTCAACGTTGCCAGCCTGCGCGCCGGTATCAACATGGATGCCGTGCTCATGGCGGCTCAGACCATCATCGATGCCGCCAAGCTTACGGCAGATGAGGATTCCGTTGGCGCCTCCAAGTTTGTATGCTTTGCCAACATGGTCGAGGACTCCCCGTTTATGGCGGGCGCCGTCCACGGCGGTGGCGAGGCCGACGCCGTCATCAACGTAGGCGTTTCGGGCCCCGGCGTTATGGCCGCAGCTCTGGAGACGCTGCCCGACTCCGCATCGATGATGGAAGTCGCCGAGAAGATTAAGCAGACCGCCTTTAAGATCACCCGTGCCGGCGAGCTCATGAGCCGCGAGGCCGCCCATCGCCTGGGTGTCGAGAAGGGCATTGTCGACCTGTCGCTGGCGCCTACGCCTGCCGTCGGCGACTCCGTCGCGCGCATCCTCGAGATCATCGGCGTGGGCACCTGCGGTGGCCCCGGCACGACCTGCGCGCTCGCCATGCTCAACGATGCTGTCAAGAAAGGCGGCGTCATGGCCAGCTCCAGCGTGGGAGGCCTCTCCGGTGCCTTTATCCCCGTGTCCGAGGACGCCGGCATGATCGCCGCCGTCGAGGCTGGCGCGCTTTCGCTCGAGAAGCTCGAGGCCATGACCTGCGTGTGCTCCGTTGGCCTGGACATGATCGCCATCCCCGGCGACACCCCGGTCGAGACCATCGCCGGCATCATCGCCGACGAGATGGCCATCGGCGTCATCAACAATAAGACCACGGCCGTGCGCGTGATTCCCGCCATCGGCAAGGGCGTGGGCGACTGCGTTGAGTACGGCGGCCTGTTTGGCCGTGCGCCCATCATGCCGGTGAACCCCAACGCCGGCACCGTGCTTGCCCACCGTGGTGGACGTTTCCCAGCGCCGCTGAACTCGCTGAAGAACTAGCTGAGGGTTCGGGCGAG
>ENA-OQKA01000117-OQKA01000117.1-human-gut-metagenome-genome-assembly--contig:-NODE-117-length-24722-cov-6.967636_pt1 | contig 24722 bp, 31 predicted proteins | sample MGYA00242644_ERZ504789 | MGnify/ENA primary metagenome ERZ504789 (study PRJEB26092, sample SAMD00036423) | human gut metagenome | host: Homo sapiens | study: EMG produced TPA metagenomics assembly of...
AAGTGATGTTGTTGCTCTGCGTAAGAACATCGTAGATCATATTTTAGCGTATATAACATCTATAAATGGCTATGAGTAAAATATTTGCTATCTTTCCAATAGATAAGAGTAGTAATACTACTTTTCTTAATCGTATTCATACTTTTTTGACCTCAAATTTAGAAAGTGATTGGCATTGTTATAAAGTGCACTTTTCAAATGAAGAGCATGAGGATTGCATAAAACAATCGAGTGGTAGCCGTTTTATCTTTTTCATGGGACACGGTGGTGAGACCAAACTACATGGTGCCTGTGCTGTGTATGGGGAAATGTCCGTGGATGTAGCTGCAAGTAGTGAAAATACTAATTTTTTCAATAAAGAGGTGTTCATTGATGCAAGTAACATTGCTGCATTTAAGGGGAAAGTCTTCTTTTGCTTTTCATGTAATTCAAACAGAAATTCCCCAAAAAGTCTTGCTAGATTAGCAATAGAAGCTGGAGTTAAAACCTTTGTGGGATTTGGAAATATTCCTACGGATTACGAAGAACAGGCAAATTTTTCGAAGAGGTGCATTGCAATATATAAAGGAAAGATAGTAAAAATCATAAAATATGCATTGTATTATGCTTTTACAAGTGAACAGACTGTAGAAGGACTGGTACAAATTATAAAACTATTGACTTCTAAAGAGATACAAAGTTTAAGAATGCATAAGCCTTTTCATGGGGAGAAGGAAGTTGTTGAGCAATTATACAAATTCAAAAATGAAATAAAGATATTTGGGGATAAATACGCTAAACTGTATTGATTGTTTTCTCTAGCCTGCTGTACTTCCCTGAAAAAGGTTGTCACTTAGGTACAAACAGAAGTGACAATGAAACGTAAAACAAAAATTGAACGTGTGTATAATTGGTAAGTAAGTATTCTTTTACCTTTGCACCCGGAATCACGAAAGCCAAAGTTGGTTAATGGGTGTTAAGATGTACTAGTAAGTGTTCTGGATATTCTCTATTCACCGATTCAGTCCTTCGCCTACCACCATTCTTTCTTGATTCCATTAAATTCTAAAATGTTAATAATATGGATGAAGAACTGTATTTTGGCGTAGATGTCTCCAAGAAGACACTTGATCTGGCTTATTATGATGGTGAAACAATTGATTGGAAGAATGCTCATATTAAGGTGAGCAATGATGATGCTGGGTTCAAAAAGATTGGCTCTTGGGTCGCAAAGGTAGGAAAAGACTTTGTAACCTTTGTGAGGATTCCTTTACAATTGAATGGCTTTTGTGGATGAAGATGAAAGAAAGATGAGGATATTACAGCAGATTTTTGAATCAAATATCTTTTGGAACTATATCGTAGCGAATAGCAAGCCATATTCTTTTGGCTATTATTCATTGAATGGGTCCAATATTAAGAACTTTGGAATTTCAATATTTACAGAAAAGGACACGATAATGTTCGTATCAATGACTGCATATACCATTGCGTCCTTTTCTTAATCGTCTGACTTCTCTGATTTCTTCATTAATCTCATCAGGTGACATATCAATGTTATTCTCTCTAGCTGTGTCATACATGTATTGGAACGCAGCCTTTGTTTTTGCAGTCACTTTATCATCTTCTTCATTCTTTGCCTGAATGGAGAATGGAATGCTCTTACTGCGAATTACTGCCTTTACAAAGATGTTGATGGCGGTATTCGCACTCATACCGAATTGTTCGCAGAGTTTATCAAACTGTGCTTTCTGCTGATTGTCCATACGGACTGTCATTGCTGTCTGTGCCATAAGCCGATAATTATAAAGTTATACATTTTGACTGCAAATATACATCATAATGGCGTAAAATGGCACAAGATGGCTTATAGTTTAACAAAGATTAAACTTTAGGATGTAACCGCCCTCCGGTGCTCAGAACCGCTTCGCTCTAAGGTTGGCGGGGCATCAAAGCCCTCGCCGTGTTTGTGCGGGCTGGGACCGCCTGGGGAAAGCAGTTTATAGTTTACAGTTGATTTTTTAGTAATTTGCTGATAACTTGCAGATTTCTTGTGATTTTCTTGGTGGTTTCGAAGAAAAAGCGTATTTTTGCGGCAGAAGGTGTGTCCTGAGACAGAATGAAGTCTGATATTGGCTATATTTGATAAATTTCTGTTGTAACTTCTAAAGAGATGGTGGCAGACCCACCGCATTCGGCATGCAGGTGCTGATTGCAAACCACTTTGTGTTGCTCTGATGGAAACAGAAGGGTAGTGAACGACAATTGAAAGCCTTCCGTAAGGATGGCAAGGTATGTGTCAAGGAGATGAACGAAAGTGAACCATTGATGAAGCATCGTTAGCAAATTTAGCATGTCACATCAGAACCAAGGTCTTTTCTACATCTTGGGATAATGGCAGAGGAAACCTGTTTACTGTCTGCTGGGTGTGCGGTGTAAAGGTGGCATGAACTTGACATGGGCTCTTTGGAGGAACAGGAGAAATAGGCATGGAATGCCAAGGGAAAATGCTGAGAGCCGTTAAACGCAAGGCAGAAAGTACCGATGTCCATGTCTGTGGCGGACTACCTTGTAGTAGTGTTGAAGTCTCTGTAATGGGGATGGAGCGAAGGGGGTAGCGTGCTTAGCCAAATTTAAAGTCCAACTTAAGAAATTGAGGATGAAACAATGAACGAGGCAAAACCTTTTGTAATAGACAAACGATTGGTGTGGGAAGCTTACCACAAGGTGAAGGAAAACAAGGGTAGTGCGGGTATCGACAAGGTTGACCAAAAGACATTTGATAAAGAAATGTCCAAGAACCTTTATAAGATATGGAATCGCATGAGCTCTGGTTGCTACTTTCCCAAAGCGGTGAAGCTGGTAGAAATACCAAAATCCAATGGTGGAACTCGCCCTCTGGGCATACCAACTATTGAAGGAAGATAGAATAGCGCAGCAGGTAGTAGTATCAGTACTGACTCCTATACTCGAACCTATTTTCAAGGAAGATTCCTATGGCTATCGTCCAGGTAAGGGAGCGCACCAAGCCGTAGCCAAGGCTAAGGAGCGCTGCTATGTGAATCCCTGGGTGCTTGATATGGACATCAGTAAGTTCTTCGACACAATCAATCATGAATTGCTGATGAAGGCTGTCCGCAAGCATACAGAGGAGAAATGGGTACTTCTATACATTGAGCGATGGCTCAAAGTTCCCTATCAGACATTGAAAGGTGAAGTGATAGAGCGAACGATGGGAGTTCCCCAAGGTTCTGTGATAGGTCCGGTTTTGGCAAACTTATTCCTTCATTACGTCTTTGATGAATGGATGTCGCGTAACTATCCAACGATTCCGTTCGAGCGTTATGCTGATGATACCATCTGTCACTGCGTATCGGAGAAGCAAGCCCAGTTCTTGAAAGCAGTTCTAATGAAACGCTTTGAAGAATGTGAATTGAAACTGAATGAGGAGAAGACAAAGATAGTCTATTGTAAGGATAGCAATCGAAGCGGTGACTCGGAGCATACTTCCTTTGACTTTCTAGGCTTTACCTTCAGACCTAGAGGTGCAAGAAACAGAAAGACGGGTCAAAACTTTACTGCTTTTCTCCCTGCAATAAGCAGGAAGTCGATGAAGAGGATTAAAGAAGCCGTAAGGGCTTGGAAACTGAATCGTAAGACTTTTGCTTGTCTGCTAGACATAAGCAATGAAGTTGATACGCAGATTAGTGGATGGATGAACTACTATATGAAGTTTGGTAGGTCTGAGTTCCGCAAGGTGTTGAATTACATCAATGAACGACTACCCCGTTGGGTGATGCGTAAGTACAAACGCTTCTCCAAGGGTAAGAAGTTAGGCAGAGCGTATGAATGGCTTGTAGAATATGCGGCACATAACAGAAATGAGTTTTCACACTGGGTGAAGGGATTTGTACCCTATCCACGTCTAGGTTAATAAAGAATATAAACTAAGAAACAAAAGAGTTAAGTACGAAGAGCCGTGTGATGGGAGACTGTCAAGCACGGTTCCGAGAGAAGGGAGGGTGAAACTCCCTCCACTTACTCGACTGTTAAATATAGAAGGATTTGATTATGAGAAGTATGAATAAAATGTCGGCGGAGGATATCGCTAAGCTTAAGGCGGTAGCTTTGTATGTCTTAGACAAATGTGGTGAAACGGATTTCATTCATTTGTTTAAGATTATCTATTTTGCGGAAAGGAATCTCTATGCAAAATATGGTCAACATTTAGTTAAGGATACTTTTATCGCCATGGAACACGGACCGGTTCCCTCTCATCTTTATGATGCCTTGAAATTAATGAATGGCAAGGGAAACAATAAGGATGTCAAAGCTATTAGCGATTCTTTGTTACCTGCTGGTGGGGAATGCGCTTGGTTTTTTGTGAAAGCTGGCGAAAAGCCTGACTTGGACGAATTGAGTAAAGCTGAGATAGAAGCGTTGGATGCTGCCATTGATAAATACAAAGATATGGATACCAAGACTTTGTCTGAGCTATCTCATGATTCTGCCTGGCATGAGGCATGGGATAAGAATCATAATGCTGTTATGACCTCTCTGAATATTGCAAAAGCAGGTGATGCTTCTAATGAGTTTTTAGAGTATCTCCAGGAACAGGAATTTATAGATTCTATTTTGGAGGCTTAGGCTATGGTGAACTTCAAAGAATTGCTGGGAAATAATAATCAGCTTCAAAACTTGCTCCTTGATACAGTTGAGGAAGGTGAAGTTTATCGTCTTTGTATGACAAAAGAAGAAGGTATTATTCCTAAAAATAAAGGAGATGAAGGGAGAAAGAAGTTCTTTGTAGTTGTGGGTAAAGACCAAGAAGGAAATGCGATTGGTTTTGTACTTATCAACTCAGAAATCAATAAGCACCTTCCTGAAAGTAGAAGGAAATTGCACTATTTATTGAAGGCTTCTGAGTATGAGTTTTTGGGTGACCAAGATAGATTTGTCGATTGCTCTGATTTTAAAAGAATTTCAAAGGAACGATTTGCAGAATTGTTTTCAATAGATAAGATGAAGGGAAAAATTAATAAGAATGATTTGGTAGAAATAAAAAAGGCTATTTGTTCTTATGAGAATGTTTCCATGAAGTTGTTGAAACGTTTTGGATTGATATAACAGGGAAATTTATTGTGATTTTCTTGGTGGTTTCGTAGAAAAAGCGTAATTTTGGCGGCTGAATGTTGAACTAGAATAAATAGGAGGAAGAATATATGGATACAACAAAGTTAACAAGGGAAGAGGCTCTTCGCCGTTGGAATGCTTCTAAGGAAAACAAACGTAAAATGGTGGAGAAACTGGAGAACTTGGTTCGCAAAAGCTGTCTGGAACGTACTGGTAAAGAGCCTATAGGGGTAGAAGCATGGTAAGTATTCTTTTACCTTTGCACCCGGAATCACGAAAGTCGATGAGGAACAATAAAAATGAATTTAATATTTAGTCAAATTAAGGTATAGCCTCCATTTGCTTGTGCTGATGGAGGGCTAAACTTCGTATTCTTGTTTCAAAATTAGAAAAATGATGCCGCCGTGCAAAGTTACAACATTTTTTTGAGATATGCAATACGGCGTTGAGCGGATACTTACGATGGAAGTGAAATTCTTCGAACCACCTAGTTTTCTCCTTCCAAGGAGAACTCCATAAAGTCTTACTAAGCCTCTCTCTTGCCCAAAGAGAGAGGCTTTTTTTTAGCCATTATGAATGGTTGCGCTCTTTCCTTATTCGTCTGACTTCTCTGATTTCTTCATTGATTTCATCGAGAGTCATTTCAGGAAATTCACCTCTTTCTGCCATAGCCCTAATTTCTGCGAATGCTGCTTTTGCTTTTGCAGTTACTTCGTCTTCTTCCTGCAGGGCTTTCTGCCGGTTATCCTTTAGGATGGTTTCTGATGTCTGTGTCATAAGTTTATCATTATTAACGTTTTACTTTCTGAGTGCAAATATACGGCATTATGGAGGAGAATCGTGCAGAAGGGAGAATCTTTTAATAAAGATTATCTTTAAATGGAATCAGAAGCTTTTTTTGAAAACCTACACGGCTTCCTTACCGTTAAGGAAGGGATTTCTAAAATCATCCCGTCCTTCTTTACCATTAAAGAAGGCTCCACATCTCTCACCAAGCCTCTCTCTTGCCCGAAGAGAGAGGATGTAACCGCCCTCCGGTGCTCGGAACCGCTACGCTATAAGGTTGGCGGGGCATCAAAGCCCTGCGCCATATTGCGGGCTGGGACCGCCTGGGGAATAGTAGTTTATAGTTTACTGTTAATAGTTCACAGTTGATTTTGTAGTAATTTGCTGATAACTTGCAGATTTCTTGTGATTTTCTTGGTGGTTTCAAGAAAAAAGCGTAATTTTGGCGGCATCTAACATAAAATACAAAGGTATGGAAGGAAATAGATATAAAATAACAGAAGATAATGCTGCGGCTGGTATGGTTGCTGAGCCAACTCCGACCGTAAGATCTTCTTTGTCTGTTCAGGAAATGAGACATTGTCTTATGGATGCAATATATTCTTCTAAGGATATTGATAAATTATACACCTGCTTAGTTATTCTTAATGGTAAGCCGGTAAATGAATATCGTAGTAAGTATCGTACTAAGACGGATGCAGAACTTTCCGCAGAGTTGTCACAATTCCCATCTTGGGATGAAATGGAACATCCAGATTTGTCGAATATTGATTATCGACAATATAAGCATAAGAAGTCGCCAAGAACAATTAAAGCAATATCAAAATGGCTGTAACTAGAGTGAATCAAGGAGAAATTGTAGAGGTTCCATTTGAATTGCCTGATGGAAGCATCTTACCACACCCTGCATTGGTTATTTCAAATGAGTATTTACAGGATTATGAAGATGGCTTGTTTTATGCCGTATTGATATCTACAAAAAATCATTATCCTGAATTCACAATACCAATTGAGGATTCTTGGTTAAACAAGCCCTTAAGTAAAAGTTCGTTCTTTGTTACTCATATCATTGACCAGTTTAATGTTGATGAAGTGATGAAACGTAGCAATACGTATTTAAAGGCACGTTACTTTGATTATGTTGTTGATGAAATTATCAAGAATGTAATTGGTGGAAAAGAGGAATAATTGGTTGAGGTACAATGAAGTTTCATTAGATTGGTTGATATTGGAGTTTCCCACGGGATTGTGAGTGTTTGTCGGTAGGTGCATCAGTAAATCACCGTTAGCCCGTATGGCGGTACCTATATAATATATTACCTTTGCATCCGTAATCAAAACAGTTTGATAATGGAAACAAGGGAATATTTCGAAAAACTGATGCAGGATTACAACCAAAATCGTAAAGGTCGTAGCTTGCGCAAGTATTGTAAGGAGGAGACAGTGGATTATGACTGGCTCATTGAGTTTAAGAAATCATATCGTTCAAATCAGCTTCAACCAGATGAAAACAAGAAGCTAGGCGAAGGTGAGTTTATCGCTTTGACAGTTGAGGAGAATTTTGTTCCTGAGAAGTTGAATGACATTAATTTTGGCGATTATATAGAAGATATACTCACCCGACTGATGGAGGGGAGCAAGACTTCATGTCCCTAATCCCATGTAATTATAACTCGAACAAAAAGGTGAATGGCAGGGCTGCCTAATAGGTAGCTCTGGCAATAAAGAGGCGATTGTATAATCGCCTCTTTTTTTTGTATTAGGCGAACATGTAGATTTCAACTTCGTCCTCTTCCTGCAGGGTTTTCTGCCTTGAGATAAAGGGCACGCAGATTTCGCAGATGACGCAGATCTTGACCTGTTCGGTCTGGGATTTTGCAGATTTCGGGAGATTTTGCTGATGACTTGCAGAATTTTTGCTTTTTTCTTGGTGGTTTAGAGAAAAAACGTAACTTTGGCGGCAGAATGTTGAACTAGAATAAATAGGAGACTAGAATTATGTATACAACTGGTAATACAGCAAATATGGTTCTTCCATATTGGAATGAAATCAAGAATTGGAGTCGGGAAGATAGAAGTAATCTTGCCGAATTGATACAGATGTCTCTTTATGATGAGGAAGATGGAAATGATGATTTGATAAATCAGCTGTCACCAGAACTCATGAAAGAGTTGGCGGAATATGCTGTTAAAGAACATCGTGCTGGTCGTTGCTTGACCCAAGAACAAGTAGAAAAATCTGTCATGGAGGCTATGGGATAGAACTGAGATGGTTACCTTTTGCTTCAGAACAACTACGAGCAGATATGCAATATGTTGTTGATAACTTTGGAGAGATAACTGCAAAGAAATCTCTTCGAAGAATTCTTGATAAGGTTAATGAGCTGAGGAAAAATCCTGATATAGGAATTTGGGACAAAAAGTTTTCTTCAGATGGCATTAAGGTTAGGCATCTCAATATTGGTCCTAATATGGTTTTTTATTTGATTGATAGATGTGAAGTGGTTGTTATTGCAGTGATGCATTGCAAACAGTCTTCTTATGTTATCAATCTTTTGAGATATGCAATACGGCGTTGAGCGGATACTTACGATGGGAGTGAAATTCTTCGAACCACCTAGTTTTCTCCTTCCAAGGAGAACTCCATAAAGTCTTACTAAGCCTCTCTCTTGCCCAAAGAGAGGGGCTTTTTATTTAGCCATTATGAATGGTTGCGCTCTTTCCTTAGTCGTCTGACTTCTCTGATTTCTTCATTGATTTCATCGAGAGTCATTTCTGGGAATTCACCTCTTTCTGCCATAGCCCTAATTTCTGCGAATGCTGCTTTTGCTTTTGCAGTTACTTCGTCCTCTTCCTGCAGGGCTTTCTGCCGGTTATCCTTTCGGATGGTTTCTGATGTCTGTGTCATAAGCTTTTCATTATTAACGTTTTACTTTCTGAGTGCAAATATACGGCATTATGGAGGAGAATGGTGAGAAGTGACTCTTGATTTAATAAATATTAAGCTTTTTGGAGGGTCACATCGCTCATCATGAGCATGTATAGGAGTTGTATAAGGTGGGCTGGATTCGCCTTGCTAAAGGTATGTAATACAATACATTGGAGACAGAGGAATATTATTATTCTTTGTCTATTCGCTTTAGTTCTGTTTTCATCTTTTTACCATAGGCTTCGCCTCGTGGAGAAAGATATTGAAAGAATATAGTATCGCCAGAAAACTCAATTTCTAGAGTAAATAGCGCTCTATAGTCTCCTAAACGAATTCTATATATATTACGATACCCAACAAGTTTCTTGCAGTCAGAGATATCTTGAATGCCTTTGGCTGCTTTAACTTCTACTATCGTACGTTTTAAAGAATCGAGCATCTTGCCAGAAAGACGTTTGGAAGCTTTGATAAAGGCTTTGGAAAATTCGACTTTCATACGCCTAACCACTTTTCAAAATCTTCTTGTTCTTCTTTGTTGGCACGGATGAGACCCTCTGGCTGCTCTTTTCTTAATTTGGCATAGAGCTTCGCGTCTTCGTAATCCTCGGCTATACCATTAAGTATATCCTCTATATAGTTTTTGAGGTTGGTTCCCTTCTGAATAGCCATAATGGATAGGGTCTTAAAAGTATCATCTTTTAAGTCGATGATCTTTCTTTTAGAAGGTGTTACTGAAACTGTACTCATAATTGTATTTGTTTAAATGGTTCTATTTTGGTGCAAAGATACATAATATATTCCATATATATGGTATATCTCGATATAAAATTAATAAAGATTAATAGTAGAATGAGAATGAAATAACAGCTTTTTTGCGAATTTCTTGGTATTCTAAAAGATTCCCACAGATTTTTTTGATCTATGCGGTCATTGGAAGTAGGGGTACGCAGATTTTGACCTGTTCGGTCTGGGATTTCGCAGATTTCGGGATAATTTGCTGATAACTTGCAGAATTCTTTCCTTTTTCTTGGTGGTTTCGAAGAAAAAGCGTATTTTTGTGGCAAAGTTGAACGTTTAAAAGGAGAAGATTATGAATATGGTTGCTTTAAGTAATAGGCTTGCAAGTAAGGTTCCTCATTGGCATGAACTCGAAAAGTTAAGCAAGGAAGATAAGATAGAAGTTATTGCCTTACTTTCTATGTCGATGGCAAATGCAGAGGAAATAAAAACGCCAGCAGATAGAACTAAAGAAATGGTAGAACGTTGTTGTGGTTCTTGGGTTGGTGAACAGTCGGCAGAAGATATTATAGCAAATATCAACGAAAGTAAAATGTCAAAGTCAGAACCTGTCAAGTTTGGGTGATTATGAATTACTTTATGGAGTTCAGTGTAGCGATAGACCTTCTGAGAATATTAGGGCAGTTCATGTGTTTTGCCAGTATGTAACAATATTGCCAATGGTAAATGTTTGGAATGAATTTGCTGTTCAAAAGGCTTTTCTTCATAAAAAAGGTCAACTTATTGAAGATGCTGACATAATTATCGGTACTACAGCTATCATAAATAATATGGTTATTAAAACAATATGAAAAAAAACTTTTCGAACACAAAGACTATGAGATTAGTTCTCTCGGTATGTTTTGCTTTGGGGGGATTTTGTGCACAAGATTCCAACCTTTATGCCCAGCCTGCAAGCGGCTGTAAATTAGCTTCACAAACCGTCATTTTGCCCTGTACGGAAGTAGCCAACTTAAACGGCTTGGTTATTCCCTCCAACTTCTTCAAGGAAGCCTGCAATGGAGGAGCTGTTCTTTCGGTTACAACAAAGACTTCCGATACTGGTGCTTCTTACGCAGATGTGAAAGGCATTATTCGTTCTGTTGACCCCGATGCCCCAAACATAGAATGGGAGATCCTGTTGCCAATGAAATGGAATGGAAGAAGTTTGCAATTGGGAGGAGGTGCCAACAACGGTTCCATCCCTAACGTTCATGACACATCAGCATTCGGAAGCGTGAAACCTATCGATGCCGGTTATGTGGTCTATGGAGATGATTCCGGACATCAGTCGAGCAGCGGTATGGATGCATCGTTTGCTTCTAACGAGGAGTCTCTGAACAATTATATTCGACAACATCTGATTAAAGCGCATGACGTGATGCGTTATGTGGTGAACCATTTTTATGGACAGGAGCCTGTGTTTAATTATTTTGCTGGTTGCTCTACGGGAGGACGCGAAGCCTTGGAATGCGCCACCACCTACGGCAAGTACTACGATGGCGTTTTTTGCTCACAACCGGCTTCCAACTATGTGCTGGCACGACTGTGGGGAGCCGTTCTCTCACAAGCTGTTTACAAAAATTTTGATGCTGATACTTATCCACATTCGGACGGGTATATTGACGAAGAAACCCTCAAGGGCATACAGCAAGATGCTATTTCGCTTTACGACAAATGGGATGGAATAGAAGACGGAATAGTCTGCAACATCTTTGCAGCGCGAAACAACCGAGATAATTTTTTGAACATCATCCGGAAAAAATATCACTTGACAGATGCCCAAATGAATACGATTGATGTATATGCCAATGGCTTCCGTTTGGAGTATGCCATGAAAAACGGAATGAAAACCTACAAAGGGTGTTCTGCCTTAGAAGGTGGCGCGATGGATTTAGGTTCAAGTGAAGTGCCACGTGAACCACTCGACACCCGATACAATGTGCATCATGGAGATCGCGCCGATGGTATATTCAAGTATTTCTTCACCAAAGATCCGACATGGAAACTGATAGAACATGACTATTTCCATCCTGACGAGAATTTATATCGCATATTGATGGATGCCTCGGCACGCTATGATGCCAACAGCCCGGATTTTGATGATTTTATCTCTCATGGCGGAAAGCTGATATTGTTTTCCGGCTGGATGGACATGTCGATGAGTCCTTGGCAATTGATTGATCAATACAAAGGGTATGTTGATAAATATGGACAAGAAACGACCGACTCCTTCTGCAAGTTCTACATAATGCCTGATGCAACTCATGGGTGGGGCGTAACCATGGACTATATGAGTTGGCTTGACCAATGGTGTACTACGGGAAACTATCCGCAAGAACCCCTTTATGCCACCATGCGTAGGACCCATGGGCAGATGCCTATGGCCGAATATCCAGGATGGGTGAAATACATAGGTGGTGACCCGATGTCCGGAACAAGCTATCAGATTATCAAACAAACAAACGATAAACATATGAAACGTTTCTTTTATCTTTTTTGCCTAGCCTGTGTGCGGTAATACCGGTATGTAGTCAAGTTAATGTCTTGGAACGTTGTACCCCCGAATCACAAGGATGCTGACAATGACTTCCGGTTTTGAGGTGGATACACTGTATGGAGCGGGTTTGCTATAATGGAGTTGTAGATTACTGATTTTGAGGCTAATTTACTGGTAACTTGCAGATTTCTTGTGATTTTCTTGGTGGTTTCGAGAAAAAAGGTAACTTTGGCGGCAGATTGCAATCAAAGAATTTAAAAAGGAGAACTATTATGGATAATTATAAAGTTATACGTTCTGATTGCAAATATACATCATAATGGCGTAAAATGGTGCAAAATGGCATATAATTTAATAAAGATTAAACTTTAAATACAATTCACGGGGGCTTTTTTCATACCCAAATGTTAAAGTTTAGTTAATATAGCAAAAAAGCTACCTAAACATTTGGTAGCTTGTTGCTTTTTTGCTACCTTTGCATTGTCAAAATGACAAAGAGTTCATTGATTTTATGAAAACAAAAGATTTGATTATGAGATTGAGAGATGCGGGATGCGTCCTGTCTCGACATGGTGGAAATCACGACAAGTGGACTAATCCTAAAACGGGTGTGTCGCAGTTCGTACCAAGACATAGTGGAGAGGTTCCTACGGGACTTGCCAATAAAATCTTGAGAGACTTGGTTGGGGTTTAGCCCCAACCTTCCACCTTCAAATCCTTTTGTATTTTATGAGGGATATGGACTCTTTTTTATAAGATAACAATAAAAATATTATATTAATATGAAGGTACAGATTATAGTGGAGCAGGCATCTGATGGCAAGTTTTGGTGTTATACAGAGCAGGGCATCGGAGATGTTGGTCTGAGTGCCATTGGTGACTCTGTGGCAGCTGCAAAAGCTGACTTGATGGAGTGCTACGAGGAAGCTAGGCAGGATGCTGAGGAGAACGGCAAGACATTTCCTGAGGTGGAGTTTGAATATAAGTACGACCTTCAGTCGTTCTTCAATTACTTCTCGTTCCTCAATGTCTCGGACATCGCAAAGAGAGCGGGCATCAACCCATCTCTTATGCGGCAATATAGCAGCGGTGTCAAAAAAGCTGGAGAGAAGACATACCAGCGACTCAGCGCTTGCATGAGCAATATTAAAGCGGATTTACAAGCAGCCGTCTTTTGATGGTTGTGTTTTCATAAAGTAATTAAATGAACTCTTAAGCCTCTGGTGCGTGATGCATCGGGGGCTTTTTTGTGCGGAATCTGCACGAAAATCGGGGCAGCCTGCGGAAAAAACGTTAAAATCGAACCAAACATAACATTTATTTGAGTGATATTATCAACAAAGCCCCAACCTTTACGACAAAGCCCCAACCTTATGTGCGGGGACATAAGATTGGGGGAGGAAAGAGAGATGAGAACGGAAAATTATATGTGGAAATGGATGTTGGAAAGCCACTTCTTGACATCGAAACATGGACACTCCTTATGGACACCGGGGAGATCTCTGTGGCCTAGAATCTCGGCTTCAGGATAGTCGGTGCAGAGACTCTTCAGAAGCTCTCTCATCGCTGCCTTCTGCGCTGACGTGCGGGTGTCGGCAGGACGACCATTGGCATCCAGACCACCCTCGTAACAGATGCCGATGCTGTGGGCGTTGTAATGACGGGCATGAGCTCCAGGCTCCGACTCCGGACGGCACGGATAAATCACTCCGTCCTTCGTGATGTAATAGTGATAACCGATGTCACGGAAACCACGCGCTAAATGACACGCCTCCAATTCGCCTACCGTGAAGTCCTGGGTGACTCGGGTGGCACTGCAGTGGATGACGATTAAATTGATCTTTCTGTTCTTGATCATAGGCAACTCTTGTTAATGATTACTGAATACTGATTATAGAAAACTGATTACAGAATACAGAATACTGATTACTGATTACTGATGATGGATTCATTACAGTCCCTTGCAGCTCTGCACGCAGACAGCAGAAGCAATGGCGGTAAGTACTGTGATGATAAGATTGATGATCTTCTTGATGGTTTCTTTTCTCATGGTCTGATGATTTACAAAAACTTGATTTACTAAAACTTGATTTACAAAAACTTGATTTTCAAAAACTTGATTCAACTGAAATGTTCATAACTAGGGAGATATCCTAAGAAGGAAGCCCTATCACCCAGACACCCGTTCAGAGCTTGCTTTTGATGATTGTTGCAGATGATTCCTGCCTCTTGATGCTCTCGGAATGCCCCTGACGCCATACGGCTCCCTTCTTTCAGATTTTACTATTCTCGGCTACAGACTTACGTTGTCGCCGCCTCCATCTGTCGTTCCGCTATCCGTGGTTCCACCGCCACCCTGCTGGGTGTTATCGGTGTTGCCACCGCCACCTTCAGTCTGGCTGCCACCACCTCCGGTAGTCTGGCTGCCACCACCTGATGGATTATCCTTGCCGGTATTATCCGGATTCCCTGGATTCACCGGATTTCCTGGATTCTCCGTTACAGGAGCTGCCAGATTGATGAGCTTGATCGTGGTGTCAAGATTCTCGGTCTTGAGTTCACCAGTGGCTCTGGCTCTCAACTTCAATCCCAGGATGTACTTCGCCACGTTGAAGTCTTCCTTGGTAGGTGCACCGCCTTTCACCTTCAGTCCGAGGGAGAAAATGGCGATGTCGGCAAACTTCACATTCTTACCCAAGAGGAGCAACTCCTTGGTGCAGGCTGCTGCATCGGTCAGCATACCGAGGATGGCGCCCTTGCTGTAAGGGGTGTTGTGGCTAGCCATGTGAGCGGCGAGCTCTTCGAGTCCGATGGTCTCATCGGATACTACTCGTGGAAACCATTTGCCGCAAGCTTCGGCAATCTTCTGGTTCGTGTTCTGGTATAAGACAATTCTGATCATAACGTTTAAATGGTTAAATTATTAAAGTTAATCGGCGCTGCGCATTGCCCGTGGTTCTTTCTGAATCACAATGCAAAGATACAACATTCAGAATCTGCCATTCACGGTTTCTCACGTTTACTCACGGTTTCTCACTGATTTTCACGTCTTTTTCTGAAGATAAGCCCGGAAGAATGATTTTCTTCCTATGGCTCGCCCAGATAGTCGAAGATATGGGCAACCTGTATCGGACTGAATTCCTTCGACCATTTGGTGTAGCCGCTCTTCACCAGAGCATCGTGGAGAGGCTTGCAGCGGTTGATCCATCTTCTGAGATGGGCACTTGCCACTTTGGGAGTGGCATCAGGGAAATACTCAAGAGCTAACTCTTGCTTGGAATAACATTTCTGTTCCATATTGATTGAAATTTAAAAGTGACTTGTTTACGATGGCTAAGTGACTTACTTACGAGCCGTAAGTGACTTGCTTAGGATGCTTGAGTGACTTGCTTAGGATGCTGGAATGAGACTTACTTCCGGGTGACAGGGTGACACCGGTGACAGGCTTTTCCTGAAATCTCTCTCACGTAGGCGGGCGGGAGGCCTTTCTGGAAAATTTTTCCTGCCTGCCCGCGTGAGGAAAGTTTTAGAAAACAGGTGTCACCGCCGTCACCCGTCATCAGAATGGGAGATTGTCGCTGGCATCGATTCCCAGGGAAATCTGATAGTTCCGAATCTCTTCAGCCGTACGGACGATGGCGATGAAACCACGGCATCTTGTATTGCGAAACCTCTTGAATCCCAGGTCGCTGAATGCCCTGCCAGTTTTCTGGCTGCTCAGCTTTTGGGTGATGTTGCAGCCGATGATCTGCATCGCCCGGGCTACGGACACAAACTCCCCTGTCTCTCCCTCCGAAGGCTTCCGGAAGTAGAGATCCACCAGTTCCTGTTCGAGGCGTGGCGTCTCGAATTTGCTGTTGTGCCGGTTCTGCCGCTCTATCTCTTCATCCGTAAACCAGTAGCGGTAGCCGCTCTTGTAGAGGGCGTAAGCCTGGGCATAGATGCCGGGATGATTGAAGGGATGCTGGCGAGGGGAGACGATGCTCTCTACCTCGAAAGGCAGCCAGCGGCGGGTTCCCGTAGGATCGTTCAGAAACTCAGGATTGTTGCCCGTACCGCAGAAACTGTTGATGTGCTTGCGCTGCTCGGCATAGTGGGCATAGGCGGCTCGCTCGTTGATATACTGCATCGTCACCGCAGCCTTCAGCTGGTTCATCTCCGAGGCTGACATCGTATCCAGCTCCTCGCAGCAGATGAGGGCGTACTGCGAGAGGGCGATGAGGTCATCCTTCGTCATTCGCTTGGCATTGGTCTTCGTGTAGAAGTACTGCTTCAGCTCCGGCGGAAGGAGATGGTTGAACCAGGTGGTCTTGTTGGCACCCTGTCTTCCGATATAGACCAGGATGACATTGTTGACCGCCTCTTCGTCCAGCCAACCTGCAATCATTGCCACGAGCCACTTTTTCAGGCATTCCTCGAAGCTCAGCACGGAGCTGTCGGTATCCTTCACCTTCACGGTGGCAGCGAGTTCGGCGATATAGTCCTTGTCGCCCTCCTTCCAGGGCGGGAGATGGGCGAAATAATCCTCGAAGGGATTGAATACGGGCGTATAATCGCTCTCGATGATATTGCGCATATCCAACTTGTTTACTTTCACCGTGAGCGACATCTTGGTCCAGAGCGAGTTGACGTGGCGGTCGAGGAGTATCTGCCATTTTGGCGGTTTGTCGGAAGCGGCGGAAGCGGCGGAAGGTGATGCGCCTTCTGGGATTTCCAGGAACTCGTATCGCTGGGTGATGAGATTGTATCGGAGACGGATATGTTCATCGAGAAAAATTCTGATTTCCTCGACCGATGCGAAGCGGTTGTCACTGCCGCCATTTCCACCGCCTCCACCACCTCCTCCTGATGCCTTTCTGCTGGCACCTGGGGTGTTGTCGTAGCACGACTTAATGACCTGTTCCACATCATTATACTCAGGGAACTTCTGGAGAGCCCACTTCAGTACATCGGCATGGGCATAGCGCTTTCTGGCGAGCATATAGCCCGCCCGCATCACATATTTGTTGTGATTGTGCGGCTCGTAAATAATATTGTCGGCTGCGAGTTTCGGTTTGATGATTTGCTCGTAGTAGGTGTTGATGCGGTCCTGTTTCTTCAGCTGCTGATTCTTCTTCGTTGCCTTGGTGTGGAATTGTGAAATTTCCTCGGCGGTGAAGGGTTTGGCACAGGATTTGTAGTATGCATCGGGATCGTAGGCGAGTCCGCTGAGCCGATTGACGTTCTTGCACTGGAAGTCGGCTTCTTTGCCAATGAGCTGCTGATAGTAGTCATTGCCCTTGGCGAAGGCAGCGGGGTAGTCATCTCCCTCATAGGGATAGATGACTCGGATACCATTGCCGCTCATCGTGATGTAGCAGAGCAGGGTATGCGGATCGTCGCAGAGTTTCTGTTTCAGGGCGTTGAGAGCTGTGATATCGGGAGGCACCTCGGGGAAGAGCTCATCGAAATCTACGAGAGATAGGTGGGTGAGTTCCCGGATGTTGTCCTGGCCTTTGCCTCCTTCGAGGTAGCAGGCTGGGGCAAAGAGGGGTGCATCCGCCTTAAAGGTTTTTTTGCCTGTTTGACGGTAAGACTGGGTGAGGAACATGAGTTTCTTATCGGTTTTCATGAATGAAACCAGGCTTTCGAGGTCTCCCTGTATGGGAGTTTTGCTGGTCATGTTTGCGAATTGTGATACTTTTTTCTTCATTTTATCATCTGCTATTGTTGGTAAAGCGGATTGTTCCGTTTACATGATGTTGTGAAAGAAGTTGGGGATAGGCAGTATCTCGCTGGTTTCATATCGCAAAGTTACAAAAAAGGATAGAAATGGCGGTTCCCGTAGTGGGAACTGACAGTTTAAATACATCAATTTTTTAAGTTTTTTAATTATGATCAAATCAAATTATCACGTTGACATGAGTCAATTTGGCAAAATTTTGGTTGAAGTAATGAGTAAGTATCATATTACTTATTCTGGTTTGTATCACACCACTGGTGTGAACAAGGGGTACATTTCCGCAGTCTGAGGAGGTCAGGCTGATTATCATCACAGCATTTATGTGAGAATTGTTAATGGGCTTGAGGGCTGGATTCCGGAGAAGGATTATCCGGATATTAGAGAGAAACTTATCCGTGCATCGTATGGGGATGAGGTATAAAATAAAAGAACGCAAGCCCGCTAGGCGTTCCGGCGGAATGCAAATCCGCCGGGACGAGTAGCCTGATATCTGTGCGAGGAGCAGAAGTGCTGAATTCAAGAAAAAATCCCACGATTTTCTTGCTCAATAAGAATAAAAACCTTATCTTTGCAGCAGACTTAGAAGAAAACCGAATATCTCGGAACAAACAAGTGATAAATGATAAGGAGACAATTTTATGAAACAGATAGAGGAAAGATACATTAGCCTGCTGACCGATTTCGGCTTCAAGCGAATTTTTGGAACGGCAATGAACAAGGATTTGCTCATTTGCTTCCTCAACAGCCTGTTTAATGGCAGACAGGTTGTGAAGGATGTGGCGTATCTGAATCCGGAGCACGTGGGAGATGTTTATACCGACCGAAAGGCCATCTTCGACGTATATTGTGAAGGAGAAAACGGCGAGAAATTCATCGTAGAAATGCAGAATGCCTATCAAACATATTTCAAGGATCGCTCACTCTTCTACTCGACTTTCCCTATTCGTGAACAGGCTCCCAAGGGGAGTGACTGGGATTTCAAGCTCAATCATGTCTATACTGTTGCCCTGCTCAACTTCAACATGAACGAGGATGCCTTCGACAAGGAGAAAATCCGCCATCATGTACAGTTGTGCGATACCGCTACCCACAAGGTATTCTATGATAAGCTGGAGTTTATCTATGTAGAGATTGCCAAGTTCGACAAGACCCTGGAAGAATTGGAAACGCTATATGACAAATGGCTTTATGCGCTGAAGAACCTCTATAAGCTTACCCAGCGCCCGAAAGAGCTGTGCGATAAGATTTTCGACCGTCTCTTTGAGGAAGCCGAGATCGCCAAGTTTACCCCGCAGGAAATGAGGGAGTATGAAGCAAGTAAGATGGCATATCGTGACATCAAGAATTCCATTGATACTGCGAAAAGAGAAGGTAAAATAGAAGCTAATACAGAAACAGCCCAACGTTTGCTGGCTATGGGACTTTCTCCAGAACAGGTTGCTAAGGCAACTCTGCTCCCCTTGAAAATCATTGAGAATCTTCGTAACTCATAAAAAAGCATATTACTGAGTATAAGAAACTAAGAATTCATCGGATTATTTTTGGTAAGCTGAGGTATAGAGTCCCACAGTATAAAAAATTAAAGGCTGGTAGGAATTTTTCCTGCCAGCCTTTTTTGCTTCTTCTTTATTTGCCTTTTACCTTGCTTTTTGATACTGTATCTTCTGCTTATTCACAGGATGTCTTTTTCCTCAAGCTATACTTTCCGTGCTTATCGAATACAATCCAATAGAGCACAGGAAGGATGGTGGCGATGAGCACCATCGAGATGAGGGTTCCGAAGAAGATGACGGCTCCCATCGGAGACCACAATGTGTTGTTCTCTATCATCATCGGCAATACGCCTACCGAAGCTGCTGCTGAGGTGAGGAAGATAGGACGCATACGGCGTTCACCAGCCTGGAAGGCGGCATCTCTTACCGAAAGTCCCTTGTCGCGGCGAAGTTCCTCGGCATAATCGAGCATGATGATACCGTTTCTTACCAGAATACCCATCAGACTCACGACACCCAGAATACAGGTGATGCTGACATCGAAGCCGGTAATCAGGAGTCCTATCGCTGCACCGAAGATGCAGAGCGACATGGAGGAGAGATTCACCAGAGCCAGGCTGATGCGCTTGAAATGGAAGAGCAGAATGAAGAAGATGATCAATACCGCTATCAGCACTCCCGATATCACCTGTGGCATGGTTTCACCATCCTTTTCTGCCATACCGCCAATCTCCCAATCCAGATCGGTACCGAGCGGGAGTTTCGATATCTTCTCTTTCAGCTTGTTGGACAACTGGTTGGCATTATAACCTCTCAACGGTTCACCGACGATGGAAATGGTGCGTATGCCATTGCGTCGGACGATGCAGCCATCGTGCCAGTCGGGAGAAATCTTAGCCAGCTGACGGAGCGGTACACTCGATGTTCCGCCCATCACAGGGATGTATTCGTTGGCAAGGTCGCTGTCGTTCTCCGACTTCAGTACCATCTTCACCGGATAATCGCCCTCCCAGAGGGTGGACATCGGAATGCCATCGCCAAAATGAATGGCAAGATCGGCAGAGAGCAGCGTCTTGTTCACACCCAGACGGTTGGCCTCGGTAGCATCCGGCGTAATCCGGATGCCCGGCAACGGCTCCTCGAAATTGGTGCGGATCAGATTGATACCTTCTATCTGATGCATGCAGGCAGCTATCTTCCTGGCGGCAGCCTTCAAATCGCTGATGCTGTCGCCGCTCACTCTTACTTCGATAGGGTAGTTGGCATTGTTGTAATCCATCTGCTTGAAGCGGATGTAGCAATCCGGGAAGTAGTTGGAGTAGCGGTCGGCATATCGGTCGAGTACCTTTTCGGTGGCACCGTTATCTACTGTATTCACGATGAACTGGGCAAAGTTGGGACCTCCAATCTGCGGAGCGTAGGTGGTATGGAAACGGGGCGAACCCTGTCCGATAAACGTGGTTACCGCCGTTACCTGCGAGTCGCGCTGCAGGATGTGAGCCATCGAATCTGCCACCTGTGCAGTTCTATCGGCTGTGGTTCCGTTTGGAAGATAGAACTCCACGGCAAACTGGTTTCTCTCGGCAATAGGCATCATTCGCTGCGGAAGATTCACGAAGATGACGGCACCGATGCTTACCAGCACCACGCCCACGATGAGGGTGATGCGAGGACTGGCGAAACAGTGCTTCAACAGCCAAGTGTAACCCATCTGCAGATAATCGAGCGGCTTCTTCCGGGCGTTGGGGGTAGGCTGACTGCTGATGCCCCGATGAATCACCCTATATTGTAAATAAGGTGTAAGCAGCAGCGAAACCGTGAGCGAGATGCTCAGGATGATGAACATTGCCCAAGGGAACGACTTGACGAAATCGCCCATGTCACCATGCATGGTGAAGAGGAACGGGAAGAAGGTGAGCGAGATGCTGAGCGTGGCGGAGAGTACCGACATGAAGAACTCACGTGGGGCAGCTATGGCTGCGTGCCAGCGCGACATGCCGTGGCCCAGCTTCTCCATATAGTTGTCGATAATGACAACAGAATCATCCACCACCATACCCAGGGTTACGATGAGGGCAGCCAGGGTGACGGTGTTCAGTTCCATACCGAAAAGATAGAAGATGCCCACCGAAGAGAAGATGGTGATCGGGATGCTGAGGGCGGATACCTCTGCCACGCGGCGTGGCATAAGCAGGATGACCACGATGATGACGGAGATGACCGAGATGAGCAGTTCGCGAAGGAAGTTGAGCACTGATTCGCTCACCACCTTGCTCTGGTCGGTGATGGTATTGATATGCACATCATCGGGCAAGGTCTGCTCAAACTCATCCATCGCCTGGTGAACGTCTTTTCCCATCTTCACGATGTCATTGCCCGGTCGCATCTCTATGGAGAGGAGCACGCATTTGTTGCCGTTGCTCTTGATGTATTTGCTCAATTTGGGATATTCTCTCCTGATCTGGGCAATATCCTTCAGGCGCACGATGTTGCCCTTGGGGTCGGAATAGACAATCTGTTCTGCCACATCGCGCTCGTTGTTGTAGGAGTCGGTGATGTGGATGGGCAGGTTGAGGTTGCCCAGCTCCAGGTTTCCACTCATGGTGGTGAAGCCCTGTAGGGCGAGCTGGTTGAGTACCTTGTAGGAACCGATGCCGTATTTAGCCAACTTGTTCTGGTCCAGATAGATGCTGATCTGTTCGTTCTCCAGGCCGTAGGTGCGGAGATTGGAGATGGCATCGATGCGGCGCAGGCGGTCCTTCAACCGGTCGATGTAGGTGTTCAGTTCCCGATAGGTTTTCTGCTTGCTTTCCATCGTGATGAGCAGGGCAGAGGTATCGGCGATGTCGTCCACTGCCTGCAGGGCGAGAACGCCTGATGGGAGTGACGCCTTGAAGGCCTGCAGTCCGTGCTTGAACTTGCTCCAGAAGGCATCCCTGTCTTCTACATCATCGTTGAGTTCCAGAAATACGATCAGCATGCCGTCCTTGCTCTGGGTGTAGGTCTTCTTCTTGTTTACTTCCTTGTATCCGAAGATGAAATTCTCCAGCGGTTTTGCCACCCGTTCTTCCACCTCATCGGATGTGGCACCGGGATATACGGCAACGCAGGCACCCTGGCGGATGGTGAATTGCGGCATTTCCTGCTTAGGCATGATGCAGATGCCCAGAATGCCCACGTAAAACGAGCATACCCATGAGGAGCATCACGATATTATGGTTGCACATCGCCGATTCGATGAACGAACGCTTGATGATGCGGTTGGGTTTTCTCGTAATGCGAGCCTTGATATGGTCGTGAAGGGCGGTGTCCTTCTGCGGAATCCTCGGCTTGCTTGTATCTTGATTTTTGTCTTGATTCATATCTTTTCCCTCCACTTTTTATCGGTTGTTACTCTTTCCGGTATCAACCATCATACCTTCTGATACCTTCTGCTGACCATTGATGATGACCTGGTCGCCAGTATGAAGTCCCGAGAGAATGATGATGCCATCTCCCTCGAAATCGCCTATGGTTACAGGTTGCTGGTGCGCCTTGCCGTTTACTACGGTCCAAACGAATCGGGAGTTATCTATATCCAATTCAACGCTTTGCGGCGGAACGATGATATGAGCCGGTGCTGCTGCGCTGCCCTGAATCTGGGCATTGCAGACCATACCCGGGAGCAGACGACCCTGCGGATTGGTGATACCCACCTTGATGTCGTAGGTATGCGAGATAGGGTTGGCGTCGATGCCTTTTTCTGAGATGGTTCCATAGAAGACGGCTCCTGAAAGAGCGGCAACCGTCAGCTTCACCTTGTCGCCTACGTGGAGATGCGAGATTTCTGCTTCGGGTACGGAAACCTTGGCGTTGACCTGAGCCACATTGGCGAGCTTCAGCACGGGCTGACCAGGAAGTACGTAGGTTCCCATATCCACATTCTTGGCAGCGATGACGCCTGAAAATGGAGCGGTGAGTGTAGAGTGGGAGAGTTGCTGACGGGCGATGCTTTCGGCTGCCTTCGCCTGTTCCAGTTTACTTTCTATCTCCACCCATTTCATATCCGAGATGGTTCCCGACTGATGGAGGGGCAGGAATCTCCTGTAGGCATCTTCTGCCTGCTTCAGGGTGGTGAGGGTAGCCCGGTGAGCCTCCTTCACGGTAGTAGGGTTGATGGTGGCGAGCAACTGACCCTTGCTGACTCTGTCGCCCTCATCTACACGGATGGAAGTGATATTTCCGGCGATTTCGAAACTGAGTGTTGACCCCATCTTTTCCTCGATGGTACCCACATAGTCTTTCGTTCCCCCCAGGTTTGTATTTCCTACAGAGATTGTTTCCACCTTGATATTCTTCTTTTCCATCTTCCTGGCTTTTTCCGTACATCCTGTCAACAGCAAGCTGAATCCCGTAATCATCAGACTGCATCCCATGAATATCAAACAGCTGCTACTGCATTTCATGAGCCATCCTGTCATACCATCTTTCTTTTTCATATCTTCTTCTTTTTGTTATTTTTTTGCAAAGGTATGAAATAATGGCGAATGTAAGGGGAACAAAGTATTAAATATGTTTAAGAACTAACGTTTTTTTAGAAAAAAGATGTACCTTTGCACATTGGAATAAACCATATAATTAAAATTCAATATGAAGAAAATCTTATCTATTGCTTTTGCTGCCTTATTGGCAACATCTTCTTTTGCCCAGAAAAGCGAAACGCTGCTGGAGCGCAACCAATTAGCAAAAACTCCTCCTATGGGATGGATGACATGGAACCTCTTTAAAGGTGACATCAGTGAACAGCTGATCAAGGAAACAGCCGATGCTATGGTAGAACACGGTTTCCGCGATGCCGGTTACGAATACATCTTTATAGATGACTTGTGGCAGGGAGGTCGTGACCGCCATAATAACATCATTCCAGACCCTAAAAAGTTCCCGAATGGTATCAAGGCACTTGCGGACTATGTTCACTCCAAGGGATTGAAGTTGGGTATCTATTCTGATGCCGCCCAGCTTACCTGCGGTGGATGGACAGCCAGTTATGGTTTTGAGGAGCAGGATGCCCGCACCTTTGCTTCGTGGGGTATCGACTATCTGAAATATGATTACTGCAATGCTCCGGAGGACAGTGCCACAGCCCGTAAACGCTATCATACGATGGCTCAGGCTTTGAGCAAATCGGGTAGAAACATCGTTCTCGGTATCTGTGAATGGGGACAGCGCAACGGCGAAGAATGGTGTGAGCAGGTTGGCGGTTCGCTCTGGAGAACCAGCTATGATGTAAGAGATATGTGGAAAGATATCGTGAAGCAAGGCGGTATGGGTATTCTCGATATCGTGAATATCACAGCACCGCTTGCCAAGGATGTTCGCCACGGACAGTGGCCTGATATGGATATGCTGGTTGTGGGACTGAAT
>ENA-OQKA01000118-OQKA01000118.1-human-gut-metagenome-genome-assembly--contig:-NODE-118-length-24543-cov-6.681889_pt1 | contig 24543 bp, 24 predicted proteins | sample MGYA00242644_ERZ504789 | MGnify/ENA primary metagenome ERZ504789 (study PRJEB26092, sample SAMD00036423) | human gut metagenome | host: Homo sapiens | study: EMG produced TPA metagenomics assembly of...
GGGTATTTGTTGCTAATAATTTTCGCCACACTTCTCCTGTCTTCTAAGAGAGGTGGATTCATTGCTTTTTTCCTGGCTCTTATTGTTTATGCCGTGGTTGAGTGGCAGATGGCTGGAAAGGGAGATCCTAAAAGGGTCCTGCTTATCCTTGGTTCTGTAATACTTGCGATGGCTTTCTACTATTTTTTCACTTCATTTACAAAAGCAAACAATCTGGCAATGTTAGATCGTCTTGAAAATCTTGCAAATGATGATGGCTCGGGTAGACCGGATGTCTGGGCTTGTGTCTGGAGAATGATACTAGCTTCTGATCCAATGTCACTTCTTATTGGCCATGGTTTTAATACGGTATATCGAGCTTCCCCTATGGGCCTTAGCGCTCACAATGACTTTCTTGAAGTCATTTATGACTATGGCCTTATTGGGTTTTTACTTTATTTGCGACTTTATTATCACGTCTGGCAATTGTATCTGCGTGTCAAGTCCGATTGTTCTCAGCTCGCGCCGGCATTCGCAGCATCTCTGGTGCTGATGATTTTCATGTCGTGTATGGCGCACTTGATTATTTACCCAACTCATTTTTTGCTTCTGTGTATGTTTTGGGGCGTTATTGCCGGCTATCTTAAATCGAAGGGATCTGTGAGTCCTCGTGGATATATGTAGTGATTTAGTCAGCATTATTGTTCCAGCGTATCAGGCTGAAAAGCATCTGAAAGAGTGCGTTTGTTCTCTTTTGAACCAGACTCACCGCGCAGTTGAAATAATTGTTGTTGATGATGGCTCGACCGACGGAACTTCGGCGATAGTTTCAAGAATGGCGGATTCTGACAATAGGCTGCGGCTTATAACGCAGAAGAACGGCGGCGTCAGTTTTGCGCGAAATCATGGTATTGCTGCGTCCCGTGGTTCTTACCTGATGTTTGTAGATGCCGACGATTGGATTGAACCATTTGCTGTCGAGACGCTCTTGGCTGCTATAAAAAATAACGGAACTGATGCTGTCTACTGCAGTCAGTACTATGACAGCAACGGAGTTTTATGTGCCAGTGAAACCTGTATCTCCAGATTCGACAGTATCGATGCGTCCGTATTACTTAAATATCAACTGGACTTTCGCTTCATTGCCTGTCCCTGGCTTTGCCTGATGAGTAGGGATGCGGCTGCGGGGTGCGCATTCCCAGAAGATGTGCATATTCTAGAAGACTGGTTCTTTAACGTTGAACTTCTAAATAATTCGCGCTTCATTTCAGTAACTGATACAGCTTTTTATCATTATCGCTCTACTGAGCAAAGCGTAAGTCGTTCTGCCTTGAATGAAAAAAAGTTTAGCTGTATGGAGCTTCCAAATAAGGTCGTTTCGCTCCTTGATCTTCAAGGCGAGAAAGCTAACTCATTGCGTTTGCGATTGAACGTTGGCTTAATCCGGCACCTGTTAATCGTCGCTGCCGCTTCCGGCTTCGCCGATGAATACTGTCGTAAGAAGATGGCGAACTGGGCACGATCGACGGTAGGCGAAGCGTTTGCTTCGCCCGAATTGCCCCTTAAGCTTAAGAGTTATGTGCTTCTAGGTTCAATTTCGCCGCGTTTGTTTGCATTTATCTTTCACTTTAAAAGGAAGGCGTTCCATGACTAAAGCTGGCATTGTTACATTCCACTGTGTTCCCAATTATGGGGCCGCTCTTCAAGCATTTGCTCTATCTGAGAAGTTAAAAAAGTACTACGACGAAGTTAAAGTTATTGATTATTGTCCTGGCTGTCTTTTGTCTGACTACAAAACGTTTGATATATCTGGACCTAAAGCGTTCATTGGCAGCACTCTTACTGCGCCCGCTTGCGTTCGTAAGAAAAGAAAGTTCAAGCGTTTTGTCTCAGAGAGGATGGACTTGGAGCCGTGGCCTGCTACTGACGAGGTCCTCCATTCGTTCGATTCTGTCTTCTGCGGGAGCGATCAAATTTGGAATTCGGAAATTACAAAAGGAATCGATCCCATGTACTTTGCCGACCGGTTCCCCGGGAGCGTCATTAAGGCATCGTACGCTGCCAGTATAGGCAAATCGGCTCTATCTGATGCGGACTGCAAAGCTATGCTGCCTTTGGTTTCAAGGCTTAATCGAATTTCCGTTAGAGAACCAGAAGCAGCGGGCTTGATTGAGAAATTGACCGGTAATAGGCCCGAGGTGGTTGTCGACCCTACCATCCTTGCGGGTAAAGAACTATTCGCTCCCATTGTAAAGTCTCTCCACGATAGGCCTTACGTCCTTTATTACCAACTGGCAAGGAAGGACAACCGCGCTCTATCTTTGGCCGATAAAATCGCACGTTATAAAAATCTCGATCTTGTCGGACTGAGCGGCAACAGAGGGCTGCAAATTGGAAAAAGCCATGACGTTATTTGCGATGCTGGGCCTGAAGAATTCGTCTCCCTCATCGCGGGTGCGGATTACGTTGTTACCGACTCTTTCCATGGGACCGTCTTCTCTCTTCTATTCCATAGGCCGTTTGCGTCCATTCCTAAAGCCACCCGAGGTGGGAGAATTACCAACCTTCTTGATATTGCTGGTCTAAGGAATCGCTATACGGATCGTTTTGATAGAGATATTTTGCTAAAGGATATCGATTGGGGAAACGTCGACAATTCGCTTGCTCGCGAACGCGAGGCGTCTGAACATTTTGTCACATCTATTAAGGGTGATTTCTAATGATGGCTCTATTTACCAATAAGCGAGATTGCTATGGGTGTGGTGCTTGCGCTTCCGTGTGTCCGCGTGGCGCCATCAAAATGGTCCATGACAAGCACGGCTTTTTATATCCCGTTATTGACCCAGAGAAGTGTATCGACTGTCATCTTTGTAATCGTGTTTGTCAAATTGGCAATGAAGTTGACCTCCTGACACCATATCCCAAAACAACATACGCTGTAAAAAACGAGGATGAAATTCGGTCTCGATCGTCTTCGGGAGGAGCTTTTACTGCTCTGAGTGATAGCATACTTAACAGCGGCGGTCTAATTGTGGGTGCTGCTTATGACGAGTCGATGTGTGTTCGGCATAGAGTGGCTGGCGAAGTTGCTTCTCGTGATTCAATGCGTGGAAGCAAATATGTCCAAAGTGATATCTCTAATGTCTTTAATGAGTATAAAAATCTAAGTGGTAAGAAGGTTCTGTTTACAGGGACCCCATGCCAGATCGCTGCATTTAAGCTGGTGGCAAAACTGCTAAAAGTGAATTCCTCGAATTGGGTTTATGCCGACCTGGTGTGCCACGGCGCCCCCTCTCCGACGGTTTGGGGCGACTATGTGAGGTCTCTTGAAAAAAAGCAGGGATCTCGTTTGGTTTCATATTCTTTCCGTAATAAAGATGCTGGATGGCGTGGCTACCATATTCGAGCGGAGTTTGAAGATGGATCCGTTTTACTGGATGATAGTTCCGAAGCGCGCGGCTTTGCTGTTGTATTTTCAAAGAGTCTCGGGTTGAGGCCGTCGTGCTATCACTGTCCTTATTCGCGCATGCAGCGAGTGGGCGATTTGACGATTGCGGATTACTGGGGAATTGAAAAGGATGATCCTGAGTTTTCTGACAACGTCGGAGTATCCATGGTCTTCGTGAATAGCGAACAGGGCGAAACGCTACTTACTGACTCAAGTGAGCGCTTAACTCTTAAGGAAGAGACTGAGACTCCTGTTCAAAGGAATCTGCATAATTCCACTGACTATCCGCAGTTTGATTACGATTCATTTTGGACAGCCTATGAGAATGGCAGTTGGGGCGGGGTAGCTTCTCGTTTTGGTTATGTCGGCAAATCAGGAAAACTGTATCGCCTTGTTGACAAGGTAAAAACAAAGGTGAGGAGGGCATGAGTTTCACCTATGGGCAAATATAAAAAACTTGGCAAAAATGTCGGTCTAATTACGATCGGGAACTTCGCGTCCAAAATAATGTCATTCTTCATGCTGCCGCTCTATACTGCCGTGTTGTCAACGGCAGAGTACGGTACTGCGGATTTAATGACGACGACAGTTAATCTTCTCTCACCTTTCTTTACGCTTCTGATCAGTGAGGCCGTAATGCGATTTGCCCTAGATCAAGATGTGGATAAAGGGCAGATATTTACCATCGGGCTGATTGTGACATGCGGCGGCTTTATTGCCATGTGCGCTGTTTCCCCGCTTGTTCTTTTGAGTGAGGACATGGCACCGTATCTAGGCTATTTTCTTGCGTACTATTTCTTTACATGCCTTCATCTTCTTGTCTCTCAGTTTGTTAAGGGAATTGAAAACGTTGCGATTTATTCAATTAGCGGCGTGTTTCAAACCATTGTTTTCATTGCATTAAACTTGGTATTTCTTTTAGGTCTACACCTTGGTGTTACGGGCTATATGCTTGCCATGCTGGTGGGCGAGGCCACTACAAGCGTTTTACTTTGGATCGGTGCTGGCCTTAACGGCTTTTTGGTTAAACCAGCCTCCATTGATAAGAATTTGTTTAGGGATATGCTTCGCTATTCTGTTCTGATGATTCCCAATTCGATTAGTTGGTGGATTAGCAATTCTTCGGACAAATATTTGTTGACGATGTTCGTTGGGGTTGGTGTTACGGGTGTGTACTCTGCCGCTCAGCGTATACCTTCCTTGTTTGCCACCGTTTCAACAATTTTTATGAGTGCATGGCAGATTTCGGCCGTAGAGGATTTCGGTTCTCAAGAATCGAGACGGTTCTACAGCAACATTTATAAACAGTATTCCACGTTTAATTCTCTCGTTGTTGGTGTGCTGATTTGCGGCTGCGAACTTCTGGCAAGCATTCTCTTCTCTAATGACTTTTTTAATGGCTGGGTTCTTGTTCCGGTGCTGTTGATTGCTTTCGAGTTTTCCGCTATGTCTGCATTTTTGGGATCCATTTACACTTCAGCTAAGAGAACCAAGATGTTGTTTGTATCAACAATGTTTGCTGCTGTGCTTAACATTGTTTTGAATGTGATGTTGATACCTTCGTTGGGTGCCATGGGGGCTTCTTTGGCTACTCTCGCTAGCTATGTTTCAATTTGGGCATTGCGTCTTTGGGATACGAGAAAGATTATTCGTCTCGATATTGAGCTTGCATCTGATTTAATTTCATACTTTATCCTCGCTGGAATGTCTATCGTGATGATAGCGCGCGTTTCGCACCGTTTTCTTATTGCACTTGCCCTTCTCATTGTCATGCTATTTGTCAATCGTCGTGTTGTCATGAAATTAACTGAAGCTTGCCTTTCAGTTCTTAGGTTAGCTCTTGGAAAGGCTCATCAATAATGGAAACCCCATATAACTCTAAAGATAAATGCTGCGGGTGCGGTGCGTGTCTGCGGGTTTGCCCAAAAGACGCAATTTCTTTTCGCAAGGATTTGGATGGATTTGTCTATCCGAAAATTGATAGCTCTCTATGCATCGATTGTGGGGCATGCGTTAAGAAATGTGACTTTGGCAAGACTAAGAATTCCCATAATTCCGTGTCGCCAATGGCTCTGGCTTTTGTTAATTCCAATAAGGATGCGTTGCACGGCAGTGCTTCTGGAGGAGCTTTTTCTGCACTTGCAAAACATGTTCTCGATAATGGGGGCGTTGTCTATGGCGCGTCTTGGGGCAAAGGAATGAAGCCCGAACATGCACGTATTGCCGATTGGTCCGATATTTCTAGAGTTCAGGGCTCAAAGTATGTTCAAAGCGACTTAACACCGATTTTATCTAAGTTAAAACAAGACGTATCCGAGGGGTCTGGTGTTCTGTTTTCTGGTACTCCATGTCAGTGTGCTGCTGTAAGGTCTCTGTTTGGACGTAAGACTCCTGATAATTTAATCTGCGTTGAACTTATTTGTCATGGTGTACCGAGCTCGAAACTTTTCCTTGATTTCGTTGAATATCTTGAAGTCAAGGTGAATGGAGAGATCGTAGACCTCAGATTCCGTGATAAGAATAGGGGTTGGGGCGCTCTACTTGCCGTTGATTTTAGAACCTCAGACGGCAAAGTTAGAACGCGTTACTTTAAGCCTGAAGAGGTCTATTACTACTATTACTTTTATCAAGGCATGTTTTTCAGGGAATCCTGCTACTCTTGTCCTTATGCAAAAAGAGAACGATATTCTGACTGGACGATAGGCGATTTTTGGGGCGCAGCAAAGTATTGTGAGAATATTGACTCTTCAAAGGGCGTTTCAGTAATTATTGCTTCAACGGATAAGGGCATTTCGCTTGTAAATGAGCTTAGGAACGATGGAGTAATTAAAGAGGTGCCGATGGATGATGTTGTGCGTGAAAATGGCCAACTCGTGCACCCATCGGCTAAGCCGGATTGCTACAACGAGCTTATGGCTGAGTATCGATCTCTAGGGGCAGCGGCTTTCGCTTCGAAATTTGAAAAGAATAATTGGAAGCTTGTTTTCAAGGGACGCCTAAAGAGAAGCATTCCGCTCTGGCTAAAACAGGCTATTCACTCTGTAGTGTCGAGAAAGTTGGCGTAGAGCCCGATCCGAAGCGAGTCGGCTCGGTGTCCTAGAATCCGGAATATGGTTGATATCCTATGCCGGCTCGACCCTGTCCGCAAGCTCGAGGCCGGACTCGAGCATCTTCCTGGCTTCCGCCTCAAGCCGCGCCCGCTTGACGGGACCGTCGATTCCCCGAGTGCGCCCGTCGTCGTAGAGCTCGTTCATCCTTACCTCCGAGAAGTACCTGGATCTCGGCCGCGGCGGCCACGAGGGCGCCGTCGACGCGCTGGTAGCGCACGAGCACGTCCTCAGGGAAGAAGCTGCCGGAGCGCAGCTTGGGGATGCGTAGCGTCAGCGTGCCGACGCAGGTGGTGAGACCGCGCTTCCGGTGGCCGTTGTCGCCACCGCACAGCTGGTCTGCCTCGGCGTCCATCACGGCGTTCACGTCTGCTCGGTGAGTCTGCGAAACAGCTCCTGCATGTCTATGTCGCCGTCGCCGAAACGGGGCATGGCGTGCATGTCCGGCGTCGGGTCTAACAAGATTTCCGCAGCGGTCTTCGTACTTTCTCAGAACCTGTTGTTGTGGTGATTTGAGATTCTAGAACGAGGGCCGTTCTTCGTTAAACGGGCGCCGGAGCGTCACCCTTATACCAACACTTACGCGCGATCCGCGTTGGTGTGTCAACATTGCATGTTCCTAAGCTGTACTTCGGCACTTTGATTTTCAATCTACCGTTCAACGAATAGTATTCGACTGCTGCACCCTTCTAAAGTGTCGGGGAGTAATATTGTTTCAGGCGTTCACTGCCTGGCGCATGACGTTAACATCCACTTGTTGACCATTGAATTTGGTCGACTGATTATTGGGGGTTGTCATGCCGCTAAACAATCGAGCTATACAAAATACCGGAAGTAATAAGTTGGTTGTCGGCTCGTCCGATTGATTGCACAGATTGTCACACTGTTTTCTTTTGAAATGGTGGCCCGGCATGCTTGTGCCTTTGAGAGACACGTTACTCATATTGTTTGTTTTGCGTTAGGGGAGACAATGGCTGATAAAGATTCCAATTCTAAAGAGTCGCGATTTTATGCTAAACATCCGGTCATTTTCGGTATCCTGTTTGCAATAATTCCGTGCCTCCTGACAGCGTATCTTGGCGACTTGCATGGTCAGTCTGAGATAGTTGATGAGTTGTCCAAGCGCTTCGATTCCGTGGAAGAAAGCATGAGCCTTAATGATGCCCTTGAAAGCGCGTATAAAGATTATGCGAATGTCGAGGCTGAACTAAATGCTCTTAAGGATGAGGAAGCCGGTAAACAGGTTCTTGCGGATGCTCGTGCTGCCTGGGATTCTGGTAAACATGAAGAAGCTTTAACTTCATTGCAAAAAGCTTCTAAGAAATCCGGAGACTGTGCTGTTGCTTTTGCTGAGTACTCGTCCACTTACACTGATGAGGTTTTAGCTCAGGCTAACGAGCTGGTTTCATCTAAAAAGTATGATGAAGCGAAGAGCGTTTTAAAAACTGCTTCGAAGATTGTGAAAGATCCGGCAAGAATCAATGACCTTTTGGATGAGCTCGAAGGTGTTTCCGAAGTGGCATTGACCTCGCTTACGGTTGCTTCTTCCAGTCGTTTTGAGTTGATTGAAGGCTCTCAAAAAGACACTGCTGGTAATAGTTATTCAAGTGACGACACTTGGGTTGGTCGTCCTAATAGTGCTGATTCTCCTTCGGTTATATCATTTTATATCGGCAAGAAGTACCGTTCGTTGAATGGCAAAATTGCTGTTGAATACGTAGAGGACACGAGCATCTTGAAGGACTATGAGGCGAGACTTGAACTAAGGGGCTCTGTCGATGGGTCCGATTCAAAAGTAATTTGGCAAAAGGACCACATTACGATGAATACCGCACCTACTGACATTCCGTCGAATGAAATTGATCTATCTGATTTCGATTGGCTTGAGTTCAGGGTTTACTCCACTAAGGGATATACCGGTAATGGTATTCCGGTTTTGCTTAGTAACGTCAAGCTGATTAAAGAGTGAGTGGCCACTTGAACTGGCATTGCGTATTTGTTTATTTGAGTGACGTACCATATCGAGAAACGGCATCTTTAACATTGCTTGTGGGCACTGGGGCTAGCATGGGTTCCGGTGCCCATTCGTTTTTCTAGCTTCATGAGTCTATATCGACCTGGGCTTTACTTCAGTTTGTCGAATAATCGGAGTTGGCCTTGCCATTATTGCTTACCGCTTAAAGAAATCAACTACAAAAATCAGTTCTGCAATAACTAGCGATAGTAATATTTGAGATGACGTTCAGTGTCTGGAACATGGCGCCAATTGGAAACTTTTGCTGCTATCTGGATCCCGGATGGGGCCTCGGGGGCGTTTGGCTAACTGCGGGAGCGAGCCATCAGCTCAATGTGGTCGGCTGAGATCGGAAATCAATCTACAAAGTGCGTTAACATCTTTAGTGCGCACATTCAGATGAACCATAGTTTTACGCATTTCGATAATTGTGTAACTGTTTAGAAGAATTCAAAACTAATTGCCTATTTGGTACTTACGGGAATGAGTGGAATGCAGGCGTGAGCGCTTATTACCTGATGAGGGGAGACGCAATGAATGACTTACAAAATAACGATATCAAAGCTAATGCCCAGGCGGGCGCTGTAAATATTTCGACAAATGACGTGTCCTTTCAACCAACTGTTAACCTAGGCATTAATGGACGCGGTGATATTGCGTCGTTCCCTGCGCGATTTATTCGTAGCGCACGTAAGGCTCTTTACCCCCATAGGGGCCGCTCGTGACAAGGCGGAGATACGGAATATCGAAGCGAGCTCTATAGCGGATGTTGCTGCAATCTATAAACGGGCGTTTCCGACTTTTACTGATGGTCAGCTATATTTAATGGCCCATGGTTATAACGCAAGCGCTTCTCAGGCAGATAATTTGCTAAATGTTCTTGAGCGCGCGGGAAGAATGTCAGATTCGAATAGAGTTGATGAACTATCGGAGTCCTGCATTGATCTTGATATTCATGGAGCTCAGACAGCGTATGACGATGATCTGAGGGAGATGTGGGCGAAATTGATTTCGCAGGAAGTATCATCAGGTCGCGCGCGCTCTAAAAGAACGAAGAAAATACTCGAACAAATGGATTCGGAAGAAGCAAATCAGCTGTTTTCAATTCTTCGGTGCTGTCTATGGGCGAAAGTGGGGCCCAATTCGGTACTTACTCCAATCCCGGTTCTCCTTAAAACCTCAGAAGATGATTCTTGGACATACAATGGGGGCACAATTTCATTTGAATCTGTCGTCGCCATGGATTCGCTGGGACTACTTTCGTCTAATGACTGGATAACGTTCACGCTTGAGCCTAAAGGCGGTTTGAATCTATTTTCTTCATCGTCTCATATACTTCTTATAAATAATAAGGATGAGAAAATCAAAATTAATCTCGGCTATGCCAAATTTTTGAAACCGGGGATAGAGCTCATTGAGATTCTTGACGTGCCGATGGACGATCGGCTCATGTCCGTAATGGATGCAGTTCTGGAGACTGACGTTATTTATAAACCTTTAGACTAACTCAAGTAGATGCGCTGGTAGCTCTCGCAGGTGCCCTGGTGGCGCTTGAGGCCGCTTTCGGTCGAGCACCAGTTGAGGTTGTTGTCGTACTCCGGCTGGTCGAGCGTCCAGTCGTGGAGCCACAGCGCCATGTCGTATTCCGAGCCGTTTGTCTCTTGCCTGCACAGGTCCACGGCGTTGTTGACGATCTGCGTGACGCTTGGGTGGGCGGCGTCGTTTACGGTCACCTCCGCCGTGGTGCGCAGGTAGTAGATCCCCTTGTCGTTTTGGGAGTCGTTTCTGTCGTTGTCCATAAAGTAGAAGTGGATGCGGTACGTGCCCGATGCCGTGAAGTCAAAGGTAAAGTCGTGGCCCGCGGTGCCCAGGCTGCAGTAGCTGGCCCATGCCGGGCGCGACGGGTCGCAGACGCTTTCCTGGCTGCCGCCGTCCCAATAGGTGGGCACGTCCATGCGCGCCTTGGCCTGGGACGATCTGTTGGTCTGGGTTACGTGGGAGGTCGTCGCGGTGCCCGCCGGGGCGTCGTTCCACGAGACGGTGAAGGTGACGCCGTTTTGGATTGCGGTAGCGGAGTGGGCGTAGCCGGTTTCTGCCGCGGCGGAGATGGCCTCGGGCGTGCCGTTGGTTTGGGCGCGGAGGGATGGGGTGGGGGCTGTGGTGGCCGTGTTGGTTGCGGCGGCGGTGGCGTCAGCGCTTTCCGCATTGACGGCGTTGGTGCCGGTTGATGTTGTGGTGCTGTCCTCTTCGGTATCTGCTGTCGTATTTGTGTTGGTGCCGTCTTCAGCCTTGCCTGTGTCGATGCTCGTGGCGTCGGCTTGCGCCTGCTGCTCGGTTGTCGCTCGAGGCTGAATGGCTTCCGCAATGGCTGCCATGGGCATCGTCGCGCTGACCATAGACGTGCACGCGATCGCGCAGAGCAGGTAGTAAAGGGGTCGTTTCATAGCGGAGCCTCTCGGTGAGCAGCCAATAGGGTCCGAAGGCAGCTCCAGGCCAGCACTCCGCACATATTTTGTTGCGGTTTATTTTACGGGAACCCCAGTCAACATCAGCGAACTTTCTGGGGAATGTTGGGGAGGGGTTGGTTGCCCGGTGACGTTGTGGATCGCGTTGGGTTGACTATGCCTGATGCGGCCACTCTAGCATGAGGCCGTCTCGCGCTTCTTCGAGACTCGCCACCGAGACCTTCCAGGTAAAGTCCGCGAGGCTGCTGCTTAGGTCAAGCTCTCCATGGTCGTATTCTTCAAATTTGCAGCCTGGGTGATACTCGTTTGTTAAAAGGCGACATTCGACCGGTCGCGACCCGATGATTCGATACTCCCTCTGGTATGCGTACTTGGGCGTTTTGATAACGAGATTGTGCGGGATGCCGTCAAAGATCTCGCGGATTAGTTTTGGCCCGGGGATGCCGTAGGAGATGGGACCGTGGGCGTAGATGTTTTCGTCGTCGGTGGTGTGTCTGTCGGCGAGGCGCGTGAAGCTGTCGTACTGCACAATGCCGATCCACCCGTCCGCGCACCCGAACTCCTGGATCATTCGCATCGGGATTATCACGGCGTTGTCGACGATATCGTTCTCGCGGACCGTGTACATGCAGTAGATGGGCAGGCAAGTATATCCGTAGAGACACACCCCGGGAGCCATAGACGCCTCGAGCGGATCGCCCTGCTCGCCAGGCAGGCTATGGTAGTAGCCGGCCGCGTTCATGTAGAGGCGACCGTTCAGTAGGTCTTCGATGAACGCCTCTTTGGGCGCGAACTTAAGTAGGTAGACGATGTCGTTGTTGGGCATAGTGTTTCCTTTCTTTGGTAGTGATGTCCCAGGTCGCTTTGTGCGTCCTGGTTGCTTGCTACCAAGGTAAGGGCGTCTGGTGGGATCCTCGTGCGGGAGTGGTGTGTGGCGTTTGCCTGGACTGTGCTTTTTCGAGATGACTGGGCGGTCAAGAAGTTTAGACCTGCGTCGACTCCATTTGTCATGTCCACAAAACCGTTGGCATTTGGTGTTAGCATCCCTAGTGTTCGCCTTGCCAGGAACGTTGTTAATTGCCATATGTATGGCTATTGCTCTATTAGGGGGATTCCCTTGGCAGATTTAGTCCATGTTTTGCCGTTCAAATCGGTGAGTGTCGAAGCTCAGAAAGCGCTCTCAAAGATTGAGTATCTCGAGGGTGATTCTGTAACCAAAGTGAAAGAGTATGACGACGTTGTGCGGTCACGTTTGGGAGGCTAAGCAACTGTATGAACAGTTTCGATGGAACTATGGTGAACTGAGGCGCTTGGTTCCGTGTGATCAGTTTGACTTCTTACCCGACGGCTTTGCCAATGGGGGTTTTGGCGAGAGGACTGTTGTTAACGCTGCTTTTGGAAATTATGTTTCCGCAGCCCGTGGTCTTGTCGATAGAATGCAGGCAGTTATGCGGAAGTATGACCGAGGTTCAAATAAAGAACTTTATAAAGACTATTGGAAACTGCCTTCTTCTTGGTATGACGAAGGTGGCCTCTATGTTTTTATGTATGAGATTCGAAATCCAGTTCAGCATGGTCAAACCGTTGTTTCGCTTGTCAGGGAAAATGATGCGACTAGGGTTAGATTTGATCTTGATCAAATTGTTGATATGCGCGAATACAATACCTCGCCAAAACTTCGCGCCTTTCTAAACAAGACAATTTCGAAAATCAAAGACCATGATTCATCCGATTGTCCGTATCTTTGTTTTCGATATACAAACATGAGGTACAACGAACTTGTTATTGAGTTATTCTGTCATTTCCTGAAATGTGCCGAGCCCAGAATACGCGCCGCTCGTAAGGATATGCAGAGTTTGCTATTGCAGCACAGCAAAGCAGTCGGCAAGCTGGGCGGCTCTTCTTTTGTTGCATATGTTGATGGCGATATGACCCATGTTTATGATGAAGTTGATGTTGACCCAGTTAAGCAATTAAAAGATATGCACCGAAAGGCACAGAAGCATCTAAAGGATGCTCGAAATGCAATTGCGGCTGAGCGCAGATCAATTCGCTAGAGAATAGCTCCAGCATTGCGGTTCTGCTCATGTTTGCGGTCGGACGGGTGCCTCTGCGGTTGCCGGTAGTCTGCGTCCAGAGTTCCATTAGCCCAGGTTTTTTATCCCAGCAAAATCCAGGATCTGCTTAGCTATCTATGGCTACGCTTCATTAAAAAAGTCGTTCTTCTTTAGCCGACCGAGATATCGGTCGAGTTCGTATAAAGCGTCAATGTAGACCTGAGCTGAGTTGCGGATATCGCGCATATCTAGACAGCATCTTTCAAAATGTAGCTTGCCAGTTTCTGTTTGAGTGCTACGACAAGTCATGAGTGCGATTTCGTTTTCAGCAACGTTGTCAGTCTCTTCTAATCCTTTTGGTGAGATGCGATAGATTACTGCGCCCGGATATGAGTCGAGAAGGCTTTTCCCTCTCACATCAATACAAATTCGCCCCGCTGGACCAAAGCCGTATTCTTCATGCCTCGTCGAATTCAGGGGGTGAGCAATTACGATTGAGCGAACCGCTTCAAGATAATTACGCGCCTCTGTGAGTTCATTCTGTCTCGAGAACTCGAATTTGGTTCTAATTACTTCTTTCAAACAGGTGTAATTAATCTGCCAGTATGCATCTTTAATCCAGGTGGCGAGTGCTACTAGAAATACGGTGTCCTTAATGTTGGGAGAAAATCCGTCTTTGATGGCAGCATTGAAGTCTTGAATGCTGTAGTTGGCCTTAAGAATAAGATCAGACATTAATTCATAGTGATCTAGGTCTTTCCAAGGCCACTTTTTCCAAATGCCGCCTTTGCCTTCACCCAGACCGTCCGTGGACTTTAGATGTTCGATTGATTGCACGTTGTTCCCGTCTACTTGAGTTCCGATCGGGCTCCTCATCGTTGTACGTTGTTAATTATCATAATGGCTCGACGGCAAAGCGAGGGGTTGGGTCACATTTTCGGGTACCGTCAAGATACTTTCGTAAATTGATTTAGCCGTCCTCAGCCTCGTCCTCTTCTAGCCCTCCGCTTTTCCCTTCAGCTCGTCCATCTCCTCCAGTTTGGACATGTCCAGGTACCTCCTCTTGCCCCATTCGTGCTCCGCTATGTACTTCAGTCTCGCTGACACCAGTATGACGACCGAGTTGCCGTCCGGGTAGGTCCCGACGGCCCTCGTCCTCCTCCTGATCTCGCGGTTGATGCGCTCGATCCCGTTGTTCGTCCTGATCCGGCGCCAGTGCTCCGGCGGGAATTCCGTGTAGGCCAGTGTCTCGGCGAACCCGTCGCTCACCGTCCTCGCGGTGGACACCGGCGCCCCCCAGAGGAGCTCGGAGACGTCCTCGATCCTCCTGGTGGAGACGCCCGCCATGTACATCTCGACGATGGCCTCCTCGACCGAGGTCTCGCGCCTGCGGTAGCGCTCGATGACAGCCGTCCGGAAGGTCGCGCCGCGGAGTTTCGGCACGCCGAGCTCGACTTCCCCGGCCCCGGTGACGAACTTCCTCGCGTAGTGGCCGCTGCGGTAGACCTCCCGGCCCGCCGCCCTCTCGTAGCGTTCGGCCCCGACGGGCTCGGACGACTCGTCGTCGACTGATACGATGTTCGCATATACTGCCCGTGCCCCTTTCCTCGATGGTTTATTGTCTAGTCGCCAGAAATCATATGAATACGCGTGGACCGTGTCCCTCTATGTGTTTGTCAATTTGTGAAAGAAATTATGCGTCACCTCCTTATGCGCAACTACTTTCCCTATGGGTTATTAAGACTGCCCAAGACGGATTGTTGGTCGCCGGAGATTGGTTTGCCCAACTCCGCTTGAGACCCTTGGTGCGGATTTCCCAGTCGCCCTACAACGCTCTTGCAATGAGTGTTGTAGTGGTCATTGCCCAAACGTTCCTCGCGATTTATGCACTGTTTAGGAACATGAACTACTACGACATGAACGCACCGTTTCTCGAGAACTTCTTCAACACCGTTAAGGGTGCGGCACTGAAGCTGTCCTCGGCGATCTTGGGCGAACACGCGATAGATGTGCTGCGCAAGAAGAAGGGGGAGTGAGGGCGAGATACTCAGAATGTCAGGCCGTTAGGTACTGCAATCCCTCCCCGTTGTTGGCTGTATCAATGTGGGCCTTATATATCATGGACTTGATGTCGGTATGAATAGGGTGAGACAAAGTGGACGAGCTTTCCAAAGAAATTGCATCTCTGCCATCTGATGTATTGAGTAAAGCATATGATGATGCTCTGCATCCTGTGCTCTCATCGGTCGGAGACACTCTGAGTTTAGTTCCCAGAACCGTTGGCGTATTGCTTGGCCCCTGGAAGAAATGGGTGGTTAACGGCGAGAGCAATATTGAGGAGGCGATTCGGCAAATCGAAGAAAAGATGGAAGACGTCCCGGAGGACTGCTTCTGTGAGCCTGCACAGAATGTTGTGGTGCCGGCTATTCAGCAACTGTCATATTCGTACGACAGTCAGGACCTAAGGGGGCTGTACGTTAATTTACTTGCGTCCTCTATGGATAAAAGGGTTTCTCCTCTCGTCCATCCGAGTTTTGTTAGCATAATCGGACAACTGACTCCCGATGAAGCCAAAATGATGTCGTGGCTTTCTGAAGGGCTTGGTAAAGATCATATTCCGGTTATTGACTTACGCGTTGTCGAAGACGATGACATGCCAATTAAAGCTCGGTGGCGAGTGCTTTGCGAAAATTATACGAACGTATTCGATGCTATCGTTCAATGTCCTGAGAATGTGTCTTTGTATTTGAATAACTTGGAGCGACTGAAACTTTTAAGCGAAGAAACGTACTGTTACGAGGGGGAAGACGATTATCTTGGGATTGAGGATTCTGACAGGATCCGAAATATAAAGAAGGATAATACGCCTTCTGATGGATGGCGGTTTGATTGCGTACATCATGTTTTTAGGCTAACACCGTTCGGGAAGCTTTTTATTAAGTGCTGTGTTTAGTCTTCTCGGCAGTGCTGGTACGATTCGATTCTTGGCGGTTTGCTAATGGGTGAATGCGTTGGTCAGATTTGATGGGAATACCTTCTATTTCTTGTCAATTAGTCTTTTAAAGCTTCCGACCGTCGTCCTGGCGGTTTTTCTTTGTCCCCGCAATGATGGACAATTTCCTTAAACGATTTTGGTCCGTGATAGTTTCTCACGGTTCATTTTCGCTTCATTTTACGGTGATGGTGCCAAATGGTAAGAGGTGCATATGAACGAAGCGGTTTTAAGGGTTTTAGCCAGGCTGGGGCTCGACGCTAAACCATTCAAGCAGGAGAAAGTGATCGAGCTGGTCAAGAACCCCCTTTCCGGAGCATGGGTTACCGTCTATTCGCACCATGACGCTGCTGATGGAAGGCCTTCCGTTTTTGCCTGTTTTGCCGACCTTGCACGGAAGCAGGAGATTCTTGCAGGTGATGATTGGCTGAAGCATGCTTCCAGTTTCTCGCCAGGCTTCTGCGTATGTGCAGATGACGTCACTTATCATGACGGGCGCGATGAGGGCTATGACTTTATTGTTGCCGAGCAGTATTTCTATCCGCTCGACCAAGCGCAGATTCTGGTCAACCAGGAATTTGTCATGCTGTTTGAACTCTACCGCGGCGAAGACGGTTGCTACTATAGCGTCGACAAGTGCGGCGAGAGAGAAAAAGTCGTTAACTTTGCTGGAGACGAGGTGCGTGTCAGGACCAAATATATACTGCGCTTCATTGCAGCTAAGCAATGCTTCTTCGTCTACTTTGTTGACGCTCGGCTGGCATCTTCGTCCAACTATCCTTTGGGGAGCACTGAGTGCATTTCAGAGAGTGATGAAGTCGGAGGGAACTACCATATCGGACAGTGGTACACGAGTGATATTGATGAAGGCTATCTGCTGTCCATGCTCTACGCTCGAAGCTTTATCGAGCCCGACGACGTCGAGACTTGTGGCGTATGGCCGTTCGATGAGAAAAATGAACGGTACCCCGAGTTCGTCATCGGCGAACGGCCTGACGGCTCGCTCGTTCGATACACATGTGACCCGAATAAGCTTGGCACCTACTTTGATAAGGAGCCTCGCGCCCCACATTACTTAACCCCCGTTTTCTTTAAGCCCGCTGTACTTGATAAGTACAGGAGTAGCCCTCACTTCGATGTCAGCGAGCGTCACATTTCATGTGGGAGCCAGTGGAGGTGCGAGATTGACAATGTTGACCCGGACAGAGTTATGGTTTATCTCGGCGATTTGGGACGCGATCTTCCCGAGAGTGAGCGCACTCATTTCCTTTCCTTCGAGATGTCTCCCGTTGACCAGCGCATTTCTGATGAGGTATTCAAGACAGATTTGCTCAATATGTGGGTTAAAGATCCGTCGGGCCCTGTTTCCATGCTTATGCGAGCGCGAATGGAACTTGATAAAGCATGGAGGAAACGGTTTGGCTTGGCGCTGTATAGGCCTTTCCACCGTGCAGACGAGGGCATTCTTGAACAAATCCACATTCCATCTGGCAACGGCGAGTCTGAATTTGAGTCCGTGACTATGGCCCTCACGAGAGCCCTCGTCGACTACATTGATGAAAGTGCTCTAAAGGACGCTGATGCGAAGGGTAGTATTAACAAGCTGGAGGCCTTTCTTAGCGGGAATGACATCGTGATCGACCTAAAGTCTCTCCGTGATCTTCAGAACCTTCGGTCGGCGGGGGCAGCGCACGGTAAGGGCTCAAAATACGATAGGCTTTACGGCGATGTGGTCACCGAAGACCATAGAGAAGATGCGAAAAGACTTATTGCTCGGCTTACGACCATGCTGAACGAGTTGACTGAGGCCTTAAAACCTGCCGACGATCGGAAAGAGTAATTGCAGGGTGATGGGCTGTCATGCGCTAGGGAAACAAGGCTGTTGCAGTTGGCGGATTTAGATATTCTTGCATCAAGACCTTCCGATTTCCTATAGATAGAGACAGGTCCAATTAACTTTCAATGTGTATCCTCCTTATTTTCTGAGTTTATGTAGCACTAGCTGCGTTTATAGGAATGGGCTATGCGCGATACGGCGGTTTCAGCATGAGGCCGGCTTGTACTTCTTCGAGATTCCATATACTGACACCTTTCAGGTCCGGCTTATGTCCGCGCCAGTATTTATGCTTTAAGCAAAGCGGCACGAGTGAACTTGCTGCGAGCCTCATGCTGTGAGCACGTTAATCAATCGGTCGTGAAGGCGAGGTGAGTATGAAAGGTAGAAACCAGCACGTTACGAAGCGGGCGGATGGCAATTGGCAGGTTAAGGGCGAGGGGGCGCGTCGCGCTTCCTTTGTTACGACGACCCAGGGCGAAGCTATAAAGCGCGGTCGTCAAATTAGTTCTAATCAGCACTCTGAGCTAATCATCCATCGTCCCGATGGCAGAATCCGCGCAAAGGATTCCCATGGGCACGATCTCTTCCCGCCGAGAGGATAGGGGCTTGACGCCATTGCGGCTGCGGGCATGGATTAGCGTGTCCGCAGCCGCATACTTCCGAGTTTTGGCCTTGTACCCTTTGCTCCAGATGCTGCAAACACTTGATTGATGCTATTTAAGGTCTATAATCAAATAAAAACTCTGAAATATCTTTTCAAAACAATGAAAGGAATGTTGAGGACGATGCTTTGCCAGTTCACCTTCAGGAACTATAGATCCTATCGCGATGAGGCGGAGCTTTCCATGCAGGCGACGCCGATGAAGGAGTTCGAGCGCTCCCTCATAGTGTGCCCTGACGGGCAGGGCTTTCTACCAGTGGCCGCGGTGTACGGACCCAACGCTGGCGGTAAGTCAAACCTGCTCGAGGCTCTCGATTACGTTCGCTCGGCGGTAGCCAGACCGATTAGGCTGCTGTCTGCCAGTGCTGATGCACCAGGGGGTGATCGCCCTTCGATACCCCGTTGCTCTGCGTTCGAGTTCGATGACGTGTCGGCTGCTAAGCCCACCGAGTTCGAGCTCTACTATCGCGCGGGTGAGCATGAGTACCGCTATGCCCTGTCCGTAGCATGCGGACGAGATCGTGTCCGAAGGACTGTGGCGGCGCAAATTGGGGGCGTCACGCACGGCGATGCTGTTCGAGCGCGAGGGCACGGGGGTTGAGCTTGGTCCCACGCTGCGTAAGCTCGTGACGGCCGCGAGATTCAACCCGAGCCTGCCATACCTGTCGTTTCTCTGCATCAACTTTGACGCGCCGGTGATCAAGGAGGCTGCCAGTTGGTTTCTTGATGGGGTGTTCCTGAACTACAACAGCTCTTATCTGGAGCAGATGGTCGAGCAGTTGCTCGACGAGGATGACTCACTCGAGATCACGCGTTTTCTGCGTGCCGTTGACGTACGTATCGATGGCTTTAGGGTTGAGAAAGCTCCGGAATGGCGCGGCCAGCGCGTCTTCGTAAAGCATGAGGTGGACGGCAAGGGCTATGAGCTGCGCCTGTCCGAGGAGTCGGCCGGCACTCAGAAGCTCATGGGGTTGGCGTCGTTTCTGCTGGCGGCGCTCGAACGCGGCGGTACCGTCGTTGTCGACGAGCTCGACGCCAAGTTGCATCCGAAGCTCCTGCGCTACGTGATTCTGCTGTTCAAAGATCCCGAAGTCAACAAGAGCGGCGCGCAGCTCATCTTCTCGTCTCAGGACGTGTCCACTATGCGAAACGATGTTTTTCGCCGCGACGAGATATGGTTTGCTGCACGCGGCGAGGGGGAGGCGAGCCAGCTATGGTCGCTCGCCGACATCCACGAGGCAAATGGTAACCTGGTCAGCAAGAACGCGGCATTCGACAAGCAGTACCTGTCTGGCCGCTATGGTGCCGACCCGTATCTCACGCGCATTGAGGAGTGGGATTAGTATGGCCGCGAAAAAGTCGAGGGACTGGCGCAGCGGCAAGCGCGAGGGACGCTCTCGCATGGTCCAGATGACGCGCCATCTCGTGGTGACCGAGGGCAAGGAGACTGAGCCTCGCTACTTCGAGGGCGTGCGCGCCGCGTTAGGCGCAGCAAACGAGCGGAAGGTTGCCGTAGTCGTTAAGGGGACTGGCAAACATACTCTCGACCTACTTGACTTCGCTGTCGAACACTGTCGCTATGCTCCTGAGACGTTTGACCATGTGTGGCTTGTATTTGATAAGGATGATTTCCCTGCATCCGATTTCGATGCGATGGAGAGCAAATGCGCCGAGCTCACCGATGGATTGAGGACGTTTCATGCGCTGTGGTCGAACCCCTGCTTTGAGCTGTGGCCCCTTCTGCACCTTCGATATACGACTGCTCCCATGTCGGCCGCAGAGTGCCAGCGTGGCCTCGCTCAAGCCATGTCTAAAGACCTGGGCATTGAGTACCGCAAGAATTTGGCAGGGCTGTTCGAGGTGGTGGACGGCAAACGAGGCGAGGCGTTGCAGCGTGCTGGACGCCTCGTCACATACCATAGGGGGCTGGGTAACGTTAAACCATCCGCGCAAAACCCTGCAACCAAGGTGGGCGAGATATTCGATGTGATTGGGCCGTATCTGGTTTGACGGTCAAGTTCGATCGGGCTTGATAAGACTGGAGATTCATGAAAGATGTTGTTTCGGGCTGCCTGCCGTCTTTAACTGGATTGACCTTTTGGGACCCGATAGGATACTAGGCCGAATCTAGCGGTATTGACGCAGTCAACCTACGGGCTCGCACGTTGCTGCTGCTAGCAGCAGATCGGGCGAGGACTGCCGCTTCTTTGGCCTGTACGCTTCCGATGGCCTGTTTGCCGTGGACGCCTCCTGGGTGGACGCGACCGGCGCCATAGCCGATGCTGCCTGCGAGAGTGGCTCACTTACGTCGGCGCAGTTTGTGACGCCGATGGGCGGGGCCTTTGGTACCGCCTGTGTTATGGACGCCAGTGGGGCCGTTGCTTAGCATGTGGTAATTGAACCCACAGGCGCCCAGTCGTCGGCGGGGAAGACCCAGCCCGGTACCTGTGAGCCCACTGGTGGCAATCCCGCGGGGGATACAAAGCCCGGTAGCGAAGAAAAGCCCGGTGATGAGACCAAGCCCAGCGAAAACCCGCCCCCACGCCTGATTCGTCGCCCAAATCGGACGCCAAGCCTGCGCCCGCGTCCTCCAAGACGCCTGCGATCAAGACTGCCAAGAAGACCTAGCCCGCAACAACGCAAACCGCCGCGCTCCCTAAGACCGGCCACGGTGACTGGGCGGTTGCGTGCCTTGCCTTCGCCTTCTAGGTATGTTGTTGGTCACCATAAAAGTTCGGGCACTTCGTTGGGGGCCTTATTTGACAATGTAGTTTCTGCCGCTTCTTCCCCACATTTCTCTGAGTCAATAATGCAGATTGCTTGAACACGGCTTGGGGCTTGCCATTAATTTGAATTTGACTAAACTTAACTTATAAGTTAACCATATTTGGTTTCTTCTGAAGCGGAGGGGGTGGCCTTTGGCTAGTGACTATGAGCTTGTCGAATATGCTGATCCCGAGGGACGACCTTTTTGGGAACTAACCACCTCCCCTGAGAACTCTCAGTTTCAGAAGATGATGTCTGATCCTAAAACGAAGTTTACCGCCCGTAAAATGATCAATCAGATTTCAAAAATCTATGATTACGGGCTAAAGGATGTCAGTGGAACGTCAAAGCTTCGATGTATCGAGCCTAAGATTGGACTATACGAACTCAAGGGTTTTGATGGGGTTAATCGAGAAATGGTCTACGCGATTTGCCAAGGCGTGGACAAGATTGTTTTGCTTTTTTGGTTTAAGGGCCATCAAGGCTCGGGAAATATTTCCAAAGAAATTAAACGCGCAAAACAGTTGGCCCCGATAGCAAAGCGGCTTTTGGAGTCATAGCGTCGGCTTTTTTGCCCGCTTACGAAACGGAGACTTGTAATGGTTAAGGTCGATTTATCAGACTTTTACGCGGAAACGGAAACGAGTGAAACCCGTGCCTATGAGCACGCACTAGATATTGAGTTTATTGTTCATCGCGAGATGCAGCGCTCGGGCTTGAGTAAAAGCGAGCTGGCAAAGCGTATGGGCGTGAGTCTTCAGTCGCTTTCGAAATTGTTGAATTCTCAGCCCAACATGACGCTGAAAACAATCGCAAAGTTTGAGCTTGCGCTGGGTGTCAAAATTATTCCACAGGTCATTTCCAGTTATTCGAATGAGGCGCCGTTTTCTTCGTCTAATAACTCTGTCCGAGAACAATGGTCTTCATTTAACAGCGACTGCTCGGCTAAACGATTGGACTTTGAGATGATTCCGGGAGGTTTGGCTGCATGAGTAAGGATTTCATTGCGCCTATTCAGGTTGTTCATTTGTTTGTTGTCGACTCAACTTTTCATATTGAGAATGAGCCCTCCCAGAATATGGATTTAAAAGTTGACGTTAGTTATCAGGACGTCCATCTATTGAGGAACAAGGCGGGCGAGCGTGCAGACTTAAAGCTGTATGTGTGTGGCAGTCTGATTGATAGAGACGATGCAAAGGAAAAAATGCGCGCTGATGTGTCGGTCGCTATTTCGGTGTCTACAAAATTGCCGTTCGACATTTCAGACGATGAAGCGCGCCGTTATCTTCTCTCTAATGCGATTTCCATGGCGTATGGTCACGCTAAGAGCTATCTGATGGTCGTTACTGGACTTTCGCCCATGGGGGCTTTGACGCTGCCGGCAATTCTTCCTTCGGAATTGGCAGCGGACAGCGATGCGTCTTTCCAAAGTGAGTAAGTTGTTCTCGAGTTGGATTTTGCCTGCCACTGTGTGCAAATATAACGAGGTGCCGAATCGGTAGTTTGACCGATTCGGCATTTAAATTTCGAAGTTTCTAGTTGAAGCCCTGCGATGCCCGTACTACAACAGCTAAATTGACCGTGACGTCCTGTCTTGCGATATGCATGTAGCTCCACACGGGTATCATGGTGAAAGCGATTTCAATGACAGGGGTACTCGTGGTAAAGATGAAAGATGTGGCCGAGTTGGCGGGCGTTTCGAGCGCCGCCGTCTCGCGCTACCTCAACGGTGGATATATCTCGGCGGACAAGGCCGAGCGCATTAAGAAGGCGATTGAGCTGACTGGATACGTGCGGTCCAGCCAGGCTCGTGCACTGCGCACCGGCTCCACCAAGCTCATCGGCGTCATCGTGCCCAAGATCAACTCGGAATCCGTGAGCCGCATTACCGCTGGCATTGGCCAGGTGCTCGGTCACCGTGGCTACCAGATGTTGCTTGCCAATACCGACAACGCGGCCGATCGCGAACTCGAATACCTCGATTTATTCCAAAACCACCCGGTCGATGGCATTGTGCTGGTGGCAACTATGATTACCGACGAGCACCGTCGGGCGATTGAATCGTGCCGCGTGCCCATCGTGCTGATCGGCCAGAATGTTGAGGGCGCGGCGTGCGTCTATCACGACGATTACGAGGCCGCCTTTGAGCTGGGCCATGCGCTTGCGGGCCGCGTGGATGGCAAGATTGCCTACATTGGAGTTACCGAGGAGGACCGCGCGGCCGGTTATGACCGCCGTCGCGGTTTTGAGGCCGGCTTGCGCGCCGCGGGCGTGGCGCTTGATCCGAGCCTGATTCGCCAGGGGTCCTTTACGCTCGACTCGGGCTATGTTGCGGCGCGTGAACTGCTTTCCGTCGCTCCCGATGTTTCGTTTATCGCCTGCGCGACCGACACCATGGCGGCGGGCGCGCTGCGTGCTATCGATGAGGTTCGCGGCATGGGCGAGGGCATACACCGCGTGAGCGGTTTTGGCGACAACGCGTTTTTGCGCGCGCTGACGGGCGGCATTCCCACCGTGCATTATGGCTACCTGACCAGTGGCGTCGAGGCGACCAATATGTTGCTCAACACGCTCGATGACGAGGAGGGGGAGAGCGGTCTCAAGACGCTCAAGCTCGGCCATCAGCTTATGAATGTCTAGGCCTTGGGCACGTCTGCCTGTCCCTGACCTGTCTGTTTTTGCCGTAAAACTACCATTCGCCGGCTATTTCCTACCGTTCACACTACTATGAAAACGATTACAGACATATGAAACTGAAAACGATTACAGTGTAAGTGTCAAAGATGGCCGGGTGCGCATGCGCCCGTTGGAGGAAAGGGAAGTCATGGACTGCCGCAAATCAGCCCAAGAGGTGCTCGACAACATCGGTGGCGCCGACAACGTCGTCTCTGCCGCGCATTGCGCCACGCGTTTGCGCCTGGTGATTGCCGATAACGCCAAGGTTGACAAGGAGGCCCTCGAGAATATCGACGGCGCTAAGGGCGTCTTTGAGGCCCAGGGCCAGCTCCAGATTATTTTTGGCACTGGCACCGTCAATAAGGTCTACGACGAGTTCATTGCGCTCAGTGGCGTCGAGGCTGCCACCAAGGCCGAGGTCAAGGAGGCCGCGGCGCAGCAGCAGAACATCTTTATGCGCGCCATTAAGGTACTCGGCGACGTCTTTGTCCCCATCATCCCCGCCATCGTGGCTTCGGGCCTGCTGCTGGGCATTATGAGC
>ENA-OQKA01000119-OQKA01000119.1-human-gut-metagenome-genome-assembly--contig:-NODE-119-length-24518-cov-2.606330_pt1 | contig 24518 bp, 31 predicted proteins | sample MGYA00242644_ERZ504789 | MGnify/ENA primary metagenome ERZ504789 (study PRJEB26092, sample SAMD00036423) | human gut metagenome | host: Homo sapiens | study: EMG produced TPA metagenomics assembly of...
CATTGATAAAGCAAAGGAGCTTATAAATTCCCTTTCCGGTGTTGAGGCAATATTTGTGACAGATGATTATAGTATTATCACGACATCAGATGAATATAACGTAAGCACAGAATAGCTGCAAGCTTATAAAAAAGCTGCCACATATCATAACGATATGTGACAGCTTTTATGCATTATAAAATAATCTTCTTTGGACACTTCTCTGCGCAGATTCCGCAGCCTGTACATTTCTCCTGATCAATATAAGCTACATTGTCTACTACATGGACAGCATCTGACGGACAGTTCTTACTCGCACAGATGACAGCCGATACATCCAACCGAGCATGCCTTTCATGACATCCTTTGCCCTTTGCCTTTTTGAGCTGCACTTTTACAACGTGCTTTGTGTCATATGGAATAAGCTCGATGAGGTGCTTTGGACAAGCCTCTACGCACTTGCCGCAGGCCTTGCATGTAAGCGGATTGACGCATGCAACTCCGTCAACCACATGGATTGAATCAAAAGGACATGCCTTCACACAGCTTCCATAGCCGAGACAGCCATAATTACATGACTTAGGTCCGCCGCCCGGTACAAATGACATGGCAACACAATCCTCTACTCCTGTGTAGTCGTAGTCTGTATTTGCTTTATCGCATGTGCCGGCGCACTTTACAAATGCGACCTTCTTTACTCCGGCCTCAACCTTTACACCCATAATCTCGCTGACTTTTGCTGCAACAGGGTCTCCACCAACAGGACACTGTCCTACCGGTGCCTCTCCCTTTACGATGGCGGCAGCAAGTCCGGAGCATCCGGCATATCCACAGCCACCACAGTTGTTGCCCGGAAGCACCTCAAGTATTGCTTCCTCTCTCGGGTCAACCTCTACTTTGAATTTTTCTCCTGAAATACCGAGGAAAAATCCAAGAATTATACCGACAGCTCCAACAACTAAAGCTGCAATAATAATCGCAGTAACATTCATATCACTTTTCCTCCAATCCTATACAGAAACCATTCCTGAGAATCCCATAAAGGCGATAGCCATAAGACACGCTGTAAGAAGCACGATGGCTGTTCCCTGGAAAGGCTTTGGAATATCATTATACTCAATCTTCTCACGAACACCTGCCATAAGCACGATGGCAATAAAGAAACCAAAAGCTGTGGCAAAGCCGTAAACTACACTCTCTAAGATATTGTAGCCCTTTGTTACACTGTTAAGTGCTACACCGAGTACGGCACAGTTTGTTGTGATAAGAGGCAGATACACACCGAGTGCTTTGTAAAGAGGAGGCATCTGTTCTTTAAGAACATCTCTACAAACTGAAACAAGTGCTGCAATTACAAGAATGAACACGATAGTCTGCAAATATGACTAGATTAAGCGGATACAGTATAAAATTGTAAATAAGCTGTGTAACGAATGTGGCGATTGTGATAACGAAAATTACCGCACCACCCATTCCTGCAGCAGTTTTTGTGTTCTTTGATACGCCGAGGAAAGGACAGATACCAAGGAACTGGCTAAGTACTACATTGTTAACTATTGCATATGCTACTGCAATGAGCAGTAAATGACCTAATGTACCCATTATTTATCCCCTCCTTCTGTAGTGTTAAGAGCAACAGCGGCCTGTGCTGCTTTTGCTGATGGACATGATGCTCCACAATGTGCACAATCTCCTGAAAGGCAGCCTGCCGGCTCAGCAAGAGGTGTACCCTTTGCTTCCATCTTTTTACGGATGATATTCATGCCTGCAACGAGGAAGCCAAGTACGAGGAAGGCTCCCGGTGCCATGATAAAGATTGTGATTGGTGTAAACCAGTCACCGAAAATCTTGATGTTGAAGAATGTTCCTGCACCTAAAATTTCACGGATAAGTCCGATAATTGTAAGACCCATGGTAAATCCAAGTCCCATTCCCATTCCATCAAAGATAGACTCTACAGGTGGATTCTTTGAAGCATAGCTCTCGGCACGTCCAAGGATGATACAGTTAACCACGATAAGTGGGATGTATACACCAAGTGCTGCTGAAAGGCTAGGCAGATAAGCCTGCATTAAAAACTGTACTACTGTAACAAGAGATGCAACTATGACGATATATGCCGGCATACGCACTCCGTTAGGAATCACTTTTCTGAAAAGTGAAATCAAAAGGTTTGAACATATAAGTACCACCGTGGTGGAAAGTCCCATTCCAAGTCCGTTTATGGCACTGGATGTAACAGCCAGTGTAGGACACATACCAAGCATCAGTACAAAGGTAGGATTTTCCTTAATGATACCATTATATAAACGCTCTACATATTTGTTCATTAGTTGGCACCTCCCTGTAATTTATTCTGGAAGTAAGTAATAGCTGCGTTGCAGCCGTTGGCCATAGCCTTTGATGTGATGGTTGAGCCTGTGATGGCCTCAATCTCATCATCCTTTGAAGGTGTGGCCTTTACAACGTCGAACTTGTCTACTTTCTTGTTCTCAAACTGCTTGTAGAAATCAGCCTCCTCGGCCTTCATTCCAAGTCCCGGAGTCTCACTGATGCTTGTGATCGAGTAGCCGTTTACAGTACCATCATTCTTGATACCTACAGAGAATGTGATACTTCCCTGGCTTCCATCCTTGGCTGTAACTGTGATGACATAGCCTAATGTCTTTTTGTTTGAATCAAGGGCAGTCTCAATATCATCGATTGTATCCTTGTAGCCCGCATCAGATACAAGCTTATCAGCTTCATCAACATCATAATCATATTTCTCAAATGATTTTGCTTCCGAAAATACTGCCTGATATGCTTTCTGTGCTGCTGCTTTATTGGCCTTGTCGATAGGCTCTGCCGTGATTCCCTGAACCAGGGCAAGAATAAAACCAAGCACCAAAGTAAAGGCAGTTAAAATCAAAGCGTCATGTACAATACGTTTATTCATTCTCTTTGCCTCCTTTACCATACCAAAGGCTCTTGGGATAGAAACCTTCTCAATAATAGGAACAAGGCAGTTGCTTAAGATGATAGCAAAGGAAACACCCTCTGCATTGGCACCGAAGCAACGGAATACTCCTGTCAATATACCACAGCAGATACCGAATATTATCTTTCCCATCGGCGTAATCGGGCTTGTGACATAATCGGTTGCCATGAAAAATGCACCAAGCATCAGTCCGCCACCGCAGAGCTCTGCAACAACATAGTTGATATCAAATTGCTGTGCTCCGAAAAGGAACATGAAAACGGCAAATGTAATAATGTAAGATGCAGGAATCTTTAAATCAATGACTCCAAGTAAAATCATGATGATAGCACCTATTAAAATAGCTATAACTGATGTCTCACCGATTGTTCCTGCAGTATTTCCTATAAGCATATCCCTTACATTGACACTTGAAAGCCCCTCATTTTTGATGAGCGCAAGTGGTGTTGCTCCTGAGTATACATCCACACCGTTTCTTGTGACATTGAAATTAGTCATATCAGCCGCAAATGCGATGAGAAGGAAGCATCTTACCACCAAGTGCCGGGTTCATAAAGTTCTGTCCGAGTCCTCCGAACATACACTTGACAATGATGATTGCAAATACTCCACCGAGTACAGCCTCCCACCATGGAAGTGAAACCGGAAGGTTTAGTGCTAAAAGCAGTCCTGTAACTACCGCACTAAGGTCTGTAATTGTGCTCTTTTTCTTAACTATGTAGTCAAACACCCATTCTGATGCCACACACGATGCGATGGTAAGCAGAATGATAAAAAGTGCTCTAAATCCAAAATTGTAAATACCAAAAAGACTTGCCGGGAGTAATGCTATAATGACATAAAGCATTATTCTATCAGTGGAATCCTTGGCACGTACATGTGGTGATGATGAAACATGATATAAATCACTCACTTTAATCCACCTCTTTCTTTATTTTTTGCTGGCCTGTTTTCTCTTTTCAGCGAGAACAAGCTTCTTCATTGTCTTAATAGGCTGAGCCACCTGTCTCCTTGACGGACATGCAAATGAACAGCTTCCACACTCAATACACTCAAGTCCGTGCCACTTCTCAAACTCATCCATCTGTCCACGCAAACCAAACTTCGCAAGACGGCTTGGAATAAGCTGCTCAGGACATGCCTCCACGCAACGACCGCAGTTAATGCAGGCCTGTGGCTCAAATGCTGCCACCTCATCATGTGTGAAGCACAGTATTGATGAAGAGGTCTTTGTAGTAGGGATATCAAGACTAAACATGGCAAAGCCCATCATAGGACCACCTGATATAATCTTCTCCGGCTGGCTCTTAAAGCCACCTGCAGCATCAACCAGCTCCTGATATGAGGTACCGATGCTGTATAATATATTGGAAGGATTCTTCACAGCATCTCCTGTAACTGTTGAAATACGCTTCATGACAGGCTGTCCATTCTTTACTGCATTGTATACAGCAATGATTGTCTCTACATTATCAACGATACAGCCTGCATCAGCAGGGAGCATCTTAGAATTGATGGCTCTGCCGGTTGTAGCATAGATGAGCTGTCTCTCACCACCCTGTGGGTACTTTGTCATAAGCGGACAGACCTCAATACGTGGCTCATCCTTCGTGAGCTCTGTGAGCTTTTCGATACAGTCAGGCTTATTATCCTCTATACCAAGGATACCCTTTGCATTGTCAAAAAGCTGAAGTATGATCTTCATGCCGCCAATTAATTCCTCAGGATTCTCAAGCATACGTCTGTAGTCAGATGTGAGGTAAGGCTCACACTCAGCGCAGTTTGCGATAATATACTCAATCTTGTCCGGCTCCTTTGGAGAAAGCTTTACATGTGTAGGGAAACCGGCACCGCCCATGCCGACAACTCCCGCATTCTTGACCTTCTCGATGATTTCTTCCTTTGAAAGCGCAGTGACATCCTCGACGCTCTTATATGTTGTCTCAGTAAACATGCCATCATTTTCGATAACAATACTGTCAACCATATCGCCGACCGCCACACGTCGCTTCTCAATAGCCTTAACTTTTCCTGACACTGATGAATAGATAGGTGATGAAACAAAGCCACCGGCCTCTGCTATCATCTGTCCCTTCAACACAGTGTCACCTACGGCAACAACAGGCTTAGCCGGTGCGCCGATATGCTGCGAAACCGGATATACCATGTCGCCCTTGGGCAAAACTTCTTTAATTGGTGAATCCTTAGACAGCTCTTTGCCATCATATGGATGAACACCGCCAATAAACGTTTTATGACCCATTTTTGTGTCCCTCTTTCTTTTAGATTAATAACGTGGAAATGCTATTGCACATTACTATTCCTATTATACCACTTATGATTTTTAGTTAAATAGTATATTATGTACTTTTTTTAATACTTTATGTTATAATGTTTATACAAATGATATTCAAGGCAGGAATCAAAAATGAAAATATTTCACAATGAAGAAATTTACATAAAAACCGATAATTTTTCAGACAGCATATTTAAAGAAAACACAATGTTCTTTGATATTGAGACAACAGGCTTTTCACCGGTGAAAGCGATTGTCTACATGATAGGCTGTGCAAGGCGCATTAAAAATCGTATTGTAATAGACCAGTATTTTGCCGAATCTGTCGATGACGAAGCAGCTGTAATTGAAGCCTTCGCAGGAAGTCTGTCCGGTTGCAGCACTATCATATCCTTCAATGGTGTCGGTTTTTGATATACCATTTTTAAAGAATAAATACAAGAAATATAAGCAGGATGACCCCTTCTGTAATGTGCAGATACTCGATATCTTTAAGGAGCTTTCCCCGATAAAGCCTCTTTTGTGCCTCGAAAACTACAAGCAAAAAAGCATCGAAGCATTTCTCGGTATAGATAGGGAGGATAAATATTCCGGTGGTGAGCTCATAAACGTTTATTATGAATATCTTGCCCAAAATGACGACAAAAAGCTATCCCTGCTTTTGACACACAACTACGAGGATGTCCTTGGCATGACAAAGCTCCTTAATATACTTTCGTATAAAGAATGCATACATGGCATTGCAGATATCACCGGTGTATCCGTAAACCCATATACAGCTTACGACGGCAGTCTGATGAATGAGCTTATCATATCATTTGAAATAAATTCTCCGTTCCAAAATCTGTAAGTTTCCATGACAATGACATCTATCTGACCATCGGCACTACAAAAAGCTATGTGCGTGCAGAGATATTCGAGGGGGAAATGCGCCATTTCTACAGCGATTATAAAAACTACTACTATCTGCCAAAGGAGGACATGGCCATACACAAGAGTGTCGCAGCATATGTCGACCACGAATACCGTGAAAAATGCAAAGCGTACAACTGCTATGTGCGCAAAACCGGTGCCTTCATCAGACAGTACTCTGACTTCATGAAGCCCGAGTTTCGATTCGATATAAAGGATAAGTACAGCTATTTCCTGACTGACTGACGATTTTATAAATTCAAAACAGATGGTACTGTCATATGTAAAACACATAACAGACCATCTGTTTAATCTCTGATAAGATATCATGGCTTCCTGAAATTCTCCAATATGTGCCACCCGATACAAATAAAAGCTGTCATATAATTATATATGACAGCTTTAAAATCAAAAACTACTCGTTATCAGAAGCAACCTCGTCAATATTTACATCTGCAACATCTGCTCCATCATCCTCTGAATCAAGAAGAGCCTTCATGCTTAAGCTGATTTTCTTATCGTCCTCATTGAACTCAACAACCTTAGCCTCAATCTCCTGACCAATCTTCAGAACATCTGATGGCTTCTCAACATGATCCTTTGAAATCTGTGAAACATGAAGAAGTGCGTCAACACCAGGAGCAAGCTCGATGAATGCACCAAAATCTGTCATTCTGGCTACTTTGCCCTTTACGATATTGCCAGGAGCAAATTTCTCTGTTGCACCATTCCATGGATTCTCATCATCAAACTTCATTGAAAGAGCAATCTTAGAACCATTGATGTTCTTAACAAATACTCTTACAGTCTGTCCAACAGTGAATACCTTCTTAGGGTTCTCTACTCTGCCCCAAGACATCTCTGAGATATGAAGTAATCCGTCTACTCCGCCAAGATCTATGAATGCACCGAAATCTGTAACATTCTTAACTGTTCCTTCGATTACATCGCCAACGTGAAGATTTGCAAGAAGCTCTTCCTGCTGTTTAGCCTTCTGCTCAACGAGTAATACCTTTCTGTTTCCGATAATACGTCTCTTTCTTGGATCGAACTCTGTGATGATAAACTCAATCTCCTGATCCTTGAACTTGTTGAGATCCTTCTCATAAGTATCTGATACAAGGCTTGCAGGGATGAATACTCTTGTCTCATCAACACTGACACATACCCCACCGGCTAATACCTGTGTAACTTTTGCCTTTAATACTTCCTGGTTCTCAAAAGCCTCCTCAAGACGCTTGCTGCCCTTCTCTGCCTGAAGGTGCTTGTAAGAAAGGATAACCTGGCCCTCGCCATCGTTAAGCTTAACTACCTTGGCTTCCATCTTGTCGCCAACCTTTACAACAGTAGTAAGATCTACGTTCGGCTCATTTGTGTACTCGTTTCTAGTAATAATTCCGTCTGATTTGTATCCAATATTTAAGAAAATCTCGTCAGGTTTAACATCAATAACGGTACCTTCTACCACTTCTCCATTTCTTATAGTTTTTAAAAGATTCTTCCAGCATTTGTTCAAAGCTCATTTCTGACATTCTTTGAAACCTCCTCAATGATATTATTTGGGGTTGAAGCCCCTGCTGTAATACCTACGTTATTGTTGGACCTGATTTGTGTATAATCCATTTCGTCACTTGTCTGTATATAGTAAGTATTTTTGCATTCGTTTTTACATATTTCAAATAGCTTCTGTGTATTGGAGCTGTGCCTGTCGCCTATGACAATCATGACATCTGAGCACTGTGCTACCTTCCTTGCTTCGGTCTGTCTGACCTCTGTAGCATTACAGATTGTATTTAAAACAGTTATATCATAACCTTTTTTGCAATAATTTCAACTATATCTTGAAATTTATTGTAGTTAAATGTCGTTTGTGACACTATGCATAGTTTTTTTGTACTATTTTTCATGTAATTTTCGGCATCCTCAGGCGAATTTATGATGGTTACATGACATTTTTCGTCTGCCCAACCCTTTATCCCGCACACCTCAGGGTGCTTTGGACTGCCGACAATTATAATATCATAGCCCCTTGAGCTGTAATCCTCCACATATCTGTGAATTTTTGATACAAAAGGACAGGTTGCATTAAGCACCTCAAAGCCACAGTTTTTTATCCTGTCATACTCAGCCTTGCTTATACCGTGTGAACGGATAATCATCACACCCTTTTCATGAGAAGAAAGCTCATCGAGATCGTTTATGACGGTTACGCCATTTTTTTCCATATCCTTTACGACCTCATCATTGTGAATAATCGGGCCATAGGTGTATATAGGCACATTTTCCTTTTCAATTGCCTCATAGACCATATTTACTGCTCTCGTCACTCCAAAACAAAAGCCGGCGCTCTTTGCGATAGTAAGCTCTCCCATACGCTATGCCTCTTTCACAAGCTGTTTCATTCTATCTACCACCTCATCGATTGTCATATCAGACGAATCAAGCAGCACAGCATCATCCGCCTGCTTCAAAGGTGATGTCTCTCTTGTCATATCCCTGTGGTCTCTCTCTATAATATCCTTCTCGATTGCATCAATATCGCATTTCTCACCCTTTGCAGTAAGCTCATCGAAGCGTCTCTTTGCACGTACTTTAGAGCTTGCTGTTAAAAAATATCTTGACATTGGCATCAGGAAGCACAACAGTTCCTATATCTCTTCCATCCATCACCACATTCTCTCTGGCAGCGAGCTGTCTTTGAAGCTCAACAAGCTTTTCTCTAACTACAGGATAGACACTGGTAGCTGATGCCATATTGCCGACAGTCTCCTGTCTTATAAAGCCTGTGATATTCTCACCATTTAAGATAACCTGCTGTTCACCGTTTTCATAGCTGATTGAAACCTCAACATCCTTACATAACTTCGTGATGGTGTCAATATCATCCTTGTCCACACCCTTTTGGATAAAATAGTATGCCATAGCACGGTACATGGCACCTGTATCGACATAAATTGCGCCAAGTTCCTTTGCAAGTCTCTTTGCTATAGTGCTTTTTCCGGCTCCTGCCGGTCCGTCAATTGCTATATTGTATCTCATAATTTCTCCTTAAAATATTATTGTTCATCATTTTTATTAAAATCCCAGCTGCTCAATTCACTATGCGCATAAATAACTGTTATTATAAGTGTCTCAAAATAGTTTTCCAAATCATCAAACCGCTGCACTTGTTCCTGCCAGATATCCTGTGGACCATGCTATCTGCAGATTGAAACCTCCCGTATATGCATCCAGATCCAGCACCTCGCCGGCAAAGTAGAGACCATTCACAAGCTTCGACTCCATAGTGGATGGATTGATTTCCTTCACATTTATGCCGCCCTTTGTGATAATAGCTTCATTATATCCTCTTGGACCATTAAGAGTGACAGGCAGCTTCTTAAAAAAGCATAAGAAGTCTGTTTCTTTCCTCTTTCGATATCTCATTAACCTTCTTATCCGTGTCAATGCCTGAAAGCTCAATTATCACCGGAATCATTTTTGCAGGCAAAAGCTTGTTTATCGAATTCTTAAACTGCTTGTTTTTCGCCTCCTCAAACTCCCTGAGAATCCTCTTGTCCAAGGCCTCCTGTGTGAGAGCCGGCTTCAAATCAATATACATGTCAAGAGGCTGCTTAATAAGGCTTTGCTTAATTGATGCACTCGCAGACAAAATCATAGGGCCGCTGACCCCGAAATGCGTAAAAAGCATCTCTCCAAAATCCTCATACAGTTTTTCTTTCCCCGGGTAACCGACATACGGACATTGCGCAGCGAAAGGCCCTGCAGATCCCTGACCCACGGTTCTTTCATTTCCATCGGAACCAGTGCCGGAGTCGGCGATACCATCTTATGTCCGCTCTCTTCTGCCATGCGGTAACCGTCCCCCGTTGCCCCTGTTGAAGGATAGGAAATTCCTCCGGTTGCAACAATCACTGCGTCCGCATGCATTTTTGTATGATCAGCCAGCTCAACACCGGTAACACGCTTTTCTTCATCCCTCTTTTCAAGCAGCAGACGCTTTACCTTTGTATGCAGTAAAACTTCCACATGCTGCCCCCGCAATGCGGTGGATAACGCCGCAATCACATCGGAAGAATGATCCGACACGGGAAATACCCGGTTCCCACGCTCTGTTTTTGTAGGCATTCCATGACTCTCAAAAAAAGAAATCACCTGCTCATTGTCATAGGAGTAAAAAGCACTGTATAAAAATTTACGGTTGCTGACTACATTGGCAAACAGCTGTTCCATATCACTGGCATTCGTCAGATTGCAGCGCCCTTTTCCCGTAATAAACAGCTTTTTCCCGAGTTTTTCATTCTGTTCTAAAAGCGTCACTGCATGTCCGCTCTCCGCTGCCGCATACGCAGCCATCATTCCCGCCGGTCCTCCACCGATCACGATTACTTTACTCATTATCGATATCCCCTAATTTTGCATAATGTACCTTAATCGAATCATCAATATAATTGATCTCATCGTTTTCATATACCTGATACTCATCCCAGATGTCTTCTAACATCGTCAGTGTTCCCGCCACTTCTTTCTGTTTCTTCATGCACAGAGCCACTACCAGCGCATTGATAACGGAAAGCGGTGCGACAAGGGAATCCACAATGGATGCCATATCACTGTCCGCAATGAGATTGCAGGAAGAATACAGATTCATCGGTGAATGTATGCTGTCAGTAATTGTAATTACTTTTGCACTCCGGTTATTTGCAAATTCCAATGCCTTTAATGTCCGCATGGAATATCGTGGGAAACTGATTCCGATAATAACGTCATTTTCCCCGATTCTTACCATCTGTTCAAACAGTTCACTCGAACTGTTTGTCGTAAGCAGACGCACATTATCAAACATCAGATTCAGATAAAATCCGAGAAAACTTGCAAGCGGCGCACAGCTTCTGATCCCGACAATATAAATATTTTTTGCCTCAAGGATTGTCGAGACGGCCACCTCAAACGCACTGTGATCAATTTTTTCCAGTGTCGTTTTAATCTTGTCCGCGTCTGCCGATAAAACTGTCTCTAAAATCTTCGACTGACTGATTCTTCCGTAGGTTACCTCCATGCGCTGTACGGAATTTAATTTATTGCGCACCAGTTCTTCTAAGGCACGCTGAAATTCCGGATATCCTTTATATCCAAGATATGTTGCGAAACGTACAACGGTCGACTCACTGACACCAACCGTCTCCCCCATCTTTGCGGCCGTTAAAAATACCGCTTTATCATAATTATCTGTAATGTAAGTTGCAAGCATTTTCTGTCCCTTGCTCATCGAACTGTAACAATTATTAATCCGGTTTAACAGATCATTGGTATTTGACATCATATTCTCCTCTTTATCCCATAAAAGCTGTGCCACAAACAGCACTTTTGATTTTATCACTTTAACCGGAAAATGCAAGATTTCATGCAAAAAGAATTTTCCCATCAAAAAAAGACGCACCAGATCTGATGCGTCTTTTTCGTAGAAACCGGATATGACTATACCGGATATGCTCCGTTCTTTGTATCAGCAGTCTTTGCGTCTACGCCAGTCTGCTGTGCCTCACGGTATTTGAAGAAATCAGTAGCAACCTGTGGGAACAATGCATAGGATAATACATCCTCATCCTGCTGCTTGTACTGTTTCATCTCAGCTTCAATCTTATCAAGCTCCGGCTCAAGAAGATCTGCCGGACGACAGGTGATTGCATTCTTTTTATCATCTCCGAGAACCTTGTCAACAACTTCCGGATTGAATGGTTTAACGGTCTGGCCGTACTTACCAAGAAGAATATCCTTTGTCTCCTTTGTTGCGACTTTATAACGCTCTCCCATCAATACGTTAAATACAGCCTGTGTACCAACGATCTGGGAAGACGGAGTAACAAGCGGTGGCTCACCAAGGTCTTTACGCACACGCGGAACCTCTGCAAGCACTTCCTCGTACTTGTCCTCTTTGCCCTGCTCCTTGAGCTGGGAAATCAGGTTGGAAAGCATACCACCCGGTACCTGATAACGAAGAGTGTTGATGTTTACACCAAGTACCTTCGGGTTCATCAGACCGCTTGCAAGTGCCTCTTCACGTAACGGACGGAAGTAATCTGCGATCTCACTTAACAGATTCAGATCAAGACCGGTATCGTATGGTGTGTCCTTGAAAGCCTCTACCATAACCTCTGTTGCAGGCTGGCTGGTTCCAAGAGCAAATGGAGACATTGCAGTATCAATGATATCTACACCAGCCTCTACTGCCTTCATATATGTCATGGAAGCTACACCGGAAGTATAATGTGTATGAAGTTCTACCGGAAGAGAGGTAGAATCCTTCAGTGCCTGTACAAGTTCTGTAGCCTTAGCAGGAACTAAAAGACCGGCCATATCCTTGATACAGAGAGAATCAGCTCCCATATCCTCTACACGCTTTGCCATCTCCATCCAGTAATCCAGAGTATAAGCATCTCCAAGGGTGTAAGAAAGAGCTACCTGTGCATGACCTTTTTCCTTGTTACATGCAGTAACTGCTGTCTGCAGGTTACGGATATCATTTAAGCAGTCAAAAATACGGATGATGTCAATTCCGTTTGCAATTGACTTCTGTACAAAATACTCTACCACATCATCTGCATACGGACGATATCCTAAGATATTCTGTCCACGGAACAGCATCTGCAGTTTTGTATTTTTAAATCCGTCTCTTAATTTACGAAGACGATCCCATGGGTCCTCTTTTAAGAATCTCAGGCAGGCATCGAATGTCGCACCACCCCAGCACTCTACAGCATTGAATCCAACCTTATCCATCTTTGGGATAATCGGAAGCATCTGCTCTGTTGTCATACGTGTAGCGATCAGTGACTGATGGGCATCACGCAAAACAGTTTCTGTTATTTTTAATGGTTTTTTTACCACTTCTGACATGACTTTTCCTCCTTATTAAATTCCAAATATAGCCATGAAACATCCCGCAGCTACCGCAGTACCGATAACACCGGCAACGTTTGGTCCCATTGCATGCATGAGCAGGAAGTTTGTAGGGTCCTCCTCTGCACCAACCTTCTGGGATACACGGGCTGCCATAGGCACGGCAGATACACCGGCAGAACCAATCAGAGGGTTAATCTTGCCCTTGGTAATCCAGCATAATAACTTACCAAATAAAACTCCGGCAGCAGTACCAACCATAAATGCAACAAGACCTAATACAACGATCTTTAAGGTGCTTGCATTTAAGAAAGCTTCTGCACTGGTAGTTGCACCAACAGAGGTACCCAGTAAGATAACGACAATGTACATAAGTGCGTTACTTGCAGTCTCCTGCAGCTGACGAACAACGCCAGACTCACGGAAGAGGTTTCCAAGCATCAGCATACCAACAAGTGGTGCTGTGGTAGGAAGCAGTACGCAGACAACAACGGTAACAACGATTGGGAAGAGGATCTTCTCCAGCTTGCTGACCGGACGAAGGTTCTGCATCTTGATCGCACGTTCCTTCTTTGTTGTAAATAACTTCATGATAGGTGGCTGAATGATCGGCACAAGTGCCATATAGGAATATGCAGCCACGGCGATCGGTCCCATCAGACCGGTCTGTCCCAACTTACCAGCCAGGAAAATGGAAGTAGGTCCATCCGCTCCACCGATGATAGATACGGCAGCGGCAGCCTTGTCATTAAATCCAAGTATAATTGCAAGGAAGTATGCGCTGAAGATACCAAACTGTGCGGCAGCTCCCATAAGGAAACTGACCGGGTTTGCAATCAGCGGACCAAAGTCTGTCATTGCACCTACACCCATAAAGATCAGAGATGGTAAAATAGACCACTCATCCAATGTGTAAAAGTAATAAAGTAAACCGCCCACGCCGTTGCTGGTCTGTTCCGGGCTTGCGATGATATCCGGGTAAATATTTACCAGAAGCATACCAAATGCAATCGGAACTAACAGTAATGGCTCAAAACCTTTCTTAATCGCAAGATACAGGAAAATAAATGCCACTAAAATCATAACATAATTTCCCCAGGTCAGATTGAAAAAGGCTGTCTGATGCAGGAGGTTCGATAATGTTTCACCTACATAACTCACAGTGTTTTCCTCCTTGGATTAGTTTAATGTAGCGAGTAATGCACCAGATTCTACGGCATCACCAACTGCTACATCGATACTTGCAACAGTTCCGTCTTCCGGAGCAACGACTGGTGTCTCCATCTTCATGATCTCAAGAACCAGGACGGCATCTCCCTTCTTTACAGCATCGCCGACTTTCTTCTCAATCTTGAATACCTTTCCGGCAGCTCCTGCTTCAATCTTAATGCTTCCGGCTCCTGCTGAAGCAGCTGGTGCGGCTGCCGGTGCTGCAGCTGGCTTTGCAGCTGTACGTCTCGGTGCTGCTGCGCCGGATGTGCTTCCGGTCTCTTCTACTGTAACATCATAAACGTTACCATTTACGGTAATTGTATAATTCTTCATGAATATGTTCCTCCTAAATTTTCTTTCTATCCTATCTACGATTGATGGAACGAACTACGAAATCACTGGTAGAAGTTCCGGTACTTGCAGCGATTGCAGCTGCAATAACTGCGATAAGTTCAGTATCATCTGTCTGTGCTGCAACAGGGGCAGGTGCCGGCGCTGCGGCTGGTGTCTCTTCCTGCTGTGGAGCCTGTCCGGCTGCTTTGGCAGCTTTCTTTTTCTCCAGATAAGGGAAGATCTTAAAGCAGGAAATAAGAAGACTGATCAGAATCAATACAGCAAATACAACTGCCATAGAAATTACAGTATTCAGTCCTGCCTTTTCCATTTTCTCACCGAGTGTATAAATCGGATCTACCGAAATGCCGGTAACATCCATGGAATAGTAATCATATACTACTTCGAAATTCACATCTTTCTTCGCGAACTTGATGGTCATATCTGTGGTAAGTGTCTTACCGGATTTGGTAACCTTAAAAGTATCGTCTTCGATCTTTTTCATTTTACCAAACTCATCCAAAGTATCCTGCCACTTTGCAGCTGCCTCAATCTGTGCCTCTGTGACACCGTAGCTTGAAGTAAGCTGATCCTTTACATCGTCCGGAAGAGTATCTGCTGTCAGTTTGTTTCTTTGAACAACTGAGCCAGACTCTGTACCATGCCCGCATTGGTATCCATTTCAGACTGAAGATCTGAAATGGACTTTCCATTGTAATCCACGGTAGTCGGGTCTGTTCCACATGCACCAAGCATCAGAACCATCAGGATCATGCAAAGTGCAAAAGCAATTCTCTTTTTCATAAAACTTCACCTTTCTACTTGGTACCGTGTTTCTTTTCTGGCTCGCTTACATACTTTGTATAAAGCATTTCAAAAGCAGCTACAAGGTATTTTCTGGTATCTGCCGGATCAATCAGACGATCCACATATCCTCTTGCAGCAGCAGATGCGGCAGAATCCTGAAGTTTTTCATAATCAGCAGCTTTCTGCTTGATCTCATCTGCACCAGCTTCCGGATACATAATCTTTGCAGCCAGAGTAGAATCCATCGCACCGATCTTTGCTCCGCTCCATGCGTATACAAGATCTGCTCCGACAGACTTGGAATTCATAAATACATAAGCACTTCCGTAAGCCTCTCCTGTGATCAGGTTTACCTTTGCACAGGTTGCATTGGAAAATGCGTAAGTCATTCTCGCAAGTGCCTTTGCAAGTTTCTTCTCAGAGCACATGCAGTTTTTCAATCCATTTACATTTGTAATGGTAAGTACCGGGATTGAGAATGCATCACAGAACTGAACAAATTCAGCTGCCTTGTTGCATCCCTGCGCGGTCAGGGACTTGTCAAAGCTCTCTGCTTTCTTGCCTTCTGCATCATATACTTCGCTACAGTTTGCCACAGCGCCGACTGTCATTCCGTTTAACTTGATCAGTCCGGTTACCATATTCCTGGCATAATCTGCCTTTGTCTCGAAGAATACGTTATTATCTGAAATCTGGGATAACAGATATCTTGGATCACCCTTCATATTCTCCATGCTCTCGCAGGCACGATTTAAATCATCTTCACAGTCATCTGTATAGACATCTCCCTCATTGTTGCTTGGAAGCATACATACCAGCTGACGAATCTGCTCCATGATTTCATCTTCTGAACCAACGAAATCCACACATCCGTTGTTTTCACTCTGGAATGCTGCGCTGGCTGTATCACATTTTTCTGTGTTATTGCCTTCGATTGCATCCGGAGCATTTACAAACATGCGTCCTTTCTTCTCTTCAATGAACGCGAAATCGCAAAGTGCCGGGACAACGGAAAGGCCGCCGCCACAATTGCCAAATACACCACAAATCTGAGGTACAAGACCGGAAGCTGCTACTTCCTTCGCATAAATAGTTCCAAACCCATCCAATGCATCAACCGACTCCTGAAGACGAATGCCGCCACAGTCAATCAGACCGATGACAGGAGCTCCCATCTTCATTGCCATGTCATACACAGACGCAATCTTCTTTGCGTGCATCTCTCCGATGGTACCGTTTAATACGGATGCATCCTGGCTGTAAATAAATACCAGATTGCCGTCGATCAGTCCATGACCGATTACAACGCCATCTGAAGGGGTCTTTGCAGCGGTAAGATTAAAATCTGTGCTACGTGCTGTTACGAGAGAACCGATTTCCATAAAACTGTTCTCATCGACCAACTTAGCAATACGCTGAATTGCCAAGTTTTCATTGTTACTACTCATTTTATGCCCTCCATCTATAAAAAATAAAAATTTCCGCTAGTTTGTATTGTATCTCATTTCCCAATTCTTTTCAACATAATTTGTTAATTTTTTCACTAATTCTTTGTGACTAATTTCCTATTTGCCCAACAGTGCCTCTTTCCACATAATTTGAAAAAACTTTTCAGGAGACCATTTTTTTACGGAAACCTCTGCTTTAATTTTTCCGGAGTAAATTTCCCTGCCGTTCATACAGTAGGAAACACGTCCAAGCGTCTGCCCTTTTTTGACCGGAAGGCTTATCGGATCAGACCATACTTTCTTTATTTCAGCGGTATCCCCGTCTTTTTTCAAAAACGTCAGTTTTGTGATATCCGTATCAACATAAACCGGCAGTTTGGCATGGGTAGCCCATTCCTCGAGTGTTTCTTTCCGACAGCCCTGCGCAATCTCTATATCCGGCAGCTCCATGGATGCTTCCGATCCCCGATACAGATGATAGGCATCCATTCCGTATTGAAACAGTGTCTTTGCATCGGACCACTTATAATTTTTGTGGTTCGGCCAGCCGCAGGCAAGAAGTGCGATTGCATAATGTCTCCCCCCTTCTTCAAGTGCAGCCACATAGCAATATCCGGCTTTGGACGTATATCCGGTTTTTCCGGTAATCACATGATCCATCATATCCAGCAGGGCATTTTTATTGGAAACAGCATATCCGGTTCCCTCCAGGCTCTGAAATGTATGTGACCGGGTCTGCGTCACTTCCAGAAACTGCTTGCTTACCGGAGACTTCCATGCGCAATAACTCATAATCCTGCACAGATCATATGCTGTGGTATGGTGTTCCCCCTGCTCATCCTTTGCATCCAGACCGTTCGGTGTCACAAAATGGCTGTCGGTGCACCCGATCTTCTTTGCTTTTTCATTCATAAGTGCTGCAAATTTTTCCGCAGATCCCGCCACATGTTCTGCGATTGCATATGCACAGTCATTATAGGATTCCAGCATCAGCCCATACCACAGATCCTGCATATAGAACTGTTCTCCTTTTTTCGCCCCGAGATGTACCTTCGGCTGTGATGCCGCTTTTGCGCTGAATGTGACCACTTCATCGGGCTTACATTGTTCCATCGCCACGATACAGGTCAGAATTTTTGTGGTACTTGCATTCGGCAGTGCTGTCTGTGCCTCTTTTCCATACAAAAGGCGCCCACTGTCACCATCCACCATGGCGCAGGATTTTGAATACAGTGTCTGCGCTTCGGGTTCTTTTTGCTTTTCTGCCAAAACCGGTTCGCTCATCAGACATCCGATTACCTAGCAACAGACTTACTATTTTTTAGTGCAGATTCTTTTTTGAAAACATAAAAAAATAACCATATACATTTTTATTCGTATGTATATGATTATTCCTGCTTCTTTTATACGTCCAGTTTCACATGCATCTCTTCTTCTGCTTCCTGCTTAAACTCTTCCACCTGTACCGGACTGAGTACCGGCAGATCATCGATTGAATGTACGCCGAAACTTGCGTAAAAATTCTTCAGTTGTTCCAAAAAGCATCGGTCTTCCCGGTGCATCAAGTCTTCCAAGTTCACACACCAGATGATATTCCACCAGTTTGTTTACCGCATGATCCGATGACACGCCACGTATTTTTTCTATTTCCATCTTTGTCACCGGCTGCTTATATGCAATAATGGAAAGCGTCTCCAAAAGAACATCGGTTAAAACCCGGCGTTTGGGCTGCTTTGCAATTTTAATCAGATATTCGTAAATTTCGGGTCTGGTGCACATCTGGTAGGCTCCATCCAGTTCCGTGATGGTAACGCCGCGTTTCTGTTCTTCCCACTCGTTTCTCATTTCATCGATCAGGTCCTTTGTTTTCTTCTGATCAAGTCCAAGAGTTCCTGCAATTTTTTCCAGTTCTACGGATTCTCCCATAGAAAACAGAATTCCTTCTATAATTGCCTTGTATTTTTTTTCTTCCATATTTTCCGTCCATCCTGCAATACATGATAATCTATGCTGCAACTTTCGAATCAATCTGGATATCATCAAAAATATGTTCCTGCGAAATCCGTATCGTTCCCATTTTCATCAGCTCCAGAATCGCAAGAAACGTAACGATCACTTCCACTTTCGATGACTGTGCCGTCAAAAGTCCCCGGAAACTGAAATGTCTGTGTCCGGCCGCATATTTTTTCAAATCCTCCATCTTGTCTTCCAGCGATACCTCTTCTTTTTCAATCTTTCCGAATTTTGACCGCAGAGGATCAATTTTATCCTGCTGTTTTTTCATAATGCTCTCAAAAATTTCATGCAGGCGTGAAAGCGTAATGTCCGATATCAGTTCGTGGATATCAACCGGCGGTTCATACGCACGCACTTCCTCCGGAATCGTCGGCTTCTATACATAACACGACCGGCATCCATCTGCCGGTCTTTTAGTTCATACGCCATACATTTGTACATCTTGTATTCCAGAAGCTGCTGTACCAGTTCCGCACGCGGATCTTCTTCTTCCTCTTCACTGTCCGGATTCGACGGGAGAAGCATGCGTGATTTGATATCGACCAGTGTTGCAGCCATAACCAGAAACTCACTGAGTACCTCCAGATCCTGTCGTTTCATTTCCCGGATATACTCCATATACTGTTCCGTGATCTCCACAATCGGAATATCATAGATATTCACTTTATTCTTTTCGAGCAGATACAAAAGCAGATCCAGCGGTCCCTCAAATACCTGGAGTTTAACGGTCAGTTCCATCCCTCTCGTCCTTTCTGTCATAATCTATATTTTATCTTTATGTTGTAGAAAATGCAAGGACAAATTACTATATTTAGTGTTTTACAGAAGGGGTGCAAACAATTTTAATGCCCCCATAAATGTACGCACAAGAAACGATTTCTTTTGAAATTCCTCCAGAGTCACTTCGTGGCTTTCCGCAAATGTTTTTAACGCATCTTCTTTTACCTGTAAAACTGCCCGGGTACGATACATCCAGACGCCACATTCAAAATGCAGACACAGACTGCGGTAATCCATATTTACCGTTCCCACGGTTGCCTGTACATCATCTGACACAAAACATTTTGCATGGATAAAACCTGGCGTATATGTGTATATTTTCACTCCGTTTTTGATCAGATACGGGAAATTCGACTGTGTCAGGAAATACACCAGTTTCTTATCCGGAATTCCCGGTACAACCAGACGCACATCCACTCCGGATTTTGCCGCATTTACAAGTGCCGTGCGCATCTCGGACCCGATGATCAGATACGGAGTAAAGATGTAAAGATATTTTTTTGCCCTGCTGATCATATTCAGATATACATTTTCGCCGACATCTTCGTGATCCAGCGGAGAATCGGTATACGGCTGGACAAATCCTTTTTCATCTGCATGGATTTTTTCCTGCAGCCTGTGTTTTTCCATGGAGGTTGCACGATAAAATGTATAATCGCTTTCTGTTTTCAAAATATAATCCCACAGTTCCAAGAACATGCTTGTAAAACTCCAGACACATTCTCCGGTCAGACGGATTGCCGCATCCTTCCAATACCCAAAACGCACTCTGGCATTGATATACTCATCCGCCAGGTTCATCCCCCCGGTATAGGCAACCCTTCCGTCAATCACCGTGATCTTCCGGTGGTCCCGGTTATTCTGGATAATTGACATCAGCGGTCGAAATGGCTGGAAACATGCACATTTTATTCCCTTTTCCTGCAGATAACGATAATATTTATTCGGCAGTGTCTGGATACATCCGATTCCATCGTACATAAATCGCACATCCACACCCTCTTTTGCTTTCTGAGCCAGAATTTCAACAATTGCATCCAGCATCTTTCCAGGCTCTGCAATAAAATACTCCAGAAAGATATAAGATTTTGCTGTTTTTAAATCTTCCAGAAACTGCGGATACATCTCTTCTCCGCAGCAATAATACTGTGTATCCGCCTCCCTGTACACCGGATACCCCGCATAACGGGTGAGATACTGCGCCTGCTGTCCGACAGAATCATCCTCTGCCCTTAAGGCAGACATCACATCATCGGAAGGAGAACTGTATGCCCGTATCCTGCTGCTGACCACGTCCATCTTCATACGGGTCCGTTTTGTCAGTCCCGGACGGCCAAACAGATAGTATGCCGGAATTCCAAACAGAGGAAGTGCCAGTATCAGAAAAATCCAGGAAGTTTTATATGTGGAACGCATATCCCTGCTGGAGACAAACAATGCAAGCACAATGGATGCAATTTTAAACAATGCATCTACCATGGAACTGTATACGGTCGCACTGTACAACAGATAGACAAACCAGCTGAACTGCAATATAATAATCAATCCTCCAAGGACAAGTTTACTGAAGAGTTTATTTAATATTCGTTTCATCTGTCTCCTCCTTTGGTTCTCATAAAATGTCACCGACAGGCTTTTAGAGAGTATTTTATACCAATGCCAGCAAATTATCAACATCAAGAACGCCCCACGCCATGGACATTCCCGTTTCTTTCCGCGCCGATTCATATAATTTCAGTTTCAGTTCTTCCGGCCGCAGCTTTGGATTTTTCTGTAATGCAAGTGCCAGTGCCCCGCATACGACAGGGGTTGCCATAGAGGTACCACTTTTTCTGGAATATAGTGCTCCGTGATGATCCAGACTTACAATATTCGTCCCCGGTGCTAAAATTTCCGGCTTCATAATACAGCATCCGGTCGGACCACTGCCACTGTAACCACCACGCCTTTCCCCCGGAGAACTCCGGTCATCACTTGCCCCCACCGTAATCACTTTTCTCGAAATACCGGGAGCCGTGACTGTCCCGGCTCCCGGGCCATTATTTCCGGCCGCTGTGACAACCGTCACGCCATCATCCCACAGCTGTTCTAAAAGTTCCATAATCTGCTTCTGCTCACGGTCGAGTGCCCCCGGAAGAAATCCTACAGAAAAATTCAGAATCCGGATTCCCAGTTCTTTATGATGTGCAAGCACCCATTGCAGGCCACGAATCACCCGCTCCGTCTGTCCTCCTCCATCCTTCCCGAGGACTTTCAGCGCAATCAGCTGTGCCTGCGGTGCCATTCCTTTCATTCTGCCATTCGCACACAAAATTCCGCCAACATGTGTTCCGTGTCCATTGTCATCATAACAGGCTCGTTTCATTGCCACAAAATCCAGAAATCCAACCACATTCTGCCGCAGATCCGGATGCAGATAAACGCCTGTGTCCAGTGTCACCACCCGGATATTTTTCCCCGTGTAACCCATACGATATACATTCTCTGCATGTACAAGCTGTTTGACACGATTCATATTTCAACTCCGAACTTTTCGAATCATCGCCTTTTTCTTTCATGGTATGAAAAAAGGGCCGCATGGTGCGGCCCCTGAAGTACATCTTTCATGGATCTTAATTCTGTATGGTATTTTATTTCTGATCTGCCGGAACGTCCTTAATGGAAAAACTGATTCTTCCCATCTTGTCCTTTCCAAGACAGACAACTTTCACAACATCTCCAAGTGTCAGTACATCCTCGACATGCTCAATGCGTTCCTTGGCAATCTTTGAAATGTGAACCATTCCTTCCTTGCCCGGCGCAAACTCGATAAAAGCACCAAACTCTTTGATACTTACAACTGTACCGGTAAAGATCTGCCCTTCCTTAAAATCGGTTGTGATGATTTTTATCATATCAATGGCCTTTGCGATTGCCTCCTTGTCTGTTCCACAGACAGAAACCGCACCATCATCTGTAATATCAATCTTGACACCTGTACGGGCAATGATCTCATTGATTGTCTTACCCTTCTGTCCCACAACATCTCCAATTTTATTCGGATCAATGGTGATCTGTTCAATCTTCGGTGCCCACTGATTTACTTCTTTTCGTGGCTTCTGCAATTGCCTTGCTCATAACTTCATCCATAATGTAGACGCGTGCCTCACGGGTACGGGCAATGGCTTCTTCTACGATTGGACGGGTCAGGCCATGGATCTTGATATCCATCTGGATTGCAGTGATACCATCATGTGTACCGGTTACCTTGAAATCCATATCTCCGAAGAAATCTTCAAGTCCCTGGATATCTGTCAGTACCAGATAATCATCATCCGTCTCTCCGGTCACAAGACCACAGGAAATACCTGCAACCATCTTTTTAATCGGAACACCTGCAGCCATCAGTGACATACAGGACGCACAGGTAGATGCCATGGAAGTAGATCCATTGGATTCAAATGTCTCGGAAACTGCACGGATTGCATACGGGAACTCCTCCACAGAAGGAAGAACCGGAAGTAATGCACGCTCTGCAAGCGCACCGTGTCCGATCTCACGACGTCCCGGACCTCTGCTTGGCTTTGTCTCTCCAACAGAATAGGACGGGAAATTGTACTGATGCATATAACGCTTGGTTGTCACGTTCTCATCAAGTCCGTCAATCTTCTGTACTTCCGAAAGCGGTGCAAGTGTAACAACATCGCAGATCTGTGTCTGTCCACGGGTAAACATGGCAGAACCATGTACACGAGGGATCAGATCTACTTCTGCAGCCAGCGGACGGATCTGATCGATCGCACGTCCGTCTGGACGCTTATGATCCTTTAAGATCATCTTACGAACAGTCTTCTTCTGATACTGGTAAACGGCCTCGTCAAGAACAGCAAGCCACTCCTCGTTCTCTGCAAAAGCCTCTGCAAATTTATCTGTGATTTCACGGATATTCTCTTCTCTCTGCTGCTTTTCATCGGTAAATACCGCTTCTTCCATCTGCTCCGGAGTGACGATTTCCCGCATAGCTGCAAACATTTCTTCCGGAATCGCACAGCTTGTATACGCATGCTTCGGTTTGCCAACCTCTTCCCGGATCTTATTGATAAATGCAATGACTGTCTGGTTGACATCATGGCACTTATAAATAGCCTCAATCATCTTTGCTTCCGGAATCTCATTGGCACCGGCCTCAATCATGATGACCTTTGTTACTGTAGATGCAACCGTAAGCTTTAAATCTCCCTCGTCCCAATCTTTCTGGGATGGGTTTACAATAAATTCACCATTCTTCATTCCCATCTGGGTCATGGCACATGGGCCGTCAAACGGAATATCGGAAATGGTAGTAGAAAGTGCTGCACCGATCATGGCAACCAGCTCCGGACGGCACTCCGGATCTACAGACATAACCATATTATTTAAGGTTACATCATTGCGGTAATCTTTCGGAAACAGAGGTCTCATCGGACGGTCAATGACACGTGCGGTAAGAATAGAGTTCTCTGATGCCTTTCCTTCACGCTTGTTAAATCCGCCAGGAATTTTTCCAACCGAGTACATTTTTTCTTCAAATTCCACGCTCAGTGGGAAGAAATCAACGCCATCTCTCGGCTTGTCGGAAGCAGTAGCCGTAGATAATACGGTAGTCTCTCCATATTTTAATAATGCGGCACCATTTGCCTGTGCACATACTCTTCCGATATCAACGGTCAGTGTTCTGCCTGCCAGTTCCATTGAATAACTTTTGTACATGTATTCTCTCCTTCAAAATTTAATACGGTATGTCAAAACCCCGAACTACTGAACAATACAAAACAGCGTTTTGTCCTCTTCAGTGGTCCCGGAAAAAAAGTTCTAGCCATACAACAAAAACGAAGAG
>ENA-OQKA01000128-OQKA01000128.1-human-gut-metagenome-genome-assembly--contig:-NODE-128-length-24035-cov-2.991927_pt1 | contig 24035 bp, 24 predicted proteins | sample MGYA00242644_ERZ504789 | MGnify/ENA primary metagenome ERZ504789 (study PRJEB26092, sample SAMD00036423) | human gut metagenome | host: Homo sapiens | study: EMG produced TPA metagenomics assembly of...
CGCAGAGGAAATTGTTCATGGTATTTTTTTGGAAAAAAACGAAGGAGAGAGTTATGAGAAAAAGAAAAAAATTACTCTTTGCCGTACTCACCTGCCTCATGATCTTTGCATGCGGTGCAATTACCGTATTTGCGGCAGATGGAGGAAAAGAGTATGTACCAAAGATGTATTCATCATTCTGGGCACTGGTACCCCCAATTGTGGCAATTGGTCTTGCACTGATCACGAAAGAAGTGTATAGTTCCTTGTTTGTCGGAATTGCGATCGGAGGAATCTTCTGGTCTAATTTCCATTTTGAAAAGGCAGTATTGCATATATTTGAAGATGGAATCGTAGGAGTACTGACAGATAGCTATAATATGGGAATCCTGGTATTCCTGGTTATTCTTGGAATTATGGTCTGCATGATGAATAATGCAGGAGGTTCGGCAGCATTTGGGCGTTGGGCTAGTATTCATATCAAGACAAGAGTTGGGGCACAGCTTGCAACGATCGTGCTTGGAATACTGATCTTTATCGATGATTATTTTAACTGCCTGACAGTTGGTTCTGTTATGAGACCTGTCACAGACCGTTACAAGGTATCCAGAGCCAAACTGGCATATATTATTGATGCAACAGCTGCACCGGTATGTATTATCGCACCGATTTCCAGCTGGGCGGCAGCCGTCAATTCGTATGTTCCGAAAGATGCCGGGATTACGGGATTTCAGCTGTTTCTGCGAACAATTCCGTACAATCTCTATGCGATTCTGACGCTTGTCATGGTATTTTTTGTGATTATTGCAGGTTTTGATTTCGGACTCATGAAAAAACATGAGGAGAATGCTGCAAAAGGAGATCTGTTTACCAGCGGCGGGGAAGAGTTTGAAAAGGTTAAGAAAGAAGATATTCTTCCAACGGAAAAGTGATTGATCTGCTTCTTCCGGTGATTGTTCTGATTGGTTCTGCAATTGGTGCCATGATCTATACCGGATTTCTGGGCGGTGCGACCGATGTGGTCAGTGCATTTGCAGGATGTGATGCGGAGACCAGCCTGATTTTTGCAACCATGGTCACGGTCTTTGTCATGCTGTTTTTGTATCTTCCGCGAAAGGTGGTTACGTTTAAAGGATTCATGGAGAGTTTTGTGGAAGGCTTTAAGCTGATGATCCCGGCGATCGGAATACTGATATTTGCCTGGACTTTAAAGGGGATGGGAGATGCTCTGCAGATTGGTACATTTGTGGAATCCATCGTTGGAACGAGTGCTTCTGCAAGCCTGTTCCTTCCGGCTGTTTTGTTTGTTGTTGCAGTGTTCCTTGCGTTTTCTACCGGAACAAGCTGGGGAACATTTGCGATTCTTGTTCCGATTGCAATCGCCATGTTTCCGGGGGCAGATCATCTGGAAATGATGATCATTGCGGTTTCCGCAGTGCTGGCAGGTGCCGTCTGCGGAGATCATATTTCACCGATTTCGGATACAACGGTTATGTCTTCGGCCGGCGCGCAGAGTAACCATATCAACCATGTGACAACACAGATGCAGTACGCAGCGGTTGTTGCTGTGGTATGTATCATTGGCTATATCATTGCAGGACTGGTACAGATCTGGTGGGTAGCACTGGGCATCAGCCTTGTGCTTCTGCTTGCCGTTCTTACTTTCATAAAAAAGAGGTCTGAGAGTAACAGCGAAAAGACAGCAGGTATATAAGACTCGGGGAAGAAGCCCGAAAAACAAAGAAAGGAGCAGGCGAGGAAACCTGCTCCTTCTTAGTTACTTAAAGGAAATTGAGTAACTGAGTAGTTAATTAGATAATTGTTTAATAAAATTGAACTACATACTCATTTGCGTACGTGCATGCTATATTTAAATAACACCATTCAATACTTACATTATACCGTGTTATTCGGATTTTGCAATACCTATTTTGAAATTTTTGGAATTAATCCTTTATTTTCGCTATTCCGGAAGCGGAAGAAAGTCCGGCTTTCTGCCGGTAAAGACCGTAAAGTACCGGAAGCCTGCATGCCGCAGAATCTGAGGAAGACGGTCAAACGCATATGCAACGTGCTCCGGCGCATGTGCATCGGCTCCGAGTGTCAGAATCTCTCCCCCGAGTTCGTGATAGCGTAAAAGAACAGCTTCGGTCGGGTTTGGATGTCCCAGCCCGTATTTGAATCCTGCCGTGTTGACTTCGATCCCTTTTCCCATGGAAATGAGTTTACGCAGAATCTCATCAATGATATCGGCATAGGCCTCATATGTATAGAAACGGTTGCGGTCCGGACCGTAGCGGACAACATAATCGAGATGACCGTATACATCGAAGTCGGAATAGGTGTTCAGGTTTTCCAGAATGGATTCGAAGTACTCGCGGTAAGCAGTTTTTTCGGAGCGTCCTTCATAGTATTTCGGGTAATAGGGATCGATTCCGTGAACAACGTGGGAGGAACCGATGACAAAATCAAACGGATGTCCGGTCACCGCTTTGCGGTTGATTTCCGTGATGTGGGGCTGCAGACCGACTTCGATTCCAAGACGAATGGAAAGACGGTCACGGCAGGTGTCCTGAAAACTGCGGACTTCTTTTATATAGGAATCAAAATCCAGAAGAAACAGATTGGGATCATCCGGGTAATCATAATCAAAATGATCGGTAAAACAGATGCCATCCAGGTTCTGCCGTACAGCGGCCTGGATCATGTCAGGCATCAATGCGTCACTGTCTCCGCTGTGATGCGTGTGCATATGTGTATCCCAAAGCATAAGAGCCTCCTTTTTTCTGTGTGGTTGGTTTTGGAAAAAGTCTTTTCGTAAGATTATACTATATTTCAGGGGAAATAGATACCTTTAGTGAAAAAATTAACAAAGACGGAGAAAAGACTTGAACTTTCGGAAATAATTGGGTAAAATAAAGGAAGCTTGGGACGCAAGTCCCATGAGACTATTTATTTACAATTCTAGGAGGAATTAAGAATGGCAGTAAGAGTAGCAATCAACGGATTCGGCCGTATCGGTCGTCTTGCTTTCAGACAGATGTTCGGAGCAGAAGGATACGAAGTAGTAGCAATCAACGACTTAACAAGCCCAAAGATGTTAGCACACTTATTAAAGTATGATAGCTCACAGGGTAAGTATGAGCATGCAGATGAAGTTTCTGCAAGCGATGATTCTATCACAGTATGTGGTAAGGAAATCAAGATCTACGCTTTCCCAGATGCAAACAATTGCCCATGGGGTGAGTTAAAGGTTGACGTTGTATTAGAGTGCTCTGGATTCTATACAAGCAAGGAGAAGGCTCAGGCTCATATCAATGCCGGAGCTCGTAAGGTAGTTATCTCTGCACCAGCAGGAAACGACCTTCCTACAATCGTTTACAATACAAACCACGAGACATTAAAGGCTTCTGACACAATCATTTCTGCAGCTTCTTGTACAACAAACTGCTTAGCTCCAATGGCAGATGCTCTTAACAAGTTTGCTCCAATCCAGTCTGGTATCATGGTAACAATCCATGCTTACACTGGTGATCAGATGACTCTTGATGGACCACAGCGTAAGGGTGATTTAAGAAGATCCCGTGCAGCTGCAGTTAATATCGTTCCAAACAGCACAGGTGCTGCAAAGGCTATCGGTCTTGTAATCCCAGAGCTGAACGGAAAGTTAATCGGATCTGCACAGCGTGTACCAACCCCTACAGGATCTACTACAATTCTTACAGCAGTTGTTAAGAAGGCTGGCGTTACTAAGGAAGACATCAACGCAGCTATGAAGGCAGCAGCTAATGAGTCCTTCGGATACAATGAGGACGAGATCGTATCTTCTGATATCGTTGGTATGAGATTCGGTTCTTTATTCGATGCTACTCAGACAATGGTTAACCCAATCGGTGATGATCTGTATGAGGTTCAGGTTGTTTCTTGGTATGATAACGAGAACAGCTACACATCTCAGATGGTTCGTACAATCAAGTACTTCTCTGAGTTAGCATAATCATTTTCGAATGATTACGTGCAGTTATTACTTACTGCACACCCTATATGCTTAGAATAACTAAGTTTATGTGAAAGGGTCCGGCCTGTAGGGCCGGGCCTTTTTTCAATGGAAAACCAAAGAAGAAAAGGAAAGCCCCGGATGTTTCATACGGCTGCGGGGTATGAAATGATTAGGGAAAGCACCTTTTCTTCTGATTTTAAAATTGCCGTATATAGGCAGAACGGAGAATATAAACATGGCATTAAATAAGAAATCAGTTGATGATATCAACGCAAAGGGAAAAAGAGTCCTTGTAAGATGTGATTTTAACGTACCACTTAAGAATGGTGAGATCACAGATGATACACGTATCAAAGCTGCTCTTCCTACAATCAAGAAGTTATTAAATGATGGTGGAAAGGTAATCCTTTGTTCTCATCTTGGAAAAGTTAAGAATGGACCAAACGAAGGTGAGTCACTTGCACCAGTTGCAAAGAGACTTGAGGAGCTTCTTGGACAGAAAGTTAACTTCGTATCTGATTACAATGTAACAGGCGAAGCTGCTACAAAAGCTGTTGACGAAATGAAAGAGGGAGAAGTTGTATTACTTCAGAATACACGTTTCCGTGGAGCAGAAGAGACAAAGAATGGCGAAGAGTTCTCTAAGGAACTTGCTGATCTTGCAGACATCTATGTATGTGATGCTTTCGGATCTTCTCATAGAGCACATGCATCTGTTGCCGGTGTTACAAAGTTCATCACTGCAAAGGGTGGACAGAATGTTGTTGGTTACCTGATGGAGAAGGAGATCGCCTTCTTAGGAAATGCTGTTGAGAATCCGGTACGTCCATTCGTAGCAATCCTCGGTGGTGCTAAGGTAGCAGACAAACTCAACGTTATCAACAACCTGCTTGAGAAGTGTGATACCCTTATCATCGGTGGTGGTATGGCTTACACATTCATCAAGGCTCAGGGATATGAGATCGGACTTTCTCTCTGCGATGATGAGAAGCTTGATTACTGTAAGGAAATGATGGCTAAGGCTGAGAAGATGGGCAAGAAGATCCTTCTTCCTGTAGATGCTGTTACCATCAAGGATTTCCCGGATCCAATCGACGGACCTGTAGAGACAGAAGTATGTGATATCACAGCTATGCCGGCAGACCGTGAGGGATGCGATATCGGACCTAAGTCCGCAGAGATGTTTGCAGATGCTGTTAAGACAGCTAAGACTGTTGTATGGAACGGACCGATGGGTGTATTCGAGAACCCGACACTTGCAGCTGGTACACTTGCAGTAGCTAAGGCTCTTGCAGAGACCGATGCAACAACAATCATCGGTGGTGGAGATTCCGCTGCAGCTGTTAACCAGATGGGTTATGCTGATAAGATGAGCCATATTTCTACCGGTGGTGGAGCTTCCCTTGAATTCTTAGAGGGTAAGGAACTGCCAGGCGTAGTAGCAGCAGACGATAAATAAAAGACAGTTAAATTATTTACAGATTAGGAGAAATAAAAATCATGGCAAGAAAGAAAATCGTAGCCGGCAACTGGAAAATGAACATGACTCCAAGCCAGGCTGTTAAATTAGTAGAAGAGTTAAAACCACTCGTAGTTTCAGATGATGTTGAAGTTGTTTACTGTGTACCTGCAATCGACATCGTACCTGTTGTAGAAGCATTAAAGGGTACAAATGTTGCTGTTGGAGCAGAGAATATGTACTTCGAGGAGAAGGGTGCTTACACAGGAGAAATCTCAGCAGAGATGCTTCTTGATGCAGGTGTTAAGTATGTTATCATCGGACATTCAGAGAGAAGAGATTACTTCAAAGAGGATGACGCACTTCTCAACAAGAAGGTAAAGAAGGCTATCGAGGCTGGACTTACACCAATCCTTTGCTGTGGTGAGACACTTGAGCAGAGAGAGAGCGGTGTTACACTTGACTGGATCAGACTTCAGATTAAGTCAGATCTCGCAGGTGTTGCTGCATCAGATGTTGCTAACATGGTTATCGCTTACGAGCCAATCTGGGCAATCGGAACAGGAAAGACAGCTACTTCTGACCAGGCTCAGGAGGTCTGCGGTGCAATCCGTGAGTGCGTAGCTGAGATCTATGATCAGGCTACAGCAGATTCAGTTCGTATCCAGTACGGCGGATCTGTAAATGCAGGAAATGCAGCAGAGCTGTTCGCAAAGCCGGACATCGATGGTGGTCTGGTTGGCGGAGCATCCCTGAAAGCTGATTTCGGTAAGATTGTAAACTACTAGAATCTGATATTGTATGGTTATAGGGCTATTCATCTGAATTTCAGGTGAATAGCCTTTGAAATTTTACACATGAAGAAAAAATGTCTGGAATGTGTCGTTCTCTTGTTGTTTATTTTTGCTTTGACACATGGCATCATCCAAAATACACAGCCGCTGAAAGAGACTAAGGAAGTACAAACTGAATATGAGGAAAAAACCTCCCAGGTCACGGAGAAATCACAGGAAACCGAGCCGGAAGTACAGGATCTGGAAAACCAGATTTTAAGGACTGCCTCCGGAAAGTTTTTTCAGAAATATCCGGTGGATGAAGCCTTTATGGGATGGATTGAAACGAAGTATGGGAGCGGTGTGCTGCAGAGTCTGTATACACAGCTGGAAAACGGAAATCAGGACCCGGATCTGTGGTATCGGTTTACCGGAAACAGTATGCATGTTCTGTGGCTTATGTATTGCAGGCAGCAACAGTATATGTCGTATTCGTATGAGGATGTGATCTGGAAAGAAGCATCCGATCCGGCATGCATCCGTCTGGATTTTGTCGGGGATATCTGTCTGGATGAGAATTGGTGTACTGGGAAGACGGCAAAGAATCACATGGCGGATTATTTTTCCGATGAAGTAAAAAGGAACTGATTTCGGCAGATTTTACGATGGCAAACAATGAGTTTGCTTATACAACACGGGGACAGCGGCAGGTTGGCAAAGCATACTGTTTTCGGGCAGATCCCAAAGATGCCGGATTCCTGCGCACACTGGGAATAGATATGGTCTCTGTGGCAAATAATCATGTGTTTGATTATGGTGAGCAGGGATTTTTAGATACGCTGGATGCATTGCATGCTGCGGGAATTCCGTACAGTGGTGGTGGCAGAAATCTGACAGAGGCAAGCGCTGTGCGTTATGTGGTCACAGGTGGACGAAAGATTGCGATTGTATCTGCAACGGAAATCGAAAGGTTTTATCATTTTACACAGAAAGCCCAGAAGGAGAAACCGGGAGTATTAAAGACCCAGCAGGAAGAGGTATGGAAGAAAGAACTGAAGCGTGCGAAGAAGAACAGTGATTATGTGATCGCGTATGTTCACTGGGGAACAGAAGGAAAGATCCATTATGGGCAGGATCAGACAGAGATTGCAGACCTTTGTGTAAAAGCTGGTGCAGACGCCGTGATTGGTGGACATCCGCACCGTCTGCAGGGCGTTGAGTTTATAAAAAACTGTGCCGGTGGCATACAGCGTGGAAAATTTCTGGTTTTCTACCGGAAAACTTTACACAACGATTGCACAGATTCAGATTGATGATTCCGGCAGTCTGAAATTGCGGATGATTCCGTGCATACAGGATTCGCTTACGACTTCGATTCTGACAGAAAAAAACAGATCAAAGCATTTTATCATTATCTGGCAGATATCTCCAATCATGTGGGAATTGATGAGGACGGATTCTTTTATCCGTATAAAAATGTCGAAAAACCGGGAGTTTCTCCTTATGCCTATACGTCCGGAAGGCGTTATGGACAGTATTTTGATGATGTGGATCTGGATTTAAAATCGATAGATATCGTGGGAAATTTGCAGTGAACACTTGCAATCCCGTTCAAATTATGTAATATAATAAGTGTTTGTGTAACAATAATGAAGTACAATAGTATAGGATTGTTACAATGGAAAGAGAGGATGAATTATGAGCAAAAAACCTGTTGTTTTAATGGTTCTTGACGGTTATGGTCTGAATGACCGTACAGAGGGAAATGCCATTGCGCTGGCAAATACCCCGGTGATGGATAAATTAATGAAGGAATGTCCTTTTGTAAAAGGACAGGCTTCCGGCCTGGCAGTAGGACTTCCGGACGGACAGATGGGTAACTCTGAGGTTGGACATATGAATATCGGTGCCGGCCGCATTATTTACCAGGATCTGACCAGAATTACCAAGGCAATCGAAGACGGTGACTTTTTTAAGAATAAGGCACTGCTTGCAGCCATGGATAATTGTAAGAAAAATGATTCGGACCTGCATCTGTGGGGACTTCTTTCCGATGGTGGTGTGCACAGTCATATTACACATCTTTACGGACTGCTTGAGATGGCAAAGAAGCAGGGACTGAGCAAGGTATATGTTCATGCATTCTTAGACGGACGTGATACACCTCCTGCATCCGGAAAAGAATTTATCGAAGAACTGGAAAAGAAGATGAAAGAGATCGGTGTTGGAAAGATCGCTTCTTTATCCGGACGTTATTATGCAATGGATCGTGATAATAACTGGGATCGTGTACAGAAAGCCTATGATTCCCTGACAAAGGGTGAGGGCGTACAGGCAGAAGATGCGGTTAAGGCAATGGAAGATTCCTATGCAAAGGATGTAACAGACGAGTTCGTACTTCCTACCGTAATTACAGAGAATGGAAAACCGGTCTCTGTTGTAAAAGAGAATGATTCCGTGATCTTCTTTAACTTCCGTCCGGACCGTGCCCGTGAAATGACACGTGCATTCTGTGATAACAAGTTTACCGGATTTGACCGTCCGTTCATTAAGACAACATTTGTCTGCTTTAAGGACTATGATGAGACGATCCCGAACAAGCTGATCGCATTTGAAAAAGAGCATATTGTAAATACATTCGGTGAGTACCTGGCAAAGTGCGGAAAGACACAGCTTCGTCTGGCCGAGACAGAGAAGTATGCACATGTTACATTCTTCTTTAATGGCGGAGTGGAAGAGCCAAACGTTGATGAGGCACGTCTGCTGGTAAATTCCCCGAAGGATGTTGCAACATATGATCTGAAGCCGGAAATGAGTGCTCCGGAGGTTGGTATGGATCTTGTTGAGGCTATTAAGTCAGACAAGTATGATGTGATCGTTATCAACTTTGCAAACCCGGATATGGTCGGACACACCGGTGTGATTCCGGCAGCCATCAAGGCAGTCGAGCGTGTGGACGGACTGGTAGGAGATGCAGTCCAGGCGGTGAAGGATATGGATGGTGTTCTGTTTATCTGTGCAGATCACGGAAATGCAGAGAAAATGATTGACTACGAAACAGGTGAGCCACATACTGCCCATACAACCAATCCGGTACCGTTTATTCTCGTAAATGCGGATCCGAAGTATACACTGCGTGAGGGCGGATGCCTGGCAGATATTGCCCCGACCCTGCTTCAGATTATGGGATTAGAGCAGCCGAAAGAGATGACCGGAAAGAGTTTGTTAATCGAAAAATAAAAGAATAAGGAGAGCGAAAATGAAGGAATTTAAACCATTCAAAGAAGGAAAAGTAAGAGAAGTCTATGATAACGGAGACAGCCTGATCATTGTAGCTACTGACCGTATTTCCGCATTTGACAACATTTTAAAGAACAGGATTACGGACAAGGGCGCAATTCTGACCCAGATGTCAAAGTTCTGGTTTGATTTTACAAAGGATGTTGTTCCGAATCATATGATTTCTGTAGATGTCAGGGATATGCCGGAATTTTTCCAACAGGAGCGTTTTGACGGAAACAGCATGATGTGCAAGAAGCTTGAGATGCTCCCAATCGAGTGCATCGTTCGTGGCTATATCACAGGAAGCGGCTGGGCAAGCTACAAAGAAAACGGCACGGTGTGTGGCATTAAGCTTCCAGAAGGACTGGTAGAGTCTGATAAGCTTCCGGAGCCGATTTATACACCGAGTACCAAGGCAGATTTGGGCGATCATGATGAGAATATTCCTTCGAGCAGTCTGTAGATGTGTTGGAGAAAATTTATACCTGGAAAAGGACTTGATTACGCAACACAGATCAAGGATTGCACCATCGCTCTCTACAAGAAATGTGCAGAGTATGCACTTTCCAAAGGAATTATCATTGCAGATACCAAGTTTGAGTTCGGTCTGGACGAGAACGGTAAAGTCGTTCTCGGTGATGAGATGCTTACACCGGACAGCTCCAGATTCTGGCCACTGGAAGGGTACAAGCCGGGACAGGGACAGCCTTCTTTCGACAAGCAGTATGTCAGAGACTGGCTCAAGGCAAATCCGGACAATGATTTCCTTCTTCCGGAAGAAGTTGTTACAAAGACCGTTGATAAGTACAAAGAAGCATATGAGCTTCTGACAGGTAAGCCTTTTACAAGATAGATATAGGAGATCACAATGATTCAGAATAACAGTTATGATGCGGATACACTTCATGAGGAGTGTGGCGTCTTCGGAATGTATGATTTTGACGGTGCAGATGTAGCATCGACAATATATTATGGACTGTTTGCCCTGCAGCACCGTGGCCAGGAGAGCTGCGGTATTGCAGTCAGCGATACCAGCGGTCCTAAGGGCAAGGTTCTTTCCTACAAGGGAATGGGACTTGTAAATGAAGTGTTCGCACCGGAAAATCTTGAGCAGATGAAGGGGGACATCGGAGTCGGACATGTACGTTACTCAACGGCCGGTTCTTCTACCCGCGAAAATGCCCAGCCACTCGTGTTAAATTATGTCAAAGGTACATTGGCACTTGCCCACAACGGCAATCTGATCAATGCACCACAGCTTCGCAAGGAGCTGGAATATACGGGAGCAATTTTCCAGACCACCATTGATTCTGAGGTGATTGCCTACTATATCGCAAGGGAGCGGTTGAATTCCCAGTCAGCAGAAGAAGCTGTGCGCCGTGCGTGCCAGCGTCTTAAGGGAGCTTACGCACTGGTTGTGACAAGTCCGCGTAAATTGATCGGGGCGCGTGACCCATACGGCTTTAAGCCGCTTTGTATCGGAAAGCGTGACAATTCTTATATTATCACATCGGAAACCTGTGCACTTGACACCATTGGTGCGACATTTGTGCGTGATGTGCTGCCGGGAGAAGTTGTGACCATTTCTCCGGAAAAAGGTATTGAGTCCGATATGACCATGGCACTTCCGAAAGAAAAGGAAGCACGCTGTATTTTTGAGTACATCTATTTTGCAAGACCGGACAGTCATATTGACGGGGTGAGTGTATATGCAAGCAGGATCAAGGCCGGAAAGTTTCTGGCACAGGATTCCCCAGTAGAGGCAGATCTGGTGACAGGTGTGCCGGAGTCCGGAAATGCTGCAGCACTTGGCTATTCTCTGGCATCCGGGATTCCGTATGGTACAGCCTTTGTCAAGAACAGCTATGTGGGACGTACGTTTATCAAGCCAAAGCAGAGCAGCAGGGAATCCAGCGTACAGGTGAAGCTGAATGTGCTGCGTGAGGCAGTGGCAGGGAAACGTGTCATTATGATCGATGATTCGATTGTAAGAGGTACGACATCGGATCGTATTGTGCGCATGTTAAGGGATGCAGGAGCAACCGAGGTGCATGTACGCATCAGTTCTCCGCCATTTTTATGGCCTTGTTATTTCGGAACCGATATTCCGGCGCGTGAGCAGTTGATTGCCTACAACCGTACGATTGAAGAGATCTGCCAGATTATCGGAGCAGATTCCCTTGGTTATCTCGGAATCGACCGTCTGAAAGAAATGGCGGAAGGACTTCCGATCTGTACCGGCTGTTTTACGGGCAAATACCCGATGGAACCGCCGAAACAGGACATTCGCGGAGAGTATTATGACAAAGAGATTGATCTTGAGCGCAAGATGAGCCGATAAGTTGTTACCAATGTATTCAAATAAAAGGAGAAGAACATGAGCACAGACAGATATACAAGCCCTCTTTCCGAGCGTTATGCCAGCAAGGAAATGCAGTACATTTTTTCCCAGGATATGAAGTTTTCCACATGGAGAAAACTCTGGATCGCACTGGCTGAGACAGAGATGGAACTCGGACTTTCCGAGAATGGAAAGCCGGTCATCACACAGGATATGATTGATGAGATGAAAGAACATGTCAATGATATTAATTATGATGTAGCAGTTGCACGTGAAAAACTGGTGCGTCATGATGTCATGAGTCATGTGTATGCTTATGGACAGCAGTGCCCGAAGGCAGCCGGTATCATTCATCTGGGGGCTACTTCCTGCTATGTCGGAGATAATACAGACATCATCATTATGAATGAGGCATTAAAGCTCGTACATAAAAAACTGGTCAGCGTGATTGCGGAGCTGTCCAATTTTGCAGAAAAATATAAGGATCAGCCGACCCTTGCATTTACGCATTTCCAGCCGGCACAGCCGACAACAGTCGGAAAGCGTGCAACACTCTGGACACAGGAGTTTCTGATGGATCTGGAGGATCTGGAGTATGTACAGAGTACGTTAAAACTGCTCGGATCGAAAGGAACGACTGGTACACAGGCAAGTTTCCTGGAACTTTTTGACGGGGATCAGGAGACGATCGATAAGATTGATCCGATGATCGCAGAGAAAATGGGATTTAAGTCCTGCTATCCGGTTTCCGGACAGACCTATTCCCGTAAAGTGGATACCCGTGTTTTAAATGTTTTAGCAGGGATTGCTGCCAGTGCGCATAAGATGTCTAACGATATCCGTCTTCTGCAGCATTTAAAAGAAGTAGAGGAGCCATTTGAAAAGAACCAGATCGGATCTTCTGCGATGGCATACAAGCGCAACCCGATGCGGAGTGAGCGTATCGCTTCCCTGTCCCGCTATGTGATGGTAGATGCATTAAATCCGGCCATTACTTCTGCAACACAGTGGTTTGAACGTACACTTGATGATTCTGCAAACAAGCGTCTGTCGGTTCCGGAAGGATTCCTTGCAATCGATGGTATCCTGGATCTGTGCTTAAATGTTGTAGATGGCCTGGTGGTATATCCGAAGGTAATTTACAAGCACTTTATGGCAGAGATTCCATTCATGGCAACCGAAAATATTATGATGGATGCCGTAAAAGAGGGTGGAAACCGTCAGGAACTGCACGAGAAAATCCGTCAGCTGTCCATGCAGGCAGGAAAGACCGTCAAGGAAGAGGGTAAGGATAACAATCTGGTAGATCTGATTGCAGCAGATCCGGCTTTTGGTCTGACAAAAGAACAGATCGAGGCAAACTTAAAACCAGAGCTGTATGTGGGTCGTGCACCGCGTCAGGTGGAAGTATTCCTGCGTGATGTGGTTCGTCCAGTGCTGGATGCACACAAAGAGGAACTCGGCGTTACTGCAGAAATTAACGTATAAATGAACCTATAAACAGACCGGTCGGTTATGCTAAGAGACCTCCCATAACATGGGAGGTCTTTCTTTTTCTTTGGATTTGAATAAATTTCTTTCTTTTTCACACAATAATGAAAAAAGGAGGACAATAGGAATGGGTCTGATGATCAAAATTATTGAAATTCATGGAAGGGAAATTCTGGATTCAAGAGGAAATCCTACGGTTGAGGTGGAAGTGACCGCGCAGACAGAGACAACGGGAAAGAAGACTACGGGCAGGGAATCTGTGCCATCCGGAGCCAGTACCGGAAGATTTGAGGCGATTGAGCTGCGGGATGGACAGGAACGTTATTTTGGGCTTGGAGTACAGCGCGTTGTGGATCACATCAACACAAAGATCCGCAGGGAGCTGTTGGGAATGAATGTGCTGGAACAGGTACAGATTGACCGCAAACTTGTGGAACTGGATGGGACAGACAACAAAGGAAATCTGGGGGCCAATGCTTTACTTGGTGTTTCTTTAGCCTGTGCGCGCTGCGCAGCGGCAGCACTGGATATGCCGCTGTACCGTTATCTGGGAGGACCGAATGCAAAAAAATGGCCGATGCCGATGATGAATGTCATAAATGGCGGAGCTCACGCTAAGAATTACCTGGATTTTCAGGAATTTATGATTGTACCGGTCGGAGCCGAGTCGTTTCCGGATGCACTCCGGATGGGTGCGGAAATTTATCATTTTCTGAAAAAAATTTTGCAGAAAGAAGGCAAACTGACGGCAGTGGGGGATGAAGGCGGATTTGCACCGGATTTTTCCAGTGCGGGAGAAGTGTTTGCATGTCTGCAGCGTGCCGTGGAGGAAGCCGGATATAAGGTGGGCAGCGATGTTGCATTTGCCATGGATGCGGCAGCATCCGAGCTGTACAGTGAGGAAGACGGAATGTATCATTTTCCGGGAGAAGCGCAGACACATGCAGAGGTGGATGTCAATCTGCGGCGTCCGGACACGCAGGGCGGTGCTTATACATCTGACGCACATGTGAAAACGCAGGAAACCACCGAAAAAAAAGAAGTCCTGCGCAGTGCACAGGAAATGATTTCGCTGTATGAAGAACTTACCACGGAATATCCGCTGATTTCTATTGAGGACGGTCTGGATGAAGACGACTGGGAAGGCTGGCAGGAATTGACAAAGCGCATGAAAGAACAGGTGATGCTGGTGGGAGATGATCTGTTTGTCACGAATGTGAAACGAATCCGGTGCGGAATGGATCTTAAGGTGGCAAATGGTGTGCTGATTAAGGTCAATCAGATCGGAACGCTTACGGAAGCCATGGATGCGATTGAACTGGCACAGAAGAACGGCTATAAGGCAATTATTTCACATCGTTCCGGAGAAACGGAAGATTCTTTTATTGCAGATCTCGCGGTGGCGGTAAATGCCGGCTGGATCAAGACAGGCGCTCCGTGCAGAGGAGAGCGCACTGCCAAGTATAACCAGCTTCTGCGGATCAGTGAAACATTATAAGAGATTCAGACGTTTGGACATGATCTCCGGATTGACCGCTTCCGAGATGGTGGTGTGTTTGTCGATCCGTCCGTCTTTATAAAGCTGTAAGATGCTGCTGTCCATGGCGATCATATTTTCTGCGGCAGAAGTGTAGATAATACCGTTGATCTGGCGCAATGCAGCACGAAGTGCCGTCAGATAGCTTGCGGTATCGGTATTGATCTCCCGCTGGGAAACAATGCTTTCCATTTCGCCGGTCCGGGAACCGATTGCAATCCAGCTGGCGTACATCTGGGAAAAGATGCCGGACAGCAGCAGTGCTTTGTCGAATGATTCCCCGTGGCGGATATTCTCGTGACATTTGTCGATAAGTGCCTGCATATGCGGATTATTGACAAGTTTGCGTGCCAGGGTAAGACCGATATTACTGTCGAGTCCGCTGGAGAGAACCAGATACAGGCAGTTTGCAACGCGTCCGGAGGCAACCGTCATGGCAAGTTTCTGTCCGAGGAACAATACGCGCCCGAGATCGGTGTGATATAAAATCATACAGATGATAAGCAATACCAGAAAGGCAATGATAAATCCAAGCATATAATGATTGAGAATGGTACTGATGTGCAGAAGCGTCCGTGCGGTCCCGGTCAGCTCGCTTCCGAGTTCGGCATAAACTTTGGAAAAAACCAGGTACGACTTTTGCATCAGAACCAGAATCACGGCGATCATCAGAAAGGTCATGACTGCAGCGTAATCAAAACAGATTCCTTTCTCAGAGGTGAAAACCTCATCGATATCGGGAAGATATCCGCTTGTTACACTGGAAGCTTTGGAATAATCATAGGTAAAATGTGTAATGATATAATTATATACACTGCTGATGATGTCCAGATCGCTGGAAGCACCGTCTGCAAGTTCTTCGGCCTTGGCCACAGGGAGGGAATCGGCGGTGAAGTTCACGTACTTTGGGAACATCCACCAGTGAACAGACAGACACACAGTAATATAATCGGAATAAATCTGTACATTTGACAGGATTTCATGGTATACTCCTAATGATACAGTAAGTTCTATATTATCTGTGTTATATTATAAAGTGGAAATGAAAAGGAAAATTGTGAAATATAAAAAAATGTTGAAAAGACTTTTCTTTTATGATATAATTAGTTAGTCGTGAGTTTAGAATTAGGAGGTGGAAATCGTGACCGTTTTAAATACGATTTTAACTATTGTATTTATTATACTGAGTATTGTAATTACAGTGATTATCTTAATGCAGGAGGGGAAATCTGCAGGTCTTGGCGCGATCGCCGGAGCAGCAGATACTTACTGGGGCAAAAATAAGGGACGTTCCATGGAAGGAATGCTTGTAAAGCTTACAAGAATTTTTGTGATCCTGTTCCTTGTCATTGCAATGGTTCTGAATTTGGGAATCTGGTAGAAACCGGAAGCTGTCGATTACATCGGCAGCTTTTTTCATTATATAAGGAGAAGATCTGGGTATGGACGCAAAGTATGAACAGCGGAAAAAAATGATATATGACTTTATGTGCGATGATATGTATGTCCCGATGAAAATCAAGGAACTGGCGATTGTCCTCGGTGTGAAAAAAGATCAGCGCCCACAGTTGGAACAGATTCTGAATGATTTGATGATGGAGGGGCGCATCGTCTGCTCCAAGAGAGGAAAGTTCAGCAAATCCGAAGAGAAAAAGATCGTAGGCACGTTTCAGGCACATCCGAAAGGATTTGGATTTGTCAGTGTGGAGGGGGAAAAGGAAGATATCTTTATTCCGGAATCCGAAACTAACGGTGCGATGCATATGGATACGGTAGAGATTTCCGTATCACCGGCAGTGACCGGACGCCGCAGGGAGGGAAAGGTGCTGCATGTGCTTGAACGGGGCATGAAGCAGGTGGTGTGCACGTATCAGCTGAATAAAAATTTTGGCTTTGCAGTGCCGGATAATCCAAAGTTTGGTTCGGATATTTTTATTCCGCTGGAGCGTTCGAAAGGAGCTGTAAACGGTCATAAAGTTGTTGTTGAAATCACACAGTACGGGAAAAAGGGAAAGAATCCGGAAGGAAAAGTGGTGGAGATTCTCGGGCATATCAATGATCCGGGGGTGGATATCCTTTCTATTGTGCGCGCTTACGGGCTTCCGGTGGAATTTGATCCGAAGGTCATGACGCAGGTAGAGCATGTGGCAAAGCCGGTATCGGAAGCGGATATGGCAGGGCGCATGGATCTGCGCGACTGGCAGATGGTGACCATCGATGGCGAAGATGCCAAGGATCTGGATGATGCGGTGTCACTTACCATGGACCATGAAAATTATATTCTGGGTGTGCATATTGCGGATGTGTCCAATTATGTGCAGGAGCACAGTGCTCTTGACACGGAAGCGTTGAAGAGAGGAACTTCTGTATATCTGGTGGACCGGGTGATTCCGATGCTGCCGCATGCCCTGTCAAACGGAATCTGTTCCCTCAACCAGGGGGAAGAGAGGCTGGCACTCAGTTGCATCATGACGGTCAATCCTAAGGGCGAAATTATCGATCACACAATCACAGAGTCCGTTATCTGCGTGGACCGGCGTATGACGTATACCAATGTGAAAAAAATTCTGGCAGACCATGATCCGGAGGTGATGGCGGAATATGAGCCACTGGTTCCGATGTTTGAAAAGATGGCAGAACTGGCAGCAATTCTTCGCAAAAAGCGTATGAAGCGTGGTTCCATCGACTTTGATTTTCCGGAAACAAAGGTAATACTGGATAAGAATGGAAATCCGGTAGATATCCGTCCGTATGACCGCAATGTGGCAACGAAACTGATTGAGGATTTTATGCTTGCTGCAAACGAGACGGTGGCAGCCGAATATTACTGGAGAGAACTTCCGTTTGTCTATCGTACGCATGAGCAGCCAGATTCGGAAAAAATACAGAAACTATCCACGTTTATCAATAATTTCGGGTACTCTCTCCACATAGGAAGTGATGAGGTGCATCCGAAAGAACTGCAGAAGCTGCTGGAAAAAATCGACGGAACTTCGGAGGAGCCGCTGATCAGCCGTCTGACCCTTCGCTCGATGAAGCAGGCACGCTATACGGTGGAAAATACCGGGCATTTTGGTCTGGCAGCGGATTGTTACTGCCATTTTACTTCACCGATCCGCCGGTATCCGGATCTGCAGATCCACCGGATTATCAAGGACAGTCTGCGGGGGCGTCTGGGCGAAAAGCGCATTGGCCACTATACGCAGATACTGCCGGAGGTTGCAAAGCATGCCAGTGAGATGGAACGGCGTGCAGATGAGGCCGAGCGGGAGACAATTAAGCTGAAAAAAGTGCAGTATATGGAAAACCATATCGGAGAAACCTTTGCCGGTGTTATTTCCGGAGTCGCAGAGTACGGATTTTTCGTGGAGCTGGAAAATACTGTGGAGGGTCTGGTACGTGTGACTTCCCTCACCGATGATTTTTATCAGTATTATGAAGAAACTTATGAACTGGTGGGAGAAGCAACGAACCGTAGGTTTAAACTGGGGCAGCAGGTGCGTGTGACGGTGGATAACTGTGACCGGATCATGCGGACAATTGATTTTACACTTGCAGATTCTGACGAAAATTGATGGAATTCTTAAAATTTTCAAAATAAAAGCAGCAGTTTATTGCATTTTGCAGGAAAATCATATACACTGAGTTTACAAAACAAAAAGGAGGGAGCCGGGATGGCGAAACAACCGAAGAAGTTAATAGCCAACAATAAAAAAGTCTATCACGATTATTTTCTTGAAGAGACTTTTGAAGCCGGTATCGCTCTTGCTGGAACCGAAGTAAAGTCCATGCGCATGGGCAAGTGCAGCATCAAGGAATCCTTTATCCATATTGAAAATGGGGAGGTGATCCTCTATGGTATGCATATCAGCCCATATGAGAAGGGAAATATTTTCAACAAAGATCCGCTCCGGCCGCGCAAGCTTCTGATGCACAAGAAAGAGATTCAGAAGATGGTCGGTAAGATCGCGCAGAAAGGATACACGATTGTTCCAGTGGAAGTATACTTCAAAGGAAGTCTTGTAAAAGTGCAGGTTGCTCTGGCAAAAGGAAAGAAGCTTTACGATAAGCGTCAGGACATTGCCAAAAAAGACCAGCGGCGGGAAGCCGAACGGGATTTCAAAGTGCGGAATCTTGGATAGGTGTTTCGCAAAAAAGGCGGGAGGCAAGAGTTATATTTTTGCTCCCCGAGGAAAGAGGAGCGCAGTCAAGCTTTCGCTACGCAAAATCTTGATGCGAGGTAATATTTTTTGCTTCGCAAAAACATTGCAAGGGCTAGTAATGGTTTCGACAGGGATCATGCAGCTGGAGAAGCGAGTCGTACGGGATACGTTAAATTCCACAATTAAAATTAAACGCTGAAGATAATTTAGCATACGCTGCCTAATGGCAGCAGTCTGACCTAGGGCACTCACACTTTAGGATCCAGGCTTCGACTCTGTGAGAAACGACGCAGGCTAAGCTTTGCACCTGTGGGCGTATCATGAAGCTACTAAAACCACAAGGATGTTTGTTTTCGTGTGGCGGAGGGAATGTCAAAGAATAAACTACACTCGTAGAAGGACAGGGAATTGGGTTTTTGGACACGGGTTCGACTCCCGTCTAGTCCACTAAAAAAGGTGCTTAAATAAGCACCTTTTTAGTTTTAATAATTCCGTGATATTGATTACAAGATTATCATAAATACATACCTGTATATCATCATCAAAACGGTATTGATCTGACTTTTCTGGTGAATCCGGTTTGGCGGTGCCAAATGAAATTATAGCATAATATTGTGAGTGTTATTTTAGTGGAAAAATTACGAAAAAAGTGATAGCATGATAACATAGAAAATAACCAAAGATGAAGGAGAAGAAATGTTTCGACTGGTAGCAGATATTACAGAATTAAATATTGATCAGGTAAAGCTTCCGAAGATTCCGGGACTGGGTATGCTTATGAAGCTTCCAAATAAACAAAAAATTTCCATGATTGTCAGTGTTTTGAATGCGCAGAAAGGTCAGTTCCTTCCAAAATGGCAGGAGGCAGTGAATCAGAAGTGGGGGCAGTTGCAGCTTTTGGATTATCAGGTGGAACAGCCGGGGGACGGAAGCTGTCTGGCGCGCATCCGGATCGATGTGGGAAATGCGGATTACGATAAAGCGATTGATTCGGTCATTCCGCATGTGTTTCAGGAAAAGGATGCCCATACGGTGCTCGGCGAGGATTATGCCGGATCTGGAAACCTGCAGGAAGTGATGCAATTTATGCACAATGCACCGACGGCGGCAAAGAAGGAATTTTACATTGTAAAGACATTAAGCGTGGAAAAGGAAACAATTGCAAGAAACTTTGAAAACAGTGCGGCTTCCCAGGGAGCGGTACTTCGGATTGGAAGTCTGCGTTTTTTCCTGAAACAATCCTAAAAAGGCAAAGGAACAAAAGATGTTAGGAAATACAAAAGGGAAATTGATTAATCAGTATGTGCCGGATTATGTACTCTATGATCTTGAGACAACCGGTACTTCGAGTAAATATGACGAGGTTATTGAAATTTCGGCTGTCAAAGTAAAAAACGGCGTGGTTACAGAAGAGTTCAGTCAGCTTGTGAATCCGGGCAGACCGATTCCCAGCGCGGCAAGTGCAGTAAATCATATCACGGATGATATGGTGGCGTTTGCACCAATGTTTGACTCCGTATTGCAGCAATTTCTTGCTTTTATCGGAGATGATGTGCTGGCAGGACATAATATCAATCGTTTTGATATGAAATTTTTGTATCGTGATTGTGAGCGGTATTTCGGTCAGACACTAACCAACGATTACATTGACACACTGAAACTGGCACGGCTCTGTCTGCCGGAACTTTCGCATCATCGTCTGGGGGATTTGGCACAATATTACGGGATTTCCACAGCCGGGGCTCACCGTGCATTAAACGATTGCCGAATGAACCAGCAGATTTTTGAAAAGCTGGCAAAGGAGCTGGATGGTACTATCGGGCGGAATATTGAAATAAAAAATTGTCCGGTGTGTGGGCAGCCACTGAAAAAAAGGAACGGAAGGTTCGGAGAGTTTTGGGGATGTATGGGATTTCCGACATGCAGATATACAGAAAATATATGATATATGACGGAAAAACCGTAAGGAGGAGTGTATGAAAACAAGGGAAGAGGCGCTGGCATATGCATTGTCTTTTCCGAAAACCTATCAGGAGGCACCGTTTCATGATAATAATTGGCAGCTTGTGAGGGTAGAAGGAAGCAAAAAGGCGTTTTTATGGACCTATGAGAGGGAAGGATACATTAATTTAAATGTGAAAGCGGATCCGCAGTGGCGTGATTTCTGGAGAAGTACCTATGCATCTGTCATTCCGGGATGGCATCAGAATAAAGATCATTGGAATACCATTATTCTGGATGGTACCGTTCCGGAGCAGGAAATCCAGCGTATGATTGCGGAAAGCTATGATCTGGTTACGGACAGTCCGACCAGACGGATTTATGAAGCGGTTAAAAAAATTCCGCGCGGAAAAGTGGCAACATATGGACAGGTTGCGGAGATGGCCGGAAATAAAAAGATGGCACGCGCCGTGGGAAATGCATTGCATAAAAATCCGGATCCGGAGAAGATTCCCTGTTATCGTGTGGTGAACGCAAAGGGAGAATTAGCAGGAGAATTTGCGTTTGGTGGAGAAGGTGCGCAGGCAAGGCTATTGCAGGCGGATGGAATTGCAGTTGTCGATGGACGTGTTGATTTAAAAATCTATGGTATATAAGTCGTTGTTTTGCTGCGTGTTCCGTTCCTCTTGCAAAAATCAAAAGCCTCAGACCATGCCGTGAATCACCAATTTAGAAAAAATTAAGAAAATTGTTAGCAGACATGCTTGACGAGTGCTAAAAACAATGCTATAACAAAACTGAAGCAAAGATATAAGTACGTCTTAGTGGAAAATGCTCTGACTGAGATGGAATGACAGGAAGTGCATTTTAGAAAGCAGTTCCTGTTTTTGTGATTGGTGAGGTGATAATTATGGCAGCAAAAAGAGATTTTTACGAAGTTTTGGGAATAGATAAAAATGCAGACGAAGCAACGATTAAAAAGGCATATCGAAAACTTGCCAAAAATATCATCCAGATATGAATAAAGGAAATCCAAATGCGGAAAAGATTTTTCAGGAAGTAACGGAAGCTTACGAAGTGTTGGGAGATCCGAAGAAGCGGAAATTGTATGATGAGTACGGTCCGATTTCGCTGGAAGCAGGTTTTGATCCGGAGAAGATGAAACAGGCACAGTACGGGAATCCATTTGGAAATGGAGGATTTTATCAGTCGTATTCTTCCGGAGAACCGGGCAGCGGATATCAGGAGTTCCATTTTGATGGTTCTTCCGATATGGATGATATTCTTGACAAATTGTTTGGAAAAAAAGGTGGATTCCACGGAACCGGAGGTTTTGGCGGAAGAAGCGGATTTGGAAGTACTGGAGAATTTGGCAGTGGTTTTGGCGGAGTACATGAGGAAAGAGGGCAAAATATCGAGACGGAAGTACCGATCAGCTTTGAAGAAGCGGTATTTGGCTGTGATAAAAGGTTTACGCTTTCCTCCAGTGACGGAAAGAGCCAGAACTTTGAAGTGCATATTCCGGCAGGCATTGCAAACGGGCAGTCTGTGCGTCTGAAAGGGAAAGGACAGAAAGGGTACAATGGAAAGGATGGAGATCTGCTGATCAAAGTCAAAGTCGGAGAAAAATCTGGTTACGAGCGAAAAGGCCAGGACGTTTATACGACGGTGAAAATTCCGTATACAACAGCTGTGCTCGGAGGAGAGATAAAGATCCATACGTTGTATGGAGATGTTGTCTGTAAGATTAAACCGGGTACACAGTCTGGGGCAAAAATCCGATTGAAAGGAAAGGGCGTAGCAGCCATGAATAATCCGGCAGTTCATGGAGATGAATATGCCCAGGTGCAGATAGAGGTTCCGACACATTTGTCGCAGACTGCAAAAGAAAAATTACAGGAATATGCACGGGCATGCAGCTGAATGTGAGGTTACTGTTCACCCAGCACCTGAACACCATGCTGTTCAGGTGCGTATGAACGTGATGTGGGTGTGAGCAGCCCCTTTTGCGAAGCAAAACTTTATATGGGGCTGCGAAGTTACTGTTCGCAGGGTAACCTGTGAACAGTAACATGTGAGTGAATAGTAACGATGAAATAACAGAAGATCCCTTGACAAGAGGAACTTTCCATGCTTAAATAAATTTAGTTATATGACTGACGGATAAGTGGAAGAACCACGTGGAGTATAACAAGAGATATAAAGGTGACAGATCCAAAGATTGCACCGCAGATAGGGCGATACATCACAGATGTACCGCAGATAAGGCGATGCTTCAGAGAAGCACCGCAGGGGCCGACCGTCTGGGCACCGCACATTGCAGGGAAATACATGAAATATGTATTTGATTGAAATGTGGGTTCCCGGATGTGTCGGTTTTTATTTATTTTAGGCGTATTTGCGAAAGGAGAAACAAATGCAGAAGGTAGCACTCAGTAAAGAATTAGGCGCAACAACGTATCCGGGACGTGGTATTGTGATCGGACGTTCTAAGGATGGAAAGAAGGCGGTAACTGCTTATTTTATTATGGGAAGAAGCGCAAACAGCCGTAATCGTGTATTTGTAGAGGATGGCGAAGGTATCCGTACACAGGCATTTGATCCGTCAAAGCTGGAAGATCCGAGCCTGATCATTTACGCACCGGTTCGAGTACTTGGCAACAAGACGATTGTGACAAACGGAGATCAGACCGATACGATTTATGAGCTGATGGATAAGCAGCAGACATTTGAGCAGGCGCTGCGCACCAGAGAATTTGAGCCGGACGCACCAAATTATACTCCACGTATTTCCGGTATCATGCACATTGATAAGGGTGAGTTCAATTATGCGATGTCTATCTTAAAGAGCAACAACGGAAATCCGGATGCATGCAACCGTTACACGTTTGCATACAGCAACCCGGTTGCCGGAGAGGGACATTTTATCCATACTTATATGGGAGACGGAAATCCACTGCCAAGTTTCGAGGGTGAACCAACCTGGGTTGATATTGATGGAGATATCGATACGTTTACGAAAATGGTATGGGAGAATTTAAATGAGGATAATAAAGTTTCCCTGTTTGT
>ENA-OQKA01000130-OQKA01000130.1-human-gut-metagenome-genome-assembly--contig:-NODE-130-length-23859-cov-8.745196_pt1 | contig 23859 bp, 15 predicted proteins | sample MGYA00242644_ERZ504789 | MGnify/ENA primary metagenome ERZ504789 (study PRJEB26092, sample SAMD00036423) | human gut metagenome | host: Homo sapiens | study: EMG produced TPA metagenomics assembly of...
GGGAGCCGCCGTTTTCGATGTTGCGGGCGGCGCCGAAGAACTTCTTCGGCGGGTACAGCGCCTGCGCGTCCACACCACCGGACAGGATGCGGCCGGAGGCCGGCGCGGCGATGTTGTAGGCGCGGGCCAAGCGGGTCATGGAGTCGAGCAGCACCACCACGTCCTGGCCGAGCTCCACGAGACGCTTGGCGCGTTCGATGGCCAGTTCGGCGACGGTGGTGTGGTCGGAGGCCGGACGGTCGAAGGTGGAGGAAATGACCTCGCCCTGCACCGTGCGTTCCATGTCGGTGACCTCTTCCGGACGTTCGTCCACGAGGACGACCATCAGGTGGACTTCCGGATTGTTGGTGGCGATCGCGTTGGCGATGTTCTGCAGGGTGATGGTCTTGCCGGCCTTCGGCGGGGACACGATCAGGCCACGCTGGCCCTTGCCGATCGGCGCCACGATGTCGATGAGGCGGCCGGTGAGCTTGTTCGGCGTGGTCTCCTGCTTCAGGCGTTCCTGCGGATACAGCGGGGTGAGCTTGCTGAACTGCGGACGATGCTGCGCTTCCTCGACGCTCATGCCGTTGATGGAGTCGATGGACTGCAGCGGCACGAACTTCTGACGCTGGTTGCGACGTTCGCCTTCACGCGGGGCGCGGATGGAGCCGTGCACGGCGTCGCCCTTGCGCAGGCCGTACTTCTTGACCTGGCCCATGGAGACATACACGTCGTTCGGTCCCGGCAGGTAGCCGGACGTACGCACGAACGCGTAGGAGTCGAGCACGTCGACGATGCCGGCGACCGGCACGAGGTCTTCCTTCGGCTCGTCGCGATGCTGGTCGCGGTCGGCGCGATCCATACGATCGTTGCGCTGGTCGCGGTCGGCGTTGCGGTCCATGCGGTCGGCGCGATCGTTACGGTCGTTGCGATCATTGCGATCGCCCCTGCCGCGACGCTCGTCACGCTCGTCGTAATCGCGGTCACGGCCACGCATACGGCGGCCACGGCGATCGTTGCGTCCACGGCTGTGACGGTATTCGTTGTCTTCGGTCTCGTCGCGACGCTTATCATCGTCGGCGTCTTCCTGCGACGGCAGCGTGGCGAGGATGTCATCAAGGTCGCGCACGACGTCTTCGCTCTTCGGCCCGTCCGCCACGCGACGGCGGCGACGCGGCTCGAAATCGCCCCTACGGTCGTCATCACGACGGCGACGGCGGTCATCCTGCTTCGGAGCGGCATCGTCAAGGCCCAGTTCGGCGAGCAGGTCGGCGCCGGCTTCGGCGTCACGATGGCGACGACGCTTCGGCGCTTCATCGTTCGGCTTCAACGCGTCCACCGCTGCCACGGCATCCGCGACTTCGGAGGATTCCGCGGACTTGGCCTGCTTGGCACGGACGGGGCGTTCCTCCTGCTTGGCTTCATCGGCCTTCTTGTCCTTTGCCGATTTGACCTCAGCGTCTGCGGCGGGAGCGGACTTTGGCGCGCGCACGGTGACGCCGGCCGGAGCCTGGCCGCCGGAACGGGCGGCTTGAAGTGTTGCGATCAGTTCGGTCTTGCGCATGGTGGAGACACCACGAAGTCCCATCTGCTTGGCGAGCTCCTTGAGCTCGGGCAGTTTCATATCATCGAGATTAGGGCTTGTTGCCACTGGTAGTTGCCTTTCCTTGGCTTCCACAGGCATGCGCCCGCGACAGCTGTAAAAAAGAATTGCGGAAAATTTCCGTCGAATGAAAAGTCCGCCGCGAAACATCGCGGTTTTTGAACTGTCCTAACCATACAACGCAACCCAGACCAACGCGAAGCGGGCACGCGCGGTCCGCCCGTGCGGTCCGCGCACCGCGCAATCGCAATGAAAATCGCAATGAAAAAGCCCATGCCAAAAAGCATGGGCTTGATCAAAGTTACGCTGCGAAAAAATAAATAACGCGTGCGAAGACGCCCGTCTGAGGCCGAAGGCGTACAAAGGTACGTCGAGCGCCGGAGAAAGGGCGTATGCGCACGCGTTATTTATTTTTCTTACTTTTCCTTCGTGGTAGGACTTGTCAGTGTTGACCGACCACACGTTGTCTTTCGACGTTTCGCCGCTCTTGATGTCCTTGACGGCTTCGATGGCGGTGGCCATGGAGTGGTCCATGTTGTTGTAACGGTGCTGTCCGTTACGGCCAACGCAGTACAGGTTGCCGAAGGAGTCGAGGTAGTCGACGAGTTCGGGCATGCGGTCGTAGGTGTCGAAGTAGGCCGGGTAAGCCTTCTTGACGCGTTCGCGGTGGGAGTCGAGCACGTCCTGCGGGCCGTTGATGACCTGCATGCGGGTGAGCTCCTGGATGGCGAACTTGGTGGCTTCCTCGTCGGTCATGTTCCAGAAGGAGTCGCCTTCCTCGCAGAAGTATTCGAGACCGATCCACACGGTGTTGTCGACGTCCTTGACCAGGTACGGGCTCCAGTTGTTGAAGATCTGCAGACGGCCGACCTTGTAGCCCGGATCCTGCACGTAAATCCAACAATCCGGCACGATCGGCGGGTTGCCGAGGGTCGGAATGTCGGTGGTGTTGGTCAGGCGCAGGTGCTTGACGAGCAGGCCGACGGTGACGAAATCGCGGTACGGCAGGCCGTTGGCGATTTCGGTCATATCCTTCGGAGCCGGCTGGTCGGAGGCGTCCACGGCGTTGACAAGGTCCTTGACCGGCATGGAAGAAATGAAGTCGTCCGCGGCCATTTCGGTGCGGTTGCCTTCGGAATCCTCGTACACGACGGATGCGATCTTGCCGTCCTTCTGGCGAATTTCCACCACATTGGCGTCGGTGATGACCTTCACGCCGGCGGCTTCGCAGTTGGATTCGACGGTTTCCCACAGCTGGCCCGGGCCGAGCTTCGGATACCAGAATTCCTCGATGAGGGAGGTTTCGACTTCGGAGTTGTCGCGCTTCTTCGGCAGGAGCTTCTGGAAGGCGTTCTTCAGCACGCCCATGATGCTCAGGCCCTTGACGCGCTGTGCGCCCCAGTCGGCGGAGATTTCGGACGGGTGACGGCCCCACAGCTTCTCGGTGTAGCCCTCGAAGAACATGGAGTAGAGCTTACGGCCGAAACGGTTGATGTAGAAGTTCTCCAGGTTGGTTTCCGGCAGCTTGTGCACCATGGACTTCAGGTAGCTGAAGCCGGCGACCATGGTGAGCTTGAAGCCCATGGCCTTCAGGGTGTTGGCGCTCAGGGAAATCGGGTAGTCGAGGAAGTGGCGGTTCCAGTAGATGCGGGACACGCGGTGGCGCTTGAGCATCACCTTGTCTTCGATTTCCGGATCCGGGCCGCCCGGCTCCATATCATGCTCGCGGTGGAGCTTCTTGTCATCATAGCTGGGTGCGCCCTGCAGCGGCAGAACGTCCTTCCACCAGTCCATGATGCGGTCGTCCTTCGAGAAGAAGCGGTGGCCGCCGATATCCATACGATTGCCGTCATGCTTGACGGTGCGGGAGATGCCGCCGAATTCGCGGGTGGCTTCCAGCACGGTCACGTCGTACTGTTCGGAGCCACCGTCCTTGACGAGCTCCCAAGCGGCAGTCAGGCCGGCAGGGCCGCCACCGATGATGACCACGGATTGCTTTTGCGTCACTTTGAAGTCTCCTTACAAACAAAATCGAAGATATTCTACCCGAAGGTAGGGAAACGCACAGCGCACCTGTGCGCATGCACACAAAATCACCGCCAAGTCCGACAGCAATCGCCCTGATAGAAGGAAAACCAGCCGTACGGCTTCCGCCGAAGACTGGTTTTCCGTAGGTCTGCTACATGCTGTCGGGAATGTCGATGTCGGTTTTCTGCACTTCCTCGACGTTCACGTCCTTGAACGTGACGATGCGCACGTTCTTGACGAAACGGCTGGAACGGTAGACGTCCCACACCCACGCGTCGGTCAGCCGCACGTCGAAGTAGACGTCCTGGCCGGCGGAACGCACGTTGAAATCGACCTTGTTGGCCAGATAGAAGCGGCGCTCGGTCTCCACAACGTAGGTGAACAGTTTGATGACGTCGCGGTATTCCTTGTATAGGGACAGCTCGGCGTCGGTTTCGTAGTTGTCGAGGTCCTCGGCGCTCATCGTCTGCCTTCCGTGTCGCGCTTGCGGCCACGTCCAAGCGTGCGCCACCAAGCATCCTTCGAGGTTTTGCGCTCATCCGAGCTGTACGGCCAGTTGTTGTCGGCATCGCCGGCCTTCTGGTCCGTCTTCGCCGTTCCGGATGCTTCGTTCGGCTGCGATTCCTGCGATGGCGCGGCAGACGTCTCGTCGGCGGAGGTCTGCGCCGTGTCTCCACTCTGGCCTGCCGCTGCGGCATCGTCCGCATCGCCCTTATGTACGGAGTTGAGTTGGATGGCGATCGAGTGTTCGCGGGCGCTCAACGCCTCCTTGACGCCCGGATTGTCTTCGATCACGTGCATGCCGAACGCGTCGAGCGAGCGGATCGGGTCGAATTCGTCGACGAGCGTGTCCATGACGATGAGGTCCTGGTAACGGTTCTCCGACGCGTTCCACAGGGCATCGCGCGAACGGCCGGACGGCACGAAGCCGAGCGACTGGTAGACGGATACGGAACGCGTGTTCTGTTCCGGCACGGCCACCCAAATGCGGTGCATGCCGAGGCCCGCCGGTTCCGGCGCGAAGCCGTACGTCATCACGCGGGGCATGATGTCTCGCGAGTAGCCGCGGCCGCGGTAGTCCTTGCCGAGCACCACTTGGATGCGGGCGGAACGTGCCCAGCCGTCGATGTCGATGAGGAAGATCATGCCGATCACGTTGTCGGAAGAGGCCGCGTCAAGCTCGCCGTCGCCGTCATGGTCGGCTTCGGTGACGATGGACCATGCGATGGTACGACGAGATTCCGGATCCCCCACGCCGGATTCGTTCGATTTTTCGCCATTGGACCATGCCACGGAACGACGCACCCACGCGTTCACAGCGCCACGTTCGGCCACGCGGTCCTTGCCGGTGATGCCGGATGCGCCGACGTACGCCTCAATGACCTCCATGCGTGCGATGTCGTCGATGGTGGCGGGGCGCAAGTGCACCATCTCGCCCTTGATGGGCGGAATGACGATGCGTTCCGGCAGCTCCCTCGCCCGCTGGTCCGTCGTCTGTTCCTTCGCTGTGGTTTCAGCGTACTCTGACATGATTATCGTTCCCTATGTTTCTCGGCGCGGTCCCTCGCCGCACCCATACCGACGGTATTGTACCCGACTGAACGCCAGCTGGGAGTTTTGTTAGGCAAAATCCCTGTGAAACCTCCCCAGCCGACGCGTGAATCGTATGAAAAGGCATGTAAAAGCAGATAAAAAGCAACAAAATGCAGAAAGGCGTGCGTTTTTACGATTCCTCTCATCGCAAAAACGCACGCCTTTCGATGCCATCAATCAGGCAACGTTCGGCAATCGCCGGAATGTCACTTGATCTTGCCCATCACGATCTTGGTAACGGCCTTCGCGTCGGCCTGGCCGCGGGTGGCGCGCATGACAGCGCCGATAATCGCGCCCATCGGCTTCATGTTGCCGCTCTTGAGCTTCTCGACGATGTCCGGGTTGGCCGCGAGTGCCTCGTCGACGGCCTTTTCGAGCGCGCCGTCGTCGGAAACGACCTGGAAGCCGTGCTTCTTGACGACCTCGTCCGGAGTGCCTTCGCCGGCGAGCACGCCTGCGACGGTCTGCTTGGCGAGCTTGTCGTTGAGCTTGCCGTCGGCGATGAGCTTCTCGACCTCGGCGACGTCGGCCGGGGTGATCGGCAGCTCTTCAAGGCTCACGCCCTTGTTGTTGGCTTCGCGGGACAGCTCGCCCAGCCACCACTTCTTGGCGCCTGCGGCGGAAGCGCCGGCCTTGACGGTGTCCTCGAGCAGGTCCAGAGCGTCGGCGTTGAGCACGTCGCGCATCTCCAGATCGTTGAAGCCCCACTCGCCCTTCAGGCGGTTGCGGCGCTCACGAGGCATTTCCGGCATCTGGGCCTTCATCTCCTCGATGTGCTCCTTGGTGATGTGCAGCATCACCAGATCCGGATCCGGGAAGTAGCGGTAGTCGTCGGCGTCGGACTTCACGCGGCCGCCGGCGGTGGTCTGCGAGGCCTCGTCCCAGTGACGGGTCTCCTGCAGAATCTCGCCGCCTTCGGAAAGGATGGCGGCCTGGCGGCGGATCTCGTACTGGATAGTCTTCTCGATGCCACGGAACGAGTTCACGTTCTTGGTTTCGGAACGGGTGCCGAACGGATCGGACGGGCTGTTGCGCAGCGACACGTTCACGTCGGCGCGCATGTTGCCCTGCTCCATGCGGGCATGGGAGATGTTCAGCGCACGCACGATGTCGCGGATGGCGCGCATGTAGGCGCCTGCGATTTCGGGGGCGCGGTCTCCTGCGCCTTCGATCGGCTTGGTCACGATTTCGATCAGCGGCACGCCGGCGCGGTTGTAGTCGACCAGCGAGTGGTCGGCGCCTTCGATACGTCCGTCAGCGCCACCGACGTGGGTGTTCTTGCCGGCGTCGTCTTCGATGTGGGCGCGCTCGATCGGCACACGGAAGATGGTGCCGTCCTCAAGCTCCACGTCGAGGTAGCCGTTGCCGTTGGTCGGCTTGTCATACTGCGAGATCTGGTAATCGCGCGGCATGTCCGGGTAGAAGTAGTTCTTACGGGCGAACTGGCTCCATTCGGCGATTTCGCAGTGCAGGGCGAGACCCAGCTTGATCGCGTAATCGACGGCGGTCTTGTTGACCACCGGCAGGGAGCCCGGCAGGCCGAGGCTCACCGGGGTGAGCTGGGTGTTCGGCTCGCCGCCGAAGTGGACTTCGGCCGGGCAGAACAGCTTCGTGGTGGTGGACAGCTCCACGTGGGTTTCCAGACCGATGACCGGGTCGAACTTCTTGACGGCATCGGCGTACTTCATCAACTTTTCAGCCATTTTGTTTTCTTTCCTCCGATGCTTCCTACTTGTCCAGTCCGTCGAGCCACGGGGTCTTCAGGGACTGCCAGATCGGGCCGTTCCAGCTTTCCTCGAGGGCCGCTTCGAGAGCGGCGGCGGGCTTGTACATGACCTCGTCGCGCTGCTGCGGGGCGAGGAACTGGAAGCCGACCGGCAGGCCGTCGTCGCTCAGGCCGGCCGGGATGCTCATTGCCGGCACGCCGGCGAGGTTGGCCGGAATGGTGGTGATGTCGATGGCGTACATGGCCATCGGGTCCTCGGTCTTCTCGCCGAACTTGAACGCGGTGACCGGGCTGGTCGGGCCGACGAGCACGTCGACCTTTTCGAAGGCCTTCTTGAAGTCGTCGATGATCAGGGTGCGGACTTTCTGCGCGGAGCCGTACCAGGCATCGTAGTAGCCGGCGGACAGGGCGTAGGTGCCGAGGACGATACGACGCTTGACTTCGTCGCCGAAGCCGGCCTCACGGGTGTAGGCCATCATGTTGGCGGCGGTCTGCGGAACGCCTGCCGGCGGCATGACGCGCAGGCCGTAGCGCATGCCATCGTAACGGGCCAGGTTGGAGCTGACCTCGGACGGCATGATGATGTAGTAGGCGCCGAGGGAGTACGGCAGGTGCGGCAGGGACACTTCGATGACCTCCGCGCCCATTTCCTCAAGCTTCTTGACGCCTTCGTTGAAGCGGGCCATGACGCCCGGCTGGAAGCCTTCGCCGCCGAGCTCCTTGATCAGGCCGACCTTGAGGCCCTTCAGATCGCGCTTCATGCCTTCGCGGGCTGCGGCGACCATCGGACGCGGGCCTTCCGGAATGGAGGTGGAATCGCGCTTGTCGTGTCCGCCGATCACTTCCTGCAGCAGGGCCGAGTCGAGCACCGTACGGGAGCACGGGCCGATCTGGTCGAGCGAGGAGGCCATGGCGATCGCGCCAAAACGGGAGACGCCGCCGTAGGTCGGCTTGACGCCGACGGTACCGGTCAGCGAGCCCGGCTGGCGGATGGAGCCGCCGGTGTCGGTACCCAGGGCGAGCGGAGCTTCGAATGCGGCCACTGCGGCTGCGGAACCGCCGCCGGAACCGCCCGGCACGCGCTCGGTATCCCACGGATTGTGGGTGGTCTGGTAGGCGGAGTGCTCGGTGGAGGAGCCTTGCGCGAATTCATCGAGGTTGGTCTTGCCCAACAGCGGCATGCCCGCGGCCTTGAGCTTCTCGATGACGGTGGCGTCGTACGGCGGCACCCAGCCTTCGAGGATCTTGGATGCGGCGGTGGTTTCGATGCCCTTGGTGACGATCATGTCCTTGATGGCGATTGGCACGCCGGCGAGTTCCGGCATCTGCGCCTTGTCCTCATCGGACTTGGCGTCGAAGGCGTCGGCCTGTTCGAGGGCCTGGTCGGCGGAGACCTTCAGGAAGGCCTTGACGCTCGGTTCGGCGGATTCGATGACCGCAAGGTGGGCTTCGACCAGCTCACGGCTGGAAACTTCCTTGGCCTTGATCTTGGCCGCCATCTCGGCGGCGGAAAGCTTGACGAGTTCGGTGGTGCTCATATCACTCCTGTCCCAGAATGCGCGGTGCGACGAACATGCCGGTCTCGGAGACCGGGGCGCCTGCGGTGGCTTCGGCCTGGGTCAGCGGGGTCTCGGGGACGTCCGGACGCAGGTAGGCTTCCAGCGGGACCGGGTTCGCGGTCGGTTCCACGTCGTCGGTGGCGACTTCCTGGACCTTGTTGATGGATTCGGCGATGACGTTCAGATCGCCCTGCAGACGGGTGATTTCCTCGTCCGTGAGTGCGATTCGGGCCAGATCGCCCAAATGCACGATTTCTTCTTTGGTGAAAGTAGGCATGACCCTAACAGTAACGCGTCTGCGTGACGAGCGTGTGCCCTATTTCGTGCCCCGTTCGCAACCCGGCCGCGACTGGCCGCCATCCGTTCGACGGCCGTTCCGTCGTCTGGTCGGCGAGCACGCATCCGCTATTGCGGCAAAGCGACGCTTAACGGCTTTTCTTGCCGCGTGCCGATGGCGCGATCAGGCTTGCGGCGCGGCGTGCTGGGCGATCCAGGCGTGCATGGAGACCGCGGCGGCGGCGCCGGCGTTGATGGAACGGACCGAGCCGAATTGGGAGATGTAGACCACGTCATCGGCCAGTTCGAGCGCTTTTTCGGACAGGCCCGGGCCTTCCGCGCCGAAAAGCATGAGGCAGCGTTCGGGGAAATGGTAGGTTTCCATGGGCACCGCGCCGGGAATGATGTCGAGCGCGATGACGCGGGCGGCTTGCAGTTCTGCTATTTTCGCGTCCAAAGCTTCCAGTTGGGCCATGGTTTCGCCTGTGTTCGGGGCAGTGCCGGAAGTGCCATCCGTTGCAGCTGCGGAGCCACGCATATGGAAGGCGATGGCGGCGGCTTGCGATTGGGCGGCGGCGATTTCGCCGGCGATGCGCAGTTTCCAACATTCGACGAGTTCCGTTATGGATGGATGGTTTTCGACGTGCTGGTACAGCTCCGTCATGAGCGCGCCCTTGCGATTCCATTTGTGCGGGCCGACGATGTGCACGCGGCGCGCTTGGAACGCGTTGGCGGTGCGCACCATGGAGCCGATGTTGAAATCGTGGGTCCAGTTCTCCACGGCGACTTCGAAATCGTGGCGCCCGCGGGAGTCCAGGTCGGCTTTGATGGCCGCGACCGTCCAGTAGCGGTAGCGGTCGAGCACGTTGCGGCGGTCGCCTTCGTCGAGCAGGGTGGAGTCGAAGCGGATGTCGTAATTGGGGGATGACGCATCGTCCGGGCGTGGTTCGCCTGGATGGGTTTGCGACCACGGTCCTACGCCGACCTCGCGGAACGTCGGTTCGCCGGATGCCTGTGCGGCAACATCGATGGGATTGGGATCGTGCACGTTCTCCCCTTCATAGGAACAGCAATACAAATATGTCAAAGGCCCGCGCATCCGTATGCATCATCATGCTTGTCATCGCACATTCGACGACGTCAACGGCAGATATGTTTGCGGTCGGTCGGCGGGAAACTCGGTGTTCAGTGGAGTTCGGATTCCTTGAACACTTCGACGAACGGCAGTTCGGATTCCTCCGAAGTGACCGGGTTGATGACCTTGATGGTCGGGTCGACCATGTCGACACCGCCGATCAGCGAGGCAACGGCCAGCACTTTGGCGCCTTCGTTCTCCACCACGGAGAAGTCGAGGCTCAGCTCGTTGCCGTTGCGCAGGGTGACCAGCGATGAGGTCTGCACATACGATTTTTCAGACAGCCAGGAGTCGATCAGCACCACGCGTTTGCCGGCAATCGACGGACCCTTGATGGACGGATAGACGAAGTCCATGACGAAACCGTCCAAATCCTCACCACGGGAGGCGGCGGCCTGGATCATGGCGGAGACCAGCGGCACGGCCGCGGCGGTCAATGCGCCGACCGCGTCGAAATCGTCGACGGAATAGCCGGCTTCCTCCAACGTGTCGAGCAGGATATGGCCGACGATGGAGGCTCCACGATGGTCGAACAGCACGGAGGAGAGTTCCGAGAACGGCTTGTCCTTCATTTCGGCCTGCAGCAGCGTCTTGAGCTGGTCGCGAGGTTCGAGCATGGCGAAATCGACGGTGGATTCCGTCGAAGCGGAAACAGACTGGCCCGCAGCGGAATCATGCGTCGGAACCGGTGTCGTCTTGCGGAAAGTGTTCTCTTCGGTCATGGTTCCAGCCTATCCTTTCGGCTCGTCATTCACCGTGCGGTATGGGTGATTTATGAGCGATAAACATGGTTATTCGGCGTTGGTCTCGGGAGCGGACAACTCGCGGATATCCCCTTTTTCGGGCGCAATCATGTCGACGGTGCCGATGACCTTGCTTTGGTCGACGCGTTGCAGTTTGCGCGCGGTGACCAGCACGCGCGATTCGAGCGACGCGGCGAACGAGTTGTATGCGCCGACCGTTTTGGTGATGGCGGAACCCAGTTTGGTGGCCCGCTCCCCCAATACTGCAAACCGTTCGTACAGCTCTCGGGACAGGTCGAACAGCATTTTCGCGTCATCGGTCAGGCTTTGCTGCTGCCATGCGTATGCCACGGATTTGAGCACCGCCCATAGGGTGATCGGCGAGGTCAGCGCGACTTTCTGCGCGAATGCGTCGTCCATCAGTGTCGGGTCGGTTTCCAACGCGGCCTGCAGCAACGATTCGTTGGGGATGAACGCGATCACGAAATCCGGAGCATCGCTGAACGCGTTCCAGTAGGCTTTGTCTCCCAGGGTCTTCACATGGTCTCGTACCGCTTTGGCATGGGAATGCAGCAGCTCGTTCTTGCGGGCCAGTCCCTCCGGTGAGGCGGTGTCTGGAATCTCGCATGCGCGCTGGTAGTCGGCGTATGGCGCCTTCGCGTCGATCGGAATGGTTTTGCCGCCCGGCATGTGAATGACCATGTCCGGCCGCTGCGTACGCCCCTCGGCATCGGTGACCACCACTTGGGTATCGAAATCGACATGTTCCAGCAGACCGGCCGATTCCACGATGTTGCGCAACTGTGCTTCGCCCCACGCGCCACGCACCTTGTTGTTGCGCAAAGCAGACGACAGGGCGCTCGTCTCACGGTCCAATCGCGCCTGCTGTTCACCAAGGCCCTTGAGCTGCTCGCCGAGCGCACCCATCTCATGCTTGCGCCCCTCTTCAATCTGCGCGACCTTCGCCTGCAACGCGTCAAGGTTCTTCTGCACAGGAGCCAACGCGGACAGCACTTTGCTTTGCTCCTGCAGCTTCTTCTCGCCTTCGGCCTGCCGACGTTCCGCCTCCTCGGCGGCTCGCCGCCGCTCACGTTCCACACGCAATTCCTCGGCACGTTGAGCTTGCGCCAATTGCGATTTGAGATACGTCAGCTGCTGGCCGAGCCCTTCCGCCTGCGTACGGTACTGCACCACCGCCGCGTTAAGTTCGCTGATACCCTGACGATCCGCCTCAATCTGCGCCTTCGCCTCGTTCAGGTCGGATTCCTTCGCGCCACGGGCCATATCCTGCCCTTTGGCACGGCCCGCGAAGAAGCCCGCAGCCGCTCCAAGCGCGGCCACGATCACCAGCAATATCACTACAAACACAGGATTATCGAACATACGTTCGATGGTATCACGTCGTTAGGAACACATCAATCCACGCATCCACATTCATTCGCAAGACCGACCGCATGCCACACAACCGTGCACTATGCTGAAATCAGCCGAACGCGAAATGCATCAGCCCAACACGAAGGGACATTATGGGATTCGATCTGTTTTTGGCGGCCGTGTCGATTGTGGCCGCATCCATCGCCACCTGGGCGTTGTTGCGGCTGTTTCCAAGCTCGGACGCACGCCAGGCGATTCCGCTGCGGACGGACGGCGGATTTGCCGACCCATCCCACACAACCGACGGTGGAGTGACGATAGACGGCAAAGTGACGGCAGACGGCGAATCGGCATCCGACATCGACGGACAACCCACCGACCACCTCGGCAAGCGCCTCGTCATCGCGCTTATCCTGACCATTCCAACGTTCGTCATCACATTACTGGCGCTGGCCAAAATCGCCATGCCGGGATGGCTGACGAATCCGTGGCCGCACGCCATCGTCATCACGCCGGTCATGTTCTATTGCGCGGCGCCGATTCACCACCGCGGCCTGCCCGCATTGCAGCGGCGACGTCCGAACGGCGATTCGCTGGTTTCGCTTGGCATGGCGATTGTTTACGCGTACAGCCTGCTGCTGTGCGTGGTGTCGTGGATTTTCCCGGCCGGCTCGCGCGATCCGTATTTCGCGTTCGTCGGCGTGGTCGCGACGCTTTCGCTGGCTGGCACGCTTGTCCGGCGACACGCGACGACCGCGCAGCAGACGGCAGAAACAGAAAAGGCGCAATCGGCACAGTCAACAGAATCAACAGAATCGGCGCGATCTCAAGCGAAATCCCCTGAGCCAACGCAAGAAAAAAGCGCGGAAGAATTGCTCTTCCGCGCTGTGGTAGGTCATGCGATCCGCGCACGCGTGCTGCAGATCACCACGTCGGTGACGATGGTGGTCGCGGTGTGGACGTGCGCGTTGTGGCTGGCGTTCGGCATGCAACCGAAGCTGGCGATCGCCATACTGCTCGGTTCGACCGTGCTGTCGGTCGCAGGCCTGGTATTGCAGGCTTACGACCGACAGGTAACCAATCGATAATCGTCACTCAGCCGGGTTCGGGACGTCGGCGGAATCGTCCGTCTTCTCCTCGCCCATATCCTCCAGCTGGTCCGCGGCCCACGCGGACAGCTCCAGGTGGTCGCCGCCGGTCTGGTCCACCAGCACGGTGTCGCCGTCGTGCACTTCGCCGGCCAGCAGCATGCGGGCAAGCTGGTCGCCGACTTCGGTCTGCACCAGGCGACGCAGCGGACGTGCGCCGTACGCCGGATCGTAACCGGTGTTGGCAAGCCATTCGCGCGCCGAATCGGTCACGTCGAGCGTGATGCGGCGGTCGGTCAGACGTGCGGACACCTGCGCGACCTGAATGTCCACGATGCCGCCGAGCTCCTCGCGGGTCAGCGGGTGGAACATGACCAGTTCGTCCAGACGGTTGATGAATTCCGGCTTGAACTGCATGTGCACGGCGTCCATCACGGCCTTCTTCTTGGCGTCCGCGTCCATGTCGGGATTGACGAGGAACTGCGAGCCCAGGTTGGAGGTCATGATCAGAATCGTGTTCTTGAAGTCCACGGTCCTGCCCTGGCCGTCGGTCAGGCGACCGTCGTCAAGCACCTGCAGCAGCACGTCGAAGACTTCCGGATTGGCCTTCTCCACCTCGTCGAACAGCACCACCGAATACGGACGGCGACGCACGGCTTCGGTAAGCTGGCCACCCTCTTCGTAGCCGATGTAGCCCGGCGCGGCTCCGATCAGGCGGGACACGGAGGCCTTCTCCATGTATTCGCTCATGTCGATGCGCACCATGGCCTTCTCGTCATCGAATAGGAAGTCGGCGAGCGCCTTGGCCAGTTCGGTCTTGCCCACGCCGGTGGGGCCGAGGAACAGGAACGATCCGGTCGGACGGTTCGGGTCGGAGATGCCGGCACGCGAGCGACGCACGGCGTCGGAAACCGCTTGGATGGCTTCCTTCTGGCCGATCACGCGCTTGCCGAGGTACTCCTCCATGTGCAGGAGCTTCTCGTTTTCGCCCTGCATAAGACGGCCCACGGGGATGCCGGTCCAGTCGGAGACGATTTCGGCGATGGAGTCGGCGTCGACGCGGTCGGGGACCATCGGCACGTCGGCGTTGGCATTGTCGGCTCCGCCCGATTCCGCCTCGTTCTTCTCGGCTTGGGCGATTTCCTTCTGGATGGCCGGGATTTCGCCGTAGTTGATGGCTGACGATTTCGCCAGGTCGCCTTCGCGCTCGTACTTTTCGGCTTGCGTACGCAGCTCGTCGAGCTTCTTGCGCAGGTCGCCGATACGGTTGTGGCCGTTCTTTTCGGCGTCCCAACGCGCTTTCAGCCCGTTGAGCTTTTCGCTTTTGTCGGCGATTTCCTGGTTCAAATCGGCGAGACGGTCCTTGGCGCTGTCGTCCAGTTCCGCTTCGGCCTTTTCCGCGGCCTTGTCGTTCTTCGGATTGCCCAGCAGGTACGATTTCTCCATCTTGAGGCGGTCCACCTGGCGGCGCAGTTCGTCGATTTCCTCAGGTGAGGAGTCGAGTTCCATGCGCAGGTGCGCTGCGGCCTCGTCCACCAGATCGATGGCCTTGTCCGGCAGCTGGCGTCCGGAAATGTAGCGGTTCGACAGGGTTGCCGCCGCGACCAGCGCGTCGTCGCCGATGGTCACCTTGTGGTGGGCCTCATACTTCGGCGCGATGCCGCGCAGGATGGCGACGGTGTCCTCCACGCTCGGCTCGCCGACGAACACCTGCTGGAAACGACGTTCGAGCGCCGGATCCTTTTCGATGTTCTCACGGTATTCGTCCAGTGTGGTGGCGCCGATCAGGCGCAGTTCGCCACGGGCCAGCATGGGCTTGAGCATATTGCCCGCGTCCATGGAGCCTTCGGCCGCGCCCGCGCCGACGATGGTGTGGATCTCGTCGATGAAGGTGATGATCTGCCCGTCGGCCTTCTTGATCTCCTCGAGCACGCTCTTCAGACGTTCCTCGAATTCGCCACGGTACTTGGAACCAGCCACCATGGAGCCCAGGTCAAGCGAGATAAGCTTCTTGTTCTGCAGGGTGGTCGGCACGTCGCCGGCGACGATGCGCTGCGCCAGGCCTTCGACGACGGCGGTTTTGCCGACGCCAGGCTCGCCGATCAGCACAGGATTGTTCTTGGTACGGCGGGACAGGATCTGGATGACGCGGCGGATTTCCTGGTCGCGGCCGATCACCGGGTCGAGCTTGCCTTCCTTCGCGGCGGCCGTCAAATCGGTGGAGTACTTCTCCAAAGCCTTGTACGAGCCTTCCGCGTCGGCGCTGGTCACCTTGCGGTCGCTGCCGCGCGCGGCGGTCAGGGCGTTACGCAGCTTATCCGCGGTAAGACCGTTCTTTTCCAAGATGTCCGCGCTTTGATTCGGTTTCGCGGCCGCGATTGCGACCAGCATGAGGTCGACGGTGACGTACTCGTCTCCCCTCCGTTGCATTTCTTTTTCGGCTTGCGATAGCACCGCCGACAGCTGCCTGCTGACGTCCGGCTGCGTTGTGGTCGATCCGCTGGCGCTCGGCAGCGATTGCATCGCCTGATGCACTTCGGCGCTCACGTTTTGCGCGTTGCCGCCTGCCGCTTCGATGAGCGCACGGGCCATGCTGTTTTCCTGACGCAGCATCGCGTCCAGCAGGTGCAGGGTGTCGACCTGCGGATTGCCCAGCGCCGCCGCGTTCTGAACGGCGTCCGAAAGCGCTTCCTGCGCCATCTGCGTGAACTTCTGTTCCATATCATCCTCCATGGTTCGCGCCCGGCCGCCCGACCTTCGCTACCGGTCCGGCGTTCGGACGCATATGTCGTTGTCTGATATGCTCAACCGACTTCATCGCCATTATATTCCCAAAACTTGAGTCCCACACACTCAACTTTTTGCGTTTCTCAAAACCGTCTTTCGACGCAGGACGGCAGTCACCGACAATCACCAGCGCTCACCGGCAATCGCAATACATACGAAAAAGGCGGGCAGCAACGTAACGAAATCACGAAACGTTGCAAACCCGCCTAATCCAAAGTCCGCCAGCAAGCCGAAAATCAGCCGCGCACCACCACGTTGCGCAGATCGCCGATGCCCTCGACGTGCACGATCGCCTCGTCACCCGGATCCAGATGACCCGACGCGTTCGGCGTACCCGTCATAATCACATCGCCCGGCAGCAGCGTGGTGAAACTCGTAATCGCCGCGATCTGCTCAGGAATGCCGTGAATCAGATTCGCCGTGGTACCCGACGCCATCGGCACATCCTCACCGTTGAGCGTGAAGGAAATCTTCGCATCCTTCCAATCCACATCGTCACGCGTCACAATCCACGGACCCAACGGGCACGCCGTATCAAAACCCTTCGCACGCGTCCACGTCGGATCAAGACCCTGCAGATCACGCAACGTCACATCATTCACGCACGTGAAACCCAGCACATAATCCATGGCCTGCTCCACCGGCACATTCTTGGCGATACGACCCATCACCACAGCCAACTCCGGCTCGAAATTCATATCATTCGAACACAGCGGAATCACAATCGGATCATCCGGACCAATCACCGACGTGCTCGGCTTGGTGAAAATCACCATATCCTCCGGCGCATGCTTGATATCGGAATGACCGGCCTCATGCATGAACTGCGCATGCGCCTCATAATTCTTCGCCAAACCGTACACCTTCGACGGAATCACCGGAGCCAGCAGACGAATGCCGTCACCATCCACCGGATAGCGCTCGCCGGTCGGCTCGACGGCCTGGCCGGACAGCGGATAGCCGTTCAAGGCCACGAGATAGTCCTTGCCGTCGTTCTTGTCGGTCTGAACGAAGGCGTACTGCGGTACATCATTATGCGTAAAACGTGCGATTCTCATACCCGCAAGTCTACCCGCTCGCCACGCCCGCCGTTCTCGACATGCGTCGCTTTGCGGACGATGCCGATTGCTCGCATTTTTTACGATTTTTGCGATTATTTGCGATGCAGTTCCGCCCGCAACGCCGCCACCTCGCGTTCCAGCTCGTCGATGCGGCGCACCTGCTGGGCGATGAGCAGGTCGCGCACGTCATCTCCCGACAGAATCGGGACTTCGGCTGCGTTGCGCGGCGCGGGCAGCGTCGCATTGCTTTGCGTTTCCGTCGTTTGCGTTGGCTGCACCGGCTGCGATACCGCAGATCGAACAACCTCCGCAGATTCCGCCGACGGCGCCACATCCGCCGACGCCGATGGCACCACTCCACCATTCCCATCAACCGATACCAGCCGGTCCGTGCCCATACGGCAGGCAATCTTGCGCCAGCGCGCGAAACAACGTTCGATGCGCTTATAGCCGATCAGCGATGGGTCGAGTCCGGCTTCGCGGAACAGTTCGACCGGCGATTCGCCCGCATGGTACCGGCGCATGCAGTTGTGTTTGAACGATTCCGTGTAGGTGATGCGTCGCGACGTCGCTTCGGCCACCACCGGCAGCGAGCGCAGATATTCGACTTCTTCCGGACTGAACGCTCCCCCACCGTTGCACATGATGTTCCCTTTCGGCTTGGCGTGCGGCGGCTCCCTTCCACCGCACGGCAGTCGAATGGCCTCCGTCATGCCATTCCCCCTGTTCGGCTTGCGATGCGCGCTTGCGATACGTGTTTGCGATACGTGTTTGCGATGCAAGGCCGCAATCCGATTCGTTGTTCGCTTCGTGTTCCATCATACCGGTACGAATGGCGTTTTTTTCCAACCATTTCAGGCGGCACGAAACCCTAAATCGCCCGTATTCGTCACAACAAAAGCGGGTGAACCGTTGATCGCTCAACGACCCACCCGCCCGAACAAGCCCCGTTGCCTGTCTGCTGGCCCGCTCAGACCGCCATCGGCGTATCGGATTCGCGGAAGCGCAGCACGAGCGCCAGTCCGGCTCCGGCCATTACCAGGGCCGCGATGGTGAACAACGCGGTGCCCATTGCGCCGGTGAGCGGCAGCTGCGTGACGTTCTTCACGTTCTTGACCTGGATTGCCTTGTCGGACATGCCCTCGTCAAGCCTGCTTGCCAGACCGAGGTTGTTGGCGCCGACCAGCTTGAAGGTCGACTTGCCGGTTTCCTGGTTCACAGCTAGTTCGACGGTGAAGATCGGCACAAAGTTCTTCGCATAGCCGCTCACGAATCCGGTTTCCTTCAGCGTGTACTTGCCGGACTTCAAGCCCATGATTTTCACGTCGCCGGTGGTGGTTTCCACATCCGCGACAGCGCCGTTCTCGTTCGCTTCGGCAAGGCGGTATTCGCCATCCACAATCTTGATGAACTTGAGCGGGGTCTGCGAAACCTCGGTTCCCTCGAACACGTGGAACTTCGCTCCTGCGAGACCATTGGCATCGCTTCCGACACCGTACTTGTGGAAGGAGAAGCCCCCGGTATAGGAGTCGAATTCGACCGGCGTATTCCACACCTCGGTGTCACGGGACACGGCCGCCTTGTTGGTAACCTTGTTGCCCATGTCGATGATGTCCTTGTTGACCACGGCAGTGTAGGTGATGACCAGCTGGCCGCTCTTGTTGGCCAAGTCGAATTCCAGCACGGTGGTGGTCTTGCCGTCGGCTCCAACGGTCGGAACGGTCACGTAGGCGAACGGCATATTCGTTTCCGTGCCATCCGCGGCTCGGACAACGGCCTTGAAGTCCTTGTTGACCGTCAGGCCCTTGGATGCCACGTCCTTCACGAAGTACGGATACTTGTCGTAGCCTTCGGCCGCGTTCGGAATATCCAGCGTGATGGTGTAGGCGACGGTCTGCCCAATGCTCACGCCTTCAGTGGTGGTAATCGTATCGGCCGTCTTGCCCGGCTGGTCGGGCTCGTTCTCGTTCTTGGCCACAAACATGCCGACAGCGTTGATCTTGCCCTGGCCGGTTGCCGGATCGCCCTTCACTTTGAATGTGGCGGCCACGCCGTTCAGCGTGGTGGCGACGATGGCATTGGTTCCCCGACCGCCGTCCTTGTCCACATCGGTGATGAGATACCAGCCTTCTTCAAGCGAACCGATGGCAGCCGTACCGCCGTTGCCTGCAACGGTTTTGTCGGCAACGACGCCATCGCCAACCGCCAACGAGGCCGCGAATGTGCGGAACCAGGCGGCGTCGTTATCGCCGGTCTTGGTTGCGGCGAACGCGGCCGGATTGCTGTCATATTCGGAGGGCATGCTGACAACGGGGTCCATGTTGTTGTTGGCGGCGGCCACCGCGTCGGTCACCGCAGTCACCCAATCGGCGTCGGTGTCGACCTGCACGGCGTCGCCGTCCACCGTCAATGACGCGAACTTGTACGCGGAGTAGGTGTGCCCCTTCTGCGAATGCCGCACTTCGATCGATGCGCTGCCGGTCGCATACGCTCCGGCCGTGCCGAACGCCATACCGCCCAGCAACGTTGCCGCCGCAGCGATTACTGCACAAAGCCTTCTCGTCTTCATGATGAGAGACCTCTCTTCCTTGGTTTGGTCGGCCTTGTTACCGCAGCCGATTGGTTGGTTTTATGGGAAGTTTCGTAAGTTGTGTTGCTCTTTAGTTGTGATTGAAAAAATGCGATTGCCGGATTGCGATCAGAGAATTGCGATTGCCGTCCGGCAGTTCCGTCACGGCCGTCCGCGCCCGATCAAAGCCAGTCCGACGATGCCTGCAAGCAGCAGCACCAGTGCCGTGACGCCGGCCACGACCAGCCAGGTCCGTCCTTCCGATGCGCCGGACAGCGGCAGCACGGCCACCGTCTCTTTCACGTTGGTGAACGAGGCTTCGTAGGTGGCGGTCTGTCCCTTGTCGAACGCGCTCCACATGTCGGCTCTGGTGATGCTGATCGGCACTGAGGTGACGTTGCCTTTCGCGTGATAGCCGGCGATGTTGCCTTCCGTGACGGTGTAGTCGCCTGCCATCACGCCACGGAATGCGTACTGCCATTCGCCGGTAGGCAGCTCGTCATCTTCGGAAAGGTCTTTGCCCAGCTTCGATGCGCCGCCCTGCATGAAATCGATGCGCAATGTGGCTCCACTCGCCGGCATTCCGCCTTCCCAATGTTTCGTCACGACCACGTTGGCGGACGGCACCTGCAATACGGGATGCTGGTAGGCCGCGCAGGCGGACTGCTTGTCGAAGGTGTAACAGACCTGCGCCGACGCGTTCGATCGGAAGCCCGGCTTTCCTGCGGAAGTCGTGCCGGTGCCCGCGTCGCCGGTCGCGTCGTAGTTGATGCCGCCGTCGACCATATTGACCCGCGCGTAGGCGCTGTCGGTTGGCACTATGCCGTACGAGAGCGTGTAGGTCGCGTTGTGCAGCAGCTCGTAATCGCCGGCGAATTCGACGCGGATCTTGCCATTGCCGGCGTCGCTGTACCACAATGTGTAATCACGTTCCAGCACTGGAGGCGTAGCCCCCGAAGGCAGATTCGTCACGTTGAGCGTCACGCCGCCGGTCACCCGGTAGTAGGTCGTTCCGCCGAAGTTCCGCATGCCGGCCATGTTCCAGACAACGCCATCGACCTGCGCGTATTCGGACAGCTCGTCGACGATCGAGACGCCGCTGTAGGCGCTTCCCGTGGTGATCTCCTTCTGGATGTCGTCGAAGATCTTCGTCAGATCGTCCGCGCTGTTGGTGGCCTTGTAGTAGCCGAGGTTGCCGCCCGTACCCCAATTGGTTTTGTTGTACGCGGTGGCGTTCGGATAGTTGCTGGACACGGCGTGCATGAACTGGTTGGCTTGGTCGTTCTCCCTGTTACCGAACGATTGCTGCTCCGGATTGGCGCCTTCGAAGATGCCGATGCTGTAGATGAGCGTGCCGGCCGATTTCATGGCGAGCGCGGTTTGCACGGCGTCATTGGCGACTCTCGTGCTAAAAGTGTTTTGCGTGGTCGGCACACCGTCCGCGAAGAAAATGACGACTTTCTTCGCGCCTGGCCTTGCCCGCAGCAATGCCGTCTGCGCGGCGGCCATGCCTTTGTCCGCAGGGGTCGCGCCATTGGCGGACAGCCTGCTCACCGATGATTTCAGAGCGGCGGTATCGCTGGTCAGGGAACTCACCACGCCGGATGTCTGCCCGAATTGAGCGATGGCGATTCGCACTTTGCTGTCTTTGTCCTGGATGGTGTCGTTGGTGGTCTCGGTGGCGTCGATGAAGCTGGTCGCCGCTTCTTTCAGCGCCGTCAACCGCTTCGGATTCGATTTGTTGCATCCTCTTTGGCTTCCGTCCATGCAGTAGTTCATCGATCCGGACGTGTCCAGTACGAGCACCACTTCGATTTTCTCCGTGACCTCATGGCTTTCACGGGTGTCCTTGCCCACCACGTTGAGGTTCAGTGTGTATTTGCCGCCGCCGTTGTATGTGATGCTTTTCGCGTGATCCGGCTGCGGCACGGCGACGTTACGCGCGGCACGCATCACGGTTTTGCGATTGAAGGTGAAGCGATCGCGCATGATGTGTTCGTCGGCGTCGGCATCGTCTTTGGCAGCATCGTCTTTGGCAGCATCATTCTTGTCGTTATCGTTGCCGTTTTGAGCCGACGCGAAAGCCTTGTCGGCGTTATCCTTGTCGGCGTCATTCTTACCGTTCTTGTCGGCATCGTCGGCATCTTCAGCAGTGTTGCCATCGTTGTCAGCATCGTCCGCATCGCCGGTTTTGCCGTCATCGGCTGTCGCGCCCGCATCGCCATTCGCCACAGCATCCGTGCGATTTTCGCCGGCATGGTCGTTTCGATCGCCGTCTTGAGTCGGTGCAGCACCATTTGCAGGTACGTCAGCGTTCTCAGCCGTCGGCTGCCTAACCGCCTGCCGTTCCTGCTCCTTCTGCTCATTCGGCTGTTCCGTCTTATCGCACGGCTGCCGCTGTTCCGGCATCGTCTCCGACGGTTGTTCCGGTTGCGATTGCGACTGCAGTTGCGATTGCGCTTGTTCGTTCAATGGCTGCTGCGATTCGCCGTCGTCCGTAGGGCATTGTGCATCGTCATCGTCCGTTGCGGACTGTCCGGCAACATCTTGCCCGGCAATGTCGGCAACGTCCGATCCGACTGCGTTTTCAGCATCGGATTGTTGTGTCGATTCCGGCTGGCTCGCTGCGGATTCGGCGGCCACGTTGCCGCCATCCGTCACCGTTTCGTCGGCGAACGCGGTCGCGCCGGCTCCCGTGGTGCCGGCCAGCATCGCAATCGTGACAAGCAATGCGGTGAATTTTCCCATCCGCGCGCCACACCGGCTTATGAAGCCGGCAAGCGGGTCCTTCATCCACTTCATGACATGTCCATCTCTCATGGCGCTGCGGCGAATTGCCTATGCGCCTCCATGCCTTGAACCTTATGGATGAACGTTTTGAAACCCGTCCCCTCCATTGATGGGTTCGGGGAACGTGCGGACCCGCGAAAATCGCGGCCTTCCCCCTTATCCTTTACGCGGCCAGGTGGAAGCGTGCCGCATGATTCGGTGTCGGGGCCGCATCGACCGCACGACCATGCAGCACAACAGCATGCCGCCCATCGTGCAAACGATGGTCACGGCGAGCACGCCCAGTTCGGTCGCACGTTCGTCGCGCACGTCGGCCGGATCTGGCGCGGGCAGAGGTATTGCGACGCGATGCCCGGAGACTAGCAGCCGATGCGTGTTGATGCCGTATGGCGTGCAGGTCATCAACGTCAGCCGGTCTTCGCCGGGCACGATTTTCAACCGTGAGACGTCGTCCGGTTCGATCACGCTGATTCGGTCCACTTCGTATCCCAGCGTCTCGTCCATCACTTTGATGTACATGAAATCGCCGTCGTGCAGTTCGTCGAGCCGTGTGAACATCAACGATTTGACCAGGCCGCGATGCCCAGTGACCACCGTATGCGAGTCAGTGCCGCCGACCGGCAGGCTGGTGCCGTACAGATGCCCGGCACCGACGGCGAGCACCGGTTCGGACGTACCATGCCGAATCGGCAGTTCCACGCCGATTTTGGGCACCAATACCGTGCCCATGATGCCTGCGCCGGAATCCAGCAGGCCCTGATAGTTCGCGTCCGTGTCCGCAGCGGAAAGCCCGGCACCGCCGGAAGGCGCCGAATCGTCGGCGGTATCAGCATCTCCGGCAGTGCCAGCCGGTCTGGTAGTGAACGGATCGGCCGCCTCGCCCAATACCGGCTGTCCTTCCACGGCAAGCCGCCGATTGTATGCGCGCGCCCGTTCCAACTCCTCCATCGCCATCGGATACGGCCATCCGGCAACCGTGCGAGCCGCCGAATCGGATGTCTCGGCCAAGCGCCGCGCGGAATGCGCCTGCATGGCGAACGGCAACGACGCGACCACCACCGCGCCCACGATCAGCAGCACGGACACGCACCGCACCAATATGAAACGAATCCGCCGCAGCCTGCGCGCGCGAACCACATCGGCAATGTCAATCGCCTCGTAAAACGACGGCGTTCCAGCAGACGTTCCAGCGAACGCAACAGTTCCGGCATGACCACTGTCGGCAGCTGCACCGGCATCAGATCCGACTCCGGCGCCATTGCCGATGCCATCGTTATCATCACCGGCATCATAGGAATCAGCCGAGGCGCCCGCCACGGGATAACGTCCGAATTCCTGCGCACTTTCGGTTTTGTTCTTCGTTGAGATGTTGAAGCGGGCATGGCCCGCGTCCTGTGTACGATTTTCAGTCGCCAAACAAGAATCGCAATTGGAAAGCAGGACGCGCAGCCATGCCCGACAGCAACATCATACAGATCGACCAGAACCTGTTCGAGACCAAACTCGACCGGCTGGTCACCGAGAAGATGACCCAGATCCTCAACG